>Ga0116851_136_pt1 | contig 190666 bp, 197 predicted proteins | sample Deesub1362A_J573_FD_85034 | JGI IMG/M metagenome (GOLD analysis project Ga0116851, IMG submission 85034)
AGGTTTATGGAGGTAGAGAATGATTCTTGTACCCGATACTTCGGTTATAATAGATGGAAGGATAACCCAGCTTATAAAGAATAAGGATTACGCCGGGGCGAAGGTTATAATCCCTGAGGCGGTAGTAGCCGAGCTGGAGCACCAGGCAAATCAGGGCAAGGAGAGCGGATTCAACGGTCTTGAGGAGCTGGCGCATCTTCGCGAAAAGGCGGAGGCTGGGGTTATTACTTTGGAGTTCTACGGCTCACGCCCAAAGGAGCACGAACTTCGCTTCATCGACGACATAATAAGGAATGTGGCAAAGGAGACGGGCGGTGTTCTCGTCACCAGCGACCGCGTGCAGGCGATGGTGGCTCGCGTGAAGGGGATAAAGGTAAAGTACCTCCGCGCCAAGCGGGTGACGCGTAAGCTGGGTATACTCAAGTATTTCGACGCTGAGACGATGTCGGTTCACCTGCGAGAGCGTGTAGTGCCAATGGCAAAGAAGGGCAGGCCGGGCAATATAAAACTCGTGCCCATAGGTGAGAAGCCTTTAACGGAGAAGGAGCTGGCAAAGCTGGCGAGGGAGATTCTGGAGTACGCGAAGGTTGATCCGGATTCATTCATAGAGATAGAGCGCCGCGGGGCAAGCGTGGTGCAGTTGCGAGAGATTCGCATCGCCATCGCCAAGCCGCCCTTCAGCGACGGCTTTGAGATTACCGCGGTGCGAGCGATTGCCCAGGTATCGCTTGAGGACTACAGGCTGAGCGATAAGCTCCTGCAGCGCCTGCGCGAGAGAGCCGAGGGGATACTCGTCGCCGGACCGCCGGGCGCTGGCAAGAGCACCTTCTCTCAGGCTTTAGCCGAGTTTTACCGCTCTCTTGGCAAGATAGTCAAAACCATGGAGTCGCCTCGCGATTTGCAGGTTAGCGATGAGATTACTCAGTACGCCCCCCTGGAGGGAGACATGGAGAAGACCGCCGATATACTGCTACTGGTGCGCCCTGACTACACAATTTATGACGAAGTGCGCAAGACGAGGGACTTCAGGATATTTGCGGACATGCGCCTGGCTGGCGTGGGCATGGTGGGTGTGGTGCACGCTACCAAAGCCATAGATGCCCTGCAGCGCCTCATCGGCAGGGTGGAGCTGGGAATGATTCCCCAGATTGTGGACACTGTAATCTTCATCAAGGACGGCAGGGTGGAGAAGGTATACAAGGTGGTGTTCTCTGTAAAGGTGCCTGCCGGCATGGTAGAGGCTGACCTCGCCAGGCCCGTGATTGAGGTGAAGGACTTCGAAAGCGACACCACAGAGTATGAGATCTACACTTTCGGCGAGGAGACAATTGTAATGCCCGTCGCTGAGGTGCGCGAGGCCAAGCCTGTGGAGAGGCTCGCCTCTGAGCGTGTTCTCCAGGAGGTTAGACGCCATCTCCCAAGCAGCGCAGGCGTGAATGTGGAGGTAAGCGAGGGCAGGGCTACTGTGTACGTGGATGAACGCTACCTGCCAGCGCTCATAGGCAGGAAGGGCAAGCGCATCGCATCGCTGGAAAAGAAGCTAGGCTTAGCCATAGATGTGCGCACTTTCGCCGAGAAGGCGCAGCCTGAGCGTAGCGCTGCGCCGCGCGTGCCAGTGGATGTGGCGGAGACCAAGCACTACATCCACCTCATCCTTGGCAAGGGCTACGCAGGCAGGATGATGAAGTTCTATGCGGGCGAGGACTACCTGTTTACGGCAACGATAGGCAGGAAGGGGGAGGTTAAGCTGGCGAAGAACAGCGAAATTGGCGATTCCTTGCTGAGCTATGTGGAGGAAGGCAGGGAGATTTTCGCGGTAGAGGCGTAGGGCTTCAGTTTTGCTTTGCTACGTTAGGCGAGCCTCTGCCCAAGAGGTTATGCCATGGATATCCCGCGGATTCTCATCTCAGGCACCTCCAGCAGAGCTGGCAAAACCGTCATTTCCATCGGCTTAATGCGCGCCCTGCGCAACCGCGGCTACAAGGTGCAGCCTTTCAAGGTTGGTCCTGACTTCATCGACCCCAGCTATCACCTCTTCGCCACGGGGAGGGTGAGCAGGAACTTAGACGGCTACATGATGCGCGACGAGGACATCTTAGAGACCTTCGTAAGGAACTCCAAGGGCGCTGATATAGCTGTAATCGAAGGCACGATGGGGCTGTACGACAGCCACAACGCTGTCGATGCGAAGGGAAGCACCGCTGAAGTTAGCAAGGTTATTAAGGCTCCCGTAATTCTCGTGGCTAATGTGGAGCGAATCTCCCGCACAGCCGCCCCCTTCGTTCTTGGCTACAAACTATTTGACCCAAGCGTGGACATAGCAGGTGTTGTGCTGAACCGCGTGGGCAACCCCAGGCATGCGTACAAGGCAAAGACTGCCGTTGAAGTTCTTGCCAAGATGCGCGTCTTCGGCACTGTGCCGAGAAGCCAGAGCATAGAGATACCTGAGCGTCACCTTGGTTTAATACCAGCGTACGAGAAGGATAAACTCGAGCAACTCTTCGACAACCTAGCGAGCATAGTGGAGGAACACATAGACATAGACGGCATCCTCGAGGTGGCGAGCAATGCGCCCGAGATTGAGGAGGTCCCTCTCAACCCCCTGTTTTCAGAGCCAGGAGAGCCGAAGGTTACTCTGGGTGTTGCTCGGGATGTAGCCTTCACCTTCTACTACCAGGACAACCTCGACGCCTTCGCTGCCCAGGGGGCAAGGCTGGTGCCAATAGACACGCTTCACGATTCAGCGCTACCAAAAGATTTAGATGCCCTCTACATAGGCGGAGGTTTTCCTGAGATAATGGCAGAGCAGCTTGAACGCAACCACAGGCTAAGGCAAAGCATATACGACTTCTGTGCCAGCGGTAAGCCCTGCTACGCAGAGTGTGGCGGGCTCATGTACCTGGGGCAAAGTATAAATACCAGAGATAATCATGAATACGAGATGGTGGGCTTCCTGCCCATTGCCACGAAAATGGAGGCTAAGTTTCAGGCTTTGGGCTATGTGAAGAATCTTGCTGTTCGCGATAATCCCATAAGCAGGAGTGGTGATCTCTTGGTAGGACACGAGTTCCACTACTCCAAGGTTAAAGCCTTTGAGAAGCTAACCTTTGCGTACCGAGTTGAGAGAGGAAAGGGTGTGGACGGCGCCCATGATGGCATAATAAAAGACAACACCCTTGCAAACTATATGCATGTTCACGTGCTTTCCTACCCGAGCATGGTGAACAACTTTTTGAGAGTGGCAGAAAAATTTAAAAACTGAGCAGTATATTAACCCACCTGTTTACTGAACAGAGGGTCGCGATATGCTTAAGCCCTTGCCAATGAAGAAGGTAGAGGCGGTGCTCCTGGAAGAGCACAAGAACAGCGTGCTCAAGGAGCTTAAGGATAAGGGTGTAATCCACTTCATAAACTCTGCCTCCGATGGCAGCGAATTAGTGGAGAAGCTTAAACTCAAGGCTGCGGGAGGCTCGTGGATCAGAATAGAGGCCTCTGAGAACATATCCAAGATAGAAAACCTGCTGGAGATTCTGAGGCAGGCTTTTCCGGAGGAGGTTGAATCTCCGCCCCTGGGTGATCTGGAGGAGATAGCCAGGAAGCTCCCTGCCAGTGAAGATGAGGTCAAGCAAGCCTTTGAGGAGATTGCGGAGAGGCTGTTCTTCCTTGAGGATAGAGTGCTTGCCCTTAACAATCGCCTTGCTGAGGTAAGGAAGGAGAAGGAGGAGCTTCAGAGCTTCAGGGCGACGCTTGAGAAACTCGAGGTCTTCGGCCTAGGTCCCAGGGACCTGCGCGGGTTGAAGTACACCTCAATATTCTTCGGCGTTATACCAAAGGAGGAAATCGCAGCGGTAGAGGAGAGCGTGGGCAAGATAACCGACCTCTACATCCTTGAAACCAAAGAGATATCCAAAAAGCAGGCTCTTATTGTTCTGATTGTGCTGAAGAAGTATGAGGCAGATGCTAGCAGGCAGCTTCGAATCCACCGCTTTGAGGAGGTTAGCATCCCCCTGAGGCTCATCCCCTATACGCTGGAGGAAGCAAAAAGGAAGGTTGAGGAGAACGCCGCAGCGCTTGAGAAGGATGAAAAGGATATAATAAACCAGCTTCGCGAGATAGCCAACAAGGAGATTGGCAACCTCCTCAGGTATAAGAGATTCCTCACCATAGCCAAGACCGTCGACGAAGCTAACCTGAACTTCCTTAAGACCGCGAGCACATACTACCTCGCCGGGTGGGTGCCTGCTTCACGGGTGAATGAGGTTGTGGATATTATAGAGAAAACCACCGGCGGAGCGTGCGTTGTCGAGGTCAGCGAGCCCGAGGAAGAGGATACCCCGCCCACGCTCATCGTCAACCCCAAGGTTACCCAGCCTTTAGAGTCGCTCACAACCACCTATGGTACGCCCCACTACCGCGAGATAGATCCCACGAGCATAATCGCAGTAACCTTCCCATTCATCTTCGGCTTCATGTTCGGCGATATTGGTCAGGGGTTGATACTAACCCTCGTCGGCATATTCATGGGCTTTAAGATGAAGAAGCTGAGCGATAAGGGTAGGAAGCTGGGAAGAACGCTAATCCTGTGCGGAATAATGGCAACGCTTGTGGGGTTCATGTACGGCAGCATGTTTGGCCTTGAGGCAGAGGCCATGCACGGCGAGGAGTTATCGCCCATGGAGAAGTACCTGGGCTTCAGCATAGAGCCGGTGAAGGTGCCTGTGCTGGACAGGTTCTTTGAGGGTGCGCTTCTCGGTGCTCCCGATAGAATAATGCGGGCGGTGTACTTCTCTATATACCTTGGCATAGGTCTGCTCATCCTTGGATTGGTGATAAACATAGTGAACCACGCAATCAGGGGCGAGCTTAAGCACGGCTTGTTAAGCCCCTTCGGCGTGCCTGGAATATGGGCGCTTCTCGGCGGAAGCTACGTGGTGTTCAAGGATGCGATGACCCCACCAGCAATAGCCATCGGCGTTGGCGTACCCATACTGCTCATATTCATTGAGGGGTGGCTGATAAAGAAAGAGGGGATAATGATCGCCTTTATAGAGACCTTCGAAAATGCCATGAAGTACCTCACAAACACGCTCTCTTTCCTGAGAATTACAATTATAGGCGTGGTGCACGCTGCGCTTAGCATGATGATGGTCACCGCCATGAATGGCTTGAGTGTCTCGACAATACCCGGCAAGGGTGTGCTCATTGCCCTGGTGTTCATCCTCGGTAACCTTGTAATTCTAGTGATGGAGGCTTTTATCTCCTTTGTGCACACCCTCAGGTTGCACTTCTACGAGATATTCTCAAAGTTCTACCACGGCAATGGCATACCTTTCTCACCCCTAAAGGTAATCTATAAGGAGTAAGAGTAAAATAGGAGAAGAAAGCAAAAAACTAAGGAGAGGTGAAAGTATGAGGAAGGTAACAACTTTAGGTATCGTGTTGGGCATAGCAATGGTGGCTTCCCTAGGCATAGCCTTTGCTGCGGAGGAAGGTGCCGCTGGCGGAGATGCAGCCGTCGCAGCAGCCAGCCAGAAGGGTCTCTATGCGATTGCCGCAGCTCTCGCTGTGGGTCTCGCAGCTGCTGGCGCGGGCTTCGCTATAGGCCATACCGGCGCTGCAGCGCTGGGCGCTATCTCCGAGAAGCCTGAGATGATGACCTGGGGCCTTATCATAGTCGCGCTTGCTGAAGGAATTGCGCTGTATGGCTTGATTATATCCTTCATGCTCCTGACCAAGATATAAACCACAAAATATTTTTTTAATTTTTAGGGAGCTGGAGCATGTCAGCAGGAGATTATGCCTATATCAATGCAAAGATAGGTGCCTTAAGGTCGCGGATGCTCACGCAGGGAGAGTTCCGCTCGCTGATAGAGGTGCCAACAGTAGAGGATGTAATCTCCCTGCTTAAGGGCACCTTCGTAGGTAAGGAAATCTCCAAGCTTCAGGATGTAAATGTCCTGAACATAGAGGGGATGCTTTACAGCTCCCTTGCTCAGGAGTATGAGAGGATAGTACACGGCCTGAGGCGAGAGCCAAAGGTGGCGATGGACAGGCTCTACAAGAAGTTCGCAGCCGAAGTGGTGAAGGCGATTCTGCGCCTTAAGCATGCAGGCGTGCCCCCTGAGGTTATCCGTAGTAGCTATCCCATTTTCACCACCCGTGATTTGACTGAAGATAGGATCCAGAAGATGATAGAAGCGCAGGATGTTCGTGAGCTCGTGGAGACGCTTAAGGGCACAGACTACTACAAGCCCCTCTCAAAAGCTTTGCCAAGCTACACCGAGGACGGCTCGCCTGCGGTGCTCACCAGCGCCCTCGACAGCTTCTTATACCAGAACCTGTGGGGCGCTGTGAGTGCACTTTCAACCCGCGATAGAGCAGTTGCCAGGGAGCTTATTGGCATGGAGATAGACCTCAGGAATGTGCTCGCGGCGTTCAGGCTTCGAGGCATCGACGTCTCAACTGCAGAGGCCTACTTTATACCTGTGAGGTACAGGGTGAGAAGGGAAGTGCTCACCGCTATTCTGGGGCTGCGCCACTTAGGGCAGATTACCACGGAGCTGCCCCACTTTGGTTACACCTCGCTAATCGCCTCTCTCCTGAAGGACTACGACTCGCTAAGCAGGGAGCTGCCCTTCGGCATGAGGTACGCGCCAGCCAGCGCAGAGGCTGCAAGGGAGTACGAGGGCATTGCATCTGTGCTCCCCCTGGAGATAGCGCTTCGCAGGCACATGATAAAACTCTACCAGCGCGCCTTCCGGGGCGACAGGTTCCACATAGGCGTGCCCATGGGGCATCTCTTCCTGAGGGAGAATGAGATAAGAAACATCATCACAACGCTGAAGCTCAAGGAGGCTGGCGTAGAGGCGGAGAAGATAGAGAGGATGATGGTGTTTTAGTTAATTCCATAAGTTTTTTGTATATATTCATCCAATTTTTTCAATCATTATTATGAAAAATCGAAATAAAGAAAAAGAGGTCACATTGGGGGACTTATTTAAAGAAGGTTTACAGAGAGTATTATTTGATTTATCTTAATTTGGAGTAATTATGCTTTGTGAATATTATTAAGTCAACATTGGATTTTGGTTGGCAGGGATTTTTGGTACTTTTGTTGTTAATCATAATTCCAGGAGCATTAGTTGGACTTTTAGCGTGGTTGGGTGCTAAATACAAATATTACTGACATTCCATCGGCTTATAGGCAGAATCGCAAAGCTGGCAGTTATCTTAAGTAACCCCCGCTTCTGCTGTACTCCTTTTTTGCCCTAAGCGACTTGAACATGCAGTACTTTGCCACATCGCGAGAGGTTATCATCCCTATTATCTCCCCATTCTCCATGACGGGGAGGCGGCGTATGTGGTAGATGTTGAATAACTCGCTCGCCTTGCTTATAGGCGCGGAGGCGTCTATGGTTACCTTTAGTTCTGTCATTATGTCGCTCGCCTTTACCTCCTTGAAGCTTAAGCCCCTCGCCACAACCTTATTTATTATATCTCTTTCAGTCACAATCCCCCAGTCCACCTCGCTGAGCTTGACAAGCACTGATCCTATATTTTTCTCCTTCATTATACGAGCAATTTCGAGAACGCTGGTATCCGGCTCCACGATTGTAACGCCGTGCATTATATCCTTAACCTTCATCGGCTCCACCTGCAGTAAAAACTCACAAAACAGCTATAATTAATTTTTGCATTAGCAGGATTCGTGGTTTATCGAGTTGGTGGGGCACACCTCCACGCAGGAGCAGCAGTTGACACAGTCTTCCATGCGTACTGGCGTTGACTTTCCATCCTGAAGCTCATAAACATCGGCAGGGCATATATCCACGCACTCTCCGCAACCAACGCAGGTATCCTTATTCACCTCTATCTCTGCCATTCCAGACCTCCTTTCAGCGCTTGGGTTTTATCTCTCCCGAAGGCTATAAAAAGTTTTTGTTCTGTAATGATTTTTTATGATGATTCTAAAAAAAGGAGACCAGCGTCCTGGAAAACCTTTTTCTATCCCTAAGTAGCATACTCTAGTGGGGGGTAGAATGGACTTCACATTTCGCATCTCTGGAATGGCAGGCGATGGTGTAAAGGGCGCTGGTCTGGTTGCGGCTAAGCTGTTTGCAAGGCTGGGTTACCACGTGTTTGTTCATGTGGAATACCAGTCGCTCATACGCGGCGGACACAACGCGGCAATAGTGAGGGTAAGCAGCGAGAAGATACGCTGTCACGAACAGAAGGGCGACCTGCTGATAGCGCTTCAGGACTACGTCATCCCACTGCACAGGGAGCACGTGAGGCGTGTGATCTTCGACTCCTCGAAGTTCAGCTACGCTGGTGGCGAGGGTTTGCCGATGAGCGAGTTTGCAAAGCAGGCAAAGGCGCCGCCGGTGTTCAGGAACGCCTCTGCGCTTGGCGCGCTGTGCTACCTCTACGGCATAGACGTGGAGATTCTCAACCAGATATACCGCGACGCGTACGGCGAGAAAGCTGAGAAGGATGTAATCCTCGCGGAGATGGGCTACAGGTACGCCTCTGAAAACCTGGAGCGCATTCGAGAAGTGAAGAAGGTGGGCGAGGCTAAGCCGGTGCTGGACGGTAACCAAGCTGCCGGTCTGGGGGCGGTCAGGGCAGGGCTCAGAAACTACTATGCCTACCCCATGACACCTTCTTCTTCTCTGCTCCACTTTCTGGCGTCGATGAAGAAAGAGCTTGGCATGACCGTGGTCCAGCCTGAGAATGAGATTGCCGCCGCGGTAATGGCAATAGGTTCCGCCTTTGCTGGGGCGAGAACAATGGTAGGCACCTCTGGCGGAGGCTTTGCGCTGATGCAGGAAGCCTTCAGCTTGGCTGGCATGGCGGAGGTGCCGGTGCTCTTTCTGGAATCGCAGCGTGGCGGGCCGAGCACGGGCTTGCCCACCTGGCATGGGCAGGAAGACCTGAGGTTTGTGCTCCACGCTGGCCACGGAGAGTTTCCCAGGATAGTGGCGTCTCCGGGCGACGTTGAGGATGCCTTTTGCTTAGCTGGTGAGCTGCTCAATTTGACGTGGAAGTTTCAAACACCTGCGGTGCTGCTCATGGACAGGTATCTCTCAGAGAGCGCAGCCACGGCGGAGATAGATGTGGAGAAAGTAAAGGAGGAGCCGCCTCTGCTATACCAGGGAAGCGCTGAGGATTATAAGAGATATTATATAACCGACTCGGGCATAAGCCCTCTCGCCTTCCCTCCCGAAGTGGTGCTCAAGGCAACTGGCAATGAGCACGACGAGCGAGGGTTCACCACCGACGACGCAGAAGTAAGCGCGGCGATGTACGAGAAGAGGATGAGGAAGGCGCGCGCAATAGAGGAAGAGGTGAAGCGGAGGCAGGCGGTTAGAATCTGGGGCGAAGGCAAAGACGTGGTGTTTACCTGGGGCTCCTCCACAGGCGCTACCATAGAGGCAGCGCAGAAGCTGGGAGGCATAAAGGTGGTGCAGGTGAGGTACCTCTCACCCTTCCCGGTATGGGAGATTGAGAAACTGGATATAGAAAGGGCAGCCACCGTTGAGTGCAATTACACAGGGCAGCTGGGCTCTCTGCTGAAGGAGCACGCTTGCATAGAGACTGAGCTCATTGCAAGGTGGGACGGCAGACCCTTCGTTGCTAGTGAGCTTGTGCCCAAGCTGAGGGAGGTGTTCGGATGAAGCTTGCCACGCACGCGAAGATAGTCTGGTGCCCCGGGTGCGGGAACTTCGGCATCCTAAAGGCTTTCAAAGATGCCGCTGCAGAGCTGGCAGAGGTTATGGATTTAAAAAAGATGGTGCTGGTTTCTGGGGTGGGCTGCCACGGCAAGATAGCCGACTACCTCACGCTCAGCAGCTTCCACACCATCCACGGCAGAGTGCCAGCGATGCTCGCTGGTATAAAGCTGGCGAATCCCGAGCTAACCGTCGTGGGGTTCGCAGGCGATGGTGATGCGTACAACGAGGGCTTAGTGCACCTGATCCATGCTGCAAAGAAGAATATCGACGCCACGCTCATAGTCCACAACAACGCTGTCTATGGCCTAACCACAGGCCAGGCTACAGCTACCAGTGCGAGGGGCTTCAGGGGGAGGAGCACACCGGAAGGCAACCCCGAAGAGCCGCTTAATCCAGTAGCGCTGATGCTTGCCTCGGGAGCGAGCTTCGTTGCTAGAGGTTACGCTGGCGATGCGAAGCACCTTAAAGAAATAATTAAAGAGGCGATACTCCACAGGGGCTTTGCGTTTGTGGATGTGCTTCAGCCCTGCGTCACATTCAACAACACATGGAAGCTTTACAGGGAGAAGGTGTATAAGCTGGAGGAACCGGCGAGCTTCGACGAGGCTCTTCAGCTGGCTTATACTCAAGACGGAATACCCATAGGGATATTCTACAGGGAGGAGAGAAGCACCTATGAGGAGCCTGTGCGCGTTGAGCCGCGCAGCGCCGACGTTAAAGCAATACTGGAAAGGATGAAGTAACTATATCGGCGGGGCAATCGCAACCAGCACACGCATGCGCGTCTTTGCCTTAACGCCGTGGGGCTCGCTAACTTTGCTAATCAGCATGCTCCCAGGCTTCGCCTCTACCTCGCGCTCCCCGTCTATGAAGTAACCCTCGCCCTCAAGCACCAGAATCATAACCTCGCTATCCACGTCGTGGCTGTGCACTGGCAACTCCTGCCCTGCCTCGAAATTGAAGTTTATTATCCGCCAGCTGGGCGAGTCGTGGAGTAGCTTTAGCACGTGCCCCTCTTCCTTAAACTGCGCATATTCGCTTAAGTCTATCACCTGCATTTTCCATCACAATATAATATATGCGCTCATCGGAGTTAATCCTATCTACGAACATGTTCGTTTATTCAGGCGTAAGGTCCAGCCAGTCAGGCGGCGACTCCGGTAGCTTATACTTTATATACCCGTAGCCTATTCTGCGATGTATTTCGTTGCACGCCTCTGTGCTCCTCATGTAAGCCTTCTCAAAAGCCTGCCAGTCCTGCTTCTTCATCGCCTCCTCTATGGGCACCAGATATTCGCGGTCAAAGTCCTCCAGTTCCTTGGCCCACTGTGGGCGCGTCTTTGCTCCAACGGCGGCAATCTCGCGTATCTCTTTGAGCTGGTACAAGCCCAGCTTCCAGTTGCGCGCCTTGCACGCGTGGTACATTATGCTGTACCGCTCCGTGTACTGGCGCATCACTCTGCTCATGCAGGGCTGCATGCCTGCGATATCGTCTATAGTCAGCTCACCAAACTTCGTCTTTCCGGCGATTTTTTCTCCCATTTTAGAACCTCCTAAAGGTAATAGTTTAAAATTAAATAGGCGAGGTAGAGGACAATCAGGACGATGCCGTTGCCCCTCGATATCTTCCCGTTAAGCATAAACGCAGAGGTGGCAGCTAAGATGAGCATCATTGCCGGGAAGTGGAAAGCCACGACGCTCTGCTCCACCCTCAGGGGCGCAATTAAAGCTATTAAGCCAGCGTTGAACAGCACAAAGAAGAGCACAGTGCCCAGGATGTTGCCCATGCTTATCTCGGGTCTGCCCTTCCACGCGGGCACCACCATCCTGGCAACTTCCTCAAAGCTGACCGCCGCGGCCACGAAGACCATGCCGAGCAGGGTGTCGCTTATCCCGAAGCTCTGGATTATCCCCTTTGCCCCCCTTACAAGAAGCTCCGCCCCGGCTATGATTACCGCCAAGCTCAGGAGCATTAGCATTGGGAAGTACCACCCCGGCTTCTCCTCCCTCTCCTCCAGTACCTCTTCGAACTCCTCATCCTCCTCCAGAAAGGCTTCATGCCTCGAGTCCCTGACTATGTAGCCTATCACCGGCAGGGAGATTGCAAGAAGGGCGAGGCCATCCATCCTGCTGAGCATACCGTCTCGCATGAGGGCAAACATGGGCAGTGGAGAGAGGAAGGTCAAGAGTATGTACTTCCCGGGCACTCTAACCTCGAGGGGGACAAGCACAGAGGTTATACCCACCGCCGCGCCCAGCAGAAAGATGCTGGAGCCTATCACAGTGCCCAGGGATATTCCCGGCAGGCCCTTCAAAGCGGAGGCTATGCCTGCGCTCAGATTCTCGGCGTCAAAGCCCCCGAAGACTACTCCCAGGGCAAAGGTTGAAACACCCAGCACGAGCGCTGAGCCTACCAGGCCCCGCACAAACCGCTCTGTTCCCCACACCACTAGGACTATTCCCAGGATGAACATCGCTATCTCAATCATTCCAGAACCTCCTCAACGAGTTCGCGAATCTTTACCTTTGCCTCCTCCAGGGCTTTACGCCCCTTCTCAGTGGCACGGTAGTAGCGCCTCCTCCTGCCGGCTACGAGCCTCTCCTCACCCTTCAGGTAGCCCTCCCTCTCCAGCAGGTGAAGCGTGGGGTAAAGCGTCCCGGGGCTTATGGCGTAGCCATGCCTCTTCAACTCTTCCATCATCTCAACGCCGCATATCTCGCCCTCGGAGGCGTGGTGGAGTATGTGCACCTTTATGAAGCCCAGGAAGATTTCGCGAATTATCGCCATACGATATCGAATTCCGATATCATGGAATATAAACTTTTTCCTAGGCGTCTGAGGGCAAAGGATTAAACACTCACCCTCACGTCATAGTAACGCTTGTACACCTCGAGCAGCGTAATCTCAAAAATCAGCGTCTTTCCCGCTAGAGGATGTCCCTCTGAAAAGCCCTTCTCCGGCGGCACCTCAACCACGCGCTTCTCGCCTTTGCGCATGCCCTCAACCGCCTCCTCAAAACCTTTAATAAGTCTTCCTGAGCCGAGGACGAAGGTTAGGGGCCTGCAGTACGCTTTTTCTTTTATCCCAGCCTTATCGGCAAGCTCTGCATCCGAGGTATCAACTATCTCCCCCTCTTTGGTCTTGGCAACGTACGCAACCACCACGGTATCTCCACGCTCTGCAATCTCGTCTCTGTCCATGGTCCTGCCTCCTACCTTCATATTCAACCTGCCTTCTGCTTTTTCCTGTACTTATCCTTGCTGCGGCAGTTCATGTCAATGCAGCTGAGCACGCGGCGCTTTCCAAGGGGCATGCTCACCATGGGCAGGCCGCACACGTTGCAGCGCTTGTCCGTGGGGTAAATACCCCGCTTCTGGGGCAGTGGATATGAGACATCGCAGCTTGGGTAGTTCTTACAGCCTATGAAGCGCTTACCTGTCTTTTTTGAGCGGATGATGCGTAGCTCACCGCCGCAGCGGGGGCACTCGCCTATAACCTCGCTCTTCCTCTTTTCCTCTATGGCGAGAGCGAGCTTCTCGCCAATCTCCTTCTCGCGAAGCTTGAACTCATTCATTATGCGAGTGAGCTCCCTTCTAGCCTCTTCCAGGGTGCGCTCTGGCTCAGCCTTCCCCTGCTGAATCTCCTCCAGCTTCTGCTCAAAGCGCCTTGTCAGCTCTTCGCTTATTATCTCCGGCACATACTCAGCGAGAGCTTCGATCACGCTCATGCCTATCGGCGTGACCCTTATCGGCACGCCTGTGATGTACTCCCGCTTGTAGAGGGTGTCCACAACCTCGGCACGCGTAGCTTTAGTGCCCAGCCCGCGGCGCTCAAGCTCCGCCACCAGCGAGGCAGGGTTGTAGCGCTCCGGTGGCTTTGTTTCATCTTCATCCAGGCTCACCTTGAGCACCTTGAGCACGTCCCCCTCACGAAGCTTTGGAAGCGTGTGCTCCTCCAGCTTGGCGTAGGGGTAGAAAACCCGCCACCCCTGCTCCAGTGTTCTCGCACGGGAGAAAGTAAATGCCTCGCCTCTGATGCTCGTCCTTACGTTCATCTTCGCGCGCTTCATCGCATCGCCGAAGGTGGCGAGGAAGCGGTGCACTATCAGCAGGTAGATCTTCTCCTCTCGTGAGGAGAGCTTTTTGGGTTTTACGCCAGTGGGGTAAATCGCAGGATGAGCGGGGTCGTCCTTCTTTCCCTGCCTGGGATAGAGCTTCTCCTTGGCTAGAAGAAGCTCCGCAAGCTGAGCGAAGGCGGGATTCTCCCCCAGCGCCTTAATAATCTGCCTGTAACCTATGGTTGGTGGAAGCTTCTGCGAGGAAGTTCTGGGATATGAGATGTACCCGCTCTCGTAGAGAGACTGGGCGATATCCTGCGTTGCCTTGGGACTGAGCCTGAAGTAGCGGTATGCTTCGCTCTGAAGTGTGCCCAAGTCGAAGGGTACAGGTGGAGGGACGGCGCTTTCTTTTAGCTCCACCTTCTCCACCCTCGCCTCCTGCGCATCCTGGAGCTTTGAGTAAAGCTGCTTAGCCTCGCCCTCATCGAAGAGCTTTCCGCGTGTGTGCGTAGCCTTAACCCTGCTCCTGCCTACCCTGAGGGTGGCGCTCAGTGTCCAGTACTTCTCGGGAACGAAGCTGGCGATCTCCTTCTCCCTCTCAACGAGTATCGCGAGAGCGGGGGTCTGCACCCTGCCAGCGGAGAAGGTGGTGAACTTCTTGGAGTAAGTCTTAACCGCACTGGAAAGTGCGCGAGAGGTGTTTATCCCCCAGTACCAGTCCATTATGTGCCTCGCCTCGCCAGCTTTAACCAGAGGCATGTCCACCTCGGCGAGGTTCTCATACGCTCGCCTTAAGTCTGGCTTTGTGAGTGCAGAGAAGCGCATCCTTTTTGCCTGCCTGGCAGAGCACGCGAAGCGCAGCGCATTGTAGCCAAGAAGCTCGCCCTCAATGTCGTAGTCTGTGGCTATAATAAAGCGATCCGCTTGGGAGGCGAGCTTTTTGAGCAGGGAGATGTACTTCCGCGTGTAGCCCTTGCTCTTATCCACCTCGTAAAGGGGTGCCCACTCGATGTCGAACACAGGGTAGGAGTAGCTGTTTTTCTTCTCCTTCAGCGAGTAAAGGTGCCCTGCGGCACTGGCGACGTAGATGGTCTCACCGTTGCTGGAGATTTCAAAATAGCTCACCCCTCCAGTGCTGCGCCGCTTGTACTTGTCTGAGATGGCGTAAGCTATCTTCTGACTAACCTTTGGCTTTTCGGTTATTATAAGCGTCTTCATGGCTATGCCTTCTATGCTGGGGAAAATTTTTTAATCTTAGATTACAATTCCTCACAAGTATCAAGATTATAGGTGTTACTATGGAGTACGCGGAGCGGATAAAGAAACTGCCCCCATACCTGTTCGCGGAGCTGGACAGGAAGATAGCGCAGAAGCGCAAGGAAGGCGTCGACGTCATAAGCTTTGGCGTGGGAGACCCTGACATTCCTACGCCTGAGCACATAGTTAAGGCTGCCTGCGAGGCTGCGAAGAAGCCGGAGAACCACCGCTACCCCAGCTACGAGGGGATGCTCGCCTTCCGCGAGGCTGTGGCGGAGCGTTACCGCCGCGACTTCGGCGTGGAGCTTGACCCTGAGAAAGAGGTAATAGCGCTGATAGGCTCCAAGGAAGGGGTGCACAACATCCACTTCGCGTTTGTTAATCCGGGCGATGTGGTGCTCTACCCTGACCCGGGTTATCCGGTCTACCGCACTGGGCCGCTCTTCGCTGGCGGCGAGGCGTATGCGATGCCCCTGCGCAAGGAGAACAACTTCCTGCCCGACCTCGAGGCGATACCCCGCGATAAGGTTAAGAAGGCAAAGATGATGTGGATAAACTACCCGAACAATCCAACAGCGGCGGTAGCCGAGGCGGAATTCTACCGCGAGGTGATAGACTTTGCTCAGGATAACGATATAATAGTGTGCTCCGACGAGGCCTATTCTGCTATCGCATTTGACGGCTACCGCGTGCGCAGCTTCTTGGAGTTTGAGGGCGCCCGCGAGGTGGGCATTGCCATAGATTCGCTATCCAAGGCGTACAACATGACCGGCTGGCGCATCGCCTACGCCGCTGGAAACAGCGAAGTTATTGCGGGCCTGGGCAAGGTGAAGACGAACGTCGACTCGGGAGCGTCGCAGATTATTCAGGAGGCTGCGATAGCGGCGCTTCGCGGCTCGCAGGAGTGTGTGCGCGAGAATGTGCGCATTTACCAGGAGCGCCGCGATGTCTTGGTGCGAGGGCTGAGAAAGCTGGGCTTTAATGTGGATAAACCCAAGGCAACCTTCTACCTCTGGATGGAGGTTCCTGATGGCAATTCCATGGCATTCGCCGAGAAGCTCCTCGAGGCTGGCGTCGTCGTGACCCCTGGTGTGGGCTTTGGCGAACATGGCGAGGGCTTCGTCAGGTTTGCGCTTACGCAACCTGTTGCCAGAATAGAAGAGGCGCTGGAGCGCATGGAGCGCGTGGTTTAGGTATTTTAAACTTTACATTGTTAACCTCCTGCGAAGCGAGTACAACTTTTCGGGAGAAGATACCATGGCAGGACGGGATTACGTTCTACGTGATTGAGGAAGTAAAGCGCGAGATGAACTTACCCGAGAGGGTTCGAATTTTTGACACCACCCTTCGAGACGGCGAGCAGACGCCGGGAGTTTCTTTAACAGTTGAGGAGAAGATAACAATCGCCCGCCAGCTTGACAAGCTGGGCGTCGACGTTATCGAGGCTGGTTTTCCCATCTCCTCGCGGGGCGAGAAGGAGGCGGTAAGCAAGATAGCGAAAGAAGGGTTGAGCGCCGAGGTTTGCGGCTTGGCGAGGGTGCTCCTCGAAGATATAGACGCCGCCCTGGACTGCGACGTTGACATGGTGCACACCTTCGTCTCTACCAGCGACATACAGCGGGAGCACACCATAAAGAAGAGCCGCGAGGAGGTGCTGGAGCTCGTAGCCAATGCGGTGGAGCATATTAAAGACCACGGCGTCAAGTGCCTCTTCTCCGCTATGGACGCCACGCGTACTGAGATGGACTACCTTGTTAAGGTGTTTAAGACTGCCGAGGAGGCGGGCGCTGATATAATAAACATCCCAGATACGGTAGGGGTGATGATTCCCCCTGCTATGCGGAAAATTACCCAAGAGGTCTATGAGAACGTGAGCATTCCCATAGATGTGCACTGCCACAACGATTTTGGCTTAGCCGTGCCGAATTCGCTTGCTGCCGTCGAAGCAGGGGCGCAGGAGGTGCAGGTTACCATCAACGGTATAGGCGAGCGCGCGGGCAACGCAAGCTTGGAGCAGGTGGTGATGGCACTCACCTCTATTTACCGCGTTAAAACAAACATACGCACAGAGTACCTCTACGAGACGTCGAAGCTTGTGGAGCGCCTCACGGGTATAAGGATGCCTCCCAACTATCCCATCGTGGGTGAGAACGCCTTCTCCCACGAGTCGGGCATACACACCCATGGCGTGCTCGTTAAGGCGGAGACCTTTGAGCCGGGCGTTATGACGCCGGAGATGGTGGGTCATCGCAGACGCATAGTGAGCGGGAAGCACGCGGGTGCGCATGGCATAAGCGCCATGCTCCAGGAGATGGGCATCTACGCAACGCGCGAGCAGGTGCGCGAGATTACCCGCAGGGTAAAGGAGCTTGGCGATAAGGGCAAGCGTGTTACTGACGCCGACCTCCTTGCAATAGCCGAAGCTGTAGTGGGAGAGGTGGCAAAGCAGGAGAAGGTGGTTGACCTTGAAGAATTTGCAGTGATGACAGGCAACCGCGTTATACCAACTGCCAGCGTGAAGCTGCGCTTCAAGGACAAGGAGCTCAAGGGCGCTGAGACAGGCGTTGGCCCTGTGGACGCGGCGCTGAACGCTGTGCGCAAGGTGCTCTCTGGCGTGGAGGATATTCGCTTGACAGAGTACCACCTCGAGGCAATAACCGGCGGGAGCGATGCCCTCGCAGAGGTTGTGGTGAAGCTCGAGGATAGTAGGGGCAACATCGCCAGTGGCAAAGCTGCGCGCGAAGACATAGTGAATGCCAGCGTGGAGGCGATGATCTCAGCCATAAACCGCATCTTCATAATGCGGGAGAAGTCGAAGAAGGGGTAACCCCCTTAATTTTTCTCAGCACCCTATGCCAGCGTAGCGCAGCCCTACTTTTTCCACATTCTCCCTGTTCAGCACGCGTCTGCCGTCAATGACCACAGCATCTCTCTTGAGCAGATGTTTTATTTCTTCCAAGCGAAGCTTCTTGTACTCATCGTGGTCGGTCAGTATCACCACCACGTCCGCTCCAGCCACCACCTCTTTTAGGTCGTTGGAGAACCTCCCCCCGAAGTCATGCTTTGCGTATGGGTCGTGGGAGATAACATCAACGCCGCGATTCATAAGGCTCTTTATAACCGGCTCCGCAGGGCTGAGGCGAACGTCATCGGTATTGCCCTTGTAGGCTATCCCCAGCACTGCAACCTTCGCCTGGCTAATGCTTTTACCTTTGCTCTTCAAGGCTTCCTCTATCTTGGTGAGCACATGCAGGGGCATGCTGTCGTTGCGCTCCCTCGCAGCTTCTATTACCTTTAGCTTAAGCCCGTGTCTCTCAGCTTCGTTTATCAGGAAGTAGGGGTCCTTGGGCAGGCAGTGCCCGCCTACGCCTGCACCAGGCATGTGCAGGTTTACGCGGGGATGCTTATTCGCAAGATTAATTGCCTTTATAACGTCCACGCCTATGGCTTCGCACAGCAACGCAAGCTCATTCGCTAAGGCAATGTTTACGTCGCGGAAGGTGTTCTCAATGAGCTTCACCACCTCAACCACTTCAACGCTCTCCTCGTAAACATCGCCACTGGTAATCTGTCTGTACAGCGCAGCCGCTACCTGTGAGCTTGCCTTGTTTACCCCGCCAACAATGCGCGCATTGCTCTGAATCTCAGCCAGCGTACGCGTGGGTATCGCCCTCTCAGGGGAGTACGCCAGGAAGAAATCCTCCCCCGCCTTCAAACCAGACTCTTCAAGTATAGGCGCTATTACATTGCGGGTTGTACCGGGGGGAATTGTGCTCTCTATAATTACAAGATGCCCCTTTCTCAGCGCCAGCGCTACGTCGCGCAGAGCGCTTTTGAGGGCGCTTAAATCAGGGCGCTTTTCCTCGTCTATTGGCGTCTGGACAACGACGATTACCACATCACTCTCTCGCGCAGCCTCCCGCGCGGAGAGCACAGCCTTAAGTTTACCCTTTGCCACGGCTTCTCTCACAAGCTCCTCCAAACCCGGCTCGTTTATCGGCGATGTTCCGCGATTAACGCAAGCCACGATGCTGGGGTTTATATCTGCACCCACAACTCTGAAGCCCTTTGCGGCGAGCACCGCCGCTGTGGGTAAGCCAACGTAACCCATGCCTACGACTGCAATTCTCACGCTCTTTTCCTCTATTCGCCGGATAAGGTCCATAATCCACTCCCTCTCTATTCGCTGCATGTAGATAAGAAGAATCACCTATATTAACCTTTCCGATGCAACCATTTCTCACAGAAATGCTTATATCGAGCAAAAGCACTTTAGTGCAATATTAGCATTCATAACATTTTCTAACATTTCCATAACAGCAGCATTATGATATTTTTTTGAAATGGCTTACATTGTGTACTTATATCAAAAATTTACTCCCTGTAAAACTCCTTTTTTATTGTAAGCTCATGGGTTCTGCCCTTGGGCACCTTTTCAATTATCCCCCTCTCCACCAGCTCCTTCACAATCCTGCTTATCTTGGGCCTGGAAAATCCTGTTTTCTCTGGTAGAGCGTCCTGGGTTAGCTTACCCCCCTCGCTGGCTATCGCTTTTATCACGCGCTCCTCATCTTCGCTGAGTATCTCGTAGGGCAGCCTCTGCTTTATTTTCCTTGCCCGCAGGTAGGCGAGCACACTCAGCATGCCCAGGGCAAGACCTGCCACAAAGGCGAGGGGCAATCCCAGCTTTCTGGGCTTGAGCAGGCGAAAGCCTTCTTCCACCAGGATTACCTCATAGCCTGAGAGTTCCTCCTTTACGCTCGCCTCCAGCCCCTGGGGGAAGAGGAGCACCTTCTTAACGTGCAGCGAGGCTAGTGCATCCTTGACCGCCGCCGGTACGCCATCGCGCCTTACAAATAGGATAGGGTAGCCTGTAGTAGAGCTGAGCCGCATGGCGAGAAGCAGGTTCTCTGAGCTTTCGCCGTAGAGCAGAATCGCACCCTCTGAGTTTGAGTAGAACTCCTTGGCAAAGGTGGCGGCAGTGCCATAGCGATCCGCTTCTGCTATCCGCCTGGTAACGTAGCCAAGCTGGTCTATCTCCCGTTGCACCTCCAGCGAGACTGCCTTCTCCCCGCCGATAATCACCAGATTTCTATACCCGAGGCTAATATAACCCCTGAGCTGTTCCCTCGCCTCCTCGCTCAGTTCCTGCGAAGGCGTTGTAACTATGGGTATGCCTGAGAGGTGGGAGTAAGCCTGCGCCACGGCAAACTCCTGGGGCAGATCGCTTCTAACGAGTATCACATCCACCTCATTGGCAAAAGCGTAGGCGCTGCCCACCAGGATTAGGTAAATGAAGAGAATATAAAGGCGCATACTAATAGCTTAGCATGTGGTGATATAAGGGTTTCTAAGTAGATGCTAAGGAAGAAACCCTCTCTGTTGTAGCGCTGTGAGTGTTTACGTGATGAGCTCAAGGGGAATCAAAAAAAGACTCTCCTTTGACAGCAACTTCAATAAGGTTAGGGATTAACAAGAATTGCTTGATTTTTCTGGAGAGAGTCGTTAGTCCGTAGGGAGAGTACGAGCTTGACATAACTAGTCTTGGAAAAAAACAGCCAAGAAGGAAGATGGACCCGCCGGGATTCGAACCCGGGGCCGCTCGCATGCCAAGCGAGCACTCTACCAGCTGAGCTACGGGCCCGTTACTCGCTCGCATAGCTTTAGCATGTTTAAGGATTTATGAAACATGGGAACCTCCTCCGGGTTCCTATTACCTCCTACGTCCATGAGAATCTGAGGAGCTATTTCTTGGTGTCGAGGTAGACAGGTAAGCGGAGCTGCTCGTACTTTGCAATTTCAACAGGATACTTGCCTGTGAGGCAGCCCAGGCAGAGCTGGTCTTCACTCAAGCCAATAGCTTCGATCAAATCTTCAATGCGGGTGTATTTCAACGAGTCAGCGCCAATGGCCGAGCGTATCTCCTCCACGCTTCGCGCGCTTGCGATAAGCTCTTCGTGGGTGGGCATATCTATACCCAGCTTGCACGGCGACTTTATCGGCGGGCAACCAACGCGCATGTGCACCTCCTTAGCTCCGGCGTCCTTAAGAATTGAAATTATCCTGCGCGATGTCGTGCCACGCACAATGCTGTCGTCGAAGAGCACAACGCGTTTGCCGGCAATTTGCCTGGCTAGGGGATTGAGCTTTAGCTTAACCGCAAGCTCCCTAGCCTGCTGGCTGGGCAGAATGAAGGTTCTGCCCACGTAGCGGTTGCGTATTAACCCTTCGCGATAAGGTATGCCCTTGGCACGGGAGTAGCCCAGGGCGAAGGGAATCGCAGAGTCAGGAATAGGTGTAACCAGGTCTGCCTCAACCTCGTCACGCTCCGCCATTAGCATGCCGAGTTTCTCTCTCACCTCGTACACGGGTATGCCGTTGAGCACTGAGTCTGGGCGGGAGAAGTAAACGTACTCAAACATGCAGTATGCCCTGCGCGGGAGCTTGTATGGGCGGTAGCTTTTCGCTCCGCTCGCTGAGACCACAAAAATCTCTCCCGGCTTAATATCCCTCTCAAATTTTGCGTTTATCACATCAAAGGCTACACTCTCAGAGGCGAATATATAGCCCCCGTCGCGGGTTCTTCCAAGCGAGAGAGGGCGTATGCCCAGGGGGTCGCGCACCGCTATAAGCGCGTCGTCGGTGAGTATCGCCAGCGAATAAGACCCAACGAGCTTCCTCATCGTAGAGGCTATCGCCTCCACCATGTCCTCGCTCTTAAGGTACTCCCTTACAATGAGGTGGGCTATAACCTCGGTGTCGCTGGTAGAAACAAAGGCCTGGCCGGTCGCCTTGAGCTTCTCCCTGAGCTCCTCGGCATTGACTATGTTGCCGTTGTGTGCTATGGCGATGGTGCCTTTGGAGTGCCTCACAACGAAGGGCTGGGCATTGAACAGCTCAGACTCACCCGTAGTAGAGTAGCGCACATGGCCTATTCCAACGCTGCCATGTAGCTTGTCCAGTTTCTCAAGGTTGAAGACCTCGTTGACCAGCCCCATCCCCTTTTCTGATATGAAGTCGCCGTCGGTGCGCATTGTTATGCCGCATGACTCCTGGCCGCGGTGCTGGAGCGCAAGAAGGGCGTAGAATATGGAATAGGAGACCTTTGTCTCGCTGGCGGAATATATTCCCACCACGCCGCACTTGTCGCGTAGCAAGCTGGAAACCTCTCTCCTTGGACGTTTCTAAATAGGCAAAAAATACTAATAAAGGTTACGTCATTACACCAGGCGAACGCGGTTAACTTTCTTGTTCTGCCAGGAGTAACTCCTTATCCTTCGCGTTTTGCCAAAGCCACACGCGGCGCAGCGCTTCTTCTTGACGTGATAGGAATTCCTTCCGCACCTGCGGCAGCGCACGTGCAGGAGCTTGTTCCTCTTGCCCATGGAAGGTGTACCCTTGCTCATTCGTAACACCTCTCTAAAGGTTAATGTTGCCCTTGTTACAAACCTTCCCGTCTAAAACTTTTGTGAAGAGGTCTTGGTATGGCGCTGAGCGGTCTTGAGCTGAGGAGAGCAGAGAGGGTGCTTCGTTCACTAGAGGGCAGCGTAAGCCTAGTGCTTCTTAAGGATGGGGATGAGAAGCTTGAGAGCGAGATGGAGGAGTTTGCCCGGACGCTGGCTAATCTGAGCGATAGGATAAAGCTGAAGGTTGAGAAAAGTTCAGCGCACGCTCCAGCGCTGGCAATTGAGAAGGCTGGCAGGAAGGCGGTGGTGTATCGCACGCTTCCCACGGGAAAGGAGCTGAAGCCATTTCTTGAAACCTTAAAGGCGGCGGCAAATGGGGGGAGCCTGCCCGAAGTGGGGTTGAAGCTCTTAAACCCTGAGCGGGAGGTGGAGCTCCTAATCTTCATCACCAGCGCTTGCCCCCACTGTGCAAAGGTTGTTAAACGCTGCAATCTGCTTGCGCTTCGCGAAGACTGGATAAAAAGCGTGGTAGTGGATGCGCTTGCAGAGGAAAGGCTGCGGGAGGAGTATGAGGTCACAGCCACGCCGACGCTTGTTGTGGATGGCAAGCTGAAGCTTGAGGGTGAGGCTTCTCTCGGGGAAATAGTGGATGCGATAGAGGCTGTGGTGGATAAAGGTAAGCAGAGGGAGGTTGTGAGGCACATGCTGGAGAAGGGGCTGGCGGAAAAGGCTGGGGAGTGGGCTGTTGGCGAAGAAGGCATAGCTGAGGTGCTCGTGGATCTGATAGCGGACCAGAACATGCGGGTTAAGATTGGTGCAATGCTCGCCCTGGAAGAGCTTTTTAAGGCCAAGCCTGAGATGCTTGAGAAGCTTGGCAAGGCGTTTGAGAAGCTGCTCACCCATGAAAAAGAGAATGTGCGCGGAGACGCAGCCTGGCTTATTGAGAGGGCAAAAAAGTTTATCTGAGCCAAAGCTCTTTCTTTTCTCATGGAGATAATCTTCCTTGGCTCCGGCGGGGGGCGCTGGACCACCCTGACCCAAAAGCTGCGCACAGGCGGAATAAGGCTCCACGCAGAAAAGCGGGTGCACGTGGACCCTGGGCCTGGGGCGATAGTTAACCTTGCGTTAGCGGGGATAAGCGCTCTTCGTACCGATGCTGTCTTCGTCACCCATTCACATCCCGACCATTACAACGACGCTGAGATTCTGGTCGAAGCCATGACCCGCGGCATGCGAACCACGCGGGGGGTATTCGCAGGAAGCAAGAGTGCCGTTGTGGGCGTTAAAGATATTGGGCCGGTGCTCTCCCAGTACCACGCATCTAAAGTGGCTAAGCTTGTGACGCTTGAACCGGGAATGCATGCGAGCGTGGACGGGCTTCGAGTCAAGGCTCTGCCCACAAAGCACAGCGACCCCACCAACGTGGGGCTGAGCTTTGCCTTTGAAGAGGGCATAGTAGCGTACACCAGCGACACCGAATACTTCCCTGGTATGGAAGCTAACTATGCGGATGCTCGGGTTTTGATAATAAATGTGATTCGCCCGGCTAATAAGAGAATCCCATGGCATCTATGCACAGAGGACGTTATAAAAATTCTGCATGAGGTAAAGCCTGAGCTTGCTATACTGAACCATTTCGGCATGACGATGATTGGCATTGCAGAGAGAGAAGCTAAGCACGTGGCTAAAAAAACTGGCGTTAAAACCATAGCTGCCAGGGATTTTATGCGCATTGTGGTTGGTGAAGAGATAGAGGTAAGCACGCAAGAGGTGCGGTGATGCTTCCAAAAAATTATGACCCCAAAGAGATTGAGCCCAAGTGGCAGCGCAGGTGGGAGGAGCTTGGTGTTTACCGCTTCGACCCTAAAAGCGAAAAGCCTATATACTCCATCGACACCCCTCCGCCCACGGTAAGCGGTAAAATGCATTTGGGTCACGCTTTCTCTTACTCGCAGATGGATTTCATTGCCCGCTTCTGGAGGATGCGCGGGTATAACCTTTTTTATCCCTTTGGCACTGACGACAACGGCTTACCCACAGAGCGCCTGGTGGAGAAGCTGAACAACGTTCGTGCCAAGGAAATGAAGCGGGATGATTTTATAAACCTGTGTTTGAGCACCCTTGAGAAGATTAGACCGGAGTTTGTGGCAGACTGGAAGCGCATAGGGATAAGCGTGGACTGGTCCCTTGCGTACTCCACCATTGATGAGCACTGCAGGCGAATTTCCCAGCGCTCCTTCATTGAGCTTTACAAGATGGGAAGGGAGTACCGTAAGGAGACGCCTTTCATCTGGTGTCCCAACTGCGAGACCGCCATTGCTCAGGTTGAGCTCGAAGACCGCGAGGTGGAGAGCAGCTTTAACGACATAATCTTCAAGCTTGAAGACGGAGGCGAGGTGGTAATCGCCACCACACGCCCTGAGCTTCTCCCGGCGTGCGTCGCCATATTCGCCCATCCCGAAGACGAGCGGTACAAGCACCTCTTTGGCAAACGCGCCCAGGTGCCCATCTTTGAACACTGGGTGGAGATAAAGCCAGACCCCCGCGTAAACCCCGAGAAGGGCACAGGCATAGTGATGTGCTGCACCTTCGGCGATATGCAGGACATAGAGTGGTACATGGAGCACAACCTTCCGCTTAAGGTGGCGATAACCAAAGACGGGCGGATGACAGCGCTGGCTGGGAAGTACAAGGGCATGACCGTCAAGGAGGCGCGCGCGAGGATTATTGAAGACCTCAAGGAGAAAGGTTTGCTGGTCAGGTCGCGGAAGATTACCCATGTGGTGAATGTGCATGAGCGCTGCGGCACTGAGATAGAGATTCTGAACACCAAGCAGTGGTTTATACGTTACCTTGACATGAAGGAGCAGCTCCGCGAGGCTGGCAGGAGGATAAAGTGGCATCCGGAGCACATGCGCTCCCGCTACGAGAACTGGATTGATGGGTTGCGCTGGGACTGGTGCATCTCCCGCCAGCGCTACTTCGGTGTCCCCTTCCCGGTGTGGTACTGCAAGGAGTGCGGGGAGGTTATCCTCGCGAGGGAGGAGGATTTGCCAGTTGATCCCCTCTTGGATGCGCCCCCCACGCCGTGCCCGCGCTGCGGCAGCGAAGAGTACGTGCCCGAGCGAGATGTGCTCGATACGTGGGCTACGAGCTCGCTTACCCCGATTATAGCCGCCGAGCTTATAGACGACGAAGAGGTGCGGAAGAAGCTCTACCCCATGTCTCTCCGCCCGCAGGCACATGACATAATCACCTTCTGGCTCTTCAACACTGTGGTTAAAGGCTTGCTCCATCGCGGAGAGATTCCCTGGTACAACGCCATGATAAGCGGCTGGGCTCTGGACCCGCAGGGCAGGAAGATGAGCAAGAGCAAGGGCAACGTCATAGAGCCCCAGTATGTGCTTCAAAAGTACAGTGCCGACGCTTTGCGCTTGTGGGCGGCGGAGAGCAAGCTGGGCGAGGACCTGCCCTTCAAGGAGAAGGATCTCGTAACAGCGCAGCGCTTCCTGAACAAGCTGTGGAATGCCTCGCGCTTCGCTTTGACCCACCTCCAGGACTACCACGGTGAGAGGCCGGAGGAGTTAAACCTCATAGATGCCTGGATACTCTCAAAGGCCTACCGCTTAGTGGAGAAGTGCACCTCTTACTTTGAGGAGTACCGCTACTCCAAAGCAAAGAAGGCTGTGGTCAACTTCTTCCTCTCGGACTTCTGCGATAATTACCTTGAGATGGTCAAGGCGAGGCTCTACAACCCGGAGAAGTACGGCGAGGAAGCGAAGCGAAGTGCGCAGTATGCGCTGTATAAGGTGCTTCTCATCTCGCTTAAACTCCTTGCTCCATTTGCTCCGCACATAACCGAGGAGATATACCAGAGCTACTACGTCAAGCGCGAGCCACAGCCCAGCATCCATGTGGATACCTGGCCCAAGCCACGCCGCGATTTAATACGCCCCGCCCTGGAGAAGGAGGCGAGCTACGTCGTAGCTCTCGTAGCTGCGGTGCGCCGCTTTAAGGCCGAGCGCGGAATGGCACTCAATGCTCCGCTCAAGGCGCTCACCGTGAGCGCTCCTAAGGAGATTGCAGAAGCCCTGAAGCGGGGCGTCGATACGATAGAGGGTACGCTGCAGGTTGAGCGAGTGGAGATAACCTCTGAGCCTTTAGCAGCAGAGGAGCGCGTTGTGGAGGTTGTACCCAACTTCGCTTCGCTGGGCCCCGAGTTTAAGGGCGATGCCAGCAAGGTCGTAGCATACATGCGCTCCAACGCTGAAGCTGTGGCACGTGATATCGCGAACGAAGGTGTGCACCGCTTCAGCTTAGAAGGGAAAAGTTACGAGCTCAGAGAAGAGCATATAAAAGAGGTGAGAAAAGCAATATCCCTCGCCGGGGCAGAGGTAGAGAGCGTGGCTATACCTGAGCTCCCGCAGGTGGTGGCGCTGGTGGAGGTTTAGGGTACCTGGAACCTCTCCCTGATGTTTTCAATGCTCTCGCCGCGCACTGAGATGCGCTTTTCTGCATACTCACCAAAGCCGTAATAGCCAGCTTTGACTATGTGCTCCACGTGTATGGGGTTAATCCCCATTATTCTGCAGGCTATGGTGTCGAGAGCTACGGGGTCACGACTCGCCAGCGTCAGCCCCATGCGCTTGGGTGTGCCTTTGAGAGGTCCATCCCCCTCCATGGCTATGCCGGCGTCAAGGATAGTCAAATCAGGAGAGCGAATCATGAGCACATCGCATATCGCCTCTGAGATTTTCGGGTAGTATATCTCCTTCCTGCGGGGCACTATTCTGAACATATTCGCCAGTCCGAGGCTGACCGTCATTAAGCTGTGGGTTTTCATCTTGGGCACGTTGATGATAACGTCAGCCTTCAGCACAGTGCGCGGTGTGGGGAAGGGATTCTCCAGGGCGAGGTAGTCCCTCTCCACAGGTATGAGGATGTCCCGCGACAAGTTAACCCATTTGGCGCCGTAAAACTCGCATAGCTCCTTAATTCCCAGAGCCTTTGCAGCCTCGTCAGCGCTTCCTGAGTAGCCGTCGCTTTCAACAACGTAAATTTCCTCTGCGAGGCCCTCATAAAGCTTGAAAAGCTGCTCGAGGATTCTCGGGTCAGTGGTGGCGCCAGTATACCAAGGCTTATCGCTGCACAGGTGAGGCTTTATAACCAAGACCTCGCATTCTTTCGGTTCAAAGCCAATGTACTCCAGAGCTCGCTTGACGTTCGGCTTTGAGTCCCTTACCACACTTACGGCGGGCATTGTTATCAAAATCTAATTAAATTTTCCCTCATATTTATAGGTTGGCTTAGGTTTCACCGTACTGCTCTCTTACCTCTCTCACAACAAAAAGAAGCCTTCTACCCTTTTTTGTCAGAGAGTAGTAAACAGGACGGTACTTCTCAGAGGAGACCTCCCTCTTGATAAGCCCGTATTCCTCGAGACTCTTAAGCCTCCTCGCGGTGGTTGATGGGTTTCCTATAATTTTCTCAAGCTCCTTGTACTTCAACTTCTTACCTTCGAGACTGTCCAAGAGTTCAATTACACCCTTCTTTCCTAGGAGTCTGAAGATGTCTTCGCTCACCATTTTATGTGAAATAAATTTCATGTATATAACCAATTGCTATTATCGCTGAAAGTAACACTTCACAATAGAAAGGTTTATATAGCATGAGAGGAAACTAGTTGCGATGAGGAGAGAGGAGAGTCTCGCTGAGAAGTGGCTGGAGATTGAGCTGCGCAAACAGGTTATACAGGAAGAGGTAGAGCGCCTCTTGGGGGTGGGGAGTAAGCGAAGTTTAAAGTGACCTTATATTTAAAACCCACAAGCAATTATTCAATCTGTAGTGGCAGGAGGTCTCGCAGCTCTCTGCAGTCTTTTCGAGATTGCTGAGGGGTATGTTGCCCCTATTTGGTTCGGATGGGGTAATAGGGGGTGCAGCGCCCCTATTTCGGTACGGAAGGGGTGATAGGGGAGGGGAAGGCTCCCCTATTTCGACGAATTATTTAAATATTTTTAGAGCGATTACACTTCGAGGTGATATGATTGGCGAGGATATACTATGACAAGGATGTAGACCTTGATGTTTTGAAAGGCGAGACCATTGCTGTTATAGGTTACGGGATTCAGGGCTCCGCGCAGGCGCAGAACTTTCGCGACTCGGGTTTGGAGGTTGTTCTTGGCCTGCGTGAAGGTGGCGCATCCTGGGAGCGCGCATCCCGCGACGGCTTTGAGGTTTTGCCAATAGATGAAGCCGCCAAGCGGGGCACAATTGTACACATGCTCATACCCGACGAAGCTCAACCCGAGGTTTACAGGAAGTACATTCATGCCAACCTTGAGGAGGGCAATGCCCTGAGCTTCTCCCACGGCTTCAACATCCGCTTCTCGCAAATTGTGCCGCCCAGCAATGTGGATGTGATAATGATGGCTCCCAAGGGGCCAGGAGCCATGGTGAGGCGGGAGTATGAACGCGGCTCGGGCGTGCCGGCGCTCATTGCGGTGGAGCAGGACTACACCGGCAAAGCTAAGGAGCGTGCCCTTGCCCTTGCCAAAGCAAACGGTGCAACCCGCGTTGGCGTACTTGAGACTACCTTTGCGGAGGAGACAGAGACGGACCTGTTCGGGGAGCAGGTTGATCTGTGCGGAGGGAGTGCCGAGCTAGTCAAAGCCGCATTCGAGACGCTTGTGGAAGCGGGCTACCAGCCCGAGGTGGCGTACTTTGAGTGTCTGCACGAGCTCAAGCTCATCGTCGACCTGTACTACCGCGAGGGCATCGAGGGTATGTGGCGCCGCGTTTCCAACACTGCAGAGTACGGCGGGCGTACCCGCGGCAAGCGCATAATAAAGCCCGAAGTAAAGCAGGAGATGAAAAAGATTCTTCGGGAGATTCAGAGCGGAGAGTTCGCGAGGGAATGGATTCTGGAGAACCGCGCCGGCTTACCTGTGCTCAACAGCCTCCGCGCAAAGGAGAAGGAGCATCCAATCGAGGAGGTTGGGCGCAAACTTAGAGAGATGATGAAGCTCTGAGCATGTTCGCCGAGATTGTCGAGGGGAGCACAAGGCTGCTCGTACCAGAGCGCAGCCTTGCCTCGCCCCAGGAGATAAAGAAGGCTCTCCCTCCAGTTTTTTTCAACCCCAGGATGAAGCTCAATCGCGATATAACCTGCGCCTTAGTTAGAGCGCTTCTCGCAGGTGGGGAGAGCATTCAATTTCTGGACCTTCTCGCTGCCAGCGGTGCGAAGGGGCTGCGCATAGCTAAGGAAGCTAAGGCGGAGGTGCACCTCAACGACGGGAGCGAGAGCGCCGTAGAGCTTATAAAGAAAAATGCACAGCTAAACCAGCTCAGCGTTGGCGTATCGCAAAGCGAGGCGAACCTCTTTCTTGTCTCTCATCGTGGGAGCTTCAACTTCATAGACATCGACCCATTTGGTACGCCTGTGCCCTTCCTGCACAATGCCATCCTTGCGCTTCCTCCTCGGGGCTACCTAGCGGTTACCGCCACAGATACAGCGCCACTGTGCGGTGTCTACCCGAAGGCGTGCTTTAGAAAGTACTTCTCCATTCCAATTAGAGGTGAACTATGCAAGGAGGTGGGGCTTCGCATACTCATCGCAGCCATAGCGCGCGAAGCAGCTAAGCTGCGCCGAGGCACACGAGTGCTCTTGGCACATGCCACAGATCACTACTTTCGCGCCATCGTAGCGCTTCGCTCCGGTAGAAGGCGAGCCGACGAGGCGCTGGCGAAGCTGGGTTACCTCCACTACTGCACCTCTTGTGGAAGGCGCGAGGTTGAGCTTTCGCCTTTGCCTTCACAGAAAAAATGCGTATGCGGCGAGAGCTATTCCATAGCTGGTGCGATGTGGCTGGGGGAGCTTAAGGACGCTGCTCTCGCAAGAAAGGCGACGGAGGAGGCAGCCTACCTGGAAGACAGGCGAACCCAGAAGGTGCTTGTAACAATAGCAGAGGAGCTTGAGGTGCCCTTTTTCTACGACCTTCACCGCTTAGCAAGGCGCCTTTCGCTGCACGAGTTGCCCACGATGGAAAAAATCCTGGAAGAGCTTCACCGACGAGGTTACAGTGCGACAAGAACACACATCTCAGCTACTGGCGTGAGAACAGACGCACCCTACGAGGTGCTCTTGGAAGTGGTAAGAGGGCTGATTAAAAATAGCTAAAGTTCATCCTCCTCCTCGCAGAACTCACATTCCTCGCTGGCTGGATCACCGCAATTGGCGCAGAAATTGTAGCCGCATATCTTGCAGACGTAAATCTCCTCCACTTCCTCGCCGCATATTTCGCATGTAGGCATAGCAAAGAAATAGCCTTGCAGGGATATAAATTTTTGCAGCGCCAACCGCAGTCGGTTGGGTCGACATATTGCGGTATCTCTCGATACCGCTATTTTCCTTGCTTCAAAGTGGTATCGAAGATACCACATTATGTGGATGCAACCAACTGTGGTTGCGCAAACATATAAAAGGCTGCGAAGGAGAAGGATTAACATGCCTGGAAATACCTTCGGCAAGGCTTTCAGGGTGACCACCTTCGGCGAGAGCCACGGCAGGGCGGTGGGCGTTATAGTGGACGGCTGCCCCGCGATGCTTGAGCTTAGCGAAGCAGACATACAGCGCGAACTTGATAGGCGAAAGCCGGGACAGAGCGCCGTTACCACACAGAGAAGGGAGGAGGACCGGGTGGAGATTCTCTCTGGCGTATACGAGGGGAAAACCACCGGCATGCCAATAGCGATGGTGGTGTACAACCGCGAGTACGACTCCTCAGCCTATGAAGAACTTAGGTTCAAGCCCCGCCCAGGGCATGCTGACCTGACGTATTTCCTGAAATACGGGCACCGTGACCACCGTGGAGGGGGCAGGGCTTCAGGACGGGAGACCCTAGCAAGGGTTGCAGCCGGAGCAATAGCCAAGAAGCTCCTCGCCACCATAGGTGTTGAGATTCTGGCGCACACCGTTGAAATTGCCGGAGTGCGCGCGGGTGAGGTAAGCATTGAAGACATCCGGAAAAATCCTGAAAAAAACAGCGTGAGGTGCGCAGACTTAGCAAAAGCCAAGGAGATGGAGAAGAAGATACTCGAGGCAAAGCAAGAGGGCGACTCCGTTGGCGGTGTGGTGGAGGTTGTTGCCCTGAATGTGCCTCCTGGACTGGGCGAACCTGTGTTTGACAAGCTGGATGCGGACATAGCAAAGGCGCTAATGAGCATAGGCGCTGTGAAAGGCGTCGAGATAGGCTCCGGCTTCGCCGCAGCCAGGCTTAGAGGCTCTGAGAACAACGACGAGTTTTACGTGGAGGCCGGGAAGATAAAGAGCAGGAGCAACAACGCAGGTGGCGTGCTCGGCGGAATCTCCACGGGCATGCCCATCGTAGCTCGAGTTGCTGTGAAGCCCACCTCAAGCATAGCAAAGGAGCAGCACACCGTAGATTTAAGGGAGTTTAAAGAAACCACCATAAGCGTCAAGGGCAGACACGATCCATGCATTGTCCCCCGCGTGGTGCCGGTTTGCGAGGCGATGCTCGCTTTAACCTTAGCCGACCACGCCCTGCGCGCAGGCGTTATTCCGGCGACGCGCCTTGGTTAATTTTTGTAGAGGTTAACCGCCAAGGCTACGTCGATTTTTATGGAGTACCTCCTCGGATTTCAGGGAATAGAGCGCCTGGTTGAGCTTCACACGCAGGGCAATGTAGTTGTGCTCCTGCCCAAGATAGAGGTTTTCCTCTACCCACCTGCGCGAGTGCAGGTGCATGAAGTGCAGGAGGTTGTAACCTCTGCCATAGACGAGGTTGTGGAACGGGGTATCTCATCGCCAGAGGAGCTTCCCACGCTTGCGCTGAGGCAAATTCGTGAGTCTCTGCCCGAGCTTGAGCGCGCCGAGCTGCACATGCGTGCTGAGTACATAGTGTTCAGGCGCACCCCCATAACAAAGCAGGAGACGCAGGAGATGTACCAGATACTTGCAAGGGCAACCCTTGAGGGCGGGAAGATTACGCCGATGATTGGTGCAGAGGTCACCGGGATAACCGCTTGCCCGTGTGCCCACGAAGGCTTGGTTGAGAAGACGCGAGAAAAGCTCAAGGGGAAATTCTCAGAGGAGGAGATACAGACGATATTCAACTCTGTACCCGTGGCGAGCCACAATCAGCGCAACATCTCAACGCTAATGCTGAGCGTTGTTGAGGGGGAGCGAATAGAGGTGGATGATATAATAGACATACTCGAGAGCTCCATGAGCTCGCGCCTTTACGAGGTGCTGAAGCGTGAAGACGAGGTGGAGGTGGTCTACCGCGCCCATCTCAACCCCAACTTCGTCGAAGATACAGTACGCAAAATCCTAGTCAACACCCTTGAGAGGTTCCCCTCGCTGCCCGACGAGACAGTGGTGTACGCGAAGAGCGAAAGCCTTGAGAGCATCCACCAGCACAATGCCGTGGCAGAGAGGCTGACCACGCTTGGGGAGTTGAGGAGGGAGGTTGGGAGGTAAATACACAGACCTCGGCTAGTTACCCTCACCGCGTAACCTTATAGCTCTTAACCCTCTCGTAAAGCTCTCTCGCCTCGCGGTTCTTCTCGAAGTGCTCCCTCACAGGTGCTATCAGCCGGTCTAAGTACTCAGCCACGGCGTTCTTCAAGTCCTGGGGATGAAGCTTCTCTTCGCGGTAATCCTTCTCAAGCTCAGAGTAGGAGTAGTAGGTAACATCGCCGCCGTACTTCGCGGGCCTCTCTATTGTGAACTCGGTAAAGGCGCGGAAGATTATCTCCTTGGTGTAGTCCAGGATGGGGTTGCCCTCCACCTCCTTCATGGGGCAATACGCCTTTGAAATCTTGCGCTTTATATCCTCCCGCGAATCGTGCACAAAGATGGCGCTCTCCGGCATGGATTTTGACATTTTCGCCTCTAAAGCTGTGCTCACCTTCTGTCTGCTGCTCTCCACCTTCGAGGCGAAGCCCTGCAACCCGAGAAGCATGTGGTGGCTCACCACGACGGGTTTGCCATTAGCGCCGCACCCCTCGTAGCCAAGAAGCTTCACCATGCCCTTCTTGTCTGCTATTTCGCGAGCGAGCATGTTCACTTTGCGCTGGTCCATGCCCAGCTGGCAGATATCCGCGTGCAGGTGGAAAATATCGGCGCACTGCATGCTGGGGTAAAAGACAAACGCCGCCGGGTTTGAGGCGTCCTCCTCTCTCCCGGCTATGGCTAAGCTGCGCAGTGTACGCTTAAGCGTGTGGCTCTTTGCTATCAGGATGACCTTCCTCCAGTAGTCCTCGTCGGAGAAGAACTCCTTGTGCCAGACAACCTCTACGCGGCGCATGTCCACGCCCGCGGCACGCCAGACTTCGACAAAATACCTGCCAGCGTCGCGTATCTTCTCTATATCCCCTCCCAGCTTGTTGTTTATCCATGCAAAGGAGTCGGCTAAGAGGAGCTTGAATCTCACTCGAGCCTTAAGCAGGTCCTTAAGCAAAAGTGGGCGGTATATACCAACTGGCAAATGCGCCAAGCCGCTGGGCTCAAAGCCGTCGTAGGCAACGGGCTCAGCCTTCGTCTCCAGAAGCTGGCGAAGCTCTTCATCTGTGACAACTTCCTCTGCCACGCCCTTAATAAGCCTGAATCTTTCCTCAACGTCCATTTCATTCCTCCATGGGTGTTGCAAGAAGGTAAACCTTGCCCTTAGCTTCTAAAATTCGGACTTCCTGACCCACCTCTAAGGGAAGCGGGGTATCAAAATAAAAAGTTTTGTAATCTTTGAACTCCAGCACCTGAACTCTGCCCTTAACCGCCTCTGTGACCATCGCCTTTACCGCGTCTTCTGCCCTGCCCAGAATCTCAGCCTCAGAAAGGCGTTTCTCCGGCAACGAGAAGCTCTTCCTCGTGGCAAGGTCGAGGAGGGAGACGCTTCCCCTGCTGAGCCTGAGCACCTCGCACACCTTATCCTCTATCCTCACCACGTCTCCACGCCTCAGCCTGGGCAGGCGGTACGCATAGGTGTAGCGCAGCACACTTTTACCGCTCTCATCTACGCCCACGAGCTTAGTCGAAGTGGTTACTGTGCCACCGTAGCTCTCTAACAAAAGGTTCGCTATTTTCTTTGCAAGCTTCGCGGAGCCAAGGTAGAAATCAATGCCCTCCTTCTTCTCCTCGTAGCTGGAGATGAACGCTTTGTCCTCGCTCCGCCTTGCATCAACTTCGCGACGCACGAAGCTGGCGAGCTCGCGCCTTTCCTTCTCGGTTAGTGGAGCATGAGCGCGAATTTGAAGCACCGCCTCGTAGTAGCGCGAAGCCTTGCGCTGGCAGCTTTCGCAAAGCGTGAGCCTTACATTTACCTTCACCTCTCTGGAGAACTCCACCTCCTCTTCGCCAGCGCTTCCTTTAACATCGAGGCGGTACCTCGCAAAGAAGTCCTTGGGTGAGCTTCGCTGAGCCCCGAGAAAGGCAATGCCTACCTCTGGCTGAGAAATGCCAGCGACGCGCAGGTTCTCCTCTATCGCCGAGAAGCCGGCCTCTTCGACAGCCTCCTCAAGGCTCTTCGCGCGGCGCTCCCACTTCCCGTGCTTCAGCACTGCATTACATTCCCGGCACACCTTGGCTTTAATTTTGGATGGCAGGTCTAAAGCTACCTCCCGCTCAACGTAGCACTCCACGCAGAGAGAGTTAATCAGCCTCTCGCTCCGCTTGCCACACCTCACGCAGAACCTTCGCGTCATTTCCTTCGCCCTACGTAAACTGCCACTGTGCCCAAGGTTAGAAGGTGATATCTAACATTCTCAAGCCCCGCCTTTTCCATAAGCTTGCAAATCTCCTCAGGTGAAGGGAACTCTGCCACCGACGCTGGAAGGTAAGCATACGCCTCCCTCTTGCCGGTAATAAGCCCACCCAGGAAGGGCAGCACATGGAAGAAGTAGAGCGAATAGAGCCTTCTCAGAAACCTGTTGGGCGGAAGGGTGAACTCCAGCACAACCACTCTGCCTCCCCGCTTTGCCACGCGCACAAGCTCGCGTAGAGGCTTTTCAATCTCCGCAAAGTTCCTTAAGCCAAAGGCCACGAGAACAGCGTCGAAGCTCTCGTCGCGGAAGCACAGCCGTAGCGCGTCGCCCAGGGTGAAGTGCACATTTTTAATCCCCCTCTGCTCCGCTTTCTGCTTTGCTATTGAAAGCATCTCTGCATTGAAATCCACGCCGACGACGCTTCCCTTGCTCACCCGCTTAGCAAGCTCAAAGGCGAGCTCACCTGTGCCCGTGGCTACATCAAGGGCGATGCCACCATCGCTGAGCTCTGCCACGTCTGCTGCGAACCTGCGCCAACCCACGTCTCTGCGCAGGCTGAGCAGAGAATTCGCCAAGTCGTAGCGCTGTGCTATGGCGGAGAACATCCTGCGCACATACTTCGGCTTTTCCTCGCCAAGCTGCATGCATGCGATTACGCAGGCGAGCTATGTAAACTTAATGTTCAGTCGCGGCATTATGGCTATGCTCGGGTAACGCTGGTGGTTACCCGGAAGCGAAGCTTCCGGCGTGACGAAGCGGGAGGGCGTCCTATCATGGTGAGGAAGGGGTAATAGGGGCGGGGAAGGCGCCCCTATGGTTCCTATCTAGATGACGCTTGAATCTATGGTGGCAGGAGGTCTCGCAACTCTCTGCGAGAGTTGCTTCGACTTCCCTCGCATACGCTCAGGAAGTAATAGTAACCCGCTGATGGTTACCCGGAAGCGAAGCTTCCGGCGTGACGTAGTTCCTATCATTTTGACTCGTTAAGCTTCTTTTAAATATCCTGCGGGCTAGGCCGGGGGGTTCGGCGTCCCCTGTAACCTGAAATCGTCGATATGCAGGGGCCGAAGCTCCGGGGGCGGAACGCTCAACCCCGCGTTTCAGCCCGCGGCACGGTGATGAAGCGTCGTCCCGTAGGACCGGTGGTTCCCCAGCGTGTCTCGGAGGAGACGCGTCAAGGGGATTTGCCCGCTGAACCCCGTCAGGCTCGGAAGAGAGCAGCGGTAGGCGGGACATGCGGTGCTTACGGGGGTGCGGCGCCAAGCTCGAGCCGCGGTCAACTGGCGCGGGTGAGAGGTTCCCACCCCGGGGCGTGCCCGCTTTTTATTTATTGGTGATATCCTTTTTTTAATTTAAAAATTATTTGAAGACTTTTTGAATTAAAATTGAAAGCAAGGTTTATATTAAATGAGAACTAATAAAAAATTTTATATGGCGAGAATTCTCGTGGTTGACGACAACGAAGAGATAGCACACCTTGTGTCTATCATATTAGCCCCTGAGGGTCATGAAGTTGAGGTTGCTCTGAGCGGGGAGGAATGTATTGAAAAACTAAAATCCTTTCGTCCAGACCTTATTTTAATGGATTATTTCATGCCCGGCGGGGATGGGGTGAAGGTTTCAAAGTTAATAAAGAGTGATGAGAGGTTTAGAGATATCCCAATAATCCTCTTCACAATTATGAGCATCGACGAAGGGTTGTATGAGGCTGTCGAAGAGGCTGGCGCAGTGGATTACATTCAGAAGCCCTTTAATATTAAAAAGATGGTGGGGAAAGTAAGGCGAGTGCTCTCAGCCACCGCCGTGCTGCCTGCGGATTAGTATAGCATCCTCTCCTCTACCTCAGAAATTTTCCGCACGTACTCGATTTTTATGCCCTCAACCTCAACGCTTTCGCTTCCAGCGGGCACGAGAACAACGCTTATCCCCGCATCTCTCGCAGCAATCGCCTTTTCTCTTATCTGTGCAACACTCCTAATTCTCCCATCGCGTGTTATTCTGCCTGTGACAGCAACGCTCTGATTTATATTCTTCCCGAGCACGGCAGCTATTATTGAGATTGTCAGCGCAGCACCTGCGCTACTCCCGTAGAGATAGGTAGCTTCATCACCTGAGCTAATCCGGAATATTATGTCCTTATCGCTGAGGTTGACGCCGGTTCTGTCCTGTGCGACCTTTTTTGCCAGGAGCATTGTCTCCTGAATGGTGTTGTCCAGAATCACCTCCCCCTCTATTTCGTGGAGCACCCTCCCAGCGCCGTGTCTCACTTCAGTTTCCAGGAGAAGCACTACGCCTGAGCCGTCTCTTACACCAAGAATGTAGGTTTTCGCGCTGCCGGTGCTGCGCAGCAGGTTCACCTCTTGCCTCAGCGCCTGAATGCTATTGTTCAGAGCAGAAATTCTGTTTTCCGCTTCCTCCAGCCTTGCCTCAAGCTCAGCCTCTCTGACATCTCTCACAGCAAGTGATTCGGAAAGGTTTTCCTCAAGTAGGTGAATCTCCCGCTCGAGCATAGCAATCGTCTCAGCCTGAGCTTCAATTCTCTCGCCAGTTTTTACAATTGTATAGGCATCTATCAAATTAAGCAAGAGAAGAATAGAAAGCATGATATACAAAAACTTCTCCCGATTCATCTTATCCCCTGCAATAATAATAGTTAACCTCGATATGTTTTTGGCTAAGTTACCTGGAAGCCTCCGCTTCCGGCGTGACGAAGCGTGAGTCGGGGTAGCCAAGCCTGGTATGGCGTCAGCCTGCTAAGCTGATGGGCTTTGCCCGCCGGGGTTCAAATCCCCGCCCCGACGCTACCCTTTTTTCAAAAAAGACGGGAAATTTAGCTAATTTAGTTATGCCCCACCCGCGCTTAAAACATTCTTGTAAGTCAAAACGCAAAGATTATTGGAAACGTCGTTTTGAGCGTTATTTTATTCTGCATATCTCCCCAGCCGCCTCAGTTCTGCAAGCATCTCCCCTTGGTAACCCCTGCTCTCAAGCTTCCTTGCCACAGCGGCGGCTATCTCCCCAGTAAGGCGGAGCTGCGATTCTACCCACGCTTCGCTTTCTGTTACGTTTATTCCGGCCTCTAAAAGCTCCTCCCGATTATCCTTTAGGAACTGCCTAAACTCGAGGAGATGATTCTCCATTGCGCGCAAAACCTCAGTTAGCTCCGTAGCGTACTCTATGTACTCCTCCTCGTCTGCCCCCGCGTACTTTTCATTTATGCGTCCAATTTCCTCCATATCATCGTATACCTTTGCGACATACTCGTCATGCTTCCATTTATAAATCGTAGGGTCCTCCCCGATACACGCAGAAATCACAGTAAGCACAAGCAGAAAGCACAAAAGTTTTATGCCTCGAACCCAACTTTCTACCATGTCCTCCACCACGGCAAGCTTCCTCGCCTTCTTTCTCGCCACCGTAGCTACTTTCATCTTCTTTCTGCTGGTGATGAGGTGGCTGTTCAAGAGGGAAGAGTCTAAGTGAAGCTGTAGCTGCGGGGGTCTTCGCCTATACGCTCCGCCCTCACCAAATCGGTGGTGGTTATAATTCCCTCCAGCTTTTCCTCGCTCCCCACGAGAAGGCGCTTTATCGCGTGCGCCGCCATCTTCTTCGCGGCCTCCTTTAAGCTTGCGTCGCGGGAAATGAACTTTAAATCCCTGCTCATAACTTCCCGCACCTTCAGCTGGGGGGGGCGTTCCTCAGCTACGATTTTATACGCTAGGTCGCGCTCAGTGATTATGCCTATGGCTTTACCCTCCTCCACCACCACGAGGGAGCCTATGTTGAACTTGCGCATTAAGCGAGCCGCTTCTGCAAGCGTTGCCTCGGGCGAGATTGTCCTTACGTGCGGGGTCATCGCCTCGGATACAGTTACCATGTTATCTACTTTGCCCCTCCTGTTATTTTAAACTTCCTTTCCGTTGTTGCTCTGCTGGGTAACTTTGCTTCTGTGAGGCTGAGCCATGGCAAAGCTGGATATTGCTGTTAACGAACCGGGAATGCGAGTATTTCTTCTGGGCAACCTGGCTATAGCCAGGGGCGCCCTCGAAGCGGGAGTAAGAGTTGCCAGCGCGTATCCGGGCACGCCTTCAAGCGAAATCCTCGAGGCTATAGCTGGCGTCGCACCAAAGCTTGGGATACATGCTGAGTGGAGTACCAACGAGAAGGTTGCCCTAGAGGTGGCGATTGGTGCAAGCTATGCCGGTGCGAGAGCAATGGCGGCGATGAAGCACGTGGGCGTGAACGTAGCCTTAGACGCCCTCGCTACGCTTGCCTACACAGGGGTTAACGCTGGTCTGGTGCTGGTGAGCGCCGACGATCCTGGAATGCACTCCTCGCAGAATGAGCAGGACAACCGCCTCCTGGCGAGGTTTGCGAAGATCCCATGCCTAGAACCCTACGATGCGCAGTCTGCGAAGGACTACACAAAAGCAGCGTTTGAGCTGTCCGAAAAGTTCCAGACGCCGGTGATGTTGCGCACCACTACGCGGGTAAGCCACGCGAAGGGCGACGTGACGCTGGGCGAGCTTCCTGATTATGAAAAACAGAAGCCTCGCTTTGTAAAAGATGCAAGACGCTACGTTTGCGTACCCGCGCACTCGCGAGCGCTTCATCCTGTGCTAAATAACAAGCTTGCCCAGCTTGAGGAGTACGCCAGCGATAGCGAGCTGAATCGCATGCATCTCGAAGGCGAGAAAGGAATAGTCGTCGCAGGAGTGGCGCGCAACTATGTGCGCGAGGCGATTGAAAGCCTGGGCGTTGAGGTATCGCTTCTCGAGCTGGGATTCACCCACCCCTTACCCAGAGAGCTGGTGAGGCGCTTCCTGAACAGCGTAAGCGAAGTGCTCGTGGTGGAGGAGCTTGAGCCCTTCCTTGAGGAGCAGGTCAGGGCGATGCAGAGCGACGTTGTGGTGAGGGGCAAGGATTTACTGCCCCGCGAGGGTGAATTTACACCAGAGCTTGTGGAGGAGGCGATTGCCCGCTTCCTTGGGGTTGAACACTCGCCTCCGCCCCGGCGAAGGGCAAAACTTGAGCTACCCCCGCGCCCGCCGGTGCTCTGTCCCGGCTGTAGCCATAGAGCGCTTTTCTATGCCCTGAAGAAGGTCACAAGGCGAAAGATATACGCGGGCGACATAGGCTGCTATACCCTGGGCACTCTCGAGCCACTCAAGGCGATGGACACCTGTCTATGCATGGGCGCCGGTGTGAGCCAGGCTCAGGGCCTCTACCATGCAGGCATAGACGAGGACGTGGTGGCGATAATAGGGGACTCCACATTTCTCCATGCGGGTATGCCCGCGCTCCTCAACGCCGCCTACAATAGCGCTGACATCCTGGTAATAATCCTGGACAACCGCACCACTGCGATGACAGGACACCAGCCCCATCCAGGCGTTGGGGTGACAGCCACAGGCAGCGAAACCAGACCGGTGGACTTCATTGCCCTGGCAAAAGCCCTGGGTGTTGAGTACGTGGCAAAGGTCAAGCCCAACGACTTTGAGGAAACGGTGCGCGTGCTTGAAGAGGCACTTTCAAGACGAGGGCTGCGTGTGGTAATCGCTGAAGAACCATGTGCTCTCCTTGGCAGGAAACTTGGGCTGTGGAAGACCCCGCCCAGAGTTACTCCGGAGCGCTGCGAGGGCTACCTCTGCAGCGCGTGCAGAGCTTGCTTAAGGATTGGCTGCCCCGCAGTGGGCTGGGAAGGTGGTAAAGCCAAGATAATAGAGGAGCTGTGCACAGGCTGCGGGCTCTGCGTTAGCGTGTGCACCAATGAGGCAATCGTGGGAGGTGAGGAGGAGTGCTGACGAATGTGCTCATCGCCGGCGTGGGAGGGCAGGGCATAATACTGCTCAGCGACGTTCTTGGGAATGCAGCAATACGCTCCGGCCTAGGCGTTCGCGGGAGTGAGACCCACGGCATGGCTCAGCGCGGGGGCAGCGTGGTGGCTCATATCAGGATAGGCAACGCAAGGTCGCCGCTTATACCAAAAGGAAGGGCAGATTATCTCGTAGCTTTGGAGCCCCTGGAAGCGCTCCGCTACCTGGATTACCTAGCTGAGCACTGCATCGCCGTGGTGAGCACCACTCCAATTCCGCCAGCATCTACCCATGGCAAGGTAGCTGGCTACCCCAGCGTTAAAGCGATACTGGATGAGCTTTCTGAGTATGCCGAGGTTTACCCCATTGATGCTTTAGCTCTGGCGAAGCGTGCGGGTAGTGTGCTTACCGGCAATGTGGTGATGCTCGGTGCCCTGAGCGCTCTTCGTGGTTTCCCCCTTAAGCAAGAGGTTCTTAAGGAGAGCATCGCCTCCCGCGTTCCCCTCAAAACCATAGATATGAACCTTACCGCCTTTAAGCTGGGAAGAAAGGCTGTTAAAGGGTAGTGGTGTGCAAACTCATGCTCTGGGGAAGTTTTATATAACTCAACGAGCAACTTTCCTTAGCCTGGAGGTCTTGCCATGAAAGAGACCAAAGTACTCCTTGATTTAGACGAGATGCCGAAGAAGTGGTATAACATTTTAGCTGACCTTCCTGAGCCCCTGCCGCCACCTCTTGATCCGAAAACAAGGGAGCCGGTTAAGCCCGAGATGCTGGAGGTCATCTTCCCCAAAGAGCTCATAAGGCAGGAGGTTAGCCAGGAGCGTTACATTCGTATACCCGAAGAGGTGCGCGAGGCTTACTTCCAGATTGGCAGGCCAACGCCGCTGTATCGCGCCCGCCGCCTGGAGCGCTACCTCAACACCCCAGCGAAGATATACTACAAGCGTGAGGACGTGAGCTTCGCGGGTTCCCACAAACCCAACACGGCGATTGCTCAGGCGTACTACAACGTCAAAGAGGGTGTGGAGCGTCTCACCACGGAAACCGGCGCTGGGCAGTGGGGCACCGCTTTAAGCTTGGCAGGTGCGCTCTTCGGTATAGACGTCACCGTATTTATGGTGGCAGTCAGCTACCACCAGAAGCCATACCGCAGGATTATAATGGAGCTTTACGGCGCCGACGTCGTGCCCTCGCCCAGCGACAGGACGGAGTACGGGCGAAAGGTTCGCGAGGCTCAGCCTGACCACCCAGGTAGCCTTGGCATAGCGATAAGTGAAGCCATAGAGATGGCTGTCAAGGACGAGAAGACCAAGTACTCCTTAGGCTCGGTGCTCAACCACGTGCTCCTGCATCAGACCGTCATCGGTCAGGAGGTGCTCCTCCAGCTTGAGAAGATAGATGTAACGCCGGACGTGATGATAGGCTGCGTTGGCGGGGGAAGCAACTTCGCTGGCTTCGCGTATCCAATGCTGGGCAAGAAGCTTCGTGGCGAGCTCGATGAGGTACGCTTCTTAGCGGTTGAGCCCAAGTCCTGCCCCACACTGACAGAGGGCAAGTACGAGTACGACTTCGGCGACACTGCAGGCATGACGCCATTGCTAAAGATGTACACCTTAGGTCACGACTTCGTACCTTCGCCGATTCATGCAGGCGGACTTCGCTACCACGGCGACGCCCCCTCGCTATGCCTTCTCCACCACCTTGGCTACATAGACGCCGTAGCTTACGACCAGCTTCAGACGTTTGAAGCGGGTAAAATATTCACAAAGGCAGAAGGTTTAGTGCCCGCGCCCGAGACAACGCATGCAATACGCGCAGCCATCGACATTGCCAGAGAGTGCAAGCGCACGGGTGAGGAGAAGGTGATTGTGCTCAACCTTTCGGGGCATGGTTTGCTGGACCTTCAGGGCTATGCGGACTATCTGGCGGGCAAGCTGAAGCCCTAGCCACGCTTTTTTACTTCTTTTTTTACAGCTTTTTATTATTTGGAAATATGTTTATATTGTGGATGGCTTTAATTTTTACATATGAGACTCCTTCCGCCTGAGAGTTTAAAGTATAGGGCAATAAGGGAGGCTGTGCTGTGGGAGGACAACAACAATGCCTACCGTCGCTTTTTACTGTACATAAGGGCGAGGAGGGTAGCCAACATTCTTAAAGCACATGTTGAAAAAACTCCGCGAAAAAAGGGTGTTTAACAGGTAGTTTATTCAATCCCGTACTCATTCCAACGCCTGTCCACTAAGCGCTTTACCTCCTCGCTCATCTCCACGCTGGGAGGCCATTCTCTGGGGTAGCCCTCCTCCTTCCACTTGCGCGTCGCGTCTATTCCCAGCTTGGAGCCGTAGTTGGGGAGCGAGGGAGCGTGATCGAGGGTGTCTGTGGGCGTACCCGGGATTATAACAACATCGCGAGCCGGGTCAACACTGCTGCTCACTGCCCACAGCACCTCGCTGGCGTTGTGCACATCCACATCGTCGTCCACAACAACTATCGCCTTGGTGAACATCATCTGTCCCAGTCCCCACAGTGCGAACATCACCTTCTTCGCATGCCCGGGATAGCGCTTTCTGATGGAGACTATAGCAAGGTTGTGGAATACCGCCTCGACGGGCAGGTTGATGTCCACTATCTCAGGGAGTTGCATCTTTATTAGGGGTAAGAAGATGCGCTCCACCGCCTTACCAAAGTAGGCATCTTCCATGGGTGGCTTTCCTACCACCGTGGCAGGATAAATCGCATCCCTGCGGTGGGTGATGCAGGTGACGTGGAATACTGGGAAATAATCCGGCATGGAGTAGTAGCCTGTGTGGTCGCCGAAGGGGCCCTCAAGGCGCTCTTCAGCGGGGTCCACATAACCTTCTATTACAAACTCCGCCCACGCTGGCACCTCTAAGTCCACTGTCTTGCACTTCACAAGCTCCACACCACGCTTTCGCAGGAAGCCCGCAAAGAGAAGCTCGTCAAAGCCTTCTGGGAGAGGGGCTATGGCAGAGAATATGGTCGCCGGGTCAGCGCCAAGCGCTACAGCCACCTCGAGGCGTTGCCCCTGCTCTTTAGCCCTGCGGAAGTGCTCTGCTCCATGCTTGTGAATCTGCCAGTGCATGCCGGTGGTGCGAGCATCGTAAACCTGCATGCGGTACATGCCCACGTTGCGCTTGCCCGTAGCAGGGTCCTTGGTGAACACCAGCGGTAGCGTTATGTAGCGCCCGCCGTCGAGGGGCCAGGTTTTCAGAATGGGAAGCTTCTCCAGGCTTGCCTCCTCTCCTTCAAGCACTACCTCCTGGCAGGGGGCGCGCTTCACCAGCTTTGGCGGGAAGGAGAGGGCCTCCTTAATCTTTGCCAGGCTTGAGAGCTTCTCCTTTATGCTTGCCGGCACATTCGGCATGAGCAGCTCAGCGAGAGATTCACCTATGCTCTCAAAGCGATCAACACCCAGGGCGAGCTTCATCCTCTCATAGCTTCCGAAGAGGTTGGCTGCAACCGGAAACTCGCTCCCCTTAACATTCTCAAAGAGCAGCGCAGGGCCGCGGCGCTTGGAAACGCGGTCCACTATCTCAGAAATTTCAAGCACCGGGTCGACCTCTGCCTTTACACGCTTAAGCATGCCGCGTTCTTCCAGGGCAGCGATGAACTCACGGAGGTCGCGATATGTCATAAGTAAGGAGTTGCCTGTAGGGTAATAAAACCTTTTGCCTGATAGGGGCGCCTTCCCCGCTTCGTCACCCGGAACTATGTTCCGGGCAACCCCTATTACCCCATCCGTACCCAGAGAGAGATGCCGCTTGGCAAAAGCCAGGTAGACGGTTATAACCACTTCACCGGAATTAGGTAACACTACTCAAAGCTTGCCTCTATGGTCATGAACACTGGTCCGCCCACCTCGATGCGCTTTTCCTTTGAGGTGATGTACCGCCTGGCGACTTCGTCCAGGGTTAGGTTTATGTCGCCCAGGCTCTTTGCCATCCCCACGCGCACCTTGGCGAAGCGCTTTCCTCCCTTCGCCGCCTCTTCAACCTTCGCAGCCGCGAGAAGAGCGATTGCTTGCAGGTAGGTTATCCTCTCCACACCCTTTTCCTCCTCAGGAGGCACTCCCAGTATATTTCCCTCGGCTACAACCACCTTGTTCAGCGCCGCAGGACCGAGGAGCTTTGTGTTCTCCTCTCGTTCCACCAGCTTCACCTTGACATGCCTACCAAGCAACTCGCCTTCATAGGCGACGAATTCGCACGGCGATGGCGAGGCTGCCTTCTCCCGCGCTATCATAGCGATTGCCTTCGCAAGTTTTTCCCCTTCCTCGCTCCCCGGTGTGCGCTTTACGTAAATCATATCCGCAAGCTCTTCATCGCTCAGGTGCCACTCTGCGTAGAACTGGGGATACACCAGCTCGCGCACATCGCTACTGCCTGAGAGAACCATGGCAAGGCGCTCCACGCCCATGCCCAAATTCATCACAGGAACTTCTATCTTGTAGCGGGAAAGCGCCACTGGCGAGTAGATGCCGAAGGTGGCTATCTCCACCCAGCCCACCTTGGGGTGGTAAGCGTACACCTCTGTCTGCGTGCCCGGGGTGTAGTACTTGGAGCGCTTCTCGTCGGGACGAAACTCAAACTCTGTGAAGCCGAAGCGGGAGAGCAGAGCTTTAGCCACGGCTTTACCGTCGTCAACGCTCACCTTCTCGCCCATAACAACGCAGCTTGCAGAGAAATGGCTCCTCAGGTGGGTCTTATCCTCCTGTTGCTCCCTGCGGAAGCACCTATCTATTGAGAAGAGCCTTAAGGGCAGCTTTCGCCTGCCGTAAAGGGAAGCAAGGGTTAAAAACCACCCGCTGGTCATGTGGCTGCGCAGCGTGAGCGTCGTCGCCTCTGGTTTGAGCTCCTTAAACTCTGGGAAAACCTCCTCCAGTACTTTAGTAGCAAGGGCGTCGTCTATGCCCAGGGCACTGGAAAGCTTGTATATTAAATCGTCTCCCCCGAACTCGCCCTTCTTGTAGCCGTGCAGCAGCTGCTGAAGCTTCTCCTTATCCTCCACCTCAACCCCAAGCGAGCGGAGCTTTGAAAGCTTCTCCTCGCTCAAACCCACATCAGGGCGGGGCAAACCTGCGAGGTAAAAGCAGCGATCGAGCACTGCAAGAGCCTCTGGCCCAAACTGGCGCTTGACCTCCTTATCTTCAATGAATATGGGGTTGACCACCTCCTCAAACCCGAGGCTGAGGTAGGCTTCACGCAGCTTCTGAATCGTCTCGAAGAGTATGTGGGGCTTCCCCCTAGCAACACCCTCGTAGGTGGCACCCACACCTTGCTGAGGAATAAGCTTCGCCGTCTCTTCCCATGCTTTTTCAAAGTCCTTTCTGGCAAGCTTCGCGAGCTTCTTGCTGTTCCACATGCGCATGAGGGATACTCTCTGCATAGCGATATAAAGGTTTCTCGCTTTTCAGGGCCTCCCCAGCAGGAACCTCTCAGGCTCGCGGTCTAAATCAATGAACTCGTCTGCCGCTTGAATTAGCTTGGAGGAGCAGCTTCTGCCAAAGGCCATGACCTCAACTCGACACCCAAGGGCGCGGCGCAGGTGCTCCACCAGCGGGGTAAAATCGCCATCGCCGCTTACAAGAACAATCACGTCCAGCTTCGGTGCAAGCTCTATTGCATCCATAGCTATTCCTATGTCCCAATCGCCCTTCTTGTGACCTCCCGGAAATACCTGCAGGTCCTTAGCCTTGACCTCATAACCCATGTTCTGGAGCACATCGAAGAAGGACTGCTCCTCCTCTATTCCAGCGCGTATCACGTAGGCTATCGCCCTTATTAAGCTCCTGCCCCGCACCGCCTCCCTGAGAATCTCCTTAAAGTTGACCTTGGAGCCGTAGAGTGCCCTCGCGGAGTAGTACAGGTTCTGCACATCAACAAAGATGCCGACGCGCTGACCTGAATACAGGTTTGCAGCCTCCCAGCTAGGACGCAGGTTCTTCATCCTCCTCTACTTTCCTCCTCAAGTTATAAATAAAAACTATAAGTTATAAAAACTATCGGAGAATATTTTTATATTTCCTTTGCGATTACTATGAGCGAGGCTGGGCTATGAACCTCTATGAATATCAGGGAAAGGAAATTTTTGCGCGCTATGGCATACCCGTGCCACGAGGTGAGGTTGCCTCCTCGCCAGAGGAAGCCAGGAGGATAGCAGAGAAGCTGGGCACAAGCGTGGTACTCAAGGCTCAGGTGCTCGCTGGAGGTAGAGGAAAGGCAGGCGGGATAAAGTTTGCAGATACCCCTGAGGAGGCTGCCAGGCTGGCAAAAGATCTGCTCTCCATGAAGCTCAAGGGCTTCAAGGTTGAAAAGGTGCTGGTGGAGCAGAAGCTGGGCATCCGCAGGGAGATATACGCGGGGATAACCATCGATAGGGCAGAGGGCAAGGCGGTTTTCATGGTGAGCGGCGAGGGAGGCGTTGATATAGAGGAGGTAGCAGAGCGCTCGCCTGAGAAGATATTCTCCCGTCACGTTGACTCCTTTGTGGGGTTTTATCCATACATGGCTCGGGAGCTTGCTTCTGGGCTTGGCTTGGACTCAGAGAGCTTTAAGAAGGTAAGCGATGTGCTTTTAAAGCTCTACCGCGTCTTTTCTGAGAAAGACGCCCAGCTGGCGGAGATTAACCCCTTAGTTATAGCTGAAGAAGGTGTGTTTGCAGCAGACGCCAAGATTGTTATAGACGAGGATGCACTCTTCAGGCAGGATTTTGAGAAGAAAGCTCGGGGTTTGCCCTACGTGGAGCTCGATGGGAGCATAGGGTGTATAGTTAATGGCGCTGGACTGGCGATGTCTACGATGGACACGCTCAAGCACCTCGGGGGAGAGCCGGCAAACTTCCTAGACATAGGAGGTGGAGCCGGAAGCGAGGTAATGCGAGAAGCTTTGCTGAGGGTGGCGGCACACCCCAAGGTTAAGGTGATATTCATAAACATCTTGGGCGGCATCACCCGCTGTGACGAGATTGCGAGAGGCATTCTTGCAGCGAGGCAGGGCATTGCCTTGCCGCTTGTGGTGCGCTTCCGCGGAACAAACGAAGAGGAAGGCATAGCGCTGCTACGCGACGCTGGAATAGAGGTTGAGAGGGATATGATCGCCGCCGCAAAGCTGGCGATTGAGAAGAGCAAGGAGGCAGCAAGGTGAGCATCCTCATCGATGAAAACACTCGAGCTATAGTGCAGGGGATTACAGGCTCGCAGGGGAGCTTCCACACAAAGCTGATGCTGGAATACGGCACCAAGATAGTCGCAGGGGTAACCCCCGGCAAAGGGGGTAGCGAGGTCCATGGTGTGCCCGTATACGACTCTGTGAAGGAGGCGCTTCGCCACCATGACGCCAACGCTTCAATAATCTTCGTTCCTGCGCCCTTTGCTATGGACGCCGCTCTTGAGGCGGTTGAAAACCTGGAGCTTGTGGTGATAATTACCGAGGGCATACCAGTGCACGATTCAATGAAGATCAAAGCTTACGCGGAGCGCTGCGGAAGCCGCGTTATTGGCCCAAACACCGCAGGCATAATTTCGCCAGGGAAAAGCAAGCTGGGCATAATGCCAGCGCAGGTGTTCACGCAAGGAAACGTGGGCGTGGTCTCGCGCAGCGGTACCTTAGCTTATGAAATAGCCCTCGCGATAACCGAAGCCGGTTATGGGCAGAGCACCCTCGTGGGTATAGGCGGCGACCCAGTCGTGGGTACCAGCTTTGTGGAAGTCCTACAGATGTTTGAGGAGGATGAGGAAACCAGCGCCGTCGTGCTGATAGGTGAAATTGGTGGCGACGCCGAGGAACGCGCCGCTGAGTTTATAAAGACTATGAGCAAGCCAGTCATTGGCTACGTCGCCGGCCTAACAGCACCACCTGGAAAGCGCATGGGGCATGCAGGGGCAATAATCTCTAGAGGCAAAGGCACCGCCGAAGGCAAGATTCAGGCACTTGAGAAGAGTGGAGCTAGGGTGGCGAGGATTCCCCAGGAGATTCCGGAACTTCTGAAGGAGGTGCTCCGGTAAATAATGGTTTCTTAGGAAAACTTTTTAAAAGTATGCAAAGGTAATAGAATATAATCTAAGAAGGTTGATGCTTATATGGGAGTTTCTATTACTATAGCCTCAGGAAAAGGCGGCGTTGGAAAGACAATGCTTACGAGCAACCTTGGCATTGCCCTTGCCCAGTTTGGCAGGGATGTGACCATTTTAGATGCCGATATAGAGATGGCGAATCTTGAACTCCATCTTGGCATGGAGGGAATGAATGTCACCCTCCATGACGTGCTTGCAGGGGAAGCGGATGTTTCTCAGGCGATTTACGAGGGGCCGGCAGGTGTTAAAGTTGTGCCTGCAGGCATAAGCTTAGACGGGCTGCGCAAGGCAGACCCCGAGAGGCTTGAGGCTGTGCTCACCAAGGTTCTGGGCGAAACAGAAATCCTCCTTATAGATGCTCCTGCAGGGCTTGGTAGGCCCGTGGTCACAGCCCTTGCTGCGGGAGAGCAACTCCTGCTGGTAGCCAACCCCGAGATTTCCTCCATGAGCGATGCTCTCAAGACTAGGATAGTTGCAAAAAAGCTGGGTTGCAATGTGCTCGGCGCGGTGCTCAACCGCGTGGGCTTTGACAGGAGCGACCTGACATTACAGGAGGTGGAGGTGATACTTGAGACCCGCGTGCTGGCAGCTATTCCGGAAGACACCGAGGTGAGAAGAAGCACCGCCTATGGTCAGCCGGTAATCCTTCGAAGACCAGATTCACCTGCGTCGATTGCTATAAAGAAGCTTGCGGCAGATTTAATTGGAGAAAAGTACGTACCTCCTACTCCCAAGAAGAGGAGTTTCATGAAGCGCCTGATAAACGGTCTCTTTGGGGGAGTTTGATGGGGATTTATCTTGTAATCTACATTCTGCTTTTTATAAGTGTTATATTCAACGTACTGCTCCTTTTCAGGGTTAAATATCTCAAAGAGGAAATCAGAGAGATTAAAGGTGGGGTGCAACTCTCACAGGAGGAGCTCAATAAGTTAAAGAGCAGGTTGCTGAAGATAAAGGAGAAGGGAAGCTAACGCCTTCTCAGGAAGTTTATTAGCCTCTCCAGCAGCGAGGGCTGCGGAGGCGAGTAGTTTCTACCTATTAAACCTGCGGCAAGTTTCATTATCTCCCTCGTCGGCTCAGAGTAGGGGTACCTGAGCACAAAGGGTTCCTCATAGGCAAGAGCCTCCTTTACCACCTCGTCCTCTGGTACAATTGCTATGACGTTTGTATCCAGGGTGTTCTCAATCTCCTGCACGCTGAGTTCCCGAGGCTTGCCCTCGACCATGTTCATTATTGCCCCTATGGTACGCGCACCCATACGTTCTGCCAGGAGCTTCATCTTGAGCGCGTCGGAGACGCTTGAAACCTGAGGCGTGGTTACTATTATGACCTCCTGCCCTTCGTCCATGACCATGGCAGCGTCTCTACCCGCGGGGGCGTCTATCACCAGTATCTCTATGTCCCTGGGTATCTCGCGCAACGCTGCCTTGAGCATCTCCATGTTCTCTTCGTTGAAGCCATCAAGGGTTATGCCGGCAGGGATTATCTTAACCCCTTCAGGTCCTTCATACATAACATCGCTGATTTCCAGCCTCCCCTTCAACACGTCTATAAGCGCAACCGGCGGATTTTTAAGCCCGAGAATTATCTCCAAGTTTGCCATCACCACATCTGCGTCAAGCACGGCTACGCGCTTCCCGAACATGCTCAACGCTACCGCCAAATTCGCGGCTATCGTGGTTTTACCCACTCCACCTTTACCGGAGGCCACCACTATTACCCTAGTCATAGCCCCTCGCTTCCCTGAGCACTTCTATACCAGGGAGCTTTTCTCCAGCTAAGAAGAGAAGCATCGCCTTGCCGCCGGTGCTTATGAAGGATATCTTTTCCCTCAGCCCCTGCTTCGCTGCTATAGCAGCGAGGTGTCCCCCGCCTATTACTGTAAAGCCCTTGCACCTCGCCATAGCTTTCAGTAGCTCCTGGCTTCCCAAGGCAAACTCCTTTATCTCAAAAACCCCTGCCGGACCGTTGGCAGCCACTATGGCAGCGTTTTCGATTATTTTCGTATATCTTGCGATGGTATCGATGCCTATGTCCATAATCTTCTGATTGGGGAGATTGTCAACGCTCGTCTCTGCCCGTGAGCCGTCTCTTTTAAAAGCCAGGTCTGTTGGAACCTGAATCTTCTCCCCGTACTTTTCCAGAAGCTTCTTTGCCTTCTCTACAAGCGTGTCAAATCCCCTCTCCTTCACCACCCTAAGATTAACCTCGCCTATGTCCTTACCCTGCGCGAGGAGAAACACATTCGCAACCATTCCTGAGGTGAGTATAATATCAGCTATGCCACGACTCAAAAGCTTCTCCATAACCTTCAAGGAGTCTTTCGCCTTGGCTCCGCCAAAGCTGAAAACCTTGGGCTCAGCGTCACTCTTCAAAACCCTGCTCAGATTTTCCACCTCTTTTTCGAGGAGCCTTCCAGCATAGCTGGGGAGAACCACTGGAAAGGCAACAACGCTTGGCTGCGAGCGGTGCGCAACTGCGAAGGCATCGTTGACGTACGCGTCAACGTATGAGGAAAGCTTCCTCACTAAGTTTGTCTTCGCCTGAGCTTCCGGAGGCTTTGATTTAACCTCCTCTGCCACCTCCTCACTGCAGAAGCGAACGTTCTCCAGCATGAGCACCTCGCCGCTCTTCAGGCGGAATATCTCCTCCCTCGCAGCTTTACCAAAGACGTCATCAATGTAGCGCACCTCCTTGCCCAGAAGCTTCGCGAGGCGCTGCGAGTGTGCCTCTAGTGTAGTGAAATCCTCAAGTCCCGGACGGCTCTGGTGGGCAAGCAGAACCAGCTTCGCATGTGAAAGCTCTTCTATGGTTGCGATGTGACTCCTTATCCTTGTGTCGTCGAGGATTGCACCGGTGCTCGGCTCAATTGGCGAGTTTATGTCGATGCGCATCAAGACGCGCTTGTCTTGTAGCTTTGCTCCATCCAGTGTGGGCAGTCCCAACTGAGATCACCAGTGAGATTTCTTCCAGCATCGCTATATATATTTTTGGCTTTTTATTGGAGTCGTTATCTTCGCTGCATGGGGTTGTAAGCGCACACCTATGAGGGAGATAAGTTATAAATAACCCCCGAGTTAGATAATCATTTTAAGGCTGATATCATGCCTTATGACTTCTTTGACTTTGAGAAAAAGAAAAAAGGAAAAGGTAAAGATATTACTGGAATTCTTAGTGGAGCTGCTCAGGGAGAAAGCCCTAAAAATAGGTTTGATTTCAAGGTTACACGAGGTGAGGTAGCACACACCCAGCGCTCGATTGGTGGTCTTCTGGACGCTGCGAGGGAGGAGGCTGGCAGCTACCTAGATAGCTTTGATAAAATTCGCCGAATCGGTGACGAGGTGATCGGAGAGATCCTAGAGGAGGCAAAAGACCACCGTATAGTAAGAAAACCTGGAGAAAAGTTACCAATATACGTTGTATTTCTGCCAGAATTAACCGAGAAAGACAAAAAGATTTTGAAAGACATTGAACGTCGTGCCGTGGCCGAGATAACCATTGACCCTGAGAGTTTTCTGGATAGAGAAAAGAGAAGAGAGGCTTTTCTCAAGGAAGTTGTGGCTCTAATTGACCTGAAGTACCCCAATATACCAAAGCACAAGCAGCACGCCTTCGCCGAGCTGATAGTTCAGAACATGATAGGCTATGGCTTACTGGAGCCGCTGCTCAACGACGATGCCCTTGAAGAGGTAATGGTAGTGGGCACCAAAAAACACGTGTACGTGTACCACAGGAAGCACGGAATGTGCAAAACCAACATTGTCTTTGAGAGCGACGCGGAGATTGAGAAGATAATAAATAGGATTGCGAGAACCATCGGCAGGAGGGTTGACCTCACCTCTCCGCTGCTCGACGCCCGCCTCCCTGACGGCTCGCGTGTAAATGCCACTATTCGTCCCGTTTCTCTTGACGGACCTTCCCTTACCATAAGAAAGTTCAGGAAAGACCCCCTCACGGTTGTAGACATAATAAAATTCGGCACCATGACCACTGAGCTAGCGGCCTTTCTCTGGCTGGTCGCAGAGGGCTATGGCGTAAAGCCTGCAAATTTCCTAGTGAGCGGCGGCACCGGCAGCGGCAAGACGACGACGCTCAACTGCCTGGGCAGCTTTATACCCCCAGCAGACAGGGTTATCTCAATAGAAGACACGGCGGAGCTTCAGCTACCTCTGGAGCACTGGATTCGCCTCGAAACGAGGCCACCGAACGTGGAGGGCAAAGGCGAGATAAACATGGAGATGCTGCTGAAGAACACACTGCGTATGCGTCCCGATCGCATCATCGTCGGTGAGGTGCGCGGCGCTGAGGCGAGAACTCTGCTGGCGGCGATGAACACAGGGCAGAACGGCTGCCTAGGCACGCTGCACGCGAACACAGCGCGAGAGACCATAACCAGGCTCACCTCTGCGCCAATGAATGTGCCAAAAATAATGATCCCCTCTCTTGACTTCATCTTCATGCAGAACCGCTTCTCCTACAAGGGCAAGACGGTGAGAAGGATAACTGAGATCGCCGAGGTTGTTGGAATCGAAAACGGAGAGGTAAAAATAAACATAATCTACGAGTGGGACCCCCGCGATGACACCATAAAGCCCACTGGAGTGCCCTGCCTTTTAAAGAGCAAAATCGCAGAGCTTCGCGGCGTCTCACTTAAGGATGTGGACGCCGAGATAGAGCGCAGGAAAAAGGTTCTGGAGTACATGGTCGAGAACAACCTGCGTGGCATTAAGGAGGTGGGGAGGGTAATAAGGGAGTATTACACTAACCCCGAGCAGCTTCTCAAGGAGATTGAGGGGATAGAGTCTGATAAAGAGGTGGGAGAAGAGGAGGCAAAGAGGCGGAGGCGAAGCTATCTGCTTCTCTTGGGTTCAGAGAAGGGAGACGTAAAGGAGACAGTGCTTGACCACAATGCACATCGTAAGATAGTGAAGTTGGAGAATGAGAAAAATCCCCACTACCTCGTGCCCTTACCCAAGCTCTCCTCTCGCGAAAAGCAGCTCCTGGAGGAGATAGAGAATCGCGCGGTAAAGGAGATAAACATAGACCCGGAAAGCATAACCGACAGAGAGGAGAGAAAGCGAATATTCATGCAGCGTGTTCTCGAGGTCATAGAGCGCTACTTCCCAGAAGTGCGCATGGCCAAGCGCAAGGACATAGCCAAGCTTGTGGTCAACAACATGGTGGGCTATAGCTTACTTGAGTTTCTGCTCAGCGACGACCAGCTTGAGGAGATAATGGTCATAGGCACGAAGAAGCCGGTCTATGTTAACCACCGCAATTACGGAAACTGCAAAACAAACATTGTCTTTGATACAGATGAGGAGATAATAAGAATAATCGAGAAGATCGCTGCATCTGTTGGAAGAAGGATAGACAAATCTTCGCCGCTGCTGGACGCCCGTCTCAGTGATGGCTCGCGTGTGAACGCAACCATACCCCCAATTTCCCTAGATGGGCCTACAATAACAATAAGAAAGTTCCGCTCGCAGCCTTTGACAGTGGTGAACCTCATAGAGTTCCGCACCTTGAACATAGAGGTGGCTGCCTACCTGTGGTTGGTGGTGGAAGGGCTGGGGATAAAGCCGGGCAATATTCTCGCCGCCGGAGGTGCAGGCTGTGGTAAGACAACAACGCTCAACGTGCTGTGTTCCTTCATACCCGAGACTGAGCGTGTAATAACCATTGAAGATACCGCAGAGCTTACACTTCCGATTGAGCATGTAGTTCGCCTCGAGACACGCCCGCCCAACGTTGAGGGTGAGGGCGAGGTTACAATGGACGACTTGGTGAAGAACACGCTACGAATGCGTCCTGACCGCATTATTGTGGGCGAGGTTCGCGGACGCGAGGCGAGGACGCTCTTCACTGCCATGAACACTGGTCATGATGGCTGCATGGGCACTGTGCACGCGAACTCTGCCAAGGAGACCCTGATAAGGCTCACAAACCCGCCCATGGAGGTGCCCGAGATAATGCTCCCCGCCCTCGATTTAATACTCATGCAGAACAAGATTTACCACGAGGGCAAGACTCTGCGAAGAATAACCGAAGTGGCAGAGGTGGTGAGTGACGATCAGGGAAAGGTGAGCCTCAACAACGTTTATGAGTGGGACCCCAAGAAGGACGACCTGGTAGCGACTGGGCAGCCAAGCGTGCTGAAGCAGAAAATCGCCCGCTTGAAAGGTATTTCCATGAAAGACCTGGAGGAAGAGCTCAAGCGAAGGGAGAAAGTCTTATCATGGATGGTTGAGAATCATATAACAGACATAAGAGATGTCTCGAAGACATTCAACAGGTACTACTCAGACCCCGAAGGCTTTCTGCAGGAGATTGAACTTCACAAGAGCATAGGGGAATAAGATGGCAAATGCAATATTAAGGCTGATAGAAAAAATAGGTGAACTGACGGTAACCGGTGTAGAGAGCGTAGCCAGGAGAGCCCAGGAGGTATCTCTTGCTCTATCTGAGCAGGAAGAAGCTGCAAAAAAGCTCCGGGAGAAGAAAGAAAAAGAGAAGGAGGCGAGAAAGCGCGCCATTGAAGAGAAGCTCCTTAAGCTTCGCGAGGCTGTTGCCCTGGAGGAGGAGCTTCCTGGCGAGGAGCCTTTTGAGATTGTTCCGGAGCGTGAGGAGCTACGCGAACCCTTCGCCACTAGGCTGGTGAACATTGTTTCAGACCTCTTTTCGGGTTATACAAGAGCACCCTCGTCATTCTTCGCAAATATTCAGGAAGACCTGTACAAGGCGAATATCCTCATGCCAGCATCCAAATACATAGCCTTTGCGATAGGGGCGAGCGTTATTGTTGCTATTGCCTCCGCGGTGCTCTTCAGCATACTCTTCGCCGCCACTCTCGGCGCTTTGGGCTCGCTCATCGGCATAGTGCTGGGCCCCCTGCTTGGAGTCTTCGTTTTTTTCTACGCGAGAATCTACCCAAAATCTAAGGTCAAAGCGCGCTCAGATGCCTTTTCAAGGGAACTTCCCTTTGCGCTTAGACACATGGCAACGCAACTCACCTCTGGCGCGGGTTTGCTGGAAACAATGCGTAGCGTCGCCCAGAGCGGCTACGGTGTGCTCAGCGAGGAGTTCAGGCGCGCAATACTTGAAATAGAGCGCGGCGCAACCATAGAGGAAGCCTACGACAGGATGAACCTGCGCATAGACTCACCCGGACTAAAGAAGGCTTCCCGCCAGATAATTTCAACCCTGCGAACTGGCGGAAATCTTGCAAACACGCTAAAGATAATTGCCGAGGAAGTTGCAACCGAGATGAGAATGAAGCTTAAAGACTACATACAGATTTTGAATACATTCTCGCTGATGTACATGTTTGCACTTGTTGTGGCACCTGTGCTTATAACAACCCTTGTAATAGCCATGGGCATAGCGATGAAGGGGCTTCCAATACCTGCGAATGTGATGTGGATACTCTACCTCGCCTTTTTCGGTGTTGGCATCTACATGTCCTTCATGGTCAAACGCTTTGAACCAAAGGTGTGAAAATGGCAGAGAAAGAAGAAGTTAAGGTTAACAGGCTGCGAAGTATCCTCGAAAAGCTTCGCATTCCCCAGTTTCTCGTTCCCAGGCGATTTCTCATCTCTATGGAGATAATGCTTGCAAATGCAAACATCTCTTTCTCTGCCCGTGAGTGGATGGGTATATTCTTCGCCCTCGGAGTTGTGCTTTTTGTGCTAATCTCGCTTATTGTAAACCTCCCTGCCGGACTTGGGGCATTTATATTCACAGAAGCGCTCATGGTTGCAATACCCAAAATGCAGGCAGACAAGCGAAGGGCAGAGATAGAGGAGATGCTTCCTGACGCGTTGCACCACATGGCGGTTTCTATCCGCACGGGCTTGGTGCTGGAAGCGGTGATTCAGGAGATTGCAGAGGCAGAGTACGGCGCTCTCAGCGACGAGTTCGCTCAGATAACCCTTGAGATGCGCAGAGGCAGACCTCTTAAGGATGCGCTTATTGCTTTTTCCAAGCGAACCGGCTCAAAGCAGATAGAGCGAGCGATGCGTCTGCTTCTGGAAGGAATAGAAAGCGGTGGCCCAATAAGCGATGTACTTGAGGAAGTGAGCGAGGACATTAGAGCAGTGCGCATGATTCAGCGCGAACGCAAGTCTCTGACTTCGCAGCAGGTTTCTTTTCTTGCGATGGCTAGCTTAATGGCAGGGCCCTTCGTGATGGGCGTTGTGGGTGCGCTGCCAACGATTATGACGCAGGCGATGGCTGGTACAGGTGGAGCGGAGCAGTTTCCACTGGAGGAGATCAACTCCATTATGACAGCGCTCTCTTTCTACGTTGTGGCTCAAGCTGTAAGCGGGGGGATAATGATGGGAGTTGTTATGTACGGTGATTTTAAAAAAGGATTTAAATTCGCGCTACCGATGGGTGTAGTAGCATATATCGTTTTCTGGGGAGTAAAGAGTCTTATGCCCGGGATGCTCGCCGCCTTCTAGCTGTGCATTACTGTAAACCCAGGATATACATCCACGTAACCGAGAGTTATATATAGGCGCAAAACTATAATTTTCTTTAAATCTTGTCCCACAGGAGGTGCCGAAACATGTTAAAAAAATTTTTAAAAGAGGAAAAGGCTCAGGGCGCGATTGAGTACATCCTGCTGGCGGGCGGCATTATAGTCGCTGCAGTGGTTATCTTCGTGATATACAAGAATATCGCACAGACTGCTGGAAATAAGACTAAGAATACCATCGAGGAGACTGCTACGGTTGTCGGCAATGTGGTAAACAACGAGTTAGCAAACCTTAGCTAGATTAACTACTACCTTTTTTTCTTTTTTGCATGTACTTTTTTATTTCGTAGGGAGGCAAATGGCATCATTTAAAGATTTTATTATAAAGAACATTTACAGTTTTGCTTTGGAAACAAAAGCACAGGGAGCAGTAGAGTACATACTTATTGCTGGTGCCATTATTGTAGCTGCAATTATATTCATACCAATTTACAAAGAAATAGCAAAAACAACCGCTGAAAAAACAAACGAAAGTGTGATTCTCACGGGAAAAGTTACGCAGAACAGTGTAAAGGAGGAGATAGCTAATCTTTGAATTATGAATAGCTTGTTGACAACTTCTTAATAAGGGTTCCAGTCTTTAACTTCCTTAAATTTTGGAAATTCGCCGTATTCGTATTTGCTAAATAATTTTCCCCACTCAGTTATCATAAACTGCTTTATTTTTCTTTTTCCGATTAAATTATACCAAATCCAATCATGATACAATTCTGATAAAAAGATAAAAAATTTAAATATGGGAGAGTAAAACAGAAGATAATGTATCCATTTGATTTTTGCCGTATTCTTTCTTAATATCTGATCCCATTTAATTACCAGGCTTTTTTTTGTTATGAAACCAAAGTTTAGTTTTTCGAGATCTTTTTTATCAATACCAATAATTTCGATCTGGTCAATATCTCCAACTCCTAATCCTCTATCATGGGCTATTTTAATGTAATCCACTTCCATAGGATCAAATCCCATTATCTTTGCGGCTACTGCATCTATAGCTACTTGATCTCCACCTGCTAGTATTATATTACCAATAAAAGGCTCCATAGTTCTTGGACCTGCACCGTTTCCGCAAACACAACCATCCATAACTGCAAAAATTCCTTTATGGATCTCTTTCTGAATAGCTAATAAATCAACGAGGACTTCATGTATCTTCAGGTGCGCGTGATGCCTATATTTCGGTATTAAACCGCCAAAAGCATTTTTCATCGCTCCGGTCGTGGTCGTGTGCCCATGTGTCTTAATTGTTGGTAAATGAATTATATTGCTTCCGATTAAAATTTTTGGTATTAATATTTTTTCGAATATATCTTTCATAGCAAGCATCTCTGTTTTGGGTTCATAATTTACCCACTCCACATCTGTCAATGGTAGGAACCTAGTTTTATATTGCTTGAGAATAGGAAGCCATTTGTTATAATAAGCACCTTTCCAGGGATGTGTTACCACAGTTTGATTTTCCACAGCCAAAACATCATTGTATCCATCTTCTTTTAGAGTTTTCAGTATACCTTCAAGCTGCCATGGCGGTGTGGAGCATGCCGGAAAAAATAAAGTCCAAGATAAATTGAGTTTTAAAATTGTTTTCACATCTTTAGATAAAAATTTTCCATATTCTATCATACGCATCAATTTGGAGTAGTCCTCCAAGATCCTTCCAGGTGATGTTTTTAACACCGCAATTCTTGATTTTTTCATGTATCTACCCCTATTTTTGTTTAATTTCAATGTATTTTCCCATTTGTTTAACATTTTTTGGCAATTTTGAAGAAAATATTCTTAGGCTTTCGATCAATCTATCCTCCTCCTCAGGATCAACTGCATAGAATGAAACAGTATCTCCTCCGCATACCACGTTATTTGAGATTTTCCATTCTCCAACCTTAATCCATTGGGGAGGAAGCCCACCATATGACTCAAACCAGTGGTCATAAACAATTGCGATCTTTACGTCTTCGTTCTTCGCTAACTTGTATATGTACTCAGTGTTATAAGAACTCTCTCTTTTTGCTTTAGCTACTTCTAAACTACCTAAACCCTTTAAATCCAAGCATTTAATATCTGCTATAAAGTTGATTGTACCGATATCATTTGCAGCAACAGTTTCTCCCTGATAGAATTCTTTAAGGAATAAAGCCATTTGATACTGCTGTTCGTAGATATTTTTTGTAGCAAGAGGTGTAATTATTGAAGATACATATCCCCTTATTGCAAATGGTGAGATAAAGAGAAAGATAAGTAGTATTATTGCTATGTATTTCGGAATTAAATATTTGTCAAACAATAGCTTTTCTGGTAGATATTCCCGTACCTCTAGAGCGATGGTAAATATACCAAAGGCAATTAAGTAGGCTTCATATCTATAGAACCATCCAGTCTTCGCAAATAACATATGCAAAAAGGCAGTCGTAATAAAAATAAAAAGGAGGATCGTTTGCTCTCTCCAGAGAGTATTTGACCTGATAAATTTCAGAATAAAAAGAATTGAAGCGGTAAATATGAGAATTAAAATGTGGGATTCTGATATTCGAGTAATAAATAGATAAATAAAATTCCAAATGCCTACAGAAGAAATTACAGGTATATTATTTTTAATAAGAATTGAATTTGGGAAGAAATACCATCCATTAGAGATCGAGATTAAACCGTATATTACAATTGGGACAAGACTTAGTGAGATCAACAGGAAGGATTCAAACAACCGCTTCCTCATAATGAATAAGGTGCTCACAGCCATCACCAGAAACAACCCCTCATACCGAGTCATGGGTAGGAAAGGTGCTAATATTAGCAACAATGAAAATTCTTTATTTAAATCAGAACGCTCTTTTGATAAAATTTTAGCAGAAAGATAAGCAAAGAAAATTGTGATGAGTGTGTGTAACATATGTTCCATACCGGTAAATATAATCGCAGGAAAAGGTGTGAAGAATATTATCGAGAGCAGAACAATAAAATTGTAGATGGATGGAAATTTGTATTGTTTAAGTAAAATATAAATCAGATAAGTTGTGAGTGTTGCAAATACAACATTTAATACAAGCGGAACAGCTTCGTTTACCCCAAATAAGAAAAATATTACGAATAGCAATAATGGATAAAGTAACGATGAGGATGAGGATGAAAACTCATATTTAGTCACACCCCAAACCCCATGTTGAGCAAAATTTTTTGCCATAGCCATGTGAATATAAGGGTCATCAAGAGCGTAGACAAGATGTCCATGAGTATAAATAAGAGAAGCATTTAGCAATACCGCTATTATTGCCAAAAGGAATCCCACTGATATAATTAGCGGCCAATGTCTTAACAATGTCACCCTTATCATTCCCTCACCCTTTTATTTTAAAACCATATTTAAAACCATAAATAGATAAAATAGACAGCGTAAAAAGTCCAATTAAAACACCAAACCAAAGGGTGCAAAATCTGATTATCAGAGTTGAAGCGATTGCAACGGTCTTGGTAATACCACTGAAAATCAAAATTCCCACCATGCTACCTTCAGTGACGCCTAACCCTCCAGGAATCATGCTCACCGCTCCTACTATAGTGGAAAAACTGAAGGCGAAAACAGGTAAAAGTAGGGAAATCTCTAGTCCAAATCCCTCAATAACCAAAAACAAAGCTAAACATTCGAAAAACCACGATAAAACGCTTATTCCTACTACAATAGTTAAATTCTTTATTTTGAAGAGTGTATGGGTACTTAAATACAAGTTTTGTACTGTTTCTGTAAATCTTGATATAAAGGGAAAATTAAAATTTATTAACTTTATAAACATTTTTTCTGACTGGATTATCATAATTATTATAGAAATAACAAAAATTGTAGTTATAAGTACTTCTTTACCGTATTTGAAAACAGAATATCCAATTGAAGCCAATATTATTAATCCAATTAAATCTGTAAAACGTTCTGCAAATATAATCGGAAGTGTCTTACTCATTTCAACCCCATTTAATTCTTTTAATAGATAAGATTTAAATGCCTCCCCCAACTTTACCGGAGTAACAGACATAGATAATCCACTTAAGAATATTGCCATACTATCTCTCCTGCTTATGTTGATTTTTAAGCATCTTAAATAATAATCCCACTTGAAAAATCTTAATACATAGTTCAAAAAGGTTAGTACTAGTATCAAAGGGATATATGTCCATTTAAAGCCCCTAAAAACGATAATCAGATCATTAATGTCTGCATAAATTGAAAGGGTCGTATATATCGCAACAGCACTTAGTAATGAAATTATTATTTTGTTCCTTATTTCCATCTTTCCCACCATTTATAATATAGCCTTTATTAAAACATTCAACTACCATGTTCGTGTATATCCAAATTTTTCATTTAGCACTTTCAATATAAAAATACAGATTATCCCAAGAGTTAAAGGAAACCGCTCCAACTTTTTTTAAACCTCCCAGTGTTAAGGATAAAAATAGAACATTTCTACCATAGGTGGAACAGATTTATCATCATAGTTTTCAAGTTTTTGTTAAACTGTACAAATCCATGCTTAAAACTCCATAATGAGCACCATAGAGTATCATAACAACTAAAACAACCCACAAAATTATACTAATCAACATTCCTTTATCCTTAAACAGCATTTCCGGTTCTCCCCCAATGTTCTTTACATAAACCAAAAACATATATCTGAAAAGACCGTATAATACCAAAGGAATTGTTATCATCATCCAAATATTATCTGCAAGAAAGGTGTATAAGAAATATGACATGATTAATGCAGCAGTAGTGATATTAATCATCTGATCAAGCATTTTAGACGAATATTCTCCAAGAATTTTACGGTGATTTCTAGCTTCTTCTCCAAGTAATGTCAATTCATGCCTCCTTTTACAAAGTGCTAAAAATAAAGCCAGTAAAAAAGCACAAATTATTAGCCAAGGAGAAATAAATACATTTATAGCTAGGCATCCGGCAACTGCTCTTATGACAAAGCCAATAGAAATAACCAGCAAATCAACTATTATGATATTTTTCAGAAACATCGAATATGAGAGGATTAACAGAATATATGCTATTGAAACTGCAAAAAATAACATATTTATTAAATAGGCGCCCAATACCCCTACAAAAATCAATATTACCGCAAATAACAGAGCATGAGATACTTTTAACTCTCCTGAAGCAATTGGTCTGTTCCTCTTTTTGGGATGCTTCCTATCCTTTTCTATGTCTAAAATGTCATTAATAATGTACTCACTCCCGGAAAGTATGCAAAATATAATAAATGCAGAAATTACATCAAACCATTTCTGAAAGTTTAAGAGATTTAAGGAGAATACAATACCAACAAATAAAACTAAGTTCTTATACCATTGCTGTGGTCTCATCGAAATTATGAGTTCTTTTAGCATTTTATCTTACTCCTTTGTGAGTTATGGCATTTCATATAATATTGCAGATATATGAATTTTCCTTTCAGATAATGAACAAGAGTGCGGAAAATTTTAAATTGGGTATTGTTGATTTCACTAAGTGTGATAAAACAACTTCAGCGCTTATTGATTTGGGTTAAATTGAACATGGAGGAAACATCTAAGTCAGGAAAATTTATTCTTATTTCGACTCTATCCGTTATGATACTGGCAATTATAACTAATCTAGATGTTAAGGCAGCTTACTACATACAAATGGTCCTGTATCCATATTTTGGCGGATCTAGTGGCCTAAAAATTTCGTTTTTCTTTATTTTCATTCTAATTCCTTTATTTATAAGATCCATAACCTATAAACTAAAGATAGAAATCCGAATCGGAAATCCTATAAATTTAATGTTACTATATCTCTTCCCTAACCTTGTGCTTTATGGTGTTGGATTTTTTTTGTTTAAACATGAATTAGAATCACGTGCATTGCCGAATTCTGCAGAATTTTTAATTCCCATAAATTCATTAAGTTATAGTGCTCCAAATTCCTGGCTTCATCATCATCTATTAAAGCCAACCCTTGCCTATGCCCTTGACATGCTTTATCTCAACGGAATTTTCAATGTGGATTTTCTAGAGTGGACACACGTTATCCCCGGAGAGGTATATAAAGCTACTGCGGTATTGCTTATAATGTCCTTCTTACTGTGGGTTATTCTTGGTTATATGACACTCAGCGAATATGGCATTACCCATTACTTTGTCCTCTCTGTGCCCGCTTTTGGGATATTTGTAACATCTATTGATGGAGGAATTTTCACATCCTTTTCATATGCCAGTTTGGGAGCCTACTTATCATTCTTGGTGTACCTAATATCAAAAAAAGAAAATATAAAAAATTGGCTTTCGATACCGCTAATTTACTTATTTTCAACACTTCCTTTTCTTTTAGTTATTTACACAATTGTCCTACTTAAAATTCCAGCATATGATAATAGTAACAATCCACAGGCACTGCTATTATTTCCAACGATTCTGTCTATCTTTCTGCTTTTTAAATCATTCCAGACAGCAAATAAAAAATTACGCATAAGAATCGCCGCATGCTTAATTGTTCTGTTAGTTACTGCATCTTCCTTAGGTTTTTTAATTATGTATAAAGGATTTAGAAATTATGGCATAGTATCGAGTAGAGTCTGGAATGCTACCATATATTCTCCTGCTCTTGAAACTTCAACCCAAGAAGAAATTGAGAATATATTTTCATCTGAGGGGATTAAAATCAAGATAATTTTTAAAGAAGGCCCTTTCATATTTGGTACTTTCTCTTCAAATAAACCATTTAAATTTGGGGAAATAATTAATTTGGAATTCGTGAAAGCAGCTAGAAATTCCAATGGAGGGATTTATGGCGTTTCCCCAGGTAGAATTGGAGATAATAAAACAGTGGTGATTTTTTTAAATAGGAAGGTTACCCCTCAAGAGATAAATAAACTCTCCAATCATCCTTGCGTAAAAGACTTTAAAATCCTAGAAAATGGTGTTAGTATTGAGGTGCTTATGAGACATGATCTGGCTGTCGAAAGTGTTGGGATGATATTTAAGGATCCGCATCTTTTAGGTGCAGTAGTAAATTATTATTAATCATTACAATATGGTATAGTATACAAAACTCTGGGCTTCGCCCTCTCTTTGGTATATATGTCGAAAACATTTCCTTGAGCATCAATAGAAATGAATCTCGCTATTGTCAGGTTGACTTCACCGAGAATAAAGTGGTGGGTGCTTTTTGACTTTGCTGTCCACCAATTGGAACCAAAGCCATATAAATCTGCACCTCCACCGCCGCTCACAAAGTACACAACACCGCTCTCATTGACCTCTCCTCCCAAAATCGGGTAGCTCCTTTCATATCCGTGGTCATGTCCTGAAAAGACGAAGTCGACAGCGTATTTTTCTAAGAGAGGTACTAAGTTTTCACGCACCCAAATATTAGAACCATGTTTGCCCGAGCTATATGGAGGGAGATGAAGAAAGACTATTTTCCACTTCCATTGAGGAGTGGTATTTAGGTCCTCTTCAAGCCAACGATATTGAGGACTTCCAGGAGATAAGTTCTCAAAGGCATTGATACTTACCATATGGATGCATTCATAATCTAAAGAGTAATAAGATGGTACTCCGAATATTTTAAAGTAATTTTCAAGGGGATAGTCGTGATTTCCTACTGTGGGGTATATTTTTAATGCTTGGGTTATCTCCTCGAACTTCCTCCACTCATATATAGAATCTCCAGAATTTACAAAATCTCCTGTATGTATGACGAAAAGAGGATGGTATTCCTGCATTTTCATAACTATTTGCCTGTGAATCTCGAAGTTATCCCTGCTATCTCCATAAATCGCAAAAGTTATTGCACCCGTAACGTTTCCTGTAAAGTTATCAGATGGATAAGTGCATCCACCGAATGTAATTATTAGAAGGAGGAACACAATACAAAATTTATTCCCAGAGAAATTTTTCCCATTATTATACGAAGCGGTTGGGTTCATAATTTATATTTTTAAGATATAAAAAATAAATCATGTCCATCATTGAAGCGTGGTGATAACTTGAATATGGAAAAGATTCCACAGAAAATCCTTTCGGTTGCAATATTTATTATAATAATCTTGCTCTCATTACAACCGATTAAAAATTACGACATCTGGTGGCATCTTAAAACTGGAGAGATAATTTACCAGAGCTGGGATATACCCGATAAAGACATATTCTCCTACACGAAGGCAGGCGAACCTTGGACTAATCATGAGTGGCTATCCCAGGTAATTTTTTACATTACTTATAAGCTGTTTGGATTTTATGGACCCATAATTTTGAAGACATTTGTGTTGATGATGTCATTTTTTATTATATACAAAAGAAATCAACTATTTTTAAACGGATACTTTAATGTCTTCTCGATAGCAGTCATAGTGATGATATCACATGTTTCCTGGCTTAGCAGACCGCTAATTTTTATATTTTTGTTCATCCCGCTAACTATTTATCTCTTAGACCTTTATATTCTAAGGGATAAAAAAACTCTCTGGAGCATGCCCCTGATTATGATTATCTGGGTCAATCTCCATGGAAGCTTCATACTCGGTTTACTCTTACTCTTCCTATACACCTTAAACGCTCTGGTACACGATAGAAAAAAGGGCATCTACCTGTCCAAAATCCTAGTTGTATCTATAGCGGCAACTCTAATAAATCCAAATACCTACGAAATTCTGCTCTACCCCCTGCAATATGCCACTGAAAGTGTGCATGCGAAGTATATTTTGGAGTGGCAATCACCGAACTTCCACACCTTCTCTGCTTTTGAGGGAGCCCTGCTTCTTTCAATAATAGTTCTAGCATTTTCAAAAGGGGTAAACGCTTTGGATATGGTACTAATCCTGCTATTCACACACCTTGGACTCTTCGCCATTAGGAATACGGCAATCTATGCTTTAGTTGTTGTTCCGATAATCTTTAAGTATGCCCAGCTTTTAGTAGAACAGAGGATTTCCTCGCTAAATCTTCCTCAACCGGCTTTGAGAACTTTTTCTCTTTCCTTCTCCATTACTTTTCTTCTTATTGGTACAACGCTCTTTGGATACAATTTTTATGTGAATAGTTTGGAATATTTGGAAGATTCTCCTGTAGTTTACGATAAATTTCCAAAGAACGCTACAGAATATCTTCTGCAGAATAAGGAGGTATTAAGCAAATATAACATGTTCAACAACTACGGGTGGGGTGGATATTTGATATGGAGCCTTTACCCAACCTATAAAGTATTTGTGGATGGAAGAGCAGACCTATATGGTGATTTCATCGAGGAGTACTACAAAGTGAAGAGTTTAAAACCTGAGGCGCCTGAAATACTGAAAAAATACAATATTTCTTTAATACTAATTCATAAAGATACTGCTTTAGATTTGTACCTTAATGAGAGTACCTCTTGGAGAAGGATATACGTTGATAACGTCTCTGTAATTTACCTAAGAGATCGCTAGGTGGGCGGGAATGAAAGAGACATACAAATCTGCTATTGTCGCAGCAATCGCAGCTATTTTTGCTGTGAAGCCATTTATGGGAATAAGATTCTTTTATAGTCATGATACTTTTTTTCATTTGGATAGGCTTATTCTCTTTGACAATGCTCTAAGAGAAGGCTGCTTCTACCCTCGCTGGATACAGGAATTGGCGCATGGTTATGGCATGCCTCTTTTTAACTACTATTCTCCCTTTACCTATTACTTTGCAGAGGTCTTTCACATTCTTGGCGTTGACTTTCCTGAGGCGATAGTCGCTACCTTCATTGCTGGCTTTGTGCTCTCTGGCATAGCAATGTTTCTTTTTGCAAGGGAGATTCTGGGAGAAGCACCAGCTATCGTCGCGGCGGTTGCCTACATTTACGCCCCCTACCATCTCCTCGACGCCTATGTTAGAGGCGCCTTGCCTGAATTTCTCACTTTTATATTTCTCCCGTTAGTGTTTTATTCCATCCTCAAGGCGAATAGTAGAGCAGAGTATTATCCTTTGATATCCTTGTCTTATGCACTCCTTATACTTACCCACAACATTCCAGCCTTTATTTCAACGCCCTTTATCTTTCTTTTCGTGTTGCTTCAGAAAGAGCGGCTGAAAATTACAGCTTTTCTTTTACTCGGACTGGGACTAAGCGCCTTCTATTGGCTGCCGGCGATAGCAGAATTTAGATACTTATATCCAAACCCCACATTTAATTATGCTGACCACTTTGTTTATTTTTCCCAGCTCTTCGAAAAAAGATGGGGTTTTGGGTTAAGTGTACCAGGCCCCGGAGATGGGATGAGCTTTCAAATCGGCGATATCCATGTAATATTCTCAATGTTAGCCCTATACTTATTATACAAGGGCAATAAAAATCTTAAACGATACATTGCCTATTTTACGTCAACTCTTTTGATATCCATATTCTTTTCACTACACCAGTCAAAAATTTTATGGGATATTATACCATTTTTTGATTTTGTTCTTTTTCCATGGCGATTTCTTTTGATTGCTTCCTTCGCGGCATCTTTTCTTTCAGCTGCCTTCCTCACAATCTTTAGAGGGAGGAGAGAGATAAAAGTTTTTGCACTACTCTCTGGAATAATTTTTATTATATATTCAATGCCAGTTCTATTCATACTTCCAGTACAAGATGAGAAGCTGGCATTGTACAACTATCAGTACGTCAAGAAAATCGGACCTAAAACTACTGTAGGAGAGAATGAGCTCCTCCCAAGGTGGGTCAGCAATTACTCAGAACTGAGGCAGAGAGATAGAATCCCATGGCCTTTCGATGTCGCACCTGTGGGATGCAACCGCTACTACATGGAGGGCAACTTTACACAGGCGCAGAACATCACCCTCCCAATATTCTACTTCCCCGGCTGGGAGGTGGAAATTAATGGTGCAAAGGCAATGCTATATCCTGATAAAAGCGGACTAATCACATTTTACGTACCCGAGGGCTACAACAGAATCTACATAAGCTTTGAGGATACCCTGATTAGGCGGTTGGCTAAGATTATCTCGATTTTTTCAGCTTTCGCTCTTGTTGGCTATTTACTAAAAAAACGTATTCTCAATAAATTTATGAGCATCTCTGGACCATAAGAAAGTCTGAATTTTGATTCTCCGGAATGTCTCCATCTAATACCCACTTCTTTAATCACAAAACCCTTCTTATCAAGCTTCCACAGAAGCTCAACATCGAACTCATAGCCTTTGGTATAAATAGAATCGATTACAGCATCTATGGCAGATTTTCTAAATATCTTAGCCCCGCACTGGGTATCTTTGAATTTCAATCCAAAAAGTGTTCTCACAAGCAAATTGAAGATTCTACTCGACAATCTCCTGAAAAATGGCTGCTTGATAACAATCTCGGAACCTTCCGCGCGCCTGCTTCCTATCACCCCTGCAAACTCTCCGCTTTTAAGTATTCTAACCAAACGCTTCAGCTCCTCTGGGGGCACTGAAAGGTCGGAATCCACGAAGCCGACGATGCTATGAGAAGCCTTTCTAAACCCCTCAATAACCGCACCACCCTTGCCAAGCTTTTCTTCAAACACCACGAGCTTGATATTTGGATATTTCTTAGAGAATTTACCTACTATTTCAACGGTTGCATCGGTGCAACCGTTTGCTACCACAATCACTTCATCAGCCACGTCCTTATAAGCCTTCAGAACATCTTCTATTCTCTTCTCCTCGTTGTAAGCGGGGATTACCAGAGAAAAGCTATCTCCCTTTGGCCGCATAAAGTATACCACCGAACACAAGTATGCTCCAGTAGCTTATTAATCTATCCAGCAGGGCAATGGAGATGGCAACCTCCTTTTCTATGCCAAAGAGGATAAGCAGGCCAGCGATTCCAAGCTCCACAGCACCTAAGCCTGCTGGTGTAGGAAAGGCCGTGAGCAGAGACGCTGCTAGGGCGATGAAAATAGCCACACCAAAACTTAGCTCTATCCCGGTAGCGTCCGCCACAAAGAAAAGCCGTGTAGACTCCAAAATCCAGATGAGAAATGATAACGCAAGTATTACAGGTATCTCCCCCCGATTGACAGATGCTCCCTCTTTAAATGCTATAAAGAATCTCCTCGATAATGAAACACGTCTAATTGCAATTATAGCCAAAATAGCTGCGATTGAAAGTAAAACTCCGATTTCCATGGGGCGGGAGAGAATATGGGGTATTTTTTTAAGGTATAAAAATGAAGTAATGACCACCAGAAATATAAGCGTAGAAACATCCACAACTCTCTCTAAAAATATCCTGCCAATAATTTTTGAGAAGTGGGATTTCACATAGTATCCACGGTAAATATCACCCATTTTTGCCGGAAAAATACAGTTGAAGAACCATGAAAGAAAATATACCTTAAGGTTTGTCCATAATGTTAATGGAATATTTACTCTGTCTAAGAGATATTTCCAGCGAATGCCTCTAACAAATATTGAAAAGTAGAAAGCCACAAATCCAGAAACATACAACACCGGGTTTACATTCTTTAAGTATGATAGCAGCAAATCTATGGAGATATTGGATATTATCAAATACAGGATTACAAAAGCAAGTAAAAAAGAAAGTATTATTTTCTTTCTTGGAATCTTTTCGCGTTGGAAATTCATCGTAAGTTGTTTGCAAGGGGCGTTTAAAAACTTTGCTGAGTATCCTCCCTGCGCTTAATCACCTTGCGAACTCTTGCTGAGCACCACCTCTATGCGCTTGTTCCTCTTTCCCTTGCTCTTGAAGCTGTTTATCTTTATACCTCCTATTTCGCGGGTGTTCGCTACATGCGTACCTCCGCAGGCGTCTATATCGTAGCCGACGATTTCCACAAGGCGAATCTCGCGAATGCTCTTGGGGATTAGATCTATGCGGGTCTTTCTTGGGTTAACCCTCTCAAAAGCCTCCTCTCTAGGCAGGGTGTATATCTTCACCTCATGCCCTTGAGCGATTGCCTCGTTCGCTTTTGCTTCAATCTCTGGCAGAACAGAGCGGTCAAAGTTTGCCACGTCGAAGTCCATGCGCGACTTCTCTAGGCCAATCTGGTTGCCAGTCACAACGGCGCCAAACTCGTCGAAGAGCACCTTCGCTAAGATATGCAGCGCAGTGTGGTAGCGCATGAAGGTATAGCGTCTCTGCCAGTCGATTTCGCCTCTGACCACATCACCCTCCTTAAGCTCTGCGCCCTCGCAGTAGTGCACCACTTCGCCACCCTCGCGCTTCACTTTATAAACCTGGTAGCGCTCACCCTCATAAATAAGAGCGCCTGTATCTGTGGGCTGTCCCCCACCCTCGGGGTAAAAGGCTGTGCGGTCCAACACAACCTTGCTAGCGTCTCCTCGAAGCACCCTCGCCTCAAAGGTGCGCAGGTAGCTGTCCTTGAGATAGAGAAGCTCTGTCATTGGAATCGCCACTAGTAGAGGATGCTAAACGGGGGCGCGCAGATAAAAGGGTAGCTAAAAGGGCGCTACCCCTTTCAGTCGCACTTGAGGACCTCTTTCTTCTTGTACTCCTCTATCTCCTTCTCCATCCAGGCTTTTATTCCCTCTTCGCCATGGGGAAGGTCTTTGAGATCCTCCTCAAGGTTTGTAGGTTTTATTACAGCAATCCACGCCTCGTAGGGTGAGTCGTTAATCTTGCTGGGGTTGCTCACAACCTCCTGATTTATCTCCACTATCTCCCCCGCCACAGGCGCGCGAAGGGGGCCTATAAACTTCCCGCTCTCCAAGTTTCCAAACGCCTGGTCCTTGCGCACCTGCCTGCCCTTTGGAAATGTTCTCAGCTGTTGAATTCTGCCCGCGGCATAGGCGCCAAAGGCATCTAAACCCACGCGCACAAGGTCACCTTCCACCTTCGCCCATATGTGGTCCTTAGGATGGTAGTAAAGCTCATCTGGCAGCTCCCAGGTGCACTCCTCCTTGCTTCCCACGCTGATCTTGACCATGATCTTACCTCCTTAGGTTTGGTATTTCAATCATGCTTTATAAAATTTCCTTATGTTGAGCTTGGGTGAGTGGGCATGGTTAAAATAGAAGTATCCCTGCACTATGTGCTCCAGAACCTTCTCGGGGCTGAAAGCGTGGAAATCCCGGTGAATGGGAAGCAGAAGCTTAAAGAAGTGCTTCTCAGGCTGTGCGAGGGGAAACCCGAAGCTTATGAGCTTCTATTTAAGGATGGGAGGCTGAGGCGAGAGCTTATCTTCATGGTTAACGGCGTTGGAATAAACCACTTAGCCGGAGAGGATACAGAGGTAAAGGACAGCGACGTAATAACAATAGTGCCAGCCATAGCAGGGGGTTAGCTAAAGCCCGAGAAGCCTCGCAATGTTGCCCCCGCGAATCAGCGCCTTCTCCTCCTCAGATAGGCTCTCAAGCTCCTCGAACTTGTCCACCATCTCATACTGCATGCTCGCATACGGAGCATCGCTGCCAGCGATTATCCTCTCCGCCCCAAGCCTGTCCACAGCCTCCACCACATCCTTGGGGTCTGCCTTTACAGTGCCCAGGTAGAGGTTATCTCTGCCCTCGCAGGCCTCGATGAACCCTTCGCCCCGCATGTGGGCTAAGATAATCGTAGCCTCGGGCACGCGGTCAGCGAGGGCTGCAATAGCCATGTTATCTGCCTCGGGTTTGCCGTTGTCGAAGACCACAGGCGCAGAGAAGCGCGCCGCAGCTTCGATTATTCTAATCACAAAGGGGTGGTCCGGGTAGAATTTCTGCGCCGCGGGGTGCAGCTTAATGCCCTTCAAACCAAGCTCGCGGAGGGCGCGCTTCGCCTCCATTATAGACGCCTCGCGGAAGTGCGGGTCTAAGCGGGCAAAGCCAATTATGCGCTCCGCATGCTCCCGCTGCGCCTTGGCTATGAAATTGTTAGCGCTGGCAAAGCTTATACCGGGCTCGGCTTCGTTGAAGGGAAAGACCACAGCTTTATCAACGCCAGCCTTCTGCATGCGCTCCAGAAGCTCCTCCACACTCTGCTTTGAGCCATCGCCCTTGTCGGGACCCCCCAGATGCACATGAGCATCGATAATCATGCTATCGCCCATGCTTTAGATTAACTCCGTGGTTTATATATTTAACTTCATAGGGATTAAAAACACAAAAGGAAGGCGAATAGCTCGCTACGCTTCCCGAGTTATGGAAAAATTTATCCCTCTGTGGTGCCACGTTGGGTTATGCCAGTGGTCAAGCTTCGCCCTCACCACCTGCTCTGCATCCGCGGGTTTAAGGGCAAGGGATACAGCGAGAGCTTTGTTGAAAATTTCAGGGAAGTTATGAGAAGGCTAGAGCAAAATCCAGCAATTGAAATAGTCGATGGCGGCGATGAGATTTGCAAAGCCTGTCCGCATTTCAAGAACGAAAAGTGCCTGAAGTCGGAGAACAGCGAAGATAAGGTCAGGGAGCTGGACGGTATGGTTATATCAAAGCTGAAGCTCAGCGTTGGAATGAAAATGAGCTACCAGGAAGTCTCAAATCTAGTCCAAAAAATTCCGAAGAGCGAGCTTCCTGAAATTTGCGGCAGATGCGAATGGATTGAATACTGCACTGAATAAAAAAGGCCAATTGAATGAGGACTACTACCTAGAGCTTCTTAAATGTGGTGAGAATCTCCTCACGCAGGTGGGGAACCTCGCGCACTATGTCGGTGGCGGTGATAATTCCCACTAGACGGCCATTTTTCAGCACAGGCAGCTTCTTTATTCTCTTCTCCACCATTACCTGCCCTGCCTTCTCTATTGAAGCCTCAGGGGTTATCGTGACAACGGGCGAACTCATCACCTCGCCAACGCTCGTGCGCTTAGGGTCAAGGCCAGCGTTAACCACGCGATGAATAACATCCCGCTCTGTAATTATGCCCACAGCTCTACTGCGCTCCACTACTACGAGAGCGCCGAGGAGCATATCCTCCATTATCTTGGTTGCTTCAAGCACTGAAGCGTAGCGCTCTACCGTCTTAACCGCCGGTGTCATAACATCTTCTACGCTAGCCACCATCCCCCTCGGTGTATCTTCACTATCCTTATTAGATAAAGATTATGTTTCCGGTTTGGAAAACTAACCTGGTAATTCATTACGCCTCTCATTCATGAGAGTCTCCACATTCTCAATCGCCTTTGCTATGTCTTCCTCGGCGTTATCAGAAATTATACCATGCCCCGGCAGGAGAAGCTGGATTTTCATCGTGGCAAGCCTGCGCAGGGAGTTGAGGTACTCGCCAAGGCTGCCGGACTTGTAGACGCTGGCTATTGTGCCCTTGGCAAAGACTGTGTCGCCAGAGATGAGGACGTGTTTTCTGGGCTCATAGATGCAAAGACAGCCGGAGGTGTGCCCTGGGGTGTGGAGAATTTTTAACTTAAAATCGCCAGCGTCGATTAAATCTACGTTGTTCAGCCACATGTGAACTTTGTAGCCTGTCACATGCTGGGCATGCGCCCTGCACATGGTCACCTCCTCGTCACCCGTTACTATCTTCACAGCCGCGCTTCTGTGGGCAGCAACCATTACACTATCCTGGAAAAACTTGTTCGCGCCTATGTGGTCGAAATGCTCGTGGGTGTTGATCAGAATATCTATGTCGCCTATTGCCACGCCGGCGCTTGCCAGGCTCTCCTCAAGCTCTGCCATGTGCTGATGCACGCCAGAATCCACGAGTATGGTGAGGTCCTTTCCTTTTATTAAGTAGGCATGAGAGCCCGGCTTCTTTGCCTTTATCTGGTATAGCCCCTCAATAATCTCCCGGCACATTGCGCTCGCCTCTTTCTGCCTTAGATTTAAAGGGTATTGCTTCAAAGGATACTGCTTCACAAACCAAAGCGACTGATTCTCTCATATTCTTTCCACTTTTTACTCAAAAATGGTGAAAAGCAAATATAAAGTTAATTGAGAAGATTTCACAGGAGATATGAAGGGGCTCATACTTCAACCTATGGATTCATATATGCTCATACAATTTTTGGCTTTCTAATACCTGTTTTTATGACATCTAAAGCAGCGCATAAATAGCTTATATGTATCTCTTTAAAGTATATATTGTATATATAGTATTTACACAAAATATATATAATTCCGCTTACACAACCCCATATAAAAAGAGAGGTGACGAGACATGACCAGGGTATTACTACTGCCTTTACTTGCTGCGCTGCTCTTCGCTGGCTGCACTGGAGATGGTGGCAAAGCTGATGCCGGAGCTGAGGAGATAACCATCACCGGAGCGGGGGCAAGCTTTCCCTACCCGCTGATATCCAAGTGGAGCTATGAGTACCACAAGCTGAAACCCAATATTAAGATAAACTACCAGAGCATAGGCAGCGGCGGCGGGATTAAGCAGACAATGGCGAAGACAGTAGATTTTGGCGCCAGCGATGCCCCACTTAAGGAAGAAGAGTACCGCAAAATGGAAGGCATACTTCACATACCCGAAACCATCGGCGCCGTCGTGGTGGTGTACAACCTGCCTGGGGTTGAGAACAAGCTAAGGCTCAGCGGCGAGGTTGTGGCCGACATATTCCTGGGCAAGATAACAAAGTGGAATGATCCCAGAATAGTGGAACTCAACCCGCACGTTGACCTGCCGGATGAGCAGATAATAGTGGTGCACCGCAGTGATGGAAGCGGCACCACCTTCGTGTTCTCCGACTATCTCTCCGCCGTGAGCCCGGAGTGGCGCGAGAAGGTGGGCAAGGGCAAGTCTCTAAGCTGGCCTCTTGGTTTGGGAGGTAAGGGCAACGAGGGCGTCTCTGGCTTGGTGAAGCAGAACCCCTACTCCATAGGCTACGTTGAACTTGCGTATGCGATTGAGAACCGCATAAGCTACGCGCGCATAAAGAACAGGGCAGGCAACTTCGTCGAGCCCAGCATTGAAAGCGTCGCTGCGGCTGCCGCGGGTGCAGTTGCAACCCTGCCCAAGGGCGACGAGTCCTGGGCAGAGGTGAGCATAGTCAATGCTCCCGGAGAAAATGCATACCCCATATCCAGCTTCACCTATCTGCTGGTCTACAGGGATTTGGCGGTGATTCCTGGCATGACAGAAGCCAAGGCTAAAGCGCTAGTGGAATTCCTGTGGTGGGTTATCCACGACGGGCAGAAGTATGCGCCGGAGCTTCACTATGCCCCTCTGCCAGAGGAGGTTGTGAAACTCAACGAAGAAACCATAAGGTTAATAACCTACCAGGGCAAATCACTGCTGTAAGGTGGGGAGATGAAGCTTCGCGTGCCTTCTTTTTCAATTTTAAATGGTAAAAATTGGAAATTCACCCCTGATACCCTATTTCAAATATTTCTAGGCGTTCTTTCTATAATCAGCGTTATAGTTTTAGCGGCCCTGCTGTTAAGAGAGCTGATCAAAGGTTCTTGGCCAGCGCTGTCCACCTTCGGCTTAGAGTTCCTCTTCAGCACCGCCTGGAATCCGGTTACCGGCGAGTTCGGAGCTTTACCTTTTATCTACGGCACCATTGTATCTTCGATGCTCGCACTGCTGATAGGCGTACCTCTCAGCCTGGGCATAGCGGTGTACCTCACAGAAATTGCCCCATCTCGAGTTAGGGCGATATTATCTCCGGTGGTAGAGCTTCTCGCAGCCATACCAAGTGTGATTATAGGCCTCTGGGGGATATTTGTGCTCGCGCCGTTCGTAAGGGAGCACCTCGCCCCTCCATTAATGAATTACCTAGGCTTTCTGCCATTATTCAAAGGGCCTGCGTACGGCTATTCCGTGCTGACCGCTGGCTTAGTGCTTGCAATAATGATTATACCCATAATCTCCTCTGTTTCGAGGGAGGCTATTCTTGCAGTGCCAAGTTTGCAGAAGGAGGGCTCCCTTGCATTGGGCGCAACGCGGTTTGAGACGATTATAAGTGTGGTACTCCCCTATGCAAAGGGTGCAATATTCGGAGCGGTTATGCTCGGCCTGGGCAGGGCGATAGGCGAAACCATGGCGGTGACCATGGTAATAGGCAACAACCCACAGATTTTCACCTCTCTACTCCACCCGGGCTACACGATGGCGGCGGTTATTGCGAATGAGTTCACAGAGGCTACCGACGACGTCTACCTCGCGGCTTTAATAGAAATTGGGCTGGTGCTCTTCGCCATATCCATGGTGGTGAACATCATAGCAAGGGTGATTACCTGGAAGTACCTCAAGCTTGAGGAGGGTCTGAGTTGAATATGCTCAGCAGAAAAGCCATGGACAGGCTCTTTACATTCTTCTGCATCGCCAGCACTGCGCTTGCAATAATCCCCCTGGGAAGCATGCTGTACACCATTTTTGTTAAAGGTTTCTCCGTAATAAGCATAGACTTCCTGACGAAGCTGCCCACTCCAGCGAGAGAAGCAGGTGGAGGATTTGGAAATGCGATTCAGGGGAGCTTCATTGTTGTCGGGATAGCGAGCATTATTGGAATCCCCCTGGGCATAGGTGCTGGGATGTACTTAGCCGAGTTTCCAAACTCTCGCCTGAGCAGAATTGTGAGCTTTACCGCCGACGTTCTAACGGGTGTGCCCTCAATAATTACAGGAATCTTCGCCTACCTGTTAATCGTGCTGCGTTTCGGCGGCTTCTCCGCTCTCGCCGGAGGTGTGGCCCTCGCTACAATGATGATACCCTTCATTGTGAGAACCACAGAGGAGGCGATGAAGCTGGTGCCCGCAGAGCTGAGAGAAGCTTCCCTCGCGCTGGGCGCGCCCAGGTGGAAAACCTCCTTGGCGGTGGTGCTCTCTACGGCGAGGTTTGGTATCATCACCGGCGTGCTTTTGACAATCGCGCGCATCGCCGGCGAGACTGCACCGCTGCTCTTCACAGCCTTCAACAACCGCTTCTGGTTCGACGGAGTAATGAACCCCGTGGCAACGCTGCCGGTGATGATATACACCTACGCTATATCTCCCTTTGAGGACTGGCATGCTCAAGCCTGGGGCGGTGCCCTGGTGCTGGTGGCAATGATATTAGTCCTGAACATAGGCATTAAGCTCGCGGCAGGAAGGAGATGGTGATGGAGAACAAAATTGAAGTGCTCGATCTAAATGCCGGGTTTGGAAGCACACATGTGCTCAAAAACATTAGCATTAACATACCCAAAAACAGGGTTACGGCGATCATAGGGCCGAGCGGCTGTGGCAAGAGCACATTTGTGCGCTGTCTGAACAGAATCCACGAGCTCGTTCCCAGTGCCTGGGTCAATGGCAGGGTGCTGCTGGACGGAAAGAACATCTATGACAGCGACGTCGACCCCGTGGATATTCGCAGGCGTGTGGGCATGGTCTTCCAGAAGCCCAACCCATTTCCTGCGATGAGCATATACGACAACATCGCCTATGGTCCAAAAATTCATGGCATGAAGGCTAAGCTTGACGAGGTAGTTGAGGATAGCCTCAGGAAGGCGGCGCTGTGGGACGAGGTTAAGCACAGGCTGAAGGACGGCCCTCTCTCACTGAGCGGTGGACAGCAGCAACGCCTCTGCATCGCCAGAGCGCTCGCGGTTGAGCCAGAGGTGATACTCTTCGACGAGCCGTGCTCCGCTTTAGACCCGGTGGCAACCGCCAAAATAGAGGATTTAATACTTGAGCTTAAAGAGAACTACACCATAGTTATAGTCACCCACAACATGCAGCAGGCGGCGCGTATCGCCGACTTCACAGCGTTCTTCCTGATGGGAGAGCTTATAGAGTATGGAGAGACGGCGCAGATATTCGAGAATCCAAGGGATAAACGCACTGAAGACTACATTACAGGGAGGTTCGGATGATGGGAACCACCAGCGGGTTCCCATTGTTTCCCGAGCGGTTGCAAGGGAAACCGAAGCCAGTTCTTATGGAACTGGCGAGACCTCCTGCAACCATTGTGGAGGTGTGCTGAGAATGGATGTGCTTTTTGTGTGCGTGGGCAACTCTGCTCGCTCGCAAATGGCGAAGGGATTTTACAACGCCTATGCGAAGAGAACCAGTGCAGAGAGCGCCGGCACAGAGCCGGCGCCGAGGGTGAGCAGCAAGGCGATTGAGGTCATGCGGGAGCTGGGCATAGACATAAGCAGTGAGAAGCCAAAGCTTCTAACCCAGGAGATGGCGGCTGAGGCAAAGCGAATAGTAACCATGGGCTGCCTATCGCGAGAGTCATGCCCTGCGTTTCTGCTGAGCAGTGGCAAGGTCGAAGATTGGGCGCTTCCCGACCCGAAGGGCAAGAGCATAGAGGAGTTCCGCAGAGTCAGAGACGAGATTAAGACGAGGGTGCTCAGACTGATTGAAGAGATGGAGGGTTAAAATTGCCGAGAACTCCGTTAGAGCGGGGGATGGAGAAGATTCGCGAAGAGGTTCTGGAGCTTGGAGGCATTGCGAAGCAGGCGGTGCTTCTAAGCGTGGAGTCGCTTAAGGAGAGGGATGTGGAGAAAGCCGGGAAAGTGGGGGAGCTGGAGGAAAAGAGCGACATTCTCAACCTGAACATAGACGAAAGCGCTTTAAAGCTCATGGCGCTCCAGCAGCCCGTGGCGAGAGACCTGCGCTTTGTGAATGCGATGATAAAGATCAGCGACAACTTTGAGCGCATCGCAGACCTGGCGTTGAAAATTGCGGAGATTGCGCAGAAGTATGAGAAGAGGGAGCTGCTCAAGCCACTGATCGACATCCCGCGGATGGCAACCACGATAGCCGAGATGATTGACATGGACCTTGAGGCAATATCAAAGCATGCCTCGCCGGATACAGACAAGCTCGTGGAGAAGGACGACCTGCTGGACGATCTCTACACCCAGATCTACAATGAGCTTATCTCCTTTATGGTTCGCGACCCGCGCAAAATAGACGACGCCACTGACCTGCTCTTCGTGGCTCGCTATCTTGAGAGAATAGGCGACATAGCAGCTAAGACCGGGGCGAGGATAGTTTACATGGTAGAGGGGCGGAGGGTGTGGGTGAAGTGATAGTCTAAGTGCAACAGAGAAAGTAAGGTATTATGTTAGGTATATTAGAGTTTCAATAAGATTTACATTTTATTTTAATACGTACTAAGCGTAATAAACTTTCATAAATTATAAAAGCAAAAGTATATGAAAAACAAAAAGAAAGGAGACGCCTAAATGGCGTCTTTTCCGCGCTCTTTCGTCCTCACGCGCACCACATCTTCCACGGGGAGGATGAAGATCTTGCCATCGCCGATTTTTCCGGTGGCTGCGGCATCGCAGATTATATCAACCACCTGCCCCACGTCATTGTCTTCCACCACAATCTCCAGCTTAACCTTTGGCAGAAACTCAACGCGGTACTCGCCGGCGCGCCACTGCAGGGTTATGCCGCCCTGGCGTCCGCGACCTTTAACCTCGCTCACCGTCATTCCCGGAAATCCTGCCTTTTCCAGCGCTTTACGTACATCTTCCAGCTTTTCCGGGCGGATTATCGCTTCTATCTTCTTCATCTCAGTCACCTCATGCATAAGCTTTCTCAGCGTGATGGCTTATGTCCAAGCCAATGTCTTCCTCTTCCTCGGAGACGCGCAGCCCAATGGTGGCGTCCACCAGCTTTGCGAGCACATAGGTCACTGCAAATGCATAGACCCAGGTTGCCAGTGTGGCTATCACCTGCACACCCAGTTGAGCCGGGTTACCGTAGAGCAAGCCCTGCGCCCCGATGCTCGCGAATATACCTGTGGCTATAGCGCCCCAGGTGCCACCCATCCCATGCACAGCCCAGGCATCGAGGCTCTCGTCAATGCCAATACGCATCCTGAAGAGCAGCGCGTAGTAGCAGATTATGCCCGCGCCCACGCCTATTGCGATAGCTGCCAGAGGCGTTACAAAGCCTGCCGCTGGCGTAATCGCCACCAAGCCGGCGACTGCACCTGTGGCTATGCCCAGGGCGCTTGGCTTCATTTTGCGCCAGCTCAGCAGCATCCATGTGAGCGCTGCCGTAGCAGCGGCGGTATTTGTGGTAACGAAGGCGTTAGCCGCTAAACCGTCGGCAGCCAGAGCACTACCTGCATTAAACCCGAACCACCCGAACCACAGCAGCACTGCGCCCAAGACGGTCATGGGTATGTTGTGAGGCTCCATTGCCACGCTGCCAAACCCGCGTCGGGCACCGATTACAAGAGCAATCGCAAGGGCGGAGATGCCAGAGCTTATGTGCACCACAGTGCCGCCTGCGAAGTCCAGAGCACCTAGGTTAGCAAGCCAGCCGCCACCCCATACCCAATGTGCGATGGGGTCGTAAACCAGTGTTGTCCACAGCAGAGTGAGCACAAGGAAAGCGCTGAACTTAATTCGCTCCACGAAGGCAGCGATTATAAGCGCTGGAGTGATAATTGCAAACGCGCCCTGGAATATGGCAAAGGCAAGAGCAGGGATGCTCAGCCCTTCCAGCGCTTCCATGCCCACTCCCTTCAAGCCAAGATGCTCCAAGGAGCCTATTACCCCAGCTATGTCGCTGCCAAAGGCTAAGCTGTAGCCGAAGAGCACCCACTGAATACTCACAAGTGCAAGAACCGCCACGCTCATTGTGAGAGTTGATAGGGCGTTCTTCCTTCGAACCATCCCTGCGTAGAATAAACCCACCGCTGGAGTCATGAGTATAACCAGTGCAGCGCTCGCAAGAACCCAGGCGGTGTCGCCTGCGCTTATCTCGCTGGCTTCCTCTGCACTTGCTGCGGCGATGCTTGTGAGAAGTACAAGCCCGGACAGTAATTTTTTGGTCATTTTTTGCTATACCTCCTTTGTATTCTATAGATAAATTCTTATGATAGGTATAAAAGAATATTTAAGAAAAATTAGTAATTTTTAGGAAAATTTCATAAACATTAAGAGGTTTTCATAAGTGCGACATACACATGCTTTGCAAGAGGTTAAGAAGTAAATATTTAAAAGGCTGAAGAGGAAGTTAGTATGATGAAGGTTCCAACTCGAGTCACAATAGCCCTCGATGCCAAGAGCGCAGAGCTTTTTGAAAGGTTAAAGAAGGAGACAAAGCTTTCTCAGAGCGAGATATTTAGGAATGCGCTGAAAATATACGCGGAGCACAGCAAGCATCGCCTCGTGGAAAAAGAAAAGCTGGACCTCTACATAGACATGCTCGCAGGAGGGGAGCATGTTATTCTCGACGTGGACCACTGGCAGCAGTTCCTCAAGCTGATAGAGGAGAGCCCCAACCCTGAGAAGTTCTGGGAGGACCACCGCAGGGTTGCGCGCTCCCATGCGGAGCAGCTTCAGGGGAAAATTAAATCTCCGAAGGATGTCATCCTTCGCTTAGAGGCGTGCAACTTCTTCACCCTGAGCACGCCCTCTGAGAACGAATTCACCCTAGTTTTTGGGTCCGACACAGCGAAGAAGTTTGTAAAGATCTTCCTGGAAGAGGTCTTCTCGGGCATGGGCTTTGATGTTGAGATTAAGGAGGACCTGACCAAGCTCAGGATACGCATCGGAAGCTCGAGTTAGCCCATTGCTGTGGGTGAGAAATCGTCTATAATCCCGAGAAGCTTCAGCCTGCGCACTTCCTCTACGAAGAAGCCCTCAAGCTCGTCCACCTGCTTTTCAAAGCTCTTTTTGAAGAAGGCTTCGTCAAGCTCGCCCTCTTTAATGTAGTACTCTGGAAACTCCTCATCTCTTGCATAGCCCAGAGCATCGAGCTGCGCCTGCGTCGCTATCCAGAGCACCGGCTTTATTATGAACTCCTCCCCGTATTTTATTCCGGGACAGATCTCAGCGCCCCCGCGGAGGGTGCAGAAGTAAACGTAGCCCTTCCCGCTGCGCACATCGCTGGCTTGGATAAGCCCTAATTTCCTGGAGAGCCGCTTCCTTAGCTCCTCCATCGCCTGCTCCACTCTTGCCAAGAAGGCGGCATAGCTGCGGAGCACCTCTCTGTCAGCGAGCGAGAATGCTTTTGCCATGTAAAATACAGGAAGGTTAACAACTGCGGGTGCAACATTGCAAATGGTATTTTATACATATGTATATAAGTGATTGTCATGGGCAAGCGCGTGATTGTGCCAGTGCCTCTTCCTGAGGGGCTGGTAAAGAAGATAGACGAGCTGGTTAAAAGGGGGATGTTCTCCTCCCGCGCTGAGGCGCTGAGGTACGGCGCACGTCTGCTCTTGCTGGTGGAGGGCAGAGTCCACGAGAGAGGGGAAGAGTACGCATATGAAATGATAAAGGAGAGGCTTGAGAGGCGTGTACCTCGATACTGACGTAATCCTTTCCCAGCTAAAAGAGCGGGACTGGCTGAAGGAAAGTGTCGAGAAAAAGCTTGGAGAGGTGAATGAAAAGCTGAAAACCTCCGCAATAACCATAGTGGAGTGCCAGATAGTACTTCTAAGGGAGGATTCGCGCAGCAGTGCTACTGATGTGCTTGATAGAATAAGAGAGCTCAGAGTAGAGGTGCTCCCTCTGACAGAGGAAGTGCTCCAGCTTTCAAAGGAGCTTCTGGAGAAATATCCAAAGCTTAACATCTTCGACTCGCTGCACCTTGCCCACGTTCTGCACGAGGGAGAGAAGATTATGTCCACCGACTCCCTTTTCGATGAAATTGAAGGGGTAGCAAGGGTAGACCCGCTGGCGTAGATGCAACATTGCGAATGTTACCTCAGCGCGAGGTAAAGGCTGGAGATGAGCGGGAATATTGATTCTGGAGAGGCAAAGCGCTGCGTGTTGTGTGGCTCTAGCCTGGATGCGAAGACAAAGCTTCTGGTGTGCGACGCCTGCGACAAGAAGCATGAGATAGTGCTTGAGTTAGACCCTCTGGCGGGCTACGAGGATGTGCTGCTGAACAGGAATTACTTAGGCAGGGTGAAGCGCATCCATGATATAGGGTACTTCATTGCGCTAAACGATAGCGTAGTCGGACTGCTCCGCAAGCGGGACGCAAAGCGGGAGTACAGCCTAAACGAGGAGGTGGTGGTAAAGGCGAGGAGGCTCAACCTGAACGAGGGCAAGCTTGATTTACTGCCCTGGGAGGAGAAGAACTACACCTTAATTCCGCTGAAGAAGTCGCTGAAGCTGTGGAAGATTGCGGACATAGGCATGGGCGAAGTTGGACAAGCGCTGCGCATCCGTGGCATCGTGGCTAAGGTGCAGCGCACCTCGGGACCGACGATATTCACCGTCTACGACGAGAGCGATGCCATCGAGTGCGTCGCCTTTGCAAAGGGGGAAAGAGCGTACCCGAGCATCGACGTTGATAGCGTGGTAGAGGTGCGCGGTGAAGTTGTGTTCCGCCTCGATCGTGTGCAGGTTGAAGTTAAAGACATGGAAAAGCTGTATGGGGCGGAGCTTACCCAAGTGAAGGCGGCGATAGACAAAGCGATAGAGGCCAAGGCGGAACCAGCTAAGCTTGAGCCTCTCGTGAAAAGCGATGTTCTGGAGAGACTCTACCCCAAGATGCGGGAGGTTGCGCGGGAGCTGAGAAGAGCAGTATTTACGGGCGTGCCTATTGTGCTGCGCCACCACGGCGATACAGACGGCTTCGTCGCAGCTGTAGCAATAGAGCAGGCGCTTCTCCCGCTCCTGCGGGAGCATTCACCAGATAAAGAGGCTGAGTGGCACCTGTTTCGAAGGTCACCCAGCAGGGCGCCCTTCTATGAGATGGAGGATGTGGTGCGCGACTTGCAGTATGCGCACGAGGATGCTCGTAGATTTGGGCAGCGCATGCCCCTCGTGGTTATCCTGGACAACGGCTCCACCTACGAGGACATGCCGGCAATACGTAAGTTCAAAATTTACGGTTCTAAAGTTATAGTGGTGGACCACCACTACCCGGGTGAGGTGCGGGATGGCAAAGCCGAGGTGGATGAGCTTGTGGATATCCACGTGAACCCTTACCTGGCAGAAGGAGACTATTCCCTCACCGCGGGCTGCCTGGGCGTGGAAATCGCCCGCCTGATCAACCCCGAGCTCAGCGACAAGCTCCGCCACCTCGCGGGCATAGCCTGCGTCGCCGACAGGGTTAAGGGCGACGTAGCAGAGGCGTACATAGCTCTTGCCCAGGAGAAGGGTTACAGCGTAGAAGATATGGAGCGTATCGCGGAATGCGTGGACTTCGAGGCTTTCTACCTGCGCTTCATGGACGGCAAGACGCTGATTGAGGACTTACTGGGGCTTGGCAGGCTGGACAGGCAGCGCATGCTCATGGAAGCGATTGGCGAAGAGGCGGAGAAGGCTAAAGAGGTGCAGCTTCGTGCAGTGCTCGCCAATGCGAAAAGTGCACGATTGCCCAACGGCATAATGCTGCACACCCTTGACCTGGAGCTTTACTCCCACAAGTTCACCTATCCCCCGCCGGGGAAAACCACTGGGTTGCTCCACGATGCAAAGGCGCAGGAAAATGAGGGCAAACGCACTGTAACGCTCAGTTATGGCCCGGACTTTGCGATACTGCGCGCCACCGATGACGTTGCGGCTGAGTTTAAGCTCAACCTGAACCACCTTGTTGCGGAGCTTGCGGAGGAGCTTCCGGGGGCAGGAGTAACTGGGGGTGGACACGAGGTGGCGGGGAGCATTAAGTTTGTCGAGGGCTACCGCAGGCAGGTGCTCGAGAAGCTCGCTGAGAAGATTGCAAAGCTGAGGGCAGAGTGATGCGCAGTCCCTACGAGCTTGACCACATTCTGGGAATGGAGTACTTCATCTCAGATACCCCAGGGATAAATGGAAAGCTGCGCATTCGTGTGGAAGATTTTATTGTGGAGGAGCGTTTTGAGCCATGCGACGACGGAGAAGGCGAATATGTCCATTTTATATTAGAAAAGTACAACTGGGATACTATTCGAGCAATCACTCAGCTCTCGCGCAGTCTGCGCGTCTCGCTTAAGCGCTTTGGCTACGCGGGCACCAAGGATAAGCGCGCCCTGACAAGGCAGCGGGTCTCTGCATGGCGGATTAGCGAGGAGGAGCTTGCCAAGCTCGCGATACCCGGGCTGAAGCTATACAACTTCACCCGGTGCAGAGAGCGCGTGAACCTGGGCGACCTTCTGGGCAACGAGTTCACAATAACCATACGCCGCCTTCACGGCGAGAACCTGGAGGAGACGCTTGCCGAAACCACAGCGCAACTCTCTCAACACGGGGTGCCAAACTACTTCGGCTACCAGCGCTTCGGCACAGTGAGACCAAACACCCACCTGGTGGGCAAAGCTATAGTGCTGGGCAATCTCGAAGAGGCGGTGATGCTTTACCTAGCGCGGCCTTATCCCAGGGAGAGAAGCGACGCCTTCACGGCGAGAAAGTTTCTGGATGAGACGCGTGACTATCATAAAGCACTTGAACTCTTCCCCTCGAGGCTGCACTACGAGCGCAACATGCTGGACTCGCTGAGCAAGAACCCCCGCGATTTCGCGGGTGCGCTGCGGAGGCTGCCAAAGAAGCTGCGCCGAATGCTGGTGCATGCCTACCAGAGCTACCTCTTCAATAAAATCCTGAGTAAGCTCATTGCGGAGGGTATGGATATCAGGGGCAGGGAGGTACCCCTATTCGGCTACGATTCGAGCTTTTCCCAGGGAAGGCAGGGAGAGATAGAGCGGGAGGTGCTGGAGGAGGAGGGTATAGCACTGGAGAACTTCAGGATTAAATCCCTGCCAGAGCTGGCGATGCCGGGCTCAACGCGCAAAGCTGCGATTAACACTGAGATAAGCTACACCCTCGCCAAGGACGAACTCCACGAGGGCATGAAGAAGCTTGTGGTCAGGTTCTTCCTGCCGCCCGGGAGCTATGCAACCACGGTGCTCCGCGAGTACATGAAAGCTGAGCCCCTGAACTACTGAGGGCAAAAATTTTAAAACCTTCCTTTCAGAAAACTATGTGGTGTCTCCATGAGCGTCACCTGCCCCATATGCGGTGAAGGCACAGAGACAATTTCGATTTTTGAAAGCGGCATCAGGAAGCCGCTTCACGTATGCAACCGCTGCATAATCGCATGGGAGGAAAAAGAAAACGGCTTGGGGATACACCTGCTTCAAACGTATGCTATGGCTAAGGATTTGGACGACGATGCCTACTACGAGCTTCTGAAAAGGATTTCTGACTACGAGAGCAGGGGCGTACCAAAGCTCTGCGATATAATGTCTCGAGATGTAGTAACAATCTCCAGAGATAAAAGCGCCCATGAAGCAGCAAAGCTCATGGCAGATAGGAGAATAAGCTGCCTTATTGTGGTGGATAGAGATGGGAAACCAGAGGGTATAATAACCAGCGGCGACCTTGTCGAAAAGGTTTCTGTGCCAAAGCGCGACCCTGATAAGGTGAAGGTAGAGGAGATCATGAGTTCTCCGGTTATTACTGCCGAAGATTATACAAACATAATAAAAGCATCAAAAATTATGAGGGAAAAAAGAATAAAGAAGCTTCCTGTTACTGAGAAAGGTAGATTGGTTGGAATCGTAACTGTGACTGATTTTGCAAAGGCGTCTCCGGAATATTTGGAGAAAATAGCGTCAAATTTAGCTGAACTCAGTGATACCTTCAGATTCTTTATTAAAAAGGAGAGGGAAGAAAACTCCGGCAGGCGGTGACCGGCCTTTAAGGATACCTCCCCCGCTATGCTCTTGTTCGTCACTTCCAAAACCTTCATCCCGGGCGTTGCTACGGCGGGTTTGCGGGTTACCCCCTATATTCAGGGGTAGCTTTTCTGAAAAAGCTTGCCTACGGGATTTGTCATAGTTAATCATGAAAAATCACAAAATTTACATGAGGTGAAACCTCAACATAAGGGCAGCGCGCGTGGAGGAAGAAGAATGGTTGTTGCTGAGCAGGACCTTCTTGAGTACCTTTGGCTTGGGCGAGAGGAGGGCTTCACTGGGCTAGAGCATGAGGTTATATTTCGCGACCTGTGCTGCGGGTGCGGAAACTGCGAGGCTGTTTGCCCTGAGGATGTGATTCGCGTCGACGAGTTTCCCCGCCTTGTGGGTGAGTGCACAGAGTGCGGTTATTGCCTAATGCAGTGCCCTCGAAGCTTTTTCAACGCCGATGAGATAGAGGAGAAGCTCTTTGGAAGCGTTACTGAGGATGAACTGGGCTTCGTGCTCAAGCGCATAGGGGTTAAAACTAAGGATGAGGGCATAGCAAAGGCTGCGCAGGACGGCGGCTTCGTAACGGCGCTACTTAAATATGCCCTTGAGAAGGGGATTATAGACGGCGCCATAGTTGGCGGAGTAAAAGAGGGTACGCTGTGGTACCCCGAAGCGAGGCTTGTGACTGAGCCGGAAGAGCTTCTCGCCACCGCTGGAACGCGCTACTCCAACTCCCCCAACCTGTCGGCGCTGAAGGAGGCGAAGAAGGCTAAGCTTGAGAAGCTCGCCATAGTGGGCGTACCCTGCCAGATAGAGGCTGCGCGGAAGCTTCAGTTTTACCCAGTGGAAGACGTGGATCTGGCGCGCAGGATAAAGCTCACTATATCCATCTTCTGCTCCTCAAACTTCCTTTATGAGCTAATGACTGAGCTTGTGCAGCGCAGCTATGGGGTTAGCCTGGAGGACGTAACCAAGGTGGACATAAAGGGCAAGCACTTCCTAGTTTACACCCGCGACGGAAGCAAGGTGGAGATCCCCCTGAAGGAGGCGTACAAGTACAAGCGCGAGCCCTGCAAGGTGTGCACCGACTTTACAGGAAGGCTGGCGGACTTCGCCGTGGGAAGCGTGGGCTCGCCTCCTGGCTACACAACTGTGCTCGCGAGAAGCGAAGAAGCAGCGAAGCTTCTGGATGAGATGCTCAACGCAGGGCTCTTCGACACCGTCGAGCTCAAAGAGGAGAAAGGCTTAGAGATAGCGCGCAAGCTTCAGCAGAGGAAGGAGAAGAACGCAAAGAAGGAGATAAGGCGTAGAATACGCCAGATTCTCCCCCCACCATACAGGAACATGAAGTTTTAGGTGAGGAAAATGGCCACAAAGCCCAAAAAGGTCAAGATTACAAAAGCTGAGTCCCCCACGATTAAGATTGGAGACCTGGTTATTGAGATAGGCGAGATTGAGGAGGACACCTGGGCTGAGCCCATGGGTCCTACTCCAAAGCCAAGCTGGGTTGAGCTGCGCGAGTGGGACAAGAAGCTCCTCAACCGCTATGAGCCCTTCTATTCGCCCACCTGCGACATGTGCTGTCTGTGCAGCTACGGCAAGTGTGACCTCACCAAGGATAAGAAGGGCGCCTGCGGGATTACGCAGCGCGCGCAGCAGGCGAGGTTAATCTTGCTCGAGTGCGTGATAGGCGCCGCCTGTCATGGTGCGCATGCAAGGCACATGCTTGAGCACCAGATCGAACGCCTGGGCGCCGACTACAGGATAGACCTTGGCTTAAACATTGAAACCGAGGCGCCCATCTACCGCACCATAATAGGCAAGAAGCCCCAGACTCTGGGCGACCTGCTCGAAGGTATGGAGTACGCGGAGCGCGAAATCCAGAATCTGCTCTCGAGTGTGCACACTGGGCAAGAAGGCGACCACCTCGACCTCGAGTCCAAGGCGCTGCACGCGGGCATGATAGACAACCTGGTTAAGGAGATCGCCGACCTAGCGCAGATAGTGGGCTACGACTTCCCCAAGGGCGATCCCGACGCACCCCTTGCCGAGCTTGGCTACGGCAGCGTAGATAAGGACAAGCCTTTAATCCTCTTCATAGGGCACAATGTTGCACCAGGCGCGGAGGTCATAACCTACGCCGAGGCTTACGGCAAGGCGGATAAAGTTGAAATCGCAGGCATCTGCTGCACCGCCCACGATTTGCAACGGCGCGACAAGAGCGCCAAGATCATTGGTCCGCTGAGCGAGCAGATTCGCTTTGTGCGCTCCGGCATCGCCGATGTGATAGTGGTGGATGAGCAGTGCGTGCGCACCGACATTCTGGAAGAGGCGATGAAGGTTCGCACCCCTGTAATAGCGACAAACGACAAGATGGGCCTGGGCTTGCCGGACCGCACCGACGATGATCCCGAGGCTATAGTAGAAGACCTGGTGAGCTACCGCCTGCCCGGCGTATTCATACACAAGCCAGAGAAGGTTGGCGAGGTCGCCGTTAAGGTGGCGGAGCGCATAGCTGCGAAGCGCGCTGAATTTAAGGGCAAAGCATTGCCCGAGGAGGAGGAACTTCGCAATGAGAGCGCGCGCTGTGTTAGCTGCGAAAAATGCCAGCGCGCGTGCCCTGTGAATCTGCACATATCGGCGGCGCTTAAAGAGGCTGCGAAGGGCAGCTTTGAGAAGCTCGCCTCTCTTCGCAAGCTCTGCGTGGGCTGCATGCGTTGCGAGAGCGCGTGCCCGCGGGATATAAAGATAGTCTCGCTGATGGAGAAGGCTGCTGAGGGCGAAACCTACTCTCAGAGCTACAAGATACGCATTGGGCGAGGACCAATTCTCGACACTGAGATTCGCAATGTAGGCGCACCTATCGTGTTTGGCGAGATTCCAGGCGTGGTCGCCTTCGCTGGCTGCACCAACTTCGCCAACGGCGCTATAGAAGTTGCTGAGATGGCAGAGGAGTTCCTTAAGCGCAACTTTATCGTGGTCACCTCTGGCTGCGCCGCCATGGCAATAGCACGCTACAAGGACGAGAACGGCGAGACGCTGTACGAGCGCTACCCCGGCATCTTCGATGCTGGCGGACTTGTGAACGTTGGTTCCTGCGTTGCGAACGCACACATTCTGGGGGCGGCGATAAAGATACCCTACATCTTCGCTCGCCGAAGCCTGCGTGCAAACTTTGAGGAGATCGCAGATTACATCCTGCACCGCGTTGGCGCCGTCGGTGTTGTGTGGGGTGCAATGTCCGCGAAGGCACTCTCCATAGGCACAGGGTTAAACCGCTGGGGTATCCCTGTCATCATGGGTCCGACGGGCACTAAGTATCGCAGGCTTTACCTGGGCAGAAAGGATATACCTGAGAAGTGGGAGATTTACGATGCAAAGACGGGGGAGAAGCTCGTCACTGACCCCGCGCCGGAGCACCTTGCCTATGTCGCGGAGAGCAAGGAAGAGGCGATGGTGGCTATTGCCAAGCTGGTGATGCGTCCCAACGACACCACGAAGGGCAGGCAGATAAAGCTGGCGCACTATATAGACCTCCACAGGCGCTACTTCGGCACCATGCCAGAGGACCTTCATTTGTACGTGCGGAGCGAGAGCGACATACCCATAAACGCCAAGGAGGAAATACTGCAGATACTCAAGGAGAAGGGCTGGAAGGAGCGCAAGATTCCAGACCCGACGATGCTTCCAAGGATGATAATGAAGAAGAAGGGGGCTGGGAAATGAGAGCCACTTCCTGGCGCTTAACTATGGAAGCAGGACCCACGAAGGCGAAGCCGGTTAATGGTGATTTCGCGGCGCGCATAATAAAGCAGGCTTCACGCCCCGCTCTAGCCATAGGCGCGCGCATAACTGAGCACGAGAAGCTCATCGACGTGGTGGAAAGGCTAAGCAACGCTGGTGTTGCTGTTATCGCCACCGCCCACGCGATAAGGTACACCTCTGAGCGCGGGATTCCCGCACATAAGGCGGGCGTGGTTGAAGCGACGCACCTGCTCACAGACCCGGACTGGGAAGGCTTCGACGGTAAAGGTAAGCCAGACCTGCTGATAGTGTTCGCGATTAACCTCGACCTAGAGAACCAGACCTTCCAGACGCTGAAGAACTTCTCAGATGTTAAGACGCTGAGCATAGACCGCTATTTCATGGTGAACGCCACCTACTCCTTCCCCAACCTCACCGAAGAAGCCTGGCTGGACTACCTGGAAGAGCTGTGCCAGAAGCTTGGGGTTTAAAAAAAGGAGGTGGAGTAGAGGAGGTGACAGTAAACCTGCCGGCTCCACCCGCTCCCTTTAAATTTTAGGCTTCCTTCAGAAATATAAATTTTTACTTACGGATTTCGAAACATCTTCGCAGGTTTTCCATGTTAATCCCTGCTTAGAGAGCAATGTACGATTTTGAAGTTGAGCGCATCGCAGATATTATCAGAGCAAAAGGGTACTCCCGGGTAAGCTTACAGTTCCCGGAGGGGCTGCGCGACTACGCTGCGGAGGTTGCATCCAAGGTTGAGGCTCTCACCGGTGCGGAGGTGCTTATCTCCGCGAACCCCTGCTACGGCGCCTGCGACCTGGCTGACGAGGCTGCCGCAAAGCTGGGCGCCGAAGCGCTTTTCCACTTCGGGCATGCGCAGCTACTGGGAAAGACAAAAATACCTGTGCACTATATTGAGGTGCGCCTTAACGCACAGGCGATACCCCTGCTGGAGAAGCACTTAGACAAGCTATGCAAGCGCGTGGGTTTAATTACGACGGTACAGCACGTCCATCTGCTTCCAGAGGTTAAGGAGTTTTTAGAGGCTCATGGGTATGAGGTGCACATAGGCGAGCCTCGGGGGAGGGTGCGCTACCCAGGGCAAGTGCTGGGCTGCTCCTTCGCCTGCGCGAAGAGCATCGCAGGCGAAGTGGACTGCTTTGCCTACATAGGCAGCGGTGATTTTCACCCTCTGGGCGTTGCTCTTGCGACGGCTAAGCCTGTGGTTGCCTTCGACATACTCCACGGACAGGTTAGAAGCATGGAGGAGAAAAAGGAACGCTTCCTGAGGCAGCGCTTCGCCTCAATAGCCAAAGCGAGGGAAGCAAAGCGCTTCGGAATAATCGTAGGCGAGAAGCAGGGGCAGCGTCGCCTTGCGCTGGCGAGGCGAATAAGGCAGAAGCTTCAAAAGCTTAAGAGGGAGGCGTACCTAATTCACCTGGCTGAGATTACCCCTGAGAATCTCATCTACTTCCGCAAACTTGACGCATTCGTTAATACAGCGTGCCCCCGCATAACCATTGAAGATGCCCCACGCTTCCCCAAGCCCATGCTCACCCCACAGGAGCTTGAAATTGTGCTGGGCGAGCGAAGCTGGGAAGCTTACGAGATGGATGAGATGGAGTGAGTTTGGTTAAAACGCCACCCAAGCTGCGAGGGCGAAGACGGCAAGGCTAACGCACGCGAAGAGGTAGTCCCGCCCGCGGAGCTTCTTCGCCTGCCATGAACGCAGCATCTCTGGATTATACCCCCTGCTCAGCATCGCCTGGTAAATTGCCTCTCCGTGCTTATAAGCGCGTATGAATATCATCGCCGCCGTGTAAGCGAGCACGCGAAGCACATGGCTTCGCTTAACCCGCTTGCTGCGCAGGGAAAAGGCGCGGTTGCGCTGCGCCTGAACCACCTCCTGAAAGCTCCGCATGTACAGGAAAATGAAGCGCAATGTCATGCCCAGAATGAGCACAACCTCGCCCGGTACGCGGAAGCTGCGCAGGGCTGCGATGAGCGCTTGCATGCGCGTGGTTGAGGAGAGCAGCACCACCGCTGAGACGCTTACAACAATTATCGCAAGCAGCACAGCGCCGGCAGCAACGCCTTCCCGAGTAACATTAATTACGTAAAATGAGAAAATCACCTCTCCGGGCTCGAAGAAAGGCCTCAGCAAAGCGATGCTCCCCCCAAAGGGCAAAATTAAGGCGACGCGCAGAAAAAAGAAGCGGAGGTTGAGCTTCGCCAGGAGGACAAGGAGCACTATGTAAGTCTGGAGCAGCGCGAGGCTCAGCATCTTACTCTTAAGCTCAATTTCCTCACTTCGCCCAAGAAACACTGCCACCAAAATTAAGGAGAGGGTGGAGAAGAGCTTTGCCCTCGCGTCGATGCCGTGGATTAAGCTATGCTTGAGCGCCTCTCTCTCAATCTCAAATATTTCCTGCTCCCAGATGCCTTGCTACCTCCTGCGCAGTATCTTCAACAGTAAGCTTGACCTCCACATCAAAGCCCATCTCCTGCAGCCTGAGCAAAAGCTGGGCAACGTAGGGTAAGCGCAGGTTATACCTCTCCGGCGCACCACGAACAACCCTCGTGAATATCTCCTCAGCTGTGCCTTCGCCCACAACGCTGCCCCTGTGGAGCAGGTACACCCTGTCCGCGAGCGCTGGCACGAGGTCAACATCGTGGGTGGCAATGACCAGGCTGAGCCCCAGCCTGCGCAGACGCTTGAGAAGCCTTACCAGCTCTTCAGCGCCCAGAGGGTCCAAACCAGAGGTGGGCTCGTCCAGCACAAGCACCTGGGGCTCCATGGCGAGTACACCAGCGATTGCGATGCGCTTCTTCTCTCCATAGCTCAGGTTGTGGGGCGCCTTCTCCTCGTAGCCCTGCATGCCCACCAGCTTCAGTGCCTCCTCTACGCGGTGCTGCACCACGTCCTCGCTCAACCCTAGGTTTCTCGGCCCAAAGGCTACGTCCTCCTCCACGCTCGGTGCAAAAAGCTGCTCCTCTGGATTCTGGAAGACCAGTCCCACAGTCTTGCGAACCCACAGCAGATTTTCCCTGGTAATCTCCTCTCCGGCGACGAGCACCCTGCCAGAGGTTGGGGTTAGCAAACCATTGAGGTGCTTGAGCAGCGTGGTCTTGCCCGCGCCGTTGGCTCCTAGTACTGCAACTATCTCGCTTCTGTTTACTATGAAGTCAACCTGGCGAAGCGCTGTAGTTCCGTCAGGGTAATTGTAGCACAGCTTCTGGGTTTCGATGATGTGCATTTACCCCGCCTTCGTCAGAGCCTTAGCAGCTCCGAAGCTTAGGATGAAGATGAGCGCTGTGCCTATGAGCATCGCCGCAACCTCTGAAGCGCTGCCCTCAATACCAGGTATAGTGTAGTCCGGGAAAGGCGATGAGACAAGTTCAAGCTCCTTATCTTGAGCGCTTTCAAACTTCTCAGCGGTGCTCTCCAGGCCGTCGGGATTGGGCGAAGCGAGGAAAGGCGCAAGCACAGCTATCAGGAAAGCAATACCCAGCGCTATGAGATACCTGCGCTCCTGCAGCACTTACACCACCTCTCTCGCCTTGACGGGAAGCATGTCCGGGCTGACTTTGAGCACAGTGGTAACCACAAGCGCTGTAAGTGTGCCCTCAGCTACTAAGCCTATCACCATGTGGTAGAGGCCCATGAACAGCAAACCCTCACGCAGCGGAAAGGTGCCGGCGATCGCTAACTCCACTGCAGTGGCGAGGGCAGCTGTGACAAGGCCAAGCCATGCTCCAATGAAGCTGGCACTGGCGATGCCTATTCTGCCTCTCAAGGCAACGTAGATGTAGTACCCAACAAAGCTTGAAATAACACCCATGTTTAGAATGTTCGCTCCGAGCACTGTTATGCCACCGTCGGCAAAGAAAAGAGCCTGCACCACCAGCACCAGGGTGAGGAGAAACACACCTGCCCAGGGGGAGCCCAGGAGTATTGCAGCGAGAACACCACCGGTCATGTGCCCGGAGGTACCCCAGGGTATGGGTATGTTGAGTGCCTGAATCGCAAATATGCCTGCAGCGAGGGTGGCAAAGAGGGGCACTTCATGAAACTCCTCCCGCGCCCACTTGATGGAATGTGCAATAAATGCAATGGCAACTATGGTATAAATCACAGCCTGACTCAGGGGTATGAACCCATCGGGAATATGCAAACTATTTCACCTCCTCATATTAAGTATTACTTTTGCAGTAAAAAGTAATACTATATAAATTTTGTGCAGGATACCTTTTTATCCTTCGGAGCAGAAGGAGCAGCATGCTGGACGCCCACGCCCACCTCTCATTCAAGAAGTTCAACCGCGACCGCGAAGAGGTTATAGCGAGATGCAGGCGCGCAAGGCTAAGCGTTGTTGACTGCGCCGTTACCCAGGCGACCTTAGCCAAATCCCTGGAGCTCTCCCAGCAATATAAGTTCATCTACACTACTGCGGGCATTCACCCGTACAAAGCGGCGAAGATGGAGAGGAGCGCCGTTGAGGCAATGCTTGAGCGCATAGAAAAGAGCATAGACCAGCTTGTTGCCCTGGGCGAAGCGGGATTAGACTACCACCTGGACAGGGAGAATGTGCAGAGGCAGAAGGAAGTTTTTGAGGCTGTGGCTACTCTAGCAAAGGAGCATTCCCTCCCCCTGGTGGTGCATGCACGGGAAGCGGAGGAAGAGGCGCTTCGCATGCTTCTCAATCTTGAGGTGGAGAAGGCACTCTTCCACTGCTACGGCGGAAGTGTGGAGACGGCTATAAGAATCCTGGAAAGCGGCTACAGCATCTCCCTCGCCACGAACCTGTGCTTCTCGGAGCATCAGCAGCGCCTTGCTCGTGCCTTGCCCCTTGAGAGCATAATCCTGGAGACAGATTCCCCCTACCTCTCACCAATTAAGGGAGAGAAGCGCAACCAGCCGGTGTTCATCTTCGCGAGTGTTGAGACGTTGGCTGAGCTCAAGGGCATGAGCGAGGAGAAAGTGAGAAGCACAGTATCTGCGAATGCGAGGAGGTTCTACGGAATCTGAGGAAAATTATATTACGACAGGGGAGAAAAGTAGAAGCATGCGCTGCTTCAACTGCAATGAGGAGGTCCGCAGGAACTGGAACTACTGCCCCAACTGCGGCGTAAACCTGCGCAGAAGGCGCGCCTATGAGAAGTATCCGGGCTTACTCGGCTTCAGCAGCATATTCGATGAGATAGACCGCGAGTTTCGCGAGATAGAGCGCATGTTTCGCAGATTTACCATGCCCCCTCCTAGAGAGCGGCGCGGGGGCGGTGTAAGCATAAAGATCAGCTCAGAGCCTGGAAAAGAGCCACGCGTGGAGGTGCGCACCTTTGGGGATTTCAAGGATAAGGAGCCAGAGATACTGCAGCGCCTGGGCGTGAAAGAGGCAAAGCCAAAGGCACAGCGCCTGCCACCAAAGGTGACGGAGGAGCCAGAGACAAAGGTGGAGCGCAGAGGCAACAGGGTAATTTACCGTATCAAGGTACCTGGCGTAAAAAGCGAGGAGGATATAGATGTGCAGAGGCTGAGAGAGTCGGTGGAGGTCAGAGCCTACGCCCAGGACAAGGCGTACTTCACGCTGTTCTCTATACCAAAGCGTGCGAGAATCGCCGCAACCAGGCTTGAGGGAGACGAGTTTGTGATTGAAGTGGAGGAGTAACTCGCAATACAAAATCCTGGGTTTAGAAGATTATTCCCAGAAATGAGGGGCATTTACGCGCTTACCAGCGCCTTAAGCACAATGGTTGCGTAGCTTCCAGGCGGTAGCCAGAAGCTGAGGGTGAGCCACGGGTAGTTACCCTCAACGCCTTTCTCCTTGATGCAAAGCTCCCTTGCTGAAAAAAGCAGGTTGCGCTCATTCCTCGCTATAGGCATGCCAAGCTTCTCAAGCCTGCGCATGTCTCTAAGCCTTAGCCCGCGCTCTCTCAGGAGCACCCTGTATATGCGCTCCTTGCTCTCTGGACAGGGCATCTCCAGCTTAGGCTTAGGGAGAGCTTCCCGCAGGGCGTGGACATGCTCTCCCTTCGGAAAGTAAAGGCTCCCCGCAAGGTACTCAACTTCCTCCAGCGCCTCCTTCCCCAGCGCCGAGAGAAGCATGCGCTTCAGCGCCTCGTTCCACAGAAAGCTCTGATAGCTCGCAGCGTAAAGCATGCGCAGCTGCTCAGGTATTAAGCGCAGGGCACCCACGAAATCTTCGCTCTTCTCCAGAAAGGCAACTATCTCTAAAAAATTCTCATAGCGCCGCTCCTGCTCCAGGAATTTCCTGCACTTAGTCCAGTCGCCCCACTGCTCGGCGATGAAGCGCTTTATCCTCTTAATGTAGCTCTTCTGCTTGCGATACGCCGATGTCAGGTGAAGCTTCAACGCCTCCTCATAGTTGCCCCTCATAACCTCCTCCGCAAGGAAGCGCTGAGCGCCGCGAAGCGAGCCAAAGCGCTGGCTGTCGTAGTAGTTGGGTATCTCCGCCTCCTGGAAGCGCGGCACGTTGGCGAGGAATTTTCTGTACGCAGGACGGCGCACCTTACGCAAAGTTATGGTGAAGCGATTGCCGAGATGCATGCCAAGGCGGAGCCTCTCGTCGGTGTAGTAGAGAAACTCCACCCTAAAGTTCCTCTCCTCAATGCTGAGGTCATACTCTCTCGGCGAGGAGAGGTGCTGCACCGCTATGCCGTGCTTGTCCTTCAAGCCCGCATAGGATATCCTGCTCAAAGGTACACGTTTCCTTCTCGCCAGAATCTTCAGCGCCTCAAGCGTTGTGAGCTTGCGCTTTGTCATTCGGTAAAGAGCGTAGCGTCCATCCTCTACCTGCGGCAGGTCGATAAGCTCCTCCACAACAAAATCTTCATCGCGGGAGCGCAGCTTGTAGAGCCTCTTTTCTCTTATCATCTCAGCCCTTGACGATCATCGTGCCTATACCCTCATCGGTGAACAGCTCCAGCAGAATCGCGTGCTTGAGGCGACCGTCTATGATGTGCGCCTTCTCAACCCCGCCAAGGAGAGCGCGCTTACACGCTTCAACCTTGGGCAGCATGGAGCCCTTGATTATCCCCCTCTTTATCAGGCCCTTAATCTGGGTGGTTTTCAGCTCTCTTATCACACTCGACTCATCGCTCAGGTCGCGCAGCACGCCCGGCACGTCGGTGAGGATTATAAGCTTCTTTGCCTTGAGCGAAGCTGCGATGTCGCCAGCGACGGTATCTGCATTGAGGTTCAGGCTTGTCCCATCGTGGCTCAAACCTATGGGGGAGATCACAGGGATGTACCCTCGCTCGCTCAGGATGTGAATTATCTCAGGGTTAACCCGCTCCGTCTCACCCACTAAGCCCAGGTCAACCTCCTTCTCCTCGCCCCCTTCTCTCACAAGCATGCTTGCTCGCTTTCTTGCAACGATGAGGCTTCCATCTTTGCCAGAGAGCCCCACAGCCTTACACCCTTGAGCATTGAACATGGAAACAAGCTCTGTGTTTATCTTGCCCACCAGCACCATCTTCACTATATCCAGAGTCTCCTCGTCGGTGTAGCGCAAACCAGCGACGAAGCGAGGCGTCTTTCCCATCTTCTCCATCGCCCTAGTTATCTCGGGGCCGCCGCCGTGCACCACCACAGGCTTCATGCCCACATAGCGCAGGAGTATAGTATCGCGAATGGTCCACGCTTTAGCTTCCTCGTCCAGCATCGCGTGCCCGCCGTACTTGATAACCACGTAGTGACCATAGAATTTTTCAATGTAGGGCAGAGCCTGGGCAAGCACCTCGCCCAAGTTGTTTTCCCGCAGAGTCATGGGAATTACTCGCAGTGCAGGGTATATAAAAATACCGACCCTTCAGAAACTTTATTATATTCTAGGACTTCGAGAAATTAAAGTGGATTTTCATGGGTCTTAAAAAAATTAAAATCATTTAAAATACGGTTTTGCAAATTATGTGCAATTTTTGCAAAACTCCGAAAAGGCTTTATATACCGGGGGGAGCTAAAATAGATTTGGAGGATATAGAGGAGGTGATTAGTTGGAGAAGATGCTTGTAATTACCGACGGCTCAAAAAACACCAATAGAGCCGTCGAAGGGGTGGCAGAGTTTGCAGAGACCTTCAGGGCAAAAGTGACTGTAAACTTTTGGGATAATAGTGGGCAGTGTCTTCAGCGAGATGGCGGAGAAGGCGGAATGTTCCGTATATGTGGTTAGGTAAGGAGGTGGAGTTATGGCGCAGTATAAGAGGCTATGGCCAACTGCAGAAGAGTTTATGGGCTGGCTACCCGGTCTAATAGCATGTATTATATTTGCCATAATTGCAATGAACATCGAAGCTCTGGTAGGGCAACTGGCAAAGGGCGGCGGCTTCTGGAAGGTTCTCAAGCAGAGCGGCTTCGCCAGCTACGTCATCATACTCCTGCTGGGAGGTATGATAATCAGGAACACGGTGGGCATACCCAAGGTGCTGCAGAACGGTGTGAACATCGCAAGACCGATAATCAAGCCGGGTATTATCCTTCTGGGTGCTCACTACATGTGGGGTGACGTGGTCAGAGCTACCGGACCTGCGACGCTCATGGTGATTATCTTCGTCTTCGGTACAGCGGTAATGGTGATGACCCTGGGCAAGCGCTTTGGCGTCCCTGACTCCCTTGCCGGTATAATGGGCGCTGGTGTAGGTATCTGTGGTGTCTCGGCGATTATAGCGATGTCGCCAGTGGTGCGCTCGAGACCGAGAGATCTGTTCTATGCTATAGCCACTATACTGCTCTTCGGAACGGTGATGCTGTTCACGCTGCCTTTCATAGGCAGAGCCCTTGGAATGACCCAGGAGATGTTTGGCGCATGGGTGGCTACCGCTATACTTAACACCGCCCAGCTCACCGCTGCGGCTGCGCTCTACGACTCCTGGTTCACTGGCAACGCAGCCCTGCTCAGCGCAACAATAGTCAACATAGTGAGAGTGGTCTTCATACCCATCATAGTGCTCTTCGGCATCTGGTTCTACATCGTTCGCCCCGCTGGCAAAGAAGCTGGGAAAGTTGACGTCTGGGGCGTCATCAAAGAGAAGTTCCCAGTGTTCGTTCTCGGCTTCTTTGCAGTGGTTATATTAAACAGTCTGGGCGTTTTCGGAACGGCTGCAGAATTAGGAAAGAGGTCGCCCATGGCTCAGCTTCTGGGCAAGGACCTGATGAAGTGGTTCTTCGCTATAGGCTTCGCTGGCATCGGTCTCAACATAGATGTTCAGCAGATGAAGAAGGCTGGTGGTACCGCCTTTGTGATCGGCGTGGTTGCAGCGCTCTTCAAGGCAGGCGTCTCTCTACTGGTGATTCTTGCTCTTGGCGCGGACTTCTTCGCAGGCATGGCTGCGGCAGGTGCGTAAGGGGGTGTGAAAGATGGCTGAAGAGGCAAGAGTGGAAGAACTTGAAGCCAAGGACAGAGAAATCTTCATGTCAGAGCGCCGCGAGGACATAGGTGCGCTGATAGTTGCAGGGTTAACCATAGTGATAGTCCTCATACTGGTGGCAGCTGGCTACTCCCCCAAGGAACTCTCTGCACTCGTAAAGGCGCCGGCACACATATTAGCCTGAGCGCCCCCATCCCTTTTTATTTTATATTTTTATGCTCAGGAAGATACTTCTCTGCATAGACGGAGAGGAGCATACCGAAAAAGCTGAGGGGTATGCTATTTCTCTTGCAAAGCTTGCGAATGCAGAGCTTTATGCCCTTCATGTCATAGATCAGTGGTTATTGAGCAGAAACATCTCACACGAGATATTCGCCGCTGGCAGGGACGAGTACATAAGCTACGTTAAGGGGGAGCTAAGTAAGCAGGCAGAAGAGATCGTCTCGAGATTCCTCAAAAAGGCTGAGGAAAATGGGGTAGAGGCAAAGATAAGGATAAGGGAGGGTACTCCAGCTAAGGAGATACTTGCAGAGGTCAACTCTGGCGACTACGACCTGGTAATCCTGGGAGGCAAAAGCTATAAAAGCAAGCTTGAGCGCCTCAAATCTTACCGCACGCCCGACAAGGTGCTGGAAAAAATTAGCACTCCCCTGCTTGTGGTTAAAGGTTGAATCTGTGCTTAACGTAAATTACGAGGAGAGCAAATAAGGCCGTGGCGAGGAGCCCTGCCTGTAGGAGGATTATAAGCACTGTGATTCTTCTCTGCATGGGGTTCATTCTTAGAAGAACGCGGTCTATGAAAAACCTGGAGAGCTTTGCAAGGGGTGTGTTTTTAAGCTCTGCGTAGTGCTTTATTGCAGCCAACCAGTGCTTGACCTCCTCCTCCTTCTCTTCCTCGCTCTCACTCGCGTGCAGAGTCTCCCTGTGACTGAGCAGGGTTACGTCGCCTTCGTTGCGTATGCTGAGCTCAATCCGCTTGCCGTTGGAGAGCGCATAGACCACCTTATCTGGAGATGCCTCCTCCACAGAAAATTTTACCTTCTGAAACTTCTTTTCCTCCCCCTCAAAGGACATCTTCACCTTTATTCCAGCGCCTTTATCCACCTTCGGCTCGCGTGTCAGAATCTCAAGCTCATACCATGCCGGGTTAAAGCGAAGCCACCTCTCAAAGTCCATAATGAGCATGCGAACCTTCTCAGGAGGAGCACGTACCCTCTCCTCCACATACACTTCCCGCATGGATTATAGATTTCTGCCCGAGAATAAAAAGGTTTAGATGGTGAAGAGAACTCTTGCGATAAGGAGCGCTGCAAAGCCTGCGATGGTTACACTGAGATCAAGCAGGAGTACAGCTTTAAGGAGCTCCCTATCGCGGGGGTTTATAGCGAGCCAGCGCCTTACAATTGGTATAAGGAAGTTAAGCCTGGAGTTCCTGAGTTCAGAGTAGCGCTTAACATTCTCCAGCCACGCTTCGAGAATCTCCTCCGCTATGCCTTTCAGCTTTTCTCCACCATTCTTGAGCATCTCCGTGTGGGTGAGCAGTGTGCCTCCGGCGACCTCTCTCACAGATAGAAGCACCTCAAACCCAGCCTCTATAGCTCTGCTGCGTATCTTCCTGTTCTCCTCCACCTCAATGCACTCGCTGGTGTATGTAATCTCTCCCTCGCTGGTTCTGAGCCTTATTCTGAACCTTGTCCCCTTGGAAAGCTTCCCTGGCGTGAGCTTCCTGACCTCCACCACTCGCCAGAAGGGATTGAGGCTCAGTCTGAGGGGAACATTAGATATGGTCCTGAATACGACCTCTGGTGGTGCAAATATGTAGATACTCTTGGTTATCTGCATAACCAATGGTAAAAAATTAACCTTGTCATATTCCATACGCCTTGTAGCAGGTGGCGCAGGTCTCCGGAAGGGGATTCCGGCTCAGAAGCCTTTCTACACATTCTTCAGCCTCCTTTAGGTCAGCAAAGCTGAGCTCAGAGGATAGGGCACCAAAAGCCTGCGTATATATCTCCTTCCTTCTTCTAAAAACCTGTGTAAACTCCCTCCAGACAGGTTTTTCAAGTATCCCGGCGATGCCCTCCTTGCAAGCGTTGCCGAAGTAAAGGCGCCTGATGGTATAGTTTTTGCCGCAGAATATGCGTGGTATTTCGCCATCGCCACGCGTCTGGTTCAGGTAAACGCATGGTCCAAGCGCGCCATCATGGGCTATGAAGAGGTTTTTCGTGGGGTCGAGTTCGCACACCAGAAGCTCCTCCATTTCAAGGGGGTAATGCCTAAAGCTGAGCTTAAGCTTTGCTGCCAATGCCTTAGCCTCCGCCAGGCGCTGGTGGTGCTCCGCCTCTGCTTTAGTGCATGAGAATACTCGCAGGGAGTCGCCAAGCTCATCGCAGGGGTAGTCCAGGTTGGTCGCCACGAGTTCGTCCACGCCCAGCTCAGAGGCAAGCCTTACCGCCTTGGGTAGCTCCCCAACACTCAGAGTAGTGAGCATGAATGATAGCACTATCTTGGGTTTTCGCGAGTCAAAGCTTTTTCTCGCCTCAATCAGGTTTCTTACACCCTCAACAACCTCCTCCAGAGAGGAGCCCACCCTTATGCTGGCATGCGTCCCCTCAGTGGCACCAGCTATTGAAATTCCCGCCACGTCGAGACCTGCCTTTACAAGCTCCTTCGCCAAGTCGCTCTCAAGCAGAGTTGCATTTGTAGTTAGCCCCACTGCACAGCCCTTCTGCTTTGCTATGCTGACCATCTCCACTATATTTTCATGGAGCAGCGGCTCGCCCCAGCCCTGGAGATGCACATGCCTGGCTAAATGAAAATCAGCGCTCATCTCTTCAAAGAGCTCAATAGCAAGGTCGCCCACGCGCCAGTGTTTCGCATACCTCGAGCGGGGGCACATTTTGCAGCGCAGGTTGCAACGCGAGGTGGGCTCTATCTGGAAGGCGTCAAATCTCCTGCTTCTCTTCTTGCTCTGCGAGCGCCTTCCAAAAAGCCTATCGAGTATTCCCATCTTATTAGAAGATTATAGTAACAGCAATAACTCTGAGCTTGCGAATCTTTGCTCTGTTCTTATGCTGAGCGCTTCGGAAAGACATTATGTGCTTCAGCGCGCCTACATACCAGAGCACCTGGTGCACTACTTCACATCGATTTCCGGAGCGGAGCCCTGCCTTATCGCCGACTACCTGTGCTACTTCAGCGAGGGCAAACTCAGCTTCATAGGCTACCCTCTCGGGAGAGAGTTTGAAATGGCTGCTCTTAGCCAGGCCCTTAACGAAGCTGTGGAGAAGTTTGAGCCAGAACAGGTGGGGGTGATCTCGCCTCGCTCAATTGATGTAGAGCCGCTTGCTATACTCAAAAAAGAAAGCGACTGCTACTACCTTCTGGACCTGGAGAAGCTTAAGCTAAGTAAGAAGCTGAGGAGCACACTGAAGAGCGCCTATAAGAGGCTTGAGGTGAAGAAAGGCGAGTTTGGCGAGGAGCACTTTGCCCTGGTTGAAGAATTCCTAAGGCGGGGTATAGATGAGAGCAAGCAGGGGGTGTTTGAAAAACTTGAGAGCTACGCTTCCCGCGGCGAGGCGCTCCTTTTAGAGGCGAGGCAAAAGCGGGAGCTTGTCGCCTTCAGCATCTTCGACTTTTCGCATGGCGAGTTTGCCTTCTACATGTTCAACTTTATCTCCCGCAAGAAATACGTGCCCGGAGCAAGCGACCTCCTGCTAGGCGAGTTTATCCACGAGGCAAAGGAGCGAGGAAAGCGGTATCTTAACCTGGGGCTTGGAATAAACAGCGGCGTGGCGAGGTTTAAAGAGAAGTGGGGGGCGAGGCGATGGCTGAAATACGAGTTCTACTCCTATGACTGTGAGCTGGCGAACATGGTGGCGAGCTACAGGAGGATGGGGATTTAGGCTATGGTCACGTCCTCCAGCTCATCGGGAAAGCGGGAGAGCAGTTTAGCACGGTGCTTCACAAGAACCATGTCCTCCACCCTGACCCCGAAGTCATTGAAATACAAGCCTGGTTCAATCGCAAGCACCATGTTTTCCTGGAAAACCGGCTTTTCTTCGCGGATAAAGAATCGCGCCATGGTGCGGTACAGCCTTTCCGCGTCTGTGCTTCCTCTTGGTACTGGTGGCTCCTCCCTGAGCTTTTGCGAGGTTATCACAGGCAATTCGTGCACCTCAAGGCCAACGCCGTGCCCAGGCGTATAGACTATATGCTTCTCAAGCGAGTGCTCCCTGAAAACCTCCCTCACAGCATGCTCTACTACAGCGATTTCCTTACCAGCGCCGATCTCCCGAAGCGCAGCCCTTTTCGCTTCCAGTATGCACTCATAAACCTCTTCGTATGAAGGGCTCACCCTGCCCACGTGGAAAGTCCGCGTGAGGTCTGTCCAGTAGTGCTCAAAGGCTCCGCCGTAGTCTATTAGCAGCGCGCCCTCGCCAACCTTGCCGCTCATCTTCCTTGAAAATGGCTTGGATGAGCTTTTGCCGGAGCGCACCCTCGCCTTTGTCTGGTCAGCGCCACACCTCTTAAGCTCAAGGTCAAGCATGCCAGAAAGCTCGCGCTCGGGTACGCCCGGGGCTATGCTCTGCGAAACCCTGCGCAAGGCTTCTTCAGAGGCTTTTACCGCCCGAGTTATTGTAGCAATCTCCTCTCTATCCTTCACCATGCGCAACTCGCTAATGAGGGGCGAGATGTCCAGCCACTTCGTCTCGAGCTTCCTCGCAACCTCTGCGGGGAGATAATCTCCCTCTATCCCCAAGGGCTTTTTCCTCACCGCTCTGAGAAAATCTCTAAGCAAAACACCGCTCTTCTCAGGCATGCATCCTCTCCGGTGTAGTGCCCTCTTCAGCGCCGCAATGGTGTTCAGCTCGCCTTTGATAACCTCAACGCAGGAACGTTCCTCAGCCTCGGGGTAGCTTGAAGGCGCTACAAGAAGCGCAGGCTCACGCTTCGTAGAAACAAGGAGAAATGAAGCCTCTATGGGGAATACGCCAGTGAAGTAGTAAACATTCTCGGGCTTGGATATAATGCAGCACTCAACCCCTGCCTCCTGCAGCAGCGTCACCAGCTTCTCTATCCTGCGATGCATCCTGAATTTAAATGTATCCCAAAACCTATAAAAATTCCCGCGCCCATGCTTAACCTATGAAGGTTCTCGTGGCCATAACCGGAGCAAGCGGCGTGGCGTATGCGCTGCGCTTTCTCGAGGCGCTGGAGGAGTTGAATATAAGCTACGAATGTGTAATCAGTGATGCTGCGAAAAAGATCCTCAAACATGAGGTGGGCGATGCTAAGCTTGATCTAGAGCGATGTTACTCTGAGCACGAGATAGAGGCACCCTTCTCCAGCGGCTCCTTCCGTGTTGATGCGATGGTTATAATACCCTGCAGCATGAAAACCCTCGCAGCCATTGCGAGTGGCTATGCCTCTAATTTAATAACGCGCAGCGCTGATGTAATGCTAAAGGAGCACCGCAGGCTTGTGCTCGTGCCTCGAGAGACGCCGCTTAATGCGATTCACCTTGAGAATATGCTTAAGCTTGCCAAGCTGGGCGCTGTTATCCTGCCTGCGATGCCCGCCTTCTACCACCGCCCGAAAAGCATAGACGATATGCTCAGCTTCATCGCAGGCAAGGTGCTCGACGCTCTGGGAATACAGAACAACCTCTATGCCAGGTGGGGAGGCGAATGAAAGACCTGCGGGATTTTTTAAAGGCTGACCTTGTGGTAGAGGAGGAGGTAGACCCCGAGTATGAGATCAGCGCAATGTTGCACGAGAACCCACGAAAGACCATCCTGTTTCAGCGGGTTAAGGGGAGCAAGCTTCCCGTGGTTGGCAACCTCGTAACCTCGCGGGAGCGCATGTGCGAAGCTCTGGGCACGACCAAAGAGAACTACATTCACCACGTAACAGAAGCGGCGAAGCGCTGTGAAGGAGAGTTTAGCCTTGTGGATAATGCGCCTGTGTACGAGAGGCGATGCTCAAGCTTAGATGAGCTTCCCATACTTAAGCACTTTGAGAAGGACGCTGGCAGGTACATAACCTCGGGCGTAGTAATCGCCAAAGATGAAGAGCATGGTCGCAATGCAAGCGTGCACCGAATGCTTGTGCTCGACGGGCATCGCCTAGCTATTCGCCTGGTTGAGCGCCATCTATATGAGTACTACAAGAAAGCAGAAGCCAAGGGCGAGGCCCTTGAGGTAGCTATAGTAATAGGAATGCATCCCGCTTTGCTCTTCGCCTCGAGCTACTCCTTCGGAATAAACCAGGACGAACTTTGCCTAGCTTCCGCTCTCTTGGGCGAGCCCATTGAGCTGGCAAAGTGCAAGACCGTCGATCTGGAGATTCCTGCGAATGCCGAGATTGTTATAGAGGGCAGGATTTTACCCCATGAGCGCGTGGACGAGGGTCCTTTCACAGACATTACCGGAACCTACGATATAGTGAGAAAGCAGCCCGTGGTGGAAGTTACAGGAATTTACCATCGCCGCGATGCCATATACCATGCTTTGCTTCCAAGCAGTGTGGAACATCGTCTGCTCATGGGCATGCCTCAAGAACCAAGGATCTTCGCCTCCGTCGCCAAGGTGGCCAGGGTGAAGAATGTGGTGCTAACTCCGGGAGGCTGCAGCTGGCTTCATGGAGTTGTGGCAATAGAAAAGCGGGGTGAGGAAGACGCCAAGAAGGCGATTCTCGCCGCCTTTGAGGGGCATCCCAGCATGAAGCACGTGGTAGTTGTAGACGACGATATAGACATCTTCAGCAGCGAAGAGGTGGAGTTTGCCATAGCTACGCGCTTCCAGGGCGATCGCGACCTGGTCATGCTTCGTGGAGTTCGAGGCTCCTCCCTGGACCCGAGCGCTGGTAAAACAGGGTTAACAACAAAGCTCGGCTTCGATGCCACAAAGCCGCTGCACAACCTTGCAGCCTACGAGAAGGCTAGGATACCCAAAAGGTAGGACTACTGCGTAATTCTTGGCACCCTCAGGGTTATTTCTGTGCGCTCCGCCGGATTTACAGAGACCTTAGTTTCCTGATAGTTGAACTCAAGCTTATCTGGGTCGAGCCACCTAAGTTTCACCTTGTACTCGCCTGGCTTAAGCTTAAAGGGCTTGTATGTGTAGCTGGAGCCGGAGTTTATGAACTCTCCGCGAGGTATGCTACCCACGTACACCTCGACGTAGAGCCTGTCGTCGTCCTCGTTTACCACAGTGACCACAACCTCGCCGCTGAGATGGGGGGAGAGTATGAGCCCGAAAATCTGCTCTTTCAGCGAGGCGTTAACCCCTACTAAAAGCAGCTTTACGGGTCTGAATTTCGGCGTAACTCTGTGGTTAACGAGGAAATCCGCCGTAACCTCTGGCACCTCGTTGCCCTTCACATACACCACAGGCGCCCTGTACATAGCTGCGAGAAACACCGCATCGCTGCTCGGCGCCTCTCCATTGGTAACTACAATGGTGTCGTAACCCTTGGTGAGTTCCGCCAGCTTCACTGCAGTCTCGTAGCGCGTATCGCCGGCGATGCGCTCAACACTTGCTATGGAGGCAAGCTGCTCCTCCACCTCTCGCGAAACCGCCTTCTCTCCGCCCAGGATTATTATCCTGCGTGGGGAGAATTTCTCCAAGGCGAGAAGCGTCGCCTCTGGCAGGTCTCCAGGTTTAGTGAGGAGCACTGGTATGCGGTTGCTCTTCGCATAAGCTATAGCCGCAATCGCATCCGCGGGTATGTCGCCCCTGGCTACGACCACAGTATTCGGATAGGTTAGGCGGGTGTACTTCTCCACCGCAAGCTCTGCAGCTATAGCATAGACATCGCCGGTTACGGGCTCAACCCTGGTGAGCTTCTCTCTAATACTATCTGGCGCTGGATTGTAGCCTAGAACCGCCAACACAGGAAGAAGCGGCTCCTCCGCATGATAGAACCGCGCATTTTCGAGGCGCTTTTCCTTCACCGCTTGGAGGAGCGATTTTGTGGTAACCTCGTTTAGGCCCTCTTCGAAGGCAGGCTCTACTCCCGGACCGCCACCTCCGCCGCCACCTGGCGTTTGCGCCGACGAAGCAACGCTCACAGAGATGCTCGCCGCGTTGTCACTTTCGTTCTTCTCACCGAAGGCGTTTAGCGGGTCAGCCCTTATTGTTACTGTGTGCGCACCTGAGGCAGCATTCGACCAGGTGAAGTTAATGGTTGCGTTAGAGTTGGCGGATATGCTTATGGTTTTGTTTGCATAGCTCGCAGAGTCGAGCAGAAACTCCACCACCACGTTGCTGGCATCGATGTCGCCAGTGTTGTGCACAATCGCAGAGATGGTTATGGTATCCCCCTGCTTTGGCGACGCTGGGGTGTAAGTTATGTCGCTGGGTGCAATGGAAAGCTCAACCCCAGCGTCGTAAATCGTTATAACACCACTCCTTGAGAGCCTTCCTGGCAGGGAGGAGTAATTGGCATAGATGGTTATATTGTAGCTGCCCGAAGATGTTAGGTTTATCGGGAAAGTGTGAGTAAGCGTGGAGTTTGCGGGTACGCTTAAAATGGTGGAGTTGTAAGTGCTCCCGTTGACGGTGAGGTTCAGGAATACGCTCACCGCGCTGCCCGCGATGTTGTGAAGAGTAACGTTAAAGTCGAAGCTGATATTGGTTACCCCGTAGTCCGGGAGAGAAAAGGATTTTATGCCAACGGGGAGGAGGGTTATGTTCGAGGATTTTGGATAAGATATACCCCCGTAGGTGATGTTGGCTTCGATGCTAAATGTTCCATTGCTCATGCCTTCTGGGTCAAAGTAGTATGTAAAGTTCAGAGGTTCTGTACTTCCAGCAGGTATTACTCTGTTGGTTATTGTCCCTAAGTCCACCGTCTTATCTGCTTTTACCTTCACACCCAGTAGCTCCAGAGTTGCATTCGTTGGTCCCTGATTCTCCATCTTAACTGTTACATTTGTGGATTCGTACGGAGCTACAGGCGAAGAACTTATGTTTAGCACACTAAACCTCACCACATTAAATGTGGTGGAGAGGTTGTGATAAACGCCAGTAGCGTAATGTACTCGCGAAGAAACAATGTAAGTTCCTAGTTCTAGATTGCTTGGCACATCCCAGTTATAGGAAAGGTTAACGGTATCTCCCTCAGCAAGATTCTGAATTGTGTCTGTAAAGTTCTTAACTTCTGCGTTTGAAGGATTGCGAATCTCTACAATCACACTAGCACTGTCAATTGTGTTTACACCGACATTCTTAATAGAAGTTGTTATAGTCTGAGTTGCACCGGGAGCGACCTCTGAACGCGCTGTGACATTGGTCACCTCCGCCTTGACTATCTCAAAGGAGTAGTTCTGCATGATGTTCCACGGGTTGCCCATGAGCTTATCCCTTGGCACACCATAGTCTATAGCAAAGACAACCTTATAGCTATCATTTAACGGAAGGTTTGGAGGTAGTGTGCCTTTAAATGGAAACTCTAGTGCACCTTGGTGGGCAATTGTAGTATTGCTACTCACCTCCGAGCAGCTAGCATTGTGTCCAGGAAGAACAACATCTTTATATCCATTATTCACAATATTTAAAGTAAAATCGGTAGGAGAGAGGTCTGTGACTTTGTTACCAGCGCTATCCTCTACCCATGCCCTTACTTCATGAATAACTGTGGAATAATATCCCCTGTTCAAAAGCTCTATATCTCCCGAAACCTCACCTCCAGGGGCAGCCTCCGTCTGGTCAAGGCCTGAGTGGGAGTAACCACCCTGCAAAATTTCTGTATCCACCACAACGTAAGATACATTAAAATTAGCCAAGGAATTTGCATAGACAAAATCCGGTGCAGTACCATATTTCCAGGTGGAATAAACACTATAACGGCTGCTATTGGTGTAGTCACAGCTCGTTAAATCTTCTGGCACTGCCCATAAAACATTTACCACACCAACGGTATTGTTTTGTATTGTTTTAGTGGCGGGTGGCTCTGTTGCCATTATGCGGTCTACGTATGTAGTTGAGGGGTCATCATATTCTATCCAGACTTTAACGGTAGCATTAGCAGGTACAATGCCATTGTTATTTATTGTTTGAAGGAAGGTGGCTGTTTCTCCCGCTGCCACATCTTCGTGATCTATGCCCAGAGAGACTGCCGATAAATTTACGACCTTAAAGCTGGCATTTTTGAGCAGTGTTTTATTTGTTCCATTCTGATCATACACAACAAAAGCCTGAGCGGTGTAGTAACCTGTGCTCAATGCGACACTCGCACTAAATGTGAAAGTTACATTGCTGTCCTGTGATATCTCCGCAGTCTGGTTTGGAAAGCTTGTAACGTATCCTGAAGAATTGTAGATGTCCACACCAATTGTCGCATTTACAGGCTGAGGAGCACCATAGCTGCTGACCACCACATCAACCCGTAAAATCTGTCCCACTCCAACCTCATCTGTAGTGCCAAGATTTATTACAACCTCTTCTAGCGTAAGCCATTCTGTTTGAGCTGAAGTTATTGAGATTAAAGCAGCAATTACGATGAATACGAGCCCGGCATAAACCTTATTCACCTTTCTCACCTTAGCGGATACGCATAGTATTTATTTTTAGACGCAATTTTCATATCAATCAATAAAAACTAGCACCGGGGTGCATATATAAAGTTTATCGCTTGTTACGCGAGGGTTATAGGAAGGTGGTATACTATGAGGAGCGACGCCGTGAAGAAAGGGCTGGAGAGGGCGCCTCACAGAAGCCTGCTCAGGGCTATGGGGATAACCGATGAAGAGATAGATAGACCCTTCGTGGGCATTGTTAACTCCTGGAATGAGCTCATTCCCGGGCATGTGCATCTTGACAAGATAGCAGACGCGGTCAAGGCGGGGGTTCGCTTAGCAGGGGGTGTACCCTTCGAGTTCAACACCATAGGGATATGCGACGGCATTGCAATGGGGCATGAGGGCATGCGTTACTCTCTGCCTTCGCGCGAGGTGATTGCTGCGAGCATAGAGCTGGTTGCCCAAGCCTATCGCTTCGACGCTTTGGTTTTCATACCTACCTGCGATAAGATTGTGCCTGGGCACCTGATGGCCGCTGCCAGGCTCAACCTCCCCAGCATCGTCGTGACAGGCGGCGCCATGTGCCCGGGCTTCGTGGGAGATAAAAATGTGGATTTAATTTCTGTATTCGAGGCTGTTGGCGAGTTCAAGGCCGGGAAGATAACCGAGGAGCAGCTTAATGACCTCGAAAACCTCGCGTGCCCTGGTCCGGGATCATGCGCTGGCTTGTTCACCGCCAACACAATGGCGTGCGTTACCGAAGCGCTGGGCATGAGCTTGCCAGGGTGTGGCACCGCCCATGCTGTCGACGCTAAGAAGCTGCGCATCGCAAAGCTGAGCGGAATGAAGGTTATGGAGCTTCTGGAGCGCGGCATATCAGCGAGGGAAATAATGACTGAGAAGGCGTTTGAAAATGCGATACGCATAGACATGGCAATAGGCGGCTCCACCAACACCGCGCTTCACCTGCCTGCGATTGCGAGGGAGGCAGGTGTGGAGCTTCCACTGGATGCTTTTGATAAGATTTCCAGAGAGACGCCTCACCTCACCAGCCTCAGGCCGGGAGGGGAGCACTTCATGCTCGACCTGGACCAGGCTGGCGGCATACCTGCGGTTATGCTTAAAATAAAGGATAAGCTCAACCTGGATGTGCTCACAGTCACGGGCTCAACGCTGGAGGAGAATCTGAAAGAAGTGAGGATAGTCAACCCGGAGAAGAACCGCGAGGTCATCCGCGATCCGAGCAATCCCTACCACAGCGAGGGCGGCATTGCAGTGCTCAAGGGTAGCTTGGCTCCTCGTGGAAGTGTGGTGAAACAGACCGCCGTAAGTGAGAAGATGCTCAAGCATCGCGGCCCTGCTCGAGTTTTCGACGGCGAAGAGGCGGCGGTAAAGGCGATTCTCAACGATGAGATTAAGCCGGGCGACGTGGTGATAATACGCTACGAGGGGCCGAAGGGCGGTCCCGGAATGCGGGAGATGCTTGCCGCTACGTCTATAATCGCGGGCATGGGGCTTAGCGACAGCGTGGCTTTAATAACCGACGGACGCTTCTCGGGCGGTACTCGAGGTCCTTGCATAGGTCACGTGTCGCCGGAGGCTTACGAAGGTGGCCCCATAGCCCTGGTTAAGGATGGCGATATTGTAGAGATAGACATACCCGCGCGGAAGCTCAACCTTCTCGTGGACGAGGAAGAGCTGGAGAGGCGGAGGCAGGAATGGCAGCCTCCTCGCACAGAGGCAAGAAGGAGCTACCTTGAGAGCTACCGCCGCAGCGTGAGCAGCGCTGATATGGGCGCGATATTGTGAAATGGAGAGAATAATAGAGCTGGGCGCCGCCTACCGCGAGTCGAAGATTCTGCTCGTGGCGGTAGCCTACAACCTCTTCGACCACCTGGAAGAGCCGCGCTCCGCTGAGGAGCTTGCTTCTACAATAAAAGCCCAGCCTGAAGCGCTGGAGCTTCTGCTCAATGCGCTGGTAGCGCTTGGTTTTATAGAGAAGACTGGGGATAGGTACAGAAACTCTCCCGAAGCCAGCAGGTACCTGGTAAGCTCAAGCAGCGATTACCTGGGCTACTGGTTGAAGCATGCGAACAGGGGCTTTGCAAAATGGGCAAAGCTTGAGGAGGCGATATTCTGGCATGCACCAGAGGAAGAGGACAGGCTTGCTTTTCTTCTGGCTTTAGACAGCATCGCAGCTAAGCGCGCATATGAGCTTGCAAGAGCTGTAAACCTTGAGGGAAAGCGCAGCCTGGTTGACCTAGGTGGGGGCTCTGGCGCCTACGCGATAGCCTTTGCACAGCGCTACCGCCTGGCTGCGACGATAGTTGAGCTGCCCGAGACAGCGAGCGCTACGAGAGAGATTCTCAAAAGAAAGGGCGTCGCCGGTATTCGCGTGCTTGAGGCGGACTTCCTTCGCGATGATTTTGGCAAGGGCTACGATGCAGCGCTGGTCTCCAACATAATCCACTTTCTTAGCGAGGAGGACAACCGCACGCTCTTCAGGCGCGTTTACGACGCTTTAGCAGAGGGCGGCGTGGTAATAGTCCACGACTATATACTCGACGACTCCAAGGTAGCGCCGAGAGAAGCGGCGATATTTGCGCTCCACATGCTCCTCAGCAGCGAAGGCAGAACCTACTCGTGGAGCGAAGTCGAAGCATGGCTTCGCGAGGCAGGGTTTAAACAGTTTGAGAGGATTGAGCTGAGCGAGAGCCGCGTTGTGGTTGGGAGAAAGTGATTCACGCAAACCTGCGCAGCTCCCCAAGCTGTGCAAAGGGCAAGCAACCCGCCTCTTCGCTCACCGCCACAACATTGAGCTTATCCACATCGATGCTGCGCAGAAGGGGGGAGAGAAGCTCGCTCTTTGGCACCTGATTGACATCGCTGCCGTACGCAAGCGGGGAAAACGCAGGCAGCACCACCAGCTTTTTTCCGCCAGCCTCACCGTATAAAAAGCACTTAACCTTCTCCTTGACCCCAATCTCGTCGTAGAGCGCTATGGCAGGGTGCTCGTGGCCCATAACCAAAAACTCCGCCTCAGCTTCACGCGGTATGCGGTGCCCGTGGAAGAAGTGAAATTTGCCAAGCGTAAGCTCCTCGTGCAGGGCTATGCCATGCTTCCGGGTAACGTAGATAATGAAGTTGTCGTGGTTGCCCTTCACTACATGCACCTCTTCAAAGTGCCTTCGCAGAATCTCAAAAAGCTCGCCAACCTCGCGAAACTCGTGGTAGCTGGTCTCGCTGAACTCGTGCTTAACATCGCCGTTAATAATCACCCGCTCCGCTTGCTTTAGACCTGCGATGCTCTCAAGCATCTCCTGCTCCTTCCTGAACTGCGTCTTGGGCATAAATATGCCCTGCTCCGCCATTATCCCCTCGTATCCCAGATGAAGGTCCGCAATAACCACTGCCTTTATATCTTCAAGATAAAGCGCAGGGTAGGGGCAGAGTATCTCAACGCCTGTGAAAATCTCCATGTTCTTAGCTACGCTACAGAGTTAATAATCTTCTCCCTCACAGCTCCTCCTCTGGCTTCTTCTTCCTCCTCTTTATAACGTAGGTGCGCAGGTCATCATCTATCTCCACATACTCGTTGAGGAAGTCGTAGAAGCCAATCTCATCGCGCCAGTACTTTTCCCACTCCTCCGCTATGTCCAGGAACATGTCCTTGATGGGCTTCCGCTTTTTCATATTTTAATTTCTGGCGCTCATATCATAAAAGAATTTCTGCCCATTTCTGGCAGAAATTTGGCATGATTTGAGAAAATCCTGATAAGTTCCCTGAGAGGTTGTAAAGGGTGAGGAGAGCTCCAATGAGGCGATGGGCTATAGCTGTGCTGCTCACTTTGGCTATTGGTTGCCTAGAATCTGCGGCGGAGGCTACGGAAGAGGCACCCAAGAAAATCAGGAACTTCTCCGGGGCTGTGTTCTACACCTCATACGAAGAGGCCCTAAGCTACGCGAGCAAAACCTCAAAACCTGTGCTCCTCTACTTCAGAATCGACTCCTGCGGCTGGTGCAGGAAGTTTGAATCTGAGGTTCTTCCCAAGCAGAGGGTGAAGGATACCCTCAACAGAGACTTCGTGGCTGTCGCCATAGACATAGACAAGAGCGAAAACCGCGAGCTTGTTTTCAGCTACGAGGTTAGGGGCACACCAACTTTCGTGTTTCTGACCCACGACGGGAAAAAGCTGGGCAGCATCGTGGGCTTTATGGATGAGAATACATTTCTCCAGGTCTTAGAGGCTGTAAAAGAGAGTCAGAGCAAATTTTAGCGATCTGCCTCGCCCAAGAACTCCTCTACCACCTCTTTTCCTTTCTCCGTCAGCCTGAGATAGACTGGCTTTCCGCCGGGGTTTATCTGCTCTATGTAGCCCTCCTCCACTAAGAGGTCGAGGTGTTTCTTCGCCGCCGCATGGGTTATGCCAAGCTCGCTGGCGATAACATTAAGAAAGCTGGGCTCACCCTTCTCCCCCCTGGTGTGGATTATCTTCAGTATCTTCCTCCTCGTCTCTGCTCCTTTGCTCCAGTAGAAGAGCACCGACTTTGGCAGCATTTTACTCCAGCTTTTCCCTTATTCTTTTCATTGAAGAATAAAGCCCGTACACAGCGTAGGCGAAGAGAGAAGCACCGAAAAGAGCGGTGAACTGCTCAAGATTGTGCAGGAGACTCTCTGAAATCAGATGAAACTCCCAGGGTAGCGCCAACCAGTGGTGGATCGCCAGCAGAAAGGCAGCCAGTGCGAGAGCAAGCCAGTAGCGCTCATACCTTGTTTCTCTGGAGAGCTTGACGGAAAAGTAAACTGCCGCCAGAAAGCTGAGGGAAACAAGGACAGTGAGAGAAATTAGCAGGCTGTCCACATCCATCTTCTAACACCTCAGAGTGTATCTGGCGTAGCCAATATATAACAATATTGCTTCATTAAGGTAACATTATATTAACATCTACGTATCATTGACAGAGTCAGAAAGGAGGTCGATGGATGAGAAAGGTAGTAGTGGTCCTGCTGGCTATTATGGTACTCCTCGCCCTGCCCGCAGCCTATGCAACTGGGGCGCATGATGAGGGTGAGGAACATCATGAGGAGGGTGATGTTGAAGAACATGGTCACGGGGAACCCAGAATAGGGTATATAGGCTTGGAGCCTAGTGAGGAGGTGGACGAACATGAACTGGAGGAGTACATGGAAAGGGTAATGGAGGAGGCCTACGCAAAGGCAAAGGTGGACAAGATAAGGTTCGTCATATTCGCACTGCTCTTTGCCCTGATTTACCTGTCCTTTGCGAGGGTAAAAGGGGTAAGCGAGAAGCTCAAATCTGCGATAGACTGGTACACTCTCGGTACTGTGACCGCCATTATCTTCCTTGGCCTGGTAATACCTTCGGGGATAATAATAACCTTCTTCTACAAGCCTCTGCCCACAGAAGCGTACCACAGTGTTGAAGCTATTACCCAGAATGGAGCACTGGCTTTCTTCAGAAACCTCCACAACTGGTCCAGCGAGCTCTTTTTGTTCCTGATGATGCTGCACTCTGCGCGCGCTATTTCCACGAGAACCTACTTAGGTAAGCGCAAGATAATCTGGGTTACAGGCGCACTGCTTCTGATTATCAGCTGGCTGAGCTTCCTTGCCGGGACCTTCATGAGAGCTGACCAGGAGTCCCTTGAGGGCTTTGAACACATGATGTACGCCTTCAGCCTAGTGCCTCTGGGCAGCTACGTGTCAAACTTCTTCTCCGGCGACCTTGCAGTGATGAAGCTTACCGCCTTCCACATAGGCTTGACAACCTTTGCAATTCTCCTGTTAACCGCACCCCACGTGCTCATGAGGAAGGTTTACCTTCAGGTGCAGAGGCGCTGGAAGAAGGCTGTAGTCTATTCGGCGGTGCTCACAGTCTTCCTGGTGATGCAGAGCCTTTTCATGGAGGCACCCTTTATTCAGGGATTAGAAGGAGAGCATACTGTCGCAGGGATAGAGGTAACCAAGCCGCCATGGCCAATATACTTCCTGGTCACCGGGGAAAACCTGTTCGGCGCCAAAACCATGGTGGTCATGCCAGTGCTGGCTTTTCTCCCGCTGCTGATATTCCCCTACGTGGTGGAGCGGCTTCCACTGGACAGCAATAAGAAGGCGCGCGCGGGTGAGCTGCTATACTATGCCGGAGCTTTCTTCATGCTAGCGATATCCTACTGGGCGGCGGCAGGTGAAATAATCCCCCACATATTCCATTAGTCAGCGCATCCCGCGCTGACCTCTTTTTTTCGAAGCAATAAAGTTATTAATCCCACCGCAAGAGTTTAAGCGATGTTCAGGAAAGTGGCGGTGGGTGGAACCTTCGACAGGTTGCACGCTGGTCATAGAGAGCTTCTCAGGGTTGCCTTTACCTCGGGCGAAAAGGTGCTCATTGGGCTAACCAGCGATGCGATTGCCAAGCCAAAGGGGGCAGAGAGCTACGAGAAGAGGCTGGCGGAGCTACAGCGCTTTCTCGTGGAGGAGGGCTTCGCTGAGCGGGCGGAGATCGTGAGGCTTGACGATTACTATGGACCTGCGGTGAGCGACGCGGAGCTCGAGGCTATTGTGGTGACTGAGGAAACCCTTGCCAGAGCGGAGGAGATTAACCAGCGCCGACGCCAGCGCGGGCTAAGAGAGCTGGAGATAATCCTGGTGCCACTCCTCCTCGCCCAGGACGGTAAGCCCATATCTTCGCGGCGAATCAGGCGAGGAGAGATAGACCGCGAGGGAGTGCTGCTATGCGCGTAGCTGTGGGTTCAACTAATCCGGTGAAGGTAAGAGCGGTGGAGGAAGTGCTGAGGGAGTTTTACCCTGAGATTGAGGTTTTTGGGGTTGAGGTGAGCTCAAAGGTTAGCGCTCAGCCTCTTGGTATAGAAGAGACGGTGCGCGGTGCGGTGAACCGCGCCAGGGCTGCACTTAAACATGGGGAGCTTGGCGTAGGAATTGAGGCAGGGCTGGTGGAGGTACCCTTCGCGATCACAGGTTATATGGATGTGCAGTTCTGCGCAATTAGCGATGGGGAGGTTATTACCCTCGGCGCTGGCTCTGGCTTTGAGTACCCGCCCAGTGTTATCCGCCAGGTGCTTCGCGGAAGAGAGGTGGGGGAGGTTATGGAGGAGCTGAGTGGGATCAGGAACATAGGCAGGAAGGGCGGCGCCATAGGCTTCTTGAGCAAAGGGAAGCTGAGCAGAAAGGAGCTTACGAAGCAGGCGGTGCTCATGGCGATGCTGCCCAGGATAAATAAGGAGCTTTATGAGTTGTAGAAAAACGACAGAAATTTATACCCATATCACAATGAAGGATTTAGGAGTAGTCCACAAAATAGCAGAAAGTGGTAAGGAGGATGGGTAGGTTCGTTTATACCGTGATTGGAAGTAATACGAATTTCGTATATCCCACTGGATTAGGGGGAGAAGCGAATTTCGGATGTAGTGAGTTTGGTGAAATTGTGCTTAAGAGTTCAAGGACTGTGATGTAAAAATGATGGTATATGAATTAAACACTTTAGACTTGAGAAGCCTAGGTCAAGATAGAGCTGTTACTTTCTTTCGCAAACTTTTATGGGCTGAAGCCTCAAGAGTTGGTATTGGTAGAAACTTGATAGATATTCCTGGCTGTATAAATGTTCCGGATGGTGGGCTGGATGCAATTATTCAAGACGCACACCCTGCAGTTGATGAAGTTATTCCTGAAGGGTTATCTGGTTTTCAAATTAAATCTTCTGATTTATCCCCAGGAGAATGCCAAAAAGAACTTCATGAACAGAAAGATTTAAGCAAGCCTTTAAAGCCAGAAATAAAAAGGCTTTTAGATAATAATGGAACTTATGTCCTTGTTTTATTCGCTGATATTACTTCACAGAAAAAGGAAAGTAGAGAGAAAGCTATTAAAGAAGAATTACAAAAAATGGGGTATGCAAATCCAAAAGTGCGAGTTTATACAATAAATCAAATAATAGGCTTTGCAGAGAGATTTCCTGCACTCGTCGCATGGTTAAAAGAGTATCCTATTTATGGGTTACCTTATGAAATATGGGCACAAAATCTTGATGTAAGCAAACCGAAATTCTTTGTGGTTGATGATGAGAGAAGAAAGATAATAAACGATGTTAGAGGAAAATTAAGAGATGCAGAAAATTCTACTCCAATCATCAGAATTGAGGGACTTTCTGGTATTGGAAAAACACGATTAGTTTTTGAAGCTTTATCCCCCGATGACATCAAAAGTAAGGTAATTTACTTTGGAAACGCTGAAATATTCAAAAATTCTCCTCTTTTTAATGTTCTACTTATAGATGAAAATCTGGAAGCTATTGTCGTAGTTGATGAATGCTCCCTAAAAGACCATGAATATTTTAAGAACTATTTTGCCAATAGAGGGCAAAGATTAACCATAATCACATTATCTCACGAAATGAGTACTCCCAGTTCACCAACCTATTACTGGAAGTTGTCACCTTTACTCAAAGAGAAGATAAAAGAGCTTCTATCCAAAGAAGTTCAAGGATTGCCTCCAGAAGCCATAGATAGACTTAGCGTTTTTGCAGATGGTTATCCACGGATAGCAGTTCTTCTAGCAGAAAATTACCTCGCTGACCCTGAATCTTTTAGTGGAGACATTCTTACTATAAGTGATGAAAATCTAATGAATAGACTAATAGCGGGTACAACAGATATTCGTTCTGATTATTTTGAGAAGAAGATAAAGAAGACATTGATGTGGATATCCTTATTCGAAAAAATAGGTTATAAAGGTGAATTGAAAGAGGAGACTAAATGGCTTGCTAGACAAATAGGCATTGACTGGTATGAATTTCAAGAAATAGTAGCGGAGCAAAGGAAAAGAGGCATAATTCAAGGAGAATATTATATTTATGTTACACCATTTGCGTTAGCTATTTACCTTATAAGAGAATGGTGGAAGATTTACGGGGACAACTTAGAGTTTGAGAAATTTGTCAAAAGTTTTCCCGAAAAATGTAGATATGATATGTTGGATCGTTTAATATCAAGGTTTCCTTATATTACCTCTATCGAGCAAGGGAAAGAGCTAGTTAAAAAATTACTATCAAAAGAAGGAATTTTTGAAGATGGTTCACTATTAAAAACAGAAATAGGTGGCAAATTTTTTTTAAAGTTAACCGAAGCAGATCCTAAATCTGCTTTGTTGTGTTTAAAAAGAACAATTGGTACCTGGGATAAGGAAGAGCTTCTTAATTTTACGACTGGGCGAAGATATGTGGTATGGGCTCTTGAGAAAATAGCCGTTTGGAGAGAGCTTTTCCCGGATGCTGCAAGAGTGTTGTTGGCTTTAGGAGAAACGGAAAATGAATCTTACGCAAATAATGCCAGTGGAGTATTCGCTAGTCTGTTTTCACCCGCACCTGCACCAGTTGCTCCTACCGAAGCTTCTCCAGAAGAAAGATTCCCTATTTTAATAGAAGCGATAAATTCAGATTCTATAGAACGTAAAAAACTTGCTTTGAAAGCATTTAAAACAGCTTTACAATGGGGACATTTCTCCCGCGTGGTGGGTGAACACCAAGGAAGCAAGCCGTTACCAAAATTATGGCGACCAAAGACCTACAAAGAAATATTTGACCATTATCGCCGAGTTTGGCTTTACCTCGAACAAAATATTGAACAGTTTGAAGAAGAAATCAAAAAGGAAGCTGTAAATATTCTCTTAGATTCGGCTCGTGGAGTTGCTGGTATTCATCCATCTCTTTCTGAAATGGTCAGAAATACAATCAAAAAATTGGCATCACTCTCTTGGGTAGATAAGGAAAAGCTGATAGAAGTTGTTTCATCAATTGTACATTATGACAGCGATAAAATGGATAAAAGTTCCCGTAACGAATGGGTTGAATTGAAAGAAGAATTGACTGGTTCTGAATTTTCTGACCTATTAAAGCGGTTCGTAGGGATGGATCTTTTAGAAGATTACTTCCAAGAAGGTGATAAATATGATACGAAATGGATTGAGTCAAATATCAAGAAGTTGGCAGAACGAGTTATAAATAATCCAGATATGCTTGATCCTGAATATTCATGGTTGTTAACAAATAAAGCAAAAAGAGGGTATTTATTCGGATATCATCTTGGAAAATTAGATTCAAATTTCTTATTTTTAAATAAATTACTAAAGAAATACAAAAAAGTTGGGGAAAATATTTCTGTTTATTTCCTTGGTGGATATTTTAAGGCTATCTTTGAAAGAGATATTGCTTTTTGGGAAAATACACTTGAACACCTTTCTAGAGATTCTTTTTTCAAAAAGTTTATTCCAGAATTAACATGGCGTTCCGGTATGACAGATAAAGCTGCTAAAAGAATTTTAAAATTGGCTAAAAATGGAGATATTGATATCAGTAGTTTTTCAATTTTTAAATTTGGAGGATTAATTAAATCAATTTCTGAGTACATTTTTATTGAATGGATTGAATATCTATTAAAAAATGAAAATCATATAGGTGGCATTATAGCACTAAATTTATTTAGTTTTTATTATGTTCATCGCGAAAAAGAGAAAACTTTACCTAAGGAGTTAACTTTTAATCTGTTACTCCATCCCATATTTTGGAACAATCCTCAAAATGTTTTACGAGATCAGATGGTAAATTATTATTGGAAAGAGGTCGCCATTAGATTAATAGAGCAATTTCCAGAAACTGCAGAATTGCTTGCTGAACAAATAATAAAATATTTCGGGGATGATAGAAGTATAGCAGGTGGTTTTTATTCTCAAGTATATGAAGTCCTTGAGGAAATAGCTAAACGAAAGCCTTCAAAAACATGGGAAGTTGTAACCAAGTATTTAGGACCTCCCATAGACATAAGAGCATTTCGATTAAAAGAGTGGCTTAGAGGTGAAAAGGGATTGGTGGGCAGAAAAGGTGCTCTGGAATTATTTAATCCTGAAGATATATGGAAATGGGTGGAAGAAGATATAGATAATCGCGCTTGGTATTTAGCTACCTTTGTTCCTCCTTTTCTTTTTCATTCAGAAGAAAAGATATGCCTCGCTAGGGAATTACTTGTAAGATATGGAGATAGAGAGGATGTGCGTAGAAACTTCTCTGCAAACTATTCTACAGAAGGTTGGACTGGCCCAGCAAGTAAACATTATACCAATAAGAAAATGGAACTCCTTAAGTTTAAGGAAAAAGAAACAAATGAGAACGTTTTCAAATGGATTGAGGAGTATATAAAAATTCTGGATAAAGATATAGAAAAAGCGAAAATTGAAGAAGAAAGGAGAGGATTTTAGAAATGTGTAGCACAACTACACCTAACAGAGCGTATCTGGCTTTGGTGCTTCGCACCTCCGCTCAAATTCTCCTTTGAGGAACTTTTGATACGTTCGGAACGTTATATGACATTTCGAACCCATTAAGGAGATGAGAAAATGAAGAATAATGTAGTATTCAATCCCAAAACATACGCATTATCTAACCTAATCAATGAATAGATACTGGAGATATTGCATTGCCATATGACACGGGCTATACGGCTTACTCTATTCACCCAAATTTTGGCTTCGCCGAACTTCTTTTACACCAATCACGTTATACCCAATCACCCTAAAAACCCCAAACCTCCAACTCCTTCACTTTAATCCTAAAGGTACTCCTCCAACGTACGTAGCTTCTTTTCCTCGAGCGCCTCTGCATAAAATCCCCTAGCTCGAAGCTCCTCTGCGAACTCGCTGGCGAAGCCGTGCACCGTGTAAACCACCTGGGGCGAAGCCTTCTCTACGTAGCGCAGCAGGGAGTAGAAGTCGCTGTGGTCGCTCAGCGGCAGCGCCTCGTCCACCCTAAGCCTAAAGCGGGTAGCGTCGTGGACAGCCCACCCGCTCATGAAAGCGAAGCTGCAGTTGAGCTTTTCCAGAATCTTTGCCTTGCGTGCCGCTGGAGGGAAGATCACCACTTTATCTTCGCAGCTTTCGCTGGAAAACAGGCGATACTCACCAAGGGCTACGCCCAGAGCTTCATACTTCCTGTTGTTCTCGTAAATTGTGGGGTGAACCTCAACCGAGAAATCCCTGGACAGGTAATATGTCAGCTCCTGAGCCTTGCCCAAGGAATAGCCCAGCACTACCGGAAGCCTGCCGCGGGAATGCTGCGCCTCCACCCAGTCTTTGAGTTCTGCAATCACCTCCTCGCGGGGAGGAAACTCGTAATGGGGGCTGCCGAAGGTGGACTCGATTATTAAAACGTCACAGCGCTCCACCTTGGCAGCGCCGCATGTAGCGCCACCCTCAAGGTGCAAATCACCGGTATATACAACCTTAAAGCCGTTTTCCATCACAAGCTGGCTCGCGCCAAGGATGTGCCCAGACGCCACGACGCGAAGGGTAAAGTCGCGCATTTCGTAGGCTTTTCCCATCTCAAGGTTCTTGCCTTCGACGCGCTTGCGCATAAGCTTGGCTGTAGCTGAGGAAAGGAGAACCTCCCCCTCGACGCTTCGCGGAGAGTGGTCGGCATGGGCGTGGGAGATAAAGCTCGTACCTTCTGCACGCCTCGGGTCCAGGTATAGCTTCTCGCCGCCTATGGTGATCTCGATGCCATTGCCGAGCTTTAAAATAACCACTACCTCCTCCCCATAAACTTGGTATGGCGCAATATAAGACTTCCGATTTTGCTATACAAGTACAAAAATAAACTATAACGGTAAGGGTAATGCTACAGTAGTAAAGAAAATATTATGAGGTAAAGTTAAATGGAAGTCACCAAACTTTCTTCAAAATTCCAGATAACCCTACCCAAGAAGGTGAGAGAGGATTTAAATGCAAAAGCGGGCGATCGCATTCTCTTCATTAAAGAAAAGGAAAAGTGGGTGCTGATGAAGCTGCCCAGTGAACCGGTGGAAGCTCTTCGATATCTTGGAAAAAGAGCAAAGCTTAAGGGTGACGCTGCGCAGGTGCATGAGGAGATGGAAGAGTGGGAACGATAGGGCTGGATGCAAATATTTTTCTGTGCATTCTGCTCCCTGAATCCACCATAGCCGGGAAGGAAAACATTAAAGGATGCGAAAGGATTTTAAAATCCCTCGGAAGGGGTAATACTGGCATTACAAGCACCATAGTATTTGCCGAAATCGCCTGGGCTTTTTTGAGAGAAGGAAAGGCAGGGGTCGAACTTGAAGCCGCAAGGAAGGTTATTGAAGGCATGCAGGGCTTAAAGCTGGTGCCTGTGGACAGCGGCATAGCCTTTGAAGCAGGAAAGCTGCGGAGGCAATACTACTCTAAAAAATTCCAGATCTCTTACCAAGATGCGATATACCTCACAACCTGCATAAGAGAAAATGTAGAAACATTTTACACCACAGATTCCCACCTCTTAAGCTTAAAAGAAAAAATAGAAATTAAAGAACCAAAAGATTTTAAATGAAAACGTCTTCGAAAAGCGGCTCAAATTTCTACATGTACCCCAAATCTCGCAGGCGTTTCATTATCCCCTCTTTGTCTTGAGCTCTCCCAGCGCGCTCTGGCACGGCGTCGAAGTCCTGCTCCCACGCAGGCTTATCGCTCACCGGCTGCGTCGTCGCTTTCGCTCCGAGACTGCGGTATCCCTTTGCATAGAGCTCATTCACAGGTACGCGGTTACTTCGAAGCACCTGCCACACCTCGCGCTCGCGGAAGTGGAGTATCGGGTGCACTCGCATGTGTGGAGGATCGTTACGGGGTGAGAAGTACACCTCGTCCCTTCTCGCCTCCTGCTCATCCCAGCGAATGCCCGTCATAACCGCTTGTATGCCCCGCTCCTCTATGAACATGTTCATCGCCACGGTCTTCATCAGATGGTTGCCCTCGAAGCTTTCAGGGTTGAAAACAAAGCTTTCGCCACGAAAGCCTATCTTCTCAAGCTCCTTGCGGTTACGCTCATTGAGCTTTGCCACGTAAACAATATCGCCCACCTTGGTGACCTGGTTGAGCACGTCTTCGTTCTTAACCTCGTGAATAACTAAGCCCCACTCTCTGCGCATCCTCTCCACGTAGTCGAGCACCTCTTCAAAAACGCTGCCCTCATTTATGAACATACACTCTGGCATCTCGTACCCCTGCTCCTCGCAAACCTGCTTGGTCAGCCACAGCATTAGCGTAGAGTCCTTGCCTCCCGTAAACGCCGCGACCAGCTTATCGCCATAGCGCTCTATAGCCTCGGCTATCACCGCTTTGCTCTTCTCTATCTTCTTCTCTATTGGCAGCGCCATTATCTCCTCGTCCATTCAATCACCTAGGTAGCGCGCTTTAATGCAGCGGAAAACGTCTATAGGCTGGGTAATATCGCAGGGTATGTTCTTCTTTATCAGAATCGCATCCGGATGGTGGTCCCCCTTGATCTCCCCCTTGGGCGTTCTTCTGGGAAGAGTGCGTATGGGCGCGGCGTCGTAGTCGCAGAAGCCGTGGTCAGAGATAACCAGAACCTCATCGTCATAGGGCAGAAGCTTGCCTATCGCCTCGTCCACCTTCTCATAGAAGTCCACCAGCACCGGCTCACCCCAGTGGAGGTGGGAGAGCTTGTCCAGCGCAGTGTATGCGACAATGAAAACCTCAGGCTTATCGTTGCGCAGAACTTCAAGCGCTTTTTCCGTAACCTTTTCAATCTCCTCTAGGAGTTCGTCCACCTCTACAGGCACGCCTCCCGCTACGGGGGTAAAATCCACATTGAAGTTGTACGGCGGCACAATGAAGGGTACGTTGAGCGCCTTCACACTTACCCCGGCTCTGTCAAGCAGGTCCCATATAAACTCCGCCTTAATATCCTCTCTGCGCACAATCTCGCCATCGACGACAAAATCGTGGTGCCCGTGCTCCTCCGGCGTTAGCCCAGTGAACATGGAGCACCACACCTCAGGAGACCAGGGCTTCTGGTTGAGGTGAATAGTCGAATATTCGCCCTCCTCCATAAGCCTCTTAAAATTCGGCAGCCTGTCTATGTTAGGCAGGATAACATCCCACGTAGCGGAGTCAACGCCTATTATGAGCATAGCTATTCCTCCTTTAAGTACCCCAGAGCGCGCAGTCCTTCAATCACCTTGCGCTCACTGCGCTCCATGAGCAATAAGCGCAGGGTAAAGATTATGAACTCCGTGGGCGAGCGGAAGCCGGTATCCTTAATCATCTCAGCCACTTTCTCATAAAGCTCGCGGGGTATGCTTATGGTAACGTAGTTTTTCTTCATTTTCCATTACCTGTAATTGATATTTAATGGATAACTAATGAAAAAGTTGTTGTGCCTGCCTCGCTCGAAAATGTAGGTAACCCAAAAATATTTATCCCGCCACGGGAGAAGCTGGAGCATGCTTGTGCGCGAGGAGCGATGCGTAGGCTGCGCTGCATGCATGCCCTTCTGCCCGAATGAGGCTATTACCGTTTATGGCGTTGCAGAGATAGACCGCGAGAGGTGCAAGAACTGCGGGCTCTGCGTGGCCTACTGCCCAAACGATGCCATAGAGGAGGGCTGAGCTTGCGTGCATGTGTTATAGGTGCCGGCTTGGGCGGCTTGTTGGCGGCGGCAAACCTCGCTAGGGAAGGCTTCGAGGTAGAGGTCTACGAGAAGCTTCCCTACGCGGGCGGGCGCTTTACGAACTTAGATTACAGGGGCTACCATCTCTCCACGGGAGCGCTGCACATGATTCCTCATCGGGAGCGCGGTCCTCTTGGCAGGATGCTTCGCCAGCTTGGCGCCGGCGTGGAGATAATCCCCTCACAGCCTCAAGCTATGTTCCGCATCGCTGGTAAAGATTACACCTACGAGGAGCTGCCCTCGCTCTTCTCCCTGCGCGACAAGCTCAAGATAACTAAAATTATAGCGATGCTCAAGCTGGGCAAAGCTACCAGCGACGAGAGCTATCGTTCGTGGCTCGAAAAGCAGATTAAGAATGAGCTTGTGTTTAAGATAGCCGACTCCTTCACTGGCTGGAGTCTCAGCTTGAAGGCGAGTGAGGTGCCTGCGAAAGAGGTAATCGCTCAGACCAAGAACATCAACAAGCTTGGAGGTCCTGGCATACCTGTTGGGGGATGCGGTGGCGTAACAAAAGCGCTGGTGGAGGTGCTTCAGAGCGAGGGGGCAGAGCTTCACCTGAAGCAGAAGGTTATTGCGATAAAGCAGAACGGCAGAGCCTTTGAGGTGGTGGCGAAGGAGAAGCGGAACTATGACATAGTGGTCAGCAATGCAGGGCCTAAGGTAACAGCGGAGCTGGCGCAGGAGATTTTGCCCCGAGAGTATGCCCGTGCTGTGTCGCGCATCAAAGGCGCGGCGGGCATCAAGATAAGTGTCGCGTGCAAAAAGGCGATGCTCGGGCACAGTGGCGTGCTCTTTACCCCAGAGGCGGAGAGGATAAACGGGATAAACGAGGTGACCAATGCAGATCCCTCGCTGGCTCCTCAAGGTGAACACCTGCTCATGTCCCACCAGCGCCTAGCCGAGGGCGCAGACGTAAAGCGGGAGATTGAGCTGGGTTTAAAAGACCTGCACAGACTATTCCCTGAGTTTAAGAAGTATTGCCGCGTGCTGGCGGTGCAGGTTTACCGCAATTCATGGCCGGTTAACCGTGCGCCAAGTGGTACGCACCTTTCACCGGCGACGCCCGTAGAGGGCCTCTACTTGGTGGGCGACGCTGTTAAACCAGAGGGATGGATGGAGACCGACGGCATAGCCGCGGGCGTAGAAGAGGCGTTACGCCACATAAGGGCAAGCTACTGAGGCTTGAGCTGGGCTGCGCGCTTCTTCCAAGCTATTGCCTCCTCTAGGTAGCTGTTTGCCTCAAGTGCGGCGATATTGGCTCCGCTCTCATCTCCATTGAGCATAAGCTCCGCATACTCCCGGTACTTTCGCGTAGCCTTCGCTGAATTCTCCACATAATTCAGAAGGTACTGGGCATACAGCCTCTCTTCATCGCTCTTCGCAAGCTGCGCCGCCTTCTCCAGGTGCTCCTTCGCCTTTGCATACACATCAGCCTTGGCATCACAGGTTTTGATAATCTTTGCGTAGTCTTCGCTGGAGATTATATCTCCCCACATAGCAGTAGCCTGAGAAATCAACTTCTCTGCCTTTGAAACCTCACCCGCGTAGCTGGAGCCCACGCAGGCGCTCGTGGCAATGAGTACCCAGAGAAGAATGAATCTGTTCATGGCTCTTACTTACAGGTGTGGAATAAAAATTTGCTGGGTATTCTTCAGATATTCCCTCTTAGCAGCTCCAAAAATCGCTTCGCATCCTCGCCCATGTATATGTTGTTGAAGAGCACATAGCTAAGCCGGTAGCTGAGAACCTTATCCTTAAGCTTTCTCAGCTCCTCATCGGTGTACCTGTGGCGGTAGTTTATTCTCCCCTTTTCGTAGCTTCCATGCAGACGGAAGTAGGCTAGCTTTGCTGTCACCGGCTCATCGCGTAGAGGGTCAACGCAGTGCACCAGCTCAAGCTCCTTGCAGATCTCTGCAACAACCCCTCTATCCCAGGGTGCTCGAAGCTCTATCGCGAGGATTAGCCTGCCTCTTTCTATGCTGCCAAAGAAGTTTTTAAGGTTTGAGAGGTTTTCCTCAGTTTGAGTAAAGCTTGGAGGGCACTGAATTACCACCACGCTCGCTCGCAGAGCTTCTGCTATCTCCCTCGTCTTTTCCCAGGCGAAGAATACCTCGTCGGTGGCTTTAAAGAAACCGTACTTCTCCTTATCTTTAACCTCAATTCCCGCCTTCCTGTAGGTCGGGCTGCTCGGCGGGTGAGTAATAAGCTGCCACGCCTTGAGGGTGAACTCGAAGTCTTCGCCAGCCTGGCTACGCCACCTCTCCGCTGTGCCAATTTTCGGTAGGGAATAGAAGGTCTTCTGAATCTCAGCCAGGCTGAACTCCTGGAAGTACTTCTTCATCCCTCCCGGAAAGCCGCAGCAACCAACCTTCACTTCCATTTCCCTAATACCGAGAGAAAATTCGCCTTAGCAAGGAGTCGAAGCCTGTCTTTTTCACCCGTTTGCCACGCCTCTCGCGCACAACCTCAACGCTCGCCCCGCCATGCCGGGAGCGCTTGACGCGCACATCCACAAATATAGGCTGCTCCACCACATCGCCAACAACAAGAGCCTCTCCAGGCTCCAGCTGCTTTATCTCCTCTTCTAGATCTGAGGTAAAGCCTTCGATGCTCTGGCTTATCGCCTTTAAATCGTTGGGATTGGTGACCTTGAGTATAATCTGGGTATTGCACTGGCTGAGGACGCTCTTATCGATTCTCGCCGGGCGCTGCGTTACTACGCACAGACCCATTCCGAACTTTCTACCCTCGCTGGCTATCGTGCGTATTATCTTGTTGGAAGCCTTAGCACCAAAGCCACGCTCTGGTGCGAAGTTGTGCGCCTCCTCTATCAGGAAGAGCAGGGGTGGAACCTTGCCCCGCTTTCTGTCTTCGAAGATCTCAGTAGCTATGCGAGACACAACGATATCCTGAATCTCAGGCTGAACTCCGCGGAGGTTTATTATGGAGGTAACACCCCTACGCACCAGCTCAGAGGTCTTAACAGGGGTGCCTTCAAAGATCTTACTCTCTCGCAGCATCTCTAAGCTTGTGATGAGATTCCACTTCGCCTTGCTCTCATGCTCATGAATCACCCGTATAATATCCTCAAGGGTGTAACTCCCGTAGGTCTCCACGACCTTAAGAGCCTCAAACAGTATGCCCTTCTGAGAGTCTGTAATCTTCGTGGGGAGCATTTCAATGAAGTCATTTATGGTAAAGCGGGTAATGTCAAGGCTCAGCTTGCGATCAGCCTGAGGGTTGATACTCTGATTTGGGGTGTACTCCACCACGCTATCATAACCCTTGGGGGTGACTCCGTAATGCTCCATCAAAGATAGCTCTCTTGGACTGTCGTTAGGGTAGCGAAGGGCAGAGTACTCTCCATGCGGATCTATTATGACAACTGGCACCTTTTTCTCAATAAGCTCTTCAATTAGAACGCCAACGGTGTAGCTCTTACCTGCACCCGTCTTCGCCAGCACGGCGATGTGCTTCTGGATGAGCTTGTTGGGGTTGAGATACACTGGTATCTTTCTGCTGTGCCCTTCAAGCAGGCCAAGGTAAATACCATTCTTCTGCTCGAGTTTGAGCGACTTTCGTATTATTCCAGCATCTGCCTCGTATATTTTCTCCCCAGGTCTGAAGGGTATCTTTGGCGTCTTGAGAAGGCCATCTTTGTCAATGTAGCCTATAACCTTTGCGTTGGCGATTATGCGCTCTTCCTGAGCCTTGGGTATAGAAGTGCCTGTAATTGCATTGAGAGAATAAAGCTCATTATAACGCTTAATTGTGCGAACCTGAGCAAGAACCCAGCCATACTTCTCATGATTTACTTTGACATATTCACCCTTCTCGAGGTTTGCATCTCTGGCTACAAGGAAATTGAAATCGCCATATCCAACCTCACCAAAAATCATTCCCACAATCTTGGTCATATTACCTCAATTTAGCTTTCGCTTCATGCATAGATAAATCTTGCCAAGGTTATAGTGACACCCCTTTATTTCCTATGGAAGGCAAAAAGGAAAATTTAATTATTACAATAATATTTGACGAGAAGTATTCAGTGTTACTATGGCATTAATAGTATAAAAGTTTTACGATTTGAAAATAACTAAGATTTATAAGTATTTTTCAAATAATTACATAATTTAGTGATTCTATAAAATAGTAAAAGCAAAAGAATTCTCACATAACTATCCGTAAAAACTTTCACTATAATTTTGCATAATTACTACATTGACGTTGTAATTCCAATATCGCCAAATAACCTTAATTCTCCTGTCTAAGTTACAGCTAAACATTCCACAGGAAATAAAGGGGTCTCTATTATTAGGGTGAAAAAATTTTTGTATTTTTGTATTTTATCATGATTTATAATAGAAATTTGTTTAATATTTAAGCATTATTACTATCTATAATAAAATTCCAGTGGAAAGACAGGGTGAGAACTCAAAAATATTAAATACGACTGATGTATTATACTTAGTTGGTTTGCCCCGAACCTTTATTTCAAGTGGACGTTGAGGAGCTTGTGGATATGGAGGTCAGGAATTCATTTGCACGGATTTTTGAATCTTTCCTTCATCGTCAACCTCTGTTCAAAAACAAAGAAGCGTTGAGGCACAGTTATACTCCCGATGAGCTCCCTCACAGGGAAGAGGAAATAAATGCTCTTGCAACTATTCTTGCTCCAGCACTGAAGGGAGAAACGCCATCAAACATTCTTATTTACGGTAAAAGCGGCACAGGTAAAACAATCGTTTCTAAATTTATATGCAGAGGGTTAAGAGAAACTGGTAAGAAGTACGGAGTTCCCATCTCTACTGTTTATTTAAACTGCGAGGTTACAGATACTCAATATCGCGTTCTTGCAAATCTAGCTAAGCATTTTGGAGAAAATGTGCCCTTCACAGGCTGGCCCACTGATAAAGTTTATGCAGCATTTAAAGAAGCAGTGGATGAGAGGAGGCAGAATGTGATAATTATCCTTGATGAAATTGATCGCCTTGTTGCGAAGGGCGGCGACCGGGTGCTCTACAACCTGACGAGAATAAATTCTGAGCTTCAGCGCGCGAGGGTGAGCATAATAGGAATCTCCAACAACTTAAAGTTTACAAGCTACCTCGATACCAGGGTGCAGAGCTCTTTGGGTGAGGAGGAGATAATCTTCAAGCCGTACAATGCCAAGCAGCTGGAGGATATACTCAAGCAACGAGCCGAGCTTGCCTTTGAGCCAGGGGTTCTGGACGAGTATGTAATTCCCCTTTGCGCTGCTCTTGCCGCTAGAGAGCATGGTGATGCTCGTCGTGCCCTTGACCTTCTCAGAGTGAGCGGAGAAGTGGCGGAGAGGGAGAATGCGGAGATAATAACCGAGATACACGTGCGCAAAGCCAATGAGAAGATAGAGCGGGATAACGTTGTCGAGGCGGTGCGCACCTTACCAACGCAGTCAAAGGTCCTGCTCTACGCGGTTATACTCCTCGAAGAGCGTGGTACAAAGTTCATAACCACGGGCAAGATCTATCAGGTTTATAAGAGCCTATGCAGGGCAGTTTCCATAGACTCGCTTACCCAGAGGAGGATTTCAGATTTAATTTCCGAGCTGGATATGCTCGGCATATTAAACTCCACTGTTATAAGCAAGGGCAGGTATGGAAGAACCCGCGAGATAAAGCTTGAAGTACCGCTGAATGACATAAAACGCGTGGTTGAAGAGGATATACGCCTGCGCAGCCTGTCCAAGTTCACTCTTACTCAGACCAGGCTAATATGATTTCTTTTCACTTTTATGGTGCTCCCATTCACCTTATATAGAGCTCACACAAGAGGGTTAAAAAGATATGGATGATGCTGAGATAGTTTCGAAATTTGTGGAGTGCGGGATCAACCTTCACCCTGAGGTTCTGGCGGAGATAAAAAGGAGTCCAAACAGGGAGGAGGTGATAAACAGATTAATCAACATCGCTCGAGAAGAGTCTGCAAGCGTTCTAACCCTTGACAAGCTCAGGAAAGTAAAAGAAAAGGAAGAGGTGGACTTCCCGAACGCAGGTGAAGGAAGTCAAATGCAATCTCCAAGAGATTGTCGAGTTGTGCTAAAACGCTCCAAGCGGCGACTTTCTCAGGAATACGATTCAAATCTCAAGATAAAGCGCGAGCGGGATATCACAAAAAAATCCTACTGTGAGGGAAGCATTGAAAGCTTTGTGAGCTATTTCAACAACCGCTTTGAGCGCCTCGCAAAGCTGCTCAAATCCCGCACGGCTCTCAAGGAGAGCGTGGTGATTGAGCTTATTAAAAGCTCCCGCTACTCAGGGGAGGTTAAGTTCATCGGCATGGTTACTGACATACGCACAAGCAAGAAGGGAAATCTAATACTGGAGCTTGAGGACCCAACTGGCGTGATACCTGTGCTCATCCGCAGCCAAGATAGAGAGCTTCTCGAAGAGGCAAAGGAGATAACAAAGGATGAGGTGATAGGCGTAGCCGGGTTTATGCCCAATGGGTTTGATATGGTTATAGCAAATGAGATTTTCTTTCCAGATGTGCCGGTGAACCGCGAGCCCAGGAAGAGTGAGGAGCCGGTGGCGGTGGCTATGATCTCGGACATTCACGTGGGGAGCACTCAGTTTCTCGAAGACACTTTTGCGCGTTTTATTAAATGGCTTGCAGGAGAGCTGGGCACGCCTCGCCAGAGGGAGCTTGCCTCCCGGGTTAAGTACCTTGTTATCGGCGGCGATCTCGTCGACGGAGTGGGAATCTATCCAGAGCAGAAGGATGAGCTGGTTATTAAAGACATACACGAGCAGTACGCTGCTTTCACCAGGTTTATTGAGCGCGTTCCCGAGCACATAGAGATAATCATCACGCCCGGAAACCACGACGCTGCAAGGCAAGCGGAGCCGCAGCCGGCGATCGAAGAGGAGTTTGCTCCCATGCTCTACGAGGACCCTCGCATCCACATGGTGGGTAATCCCTGTTTTGCCACCATTCACGGCGTTGAAGTTGTGAGTTATCACGGCAGAAGTCTTGACGACATCATAGCGAGTATACCCGGGCTGAGCTATTCCTCGCCAGCCAAGGCGATGCAGGCGCTGCTCAGAAAGCGTCACCTCTCGCCAATCTACGGCGGTCGCGTTCCCCTTGCCCCAGAACTCTTCGACTACCTCTTACTGGAGGAGCCTCCTGATATACTCCACGCGGGGCATGTCCACACCACAGAGGTGGCTAACTACAGGGGCACCATTCTGGTGAACTCGGGCACCTTCCAGGAGCAGACCAGCTTTCAGAAGAAGATGAACATCCACCCCACGCCTGGGAGGATACCAATCATAGACCTGCAGAACATGCGCACCACTATTATGAGGTTCAGTTAGGGAGTACTATGGAGATAGATGAGTACTTTTCTCTGCTTGAGGAGAAGGTTAAAGAGGGGTTAAAGATAGCGCGGGAAGCAAGAAAGCTGGGCTATGACCCCTCGTTAGAGGTAGAAATCCCCCTCGCCAAAGACATGGCAGAGCGCGTTGAGGGATTGGTAGGACCCAGAGGCGTGGCTCCGCGCATCCGCGAGCTTTGCTCAAAGATGAGCGCTGAGGAGGCGGCGATAACCATAGCCAGGGAGATAGTAGAGGGCAAGTTTGGACGCTTCGATTCGAGGGAAGCTGCGGCTGAGCAGGCGCTGCGCACAGCTCTTGCTATTCTCACCGAAGGTATAGTGGCCGCGCCCCTTGAGGGCATAGTTAAGGTGAAGATAAAGAAGAATGCTGATGGAAGCGAGTATTTGGCGATTTACTTCGCTGGCCCAATACGCTCGGCTGGCGGCTCTGCTCAGGCATTGGCGGTGCTCGTGGGCGACGCCATAAGGCAGGCTCTCGGTCTTGAGCGCTACTTAGCGACTGAAGATGAGGTGGAGCGCTTCGTGGAGGAGGTTGACCTGTACCACCATGAAGCTGCTCGCCTGCAGTACTATCCCAAGGCTGAGGAGGTGCGCAAGGCGATTCGCTCTCTGCCTGTGGAAGTCACGGGCGAGCCCACCGACAAGGTGGAGGTAGCAGGCTACCGTGACCTGCCACGCGTTGAAACCAATCAGCTTCGCGGTGGAGCGGTGCTCGTTCTCGCAGAGGGGTTGCTCCAGAAGGCGCCGAAAGTGCTCAAGTATGTGCGTAAGCTTAATTTTGAAGGCTGGGAGTGGTTGGCTGAGCTAGTTTCGGGTAAAATGGAGAAGAAGGAGGAGAGCGGCGATACTGAGGTAAAGCCCAACTTTAAGTATATTAAAGATCTGGTCGCGGGAAGACCTGTGCTTGCGCATCCCTCAGCGAAAGGTGGCTTCAGGCTGCGCTACGGCAGAAGTAGAGCCTCTGGCTTCGCAAGTATGGCTATTCATCCAGCGACGATGGTTATAACTGGTGGCTTCATAGCCATTGGGACGCAGATGAAAACAGAGCGCCCAGGCAAGGGCACCGCTGTAACGCCGTGCGACACTATCGAAGGGCCTGTGGTGAAGCTGCACGACGGCAGTGTTGTTCGCGTCTCCACCATTGAGCAGGCTCAGGAGATTAAAGACCAGGTAGAGGAGATTTTATTCCTGGGCGATATCTTGGTGAACTATGGCGACTTCCTGGAGAACAACCATCCTCTTGTACCAGCGGGCTACTGCGAGGAGTGGTGGGTGCAGGAGCTGGAGCAGGCGTTGAAGGGCGAAGAACACGCTGAATACAGCCGCTACCTCGACCCCTCACATGTGCCCACCGAGGAAGAGGCGCTGGAGCTAAGCCAGAAGCTGGGTATACCCCTGCACCCTCGCTATACCTACTTCTACCACGACGTTACCAAGGAGGATTTAAAGGCTCTCGCTGAGTGGCTTTTCACAGGGAAAACCCAAGGCGACGCTCTTGTCCTGGAGATGAGCCCAGAGAAGCGCGTTTTAGAGCTTCTTTGCATACCTCACCGCGTTGTTGAGGGCAAGGTGGTTCTCCATGAGTACAAGGCGCTTCTCCACTGCTTGGGAGGAAGCTTGGAGCGCTTTTCTCAAGCCTACGAGCGCGTGAGCAGCGTGATGGAGCTGGTGAACTCCTTCGGGATAAAGGTACGCGAGAAAGCACCCACCTACATTGGCGCGCGCATGGGCAGGCCAGAAAAAGCCAAAGAGCGCAAGATGTCTCCTCCGGTTAACGTTCTCTTTCCCATCGGGCAGTACGGGGGCAAGACGCGCGATGTGAAGAAGGCTGCCCAGGCTGGTAAGATAAGTGTGGAGGTCGCTTACCGCGAGTGCGAAAGCTGTGGAGAGGTGAGCATCTTCTCACGCTGCCCCCGCTGCGGAGGCAATACGAGGCTTCGCAGGGTTTGCTCCTCCTGCGGCTTTGTCGCAGAGGATGAGCGCGACTCCTGCCCGAAGTGCAATGGAAGGCTGGCATACTACTCTGAGCGGGAGATTGAGCTAAAAACGCTTCTTGCCAAGGCGGAACGCCGCGTTGGAAGCACATCCAACGACCTGAAAGGCGTCATAGGCATGACCTCCAGCTACAAGATACCTGAGGCTCTGGAGAAGGGCATTCTGCGCTCCAGAAATGAAGTTTTTGTATTCAAAGATGGCACAGCGCGCTTCGACGCCACGGACGTACCAGTAACCCACGTTAGGCCTAGGGAGATAGGTGTAAGCGTTGAGAAAATGCGGGAGCTGGGCTACACTCACGATTATATGGGCAAGCCACTGGAGAGCGAGGAGCAGATTGTGGAGCTATTCCCCCAGGATATAATTCTGCCTGAGAGCGGTGCTGAATACCTGCTGCGCGTTGCTAAGTTTGTGGACGAACTTCTCGAGGATTTTTATGGGCTTGAGCCCTACTACAACGCCACCACTAAAGAAGACCTGCTTGGCCACCTAGTTTTTGGCCTGGCTCCCCATACCTCGGCGGCGATACTGGGGCGCATCGTTGGCTTCTCCCGTGCCAGCGTGGGCTACGCTCACCCCTATTTCCATGCAGCGAAGCGTCGCAACTGCTTCCACCCAGATGAGAAGATTCTTGTCCATGGAAAGGGCTACCTCAGCCTCAGAGAGCTTGTAGGATTCTGCACTCCCAGAGATAAAGATGGTGTTGGAACTAAAATAATGACCCCTATAGAGAAGCTCTTGGTCACAGCGTTTGACCCAGCAACAGGTAAGGTGATTAATGGAGAAATAAAGGAGGTTTCTGTTCATTCTGCGCCAGAGCACCTGATATACCTGAAAACCCGCAGTGGGAAAGAACTTCGGGTTACCCCAGATCACAGATTTCCGGTTTTCTCAGAAGGTAAAGTTGTTAAAAAGGAAGCCGGAGAGCTTAAAGTTGGCGAACTTCTCGCATCCCCTAAGGAGGTTAGGTGTGAAGAAAGGATCACCAAAATCGATCTTCTTGAGTTGCTATCAGGTACTGAGGTAGAAAAAGACATAATGGTAAGAGGTCTTAGTAGGGAGGAGATTTTAGATATACTGATAAAATTCTCAGGAGAAAAAGAAAAATACCTCTCAAAGGCATCAGAAAAGCTTGGTATAAATAAGAAGACTCTTTTTAGCTATATAAGCAGGAAAAGTGTGCCTTTTTGGATATTGAAAAAAATTTTAGGAGATAAAATTAAGGAATCTTTGCCTAGTAGAATAAAACTCTCAGTAAAGAGAGATAAAATCGCTGTAAACAGAATTATCAATGATGTAACTGCTCTTGGTGAACTTCTCGGCTTCTACGCAGCAGAAGGATACATAAGATGCAAGAATAGGAATTTCTATCAGGTTAGCTTTGCTTCCAGCGATGAGGAGCTTAAAAATAGAATCGCTGGGCTTATTAGAACTGTTTTTGGAGTAGAATCATCCAGAGAAGGCAAGTGGAAAGTTACCATTTCAAGCAGGCTTATTTATTGGTTTTTCAAAATCATCGGCGCTGGAGAAGGCGCTCAGGAAAAGCGCATTCCAGCTATTATCTTTTCCTGCGGTAGAGATGTAAGGATAAGCTTCCTTAAGGCTTACTTTGAGGGGGACGGCTTTATAGCAAAAGACCGCTATGATATCCGCTCAACTACTGTTAGCAGGGATTTGGCTTTGGACATTGCGATGCTTTTGAAAAGCTTGGGGATTGCTTGTAAGGTGACATCAGAAAAAAGGAAGATACGCAAAGGATATGTGTATGAATTTTACAACAGAAGGGGTAAAGAGATAGAATTTAATGGATATGTAATTAGAATTTCCTCTGAGAATGCATATAAATTTCTATCAGAAATAGGATTCTTAAGCTCAAGAAAAAAAGCAAGGGTTATGGAGGTTATTAAAAATGTTCCTTTGCGTTCTGTAAGGGCGATGGCAGATGGGGGTAGCGTATGGCTTGAAGAAATTGTGGAAAAAAGAATAGTTGCTGCAGATACAGAATTTGTGATGTCCTTAAATGTTGAACCAAGCCATGTGGTGCTTGTAAATGATATCTTCGCCTACAACTGCGACGGCGACGAAGATAGCGTTTTTCTGATGATGGATGCCTTTCTCAACTTCTCTCGGGCCTTTTTGCCAGCGACGCGCGGCGGTACGATGGACGCCCCTCTGGTTTTAACTACCCGCCTTGACCCCAGCGAGGTGGATGGCGAGGCGCACAACATAGACATAGTGGAGCGCTACCCCATAGAGTTTTACGAGGCCACGCTGCGCCTTGCTAAGCCCCAGGAGTTTGAGGGGGAGATAGAGACGGTGAGGCAGCGTTTGGGCAGGCGAGAGGCGTACTACGGGCTGCGCTTTACCCACGATACCAGCGACATCTCCGCTGGCGTTACCGTCTCAGCGTACAAGACGCTAAAGGAGATGGTGGACAAGCTGGAGAAGCAGCTTTCTCTTGCTAAGAAGCTGCGCAGCGTAGACGAGCGTGACGTTGCTAGGCGGGTGATAGAGAGCCACTTCCTTCCAGACTTGGCAGGCAATCTTCGCGCCTTTGCCACGCAGAAGGTGCGCTGTGTAAACTGCAATGCGAAGTATCGCCGCGTCCCTCTGCTGGGGCGCTGCCGTCGCTGCGGTGGTAAGCTTGTTTTAACTGTGGCGAGGGGAAGTGTTGAGAAGTACCTCAGCGTAACCGAGAATCTTCTGGATAAGTACGCGCTGGAGGACTACCTGAAGCAGCGCGTTAAGATACTGCGCATGAGCATTGAGAGCATATTTATCGATGAGAGCGTGGAGCAGAAAAGCATAAAAGATTTCTTCACGTGAGCCCCCACTCCGCGAGATTCCTGGCAAGTTTAAAGTTATCCTCCTCGCCTATGAAACGGTTCGCCAGCGTGGCGTCATCGCCTAAAACCAAGATGTAGCCCTTTCCGTAATTCGCCATACCAATGAGCGCAAACTTGCCCCGAGGCTCGCCCTCCTCCCAGACACCGTTAAGATTCAAATCCTCCCAGGCTCTGGGGGAAGTGAAGGCATAGCTCTCGGGCGCGCGCACAGAGAAAGCGCCGTAGAATGAAAGCGAGCCCACGCCCTCGAAAAGCTCTCCTTCTCCTACGTTCCTAACCATGAAATCCTGGGCTTTACCTAGGGTGTTCTCATGCTCCGCCACCACCCAGCCCAGGGTAATGTTGTACTCCTCTAGAAATTTCCTTAGCGGCGAAGCGATGTGCACCAGCACAACGACTTTACCGCCCCGCTCAACGAAATCTCTAAGTGCGCTGCGCTCCTCCTCGCTCAGCTCGTTCATGGGTCCTGCAAGCAGGTACACCTTGGCTCTGCGCAGCTCCTTAGCGGTGAGAGGCTCTGAGATAACCCTGACCTCGTAGCCAGCTTCCTTAAACACCGTATCAAGCGTAGCATACCCAAGGTCTCGGGGATCTAAAGGCGGGAAAATCTCGCCATGGGCGTAGTCAACGAGAAGCAGGGGCTTCTCTTCCTGGAAGCAACCCGGGATAAGCAGTAGAAGCACAAGGACAAGGCGCTTCATGCATCATCGCTCAGGCATAACGAGGTAAAGGCTTGTTACGTCTAGAAAATGGGAAGGAATACAAGATTTTCTGCAATCTTGCACAAATAACTTAGTTATTTTTCAGAAATTAATCAACATAACTCTCCAGGTTCGCTGCCACTCGCTTAACCTTTTCGAGATGTTCCTTAGGCGCGTAGATCCCCAGGCTCCAGTGACTCTTCTGCGCAACCTTGAGCACACCCACGAGGGGAGAGACCTCTTCGATGCGCTTTATCTCGCCCTCCTCAGCAATCAGCGCGTCAAGCTCGCGGTAGCTGGGCTCAGGTGGCACGTCGAGAAGCACGTAGCCGTAGTCTATGCCAGCGTCCTCGGCAAGCTCCCTCTCTATGCGCGAGAGCTTCTTCACCTCATGGCGCAGCGCAAGCACGCGCTCCCGCAGCGTGGGCGTCAGGTCGTGCCAGCCCTTCACCAGAGCCTTCTTGAAAAGCCTGCGCTGGTCAAAGCGCTCACCAATATCGCGCACATAGCCGCGAGAAGAGCGGAAGAAGCTCATCACCTCGTAATCGTCCATCCTTATCAAGCGCTGAAACTCAAGCTCCCCCTGCTCTATCGCCACCTCAGTTGCCTTCAAAAACATGGCGTCGGCGATGCGCGAGGCGTGGTGCAGGTAAACTGTGGGTATCATCAGAAACCTGGCTACGAGCAAGCCTTCAACGGCGCGCAACCCACGCTCATTAACCACAAGCAGGTTGTCCTTGATTTCTATGGTGTTTATCAGCCTGTCTAAATCTATAATGCCGTAGCCCACACCGGTGTGGTGCGCATCCCTCACGAGGTAATCCATGCGGTCAATGTCAAACTCCCCGCTTACAATCCTGCTTAGGTAGCTTGCGTCGCCTGAGATTATCTCCACAATGCGTTCCGGGTTAATCCCTGCTTCTGTGAGCACCTCCGCGATGGTGGAGCTTTTTATTGTCTCAGCGGTTATGCTCTCGTGGGAGGCGTTGAGGTACCTCGCGAGAAGCTCCTCGCTTGTATGTGAAAGCGGCCCGTGACCCAAATCATGTAGCAGCGAGGCTATGCGCACAAGCGTTGTCTCCTCCTCGCTTAACCTGAGCCTTGAAGCAAGTCTTCCAGCGAGGTGAAGGGCACCCAGGGAGTGCTCAAAGCGCGTGTGGTTGGCGCTGGGGTAAACCAAGTAGGTCATTCCCAGCTGCTTTATCCTGCGTAGCCTCTGGAACTCTGGGGTATCTACAATCCTCAGTTCAAGCTCTGTAAGGAAGATATCTCCGTGAATCGGGTCACGTATAACCTTTGTTGACATACAACTCGAATATAAATTCTCTTCAGCCTTTTTAAGCTTCTCGGAGGCTTAGGCTTTCACTACGCTGACCAGAAAGCTCCTCTGTCTTGGTCCATCAAGCTCAGCGAAGAGAATGCGCTGCCATGTGCCCAGCGCTGGTTTTCCTTCAATCACAGGAAGGGTTACGCCGCTTCCGAGAAGCATGCTGCGCAGGTGCGCATGGGCGTTGCTGTCTATTCTATCATGGGCGTAGCCCCCGTGCGCAGGCACGAGCTTCTCGAGGAGCGTGAGGTAGTCTTGAAGAAGCCCGCTTTCAGCCTCGTTTATGAATATCGCCGTTGTGGTGTGCTTCGTGTAAACGCTGGCTAAGCCATGCTCCACTTTAGCCTCGGCAACCGCCTCAGCGACTTCTCTGGTAATGTCGATGAGCTCCACATCTTTCCTAGTTCTTATTGTATACCTCTTAATCATCGAAGCAAATTTATTCTGGGAAGTATTAAGCCTTTCCATGCTCTACGACGTGGCTGTGGTTGGCGCAGGCGTCGCCGGCTCGTGTGCAGCCTTTGCGGCGGCGAAACGCGGGCTTAGCGTTGTGCTGCTTGAGAAAGAGGCGCTGCCCAGGTACAAGCTGTGCGGCGGCGCTGTGACGCGCAAAACAATGGAGCTTCTAGCCGGCGAAGGGATAAGGCTCCCGACAAAGCTGTTCCATGAGGTCAGGAAGGTTAAGGTGAAGATACCAGGCGCAGAAAGGGAGATAGACGTAGCGAGAGGCAATATCCTCACCACTTACCGAGATGTCCTCGACTACGCCTTAGCGAAGGAAGCCGAGCGTGCAGGTACTGAGATAAGGGACGCCACGCGGGTTAGGGGAATAAAGCTAGAACATGGTAAGTGCCTTCTTGAGACAGAGCATGGTGAAGTTAGCTCACGCTTTGTGATAGGCTGTGATGGCGTGAGCAGCGTCGTGAGAAAGCACCTCTTCGGATGGAGGTTTCCCTCACGCGAGCTCGGCGTGGCAGCGGAGTATGAGGTTCCCGGGCTGAGCTTGGATGCCATGGAGATCCACTTTGGGCATGCGAGCTTCTCCTACACCTGGGCCTTTCCCAAACTTGAAGGCGCCACCATAGGCGTTGCAGAGCTTGCCTCTCGCCTGGGGGAGAGCATAGTCTCCCGCCTGGAAAGCTTCGCCTCAACGCTTCCATATGTCAAGGCTTCAGAGCTCCCACCGGCGAAGGCGCACCTCATACCCATGGGCGGCATAAGGCGTAAAGTCGCCGCTCCGCGTGCCGCCCTCGCAGGCGATGCTGCCGGCTTCGTGGATCCCCTCTCGGGTGAGGGCACATACTATGCCGCCCTCTCAGGCATAAAAGCGGCGCAGTTTGTTAGCGAAGTGCTCAACGGCAAAGAGAAGAGTCTGCTTGCCTATCAGAGCTTCTGCGACCGCGAGCTTCTGCTAGACCTCAGGGCAATGCTCTACCTGGGGAGGCTCTTCTACTTCAACCTTGATTTTTCCTACCACCTCTTTAAGAACAGCGATGTACTTTTCAGCGTCATCTCTGCCCTTGGCGGGAGCGAGCCAAAGCCGAGGGTAATACTCCGGCGTGCCCTCATGTTCAGCCTCAAGAATCTCCCGAGCTATGTGCTGAAGAGGATTGGGCGGGCGTAACCAGCTCCGTATCCTCATGCGAGTATGGCGGAGAAGAGGCGCAGAGTATAACGAGCTCCTCTTTGCCTTTGTTCACTACATAATGCCTCGCTCCTGCTGGAATAAGCACCACATCTCCAGCCTGCACATAGGCTTTTTCTTCGTTGATGTACATCTCTCCCTCCCCGCTGAGGATGTAGTACACCTCTTCGCTGGTGCGGTGGAAGTGCTCTTTGGTTGCGCTTCCCGGCTTCACCCTTGCTTCGGCGATGCTCAGTCTCCGCACTCTGGAATTTTTCGGATGGAGAAGCTCGCAAACCTCGGAGCCGTCCTTTGTAATAAAAGGCTTAACCATGCGGCGGTTTCTCAGAATCATACCCCTATGCAAAACTCCCCAAATTTCTCATGCTCCAGTAGCTCCTCAGCTTTGCCCTCAAAAACAACCCTACCGCTGGCGAGCATGTAGGCGTCGTCGCTTATTTCCAGTGCCTTTTTAATATTCTGCTCAACAAGGAGTATTGTGAGCCCGAGTTTGTCTTTCAAATCCAGTATTTTGTTAAAAATATTGTTTGCAAACTTTGGCGAGAGCATTGCAGTGGGTTCGTCGAGCATTAGAAGTTCCGCCTTCCTTATTAAGGCAGTGGCAATGGCTAAAAACTGCCTCTCCCCCCCGCTAAGAGTGCCAGCCTTCTGTTTAAGCCTTTTCTCCAGTTCTGGAAAGACACTAAGGGCAAGCTCTCTCCTGTCCTCATACTCCCCATTTTCCAAGGTGTAGCCAGCTATTTTAAGGTTCTCTTCAACGGTGAGATTTGTGAAAACATTCTCAACCTGAGGCAGGTATGCAATGCCCATCTTGGTTCTGTCATGAGGGGGAGTGGGCGTTATATCCCTTCCCTTGTAAACTACCTTCCCCGAATGAATAGTGGCCAAACCAAACAGAGACTTTAAAAAGGTGCTCTTGCCACTGCCGTTAGGGCCTGCTATGGTTGTTATCCTGCCCTTCTCCACTTTGGCGTTTATGTCGAAGAGTATGTGAAGCTCCTTGTACCCTGCAGAAAGATTCTTAGCCCTGAGCACCCAGATACACCTCGATAACTTTTGGATTTTTAAGTATTTCGTCACTTTTACCCTCTGCAACAATTCTTCCGTTTGCCATGACGTAGACCCAGTCTACATAGTCTAGGATTATATCCAGCCTGTGCTCCACGATAAGGAAGGAAATACCACTTTTTGTAAGCTCTTTAAGTTTTTTGAGAATGCTGTGGGACAAGGCAGGGGCAACTCCAGCAATGGGTTCGTCCATAATAATCAGTTTGGCATCACACATTAAAGCCCTGCCTATCTCAAGGAGTCTAAGCTGACCACCACTGAGATTCATCGCCTGCTCGTCCCAGAGGTGTTCTATCCCCAAAAAATTTAAAATATCAAAGGCTTTTTTGACCAGCCTTTCCTCTTTGTCGACCCATCTTCTGGTAAAGCTCTGAAGAACACTCTCTCCATAGCCAGGTTCTGCTATTAGCAGGTTTTCAAGAACTGCTAATTTTTTAAGGGGATGGGGGTTCTGGAATGTCCTGACAACCCCCATCTGGAATATCTCGTGGGGTGGTTTGTTTGTTATGTCTCTGCCCTCAAAGACTACTTTACCCTCGTCGGCGCTGAGAAACCCTGTAACCACGTTTATCAGCGTAGTTTTGCCGCTTCCGTTGGGTCCGATCACAAGAGTTATGCTTCCCTTGGCTACATCTATGCTCACCCCATCTAGGGCTCTGAGTCCACCGAAGTTTTTTGTAAGTCTCTGCGTAACCAGTGCAGCACTCGCACTAGCTCCACTCGATAGAGTTGGTTGCGTACTTCCAGACTCCGACCTCAGTCCAGCTTCCCTCCTTAACTGCATAGATTCTGTACTCAGAACCGACCCTGTCATTGTACTCATCGAACTTAACCTCGCCACTCACCGGCTCTACGCCATACTCGCCCTTACTGTACTTCTCAGCGACTTCAGGGATAGTCTCCGCCATAGCATCGGCGTCGTACTTACCGAGCTTGTCGTAAACTTCAGCAAACGACAGGGCTAAGACCCAGGCGGCATCGTAGGCATTCAATCCATAGCTGATTGGAGTCTTGCCGCCGGTACGCTCTGCGTATACCTTGCTGAGCTCCTCATAGGCTTTTCCACCCCTTGTCTCTGAGACGGTGCTGTAGAGCATGATTTTACTCGCCTTGTCTGGTACATCCTCCACAACCTTCTTGCTCTTAGCAGTGCCGTCGCAGCCAATCCATTTTACGCTGAGCAGCACGGAATCGCTCTTGACCTGTGCCAGCATCGTCGCAACTTCCTCGTAGCCGAAAGTCACCACTGCAACCTCATCCTTGCTGTAGCTCTTTAGAAGGTCGTTTACCGCCTCTTCTACAGTGGCTATATAGGGCGTAAAGTCAGCGGGTGGCGGGTCAGGATACTCCACAGAACTCCTAACCTCTATTCCAAGCTTTTCAAACTCTGCCCGACCGAACTCCTCTAATCCTTTGCCCCAGGCGTTGCCGATGTAGGTTATAACCACTGCCTTAACCCCGAGCTCCTGGGCAAGCTTGGCGATGGCTTTTGTCTGGAAGGAATCGGTAGCCACGAACCTGAAGACATACTTCTTTTCCTCTGGGGAGGTAACGCCTATGTACTTGGGGTCCGCCGTGGAAGACGGGGAGGCTATGATAATCTTGTTGGATCTCACATACTCAATAACGTTCTTCACCTCTCCGCTGCCCATTGGACCCACGATAAGCTTAACACCCTTGCTGTGGAGAGCCATGACTTTGTCTAGGGCTATCTTCGGATCCACCTTCGTGTCTTCTACGTATATCTTGACCCTGTATGGCTTGCCAGCTTTTTCAAAGTGCTCATTTATCTTCTCGCTGGCGATGGTGACGGTAGTCTTAATGTCCTCACCATAAGTTGTTAGCGGTCCCGAAAGATCAACAAGCACCCCTAGAGGAATATCCACCTCTGTCGGTGCAGGAGCAGCCGTTTCTTTAGGTTTTTCTGCAGGTGCCGGAGCAGCTTTCTCCGCCGGCTTCTCTGCTGGCTGGGCGCACCCAGAAAATAGAATCGCTGCAATCAGTATAATTCCAAAAAGTCTAAACCATCCCCTGCTCATAGTCTGTACCTCCTATTTTAGATTTTTTAGAATCTCCATCATTCTGTTTTAAGATAAAGTATATAAACTTTAAGGGTGATGAGGTACCCATGGCTGTTTTGGAAGGAGCGGTTGTTTACTCCAACCTCCTGGTTCTTCTCAGCATCGGTTTAACCATCACTTACATAACTACTGGCGTACCCAATTTTGCTCAGGGAAGCATGGCAATTTTTGGGTCTTTCGTCTCCCTTTCACTTTGGCTTCTCTTCAACATTCATCCATACTATTCTCTGCCCATTTCCTTTATTCTTGGAGGAGGGCTTGGAATTACAATTTATACTCTGGTGCTCAAACCCATGATTAGAAAAGAGGCAATGGTGGTAACGCTGATGATAGCAACCCTCGCTGTAGATTTAATTCTTTTGGGAGTGTTGGGAGCATATTCAGACACTCTGGCTGAACTGACGGGCAAGGGAACAAAAAAGTTCATTTTTACGCCAATGGATTTTAAGTTCGCTGGCTTGGATGCGATACTCGTGGTTTCAAGCGCAGTCATTCTCCTTATCCTTTTTGCATTATTTCTACTTCTTTATAAGACTAAATTTGGAATAGCTCTGCGCGCCTCCATGGAAAATCCTGCCCTTGCTGAGATAATGGGGGTAAACGTGGAATACACCCGCCTCTTTTCTTGGTTTCTCTCTGGCTCCCTTGCCGCGGTGGCTGGGAGTCTGCTTCCCTTCCGTCAGGAGATTGTTCCCGCAACGGGGGCGATAATAATAGTTTCAATTTTTGCCGCAAGCATAGTTGGAGGGCTGGGAAGCATATACGGAGCCTTGATTGGAGGTTATATTATAGGGATGTCTGAATCACTAGTAACCTTCTACCTTTCAAAGCCACTGGGTCCCTCTATACTGCTATATAGCAAGGTTGTTTCCCTCATAGTACTTATAATCGCCTTAATAGTCAGCCCCAAGGGAATCGCAGGGCTGGATATATGGAGGAAAATGACATGGCGCAGGAGTACCTCCTCCTAGACATAATCCTCTGGTTTTCCATATATCTAATAGTGGCTTTGAGCCTTAACATAGAGTACGGCTATGCCGGGATACCAAATTTTGGTCGCGCTTTAGCTGTGCTCATTGGTGCCATAGCAGTTGGAGGAGTGGTTAACAGGATTCTCATCCTACTATTAGGAATCGAGGGGAGAGGAATTATAGAGACAAGCGGAACTCTCAAGAGTACAGTAAATGCGATGATCTCACAAAATCCCCTGCTTGGGCTGGGTATTCTTGTTTTGTGTTTATTGATAGCGGCGCTTATGGGCGCTGTTACCGGCGCCCTGTTTATTCTTCCCAGTGCAAAGCTTCGCCAAGACTACCTCGCGATAACCCTCCTCGCAATAAGTGAGGTTTTATTCCTGGTCTCAAACTACAACACTTCCATTATAGGAGGATACTACGGCGTCAGTATTCCGGATGTGCTCGCCTTCGTGCCTGGGGAGAGGAGGTTCTTGGCGTTTGCCCTTCTTGGCGTGGGTATCGCCCTGCTGGTCTACCTCTTTGTGGAGAGGCTCCTCACCTCGCCTTACGGCAGGCTTTTAAAGGCTATGAGGGAGAACGAAGATGTGGTTAAGGCTTTTGGAAAGAACATACTTGTGCTGAGGATAAAAACTGTAGCATTGGGCTCTGCTATTGCAGCCATAGCAGGAGCCTTTTACTCCCTTTACAGCGTTAACGTCATAGCCTCCACATTCTTTAGGGTTGATTGGACATTCTTCCCATTCCTCATGCTGCTGCTGGGGGGCATGGGAAATAACAGAGGCGTTGTCCTTGGTGTGTTTTCTTTTGTCATTGTAAAGGTGCTACTTATTGTTTACAAGTTTGAAATAAAGTCCACGCTGCACCTTCCCTTCGAGGCAACGTGGCTTGAATACATTCTCTTTGGGGTGCTCATGCTGCTCATCCTATACTATAAGCCCGACGGGCTTATAAAAGAGAAGCCAGTAACCCTGACACCTCCGATAAAGCATGCACTTAAACAAAAAGCCAAAGAAACATCGGGGAGATGAAACTCGAGCGTAGAGGCTGGATTGACAGGGGAAATTACAGAAAGCGCATTCTCACTCAGGGAGAGCTTGGAGAAGGCATCCTTGTGCAGGTTGTGCAGGTGCCTGCTGGAAAGGCGGTGGGGGAGCATTACCACAAGCAACAGACGGAGTTTTACTACATCCTCCGTGGAAAGGCAAAGCTGAGAATAGGTGAGGAGGTTTACGAAGCTAAGCAGGGAGAAGCTTATGTGTGCCGTCCTGGAGATATACATTCTGTGGACAACAGGGCAAGCGACGAAGCTTTTGAGCTGCTTGTGCTCAAGCTCAACTACCACGGCGAGGACAGCGTGTGGGTGTAATGATGGAGGTCGCTTTTCTCGGCGTGGGTGAGGCTTTCGGGGCGAGCGCTAACACAGCGCTGCTCGTAAACCGCGAGCTTCTCCTGGATTGCGGACCCCACGCTCTGCTCCAGCTCAGAAAGCTTGGCGCGGATCTGGCGAAGATCAAGCTGGTGTTTATCAGCCATTTCCACGGAGACCACTTTTTGGGCTTGCCAGCGCTTCTTCTTGCAGCGCGAGAAGATGGCAGAGAGGAGCCTCTAACCCTTCTCGGTCCAGAGGGGCTTAGCAGAGTTACCCAGGAGCTTCTCTACCTCTCCTACCGCAAGAGCTTGGAGGAGCTTCCGTATGAGGTTAACTTTGTTGAGGCAGGGGAGAAGGTTAAGCTGCATGGCTATGAGCTTGAGTTTGCACCAACACAGCATTCGCTGTCAGCGCTTGCAATTTCAGTTAAGAGGAGGAAGAAGCTAACCTACGTGGGCGACGGAGCACCCACCGAAGAGTTGGCTAAGCTTGCCTCCGGCTCAGACCTTCTGGTGGCTGAGGCTTACGGAGGAGGTGCTGCCACGCATTCTTCGCCTGTGCTTGCGGCGCAGCTTGCAAAGAAAGCGAAGGTTAAGCTTTTGGCGCTGGTGCACATGTACCGCGGGCTCAGCAAAGATGAAGTTGAAAAAGCCAGGGAGATTTTTGACAGCATACTCGTGCCTGGAGACTTAGAGACGGTGAAGATTTAAGACCACTTCAAGATGTTAGCCAATGCCTTCTCTGAAAAGGTTTCCTGGTGGTAACGTGAGCGACGAGCTTCTGCGTATAGTGGAAGAGGCGATAGAGAGCGAGAAGACCTCCCAGGAGCGCTACAGGAGGGCAGCGCAGGAGGCAAAAGACCCCGAGACCAAGGTTTTCTTTGAGCAGCTGGTCAAGGATGAGGAGAGGCATGAGCAGCTTCTCAGGGAGAGGCTCAAGACGCTGAAGTTGCTCAAAGGCTTTTGAGGGTGAGGAGGAACATCAGCGAGGTGAAGAGGAGAATTAACCCCAGCGAGGCTGCCATCTCAGCGGTAAACCTCTTTTTCTCCTTTCGCGCGGTGGCAACCGCATGGGTGAAGAGCACCACCGAAGAGGAGAAGGCAGTCAAAGTTATCAGAATAACCCCCGGTGAAAGGGTAGAGAAGACTTTTCCTGCGAGAATCTTCCATGAGTTGAGGGTATAGTAGAACACAACAATAAACTCAATAAAGCCCGCGGCCACCTGGAGGGAGATGCTCTCGTGCTGCAGCTCTATTGTCTCTCTGCCCCTTTCAATTGAAATCTTCATTCTAATCACATCTATGGCGTTCTTCACCTTTTCCTGAGCTAGGATGAAATTCTCCCTCTCGTACATTAAAACATCAAGAGCATAGGCGTAGCTATTTAGTCTCTCTGAAAAAATCTCATCTTCGCCTGTTATCAAGCCCTTAATCTCCTCCTCAAGCTCGTGTATATCCTCTCTCAGTGTTGTTATTGTTGAGCTCACCCACTCCAGGTACTGGGCAAGCTCAATGTAGATGAAGCTCAGCTTTTCAACAACCTTCTCAAAAGCCTCCAGGTCGCAGCACTTCTCACCCAGGAGCTGTGAAGCCTCTTTTTCAAACTCCTTCCTCTTCAGCCTTATTGCCTGCCGTTGCTCAAGAAAAAGCTCTGCCTCCCTGGAAATCTTTCTGCTCAGCAGGTCAATATAAACAAATTTAATGAAGAAGTCCTGCTCCGGCAGAGGAGAGAGTAGAAGGTAGCTCTCCCTGTCCTTCTCTCTTTCCATAAGGTAAAGCTCCCCCTGCGAGAGTTCACTTCTCCTCCAAGTAATGCCCCCATACAGCCTCTTTATCTTTTCTTTATCCTCTGAGATAAAAAGGATAGTTTCACCGAGAAAGAGGGACATCTCCTCCAAAGCGGCGTCTTTCAGCCTTTTTGATAAACTTATGTCCTCCTCAGGGGATAATATGAGGAGCTGGAGCACAACCACATCCCCACGGATGTAGAGAGAGGCTTTCGCCCTCGGGGCATGAAAGGCTCTCACCAAAGTTAGCTGGTTGTACTCCTCAAAAATCCTCTCCTCCCGCCCTTCTTTGAGCAGTTGTGTTATCGCGTGCCAGGTGTTCTTAATCTCATCGTCTTTTTCTTTAATAAAGTAGAGAAGGTGGGCAACAGCCTCTTTGCTGTGCATGATTTCGCTATCCCTCCTCCCCAAGTGCCTCTAACACAGCCCTGCGCATGGCTTCAATGCTCGGCTCCACGCCAAGCCAGATTCTTTCCGCCTCAGCGCCCTGATGAACCAGCATGCCCACGCCGTCTATAGCCTTGCACCCCGCCTTTTTTGCCTCCTTCAGAAGCAGGGTTTCTCTGGGGATGTAAACTATATCCATTACCGCCGGCTGAGAGGTGAGATGCTCCGCCCTGAGAAGCGTCTCCTCAGCGCGGGGATGCATGCCTACAGGTGTTGCGTGTATCACTATCTCGTGCTCCTCCACGGTGCTGCGCAGGTCTACTTCAGCGAGGCTCTTGGCGCTGACCCTCACCTTTCCGGCGCGCTCCACATCTCTCGCCAATGCCAGAACTTTCGCCTGGGTTCTGCCGAGCAGGGTGATGCCAGCCACCCCTCCACGAATAGCGAGGGTCATGGCTATTGCTCGAGCGGCACCACCAGAGCCCAGGATAAGCACGCGCTTACCTCTCGGCTCCACCCCTGCCTCTATTAGCGCGTTAAGCGCTCCCACGCCGTCGGTATTGTGCCCTATCGCTTTGCCCTCGCGGAACTCTATGGTGTTGACCGCACCTATCGCTCTAGCCTCTTCGCTCACCTCGTCCAGGTAGGGGATAACCTCTTGCTTGTGGGGCAGCGTAACATTAACGCCCCCGTACTTAAGCGCCTTAAAGCCTGCGATGGCGTCGCGGAGCTCATGCCCTTCCACGCGGTGAGCCACGTATATGCAGTTTAGCTTGAGCTCTGCAAAGCTAGCATTGTGCATTTGCGGAGAGAGGCTGTGCTCCACTGGGGAGCCAATGACGGCGAAAACCTTTGTCTTTGCGTCCACCATCTACGCTCCACCTAACGCTGAGAGCATCTGCTTCAGCTCCTTAACACTGAGCTGTCCCGGCGCGGTTTCGCGATTCACATACCCGTAGGTTATCGCCGAGCCCAGCATAGGTGCTGCGATCCTTGTAACCCTCCCAAGCTCGCCAAGGGAAATGGTAACTATTGGCACATCAAGGCGCTCGCTCATCTCCTGCGTCACCTTCAGCAGATTCACCACGTCGCGTTTGGATCTTGCGGTTACTGCAAGTTTTGCTATATCCGCGCCAGCATCAACCTCCTCCTCAATTATTCCGCACATCGTATCCACTTCTGGTGTCTCGTTAAAGTCGTGGAAGGAAACTATAACATCAACGTCGCTGCTTTTAGCCAGCTGAATTATCTCGTCGCGAAGCTCTAAATTCATGCGCAGCTCCACATCCACGGCGTCAGCCTGCCTCAGCCCTTCCTTCAAGCACAGGGCGATGTCCTTCTCGCTTCCGGGAAAAACTCCACCCTCCTTTTCGCTTCGTATTGTTAGGATTATAGGGAGTTCCGTCTGTAGGCGAACATTTTTGAGAAGTCTTTTAACCTCGGCTTCGTAAGCTCTTTCGCTTGAGCTCTCAAACTTCAGCCCATCGGCGCGAAGCTCAATTATATCAGCATCCTTGGCTAAACGCACTGTGTTTAAAAACTCGTCCACTGAGTGCTCTATTATCGAAGCGCATACTGCAGGCGTTCGCTGGAGTATTCTTGCCATTTTCACCCACCTCATTTTATTACTGGGCGAAAGGGTTATTTAAAGTCTCACCTCTCCCACTTTAATCGCAACTTGCAACTCCGCACAGGCGCTACCCTTAAGTTTTATCCTTACAAAACAATACCAATGAGCCTTGAAGAATACCAGCGGAAGCGCGACTTCTCCAAAACGCCTGAACCAGAGCCTAAAGAGAAGGCAAAGCATGAGAACATCTTTGTTGTGCAGGAGCATCATGCGAGAAGGCTTCACTATGACCTTCGCTTGGCTATGGACGGTGTGCTCAAAAGCTGGGCGATTCCAAAGCCGCCGCCCACTGAGCAAGGCGTGCGCAGACTGGCGATTCAAACAGAGGAGCACCCCTTAGAGTACGCAAACTTCGAGGGGGTTATTCCAGAAGGTATGTACGGCGCGGGTGAGGTGAAAATCTGGGATCGCGGCAGCTATGAGCTGGAGAGCAGGAAGGATGAGAAGATAGTATTTCACCTAAAGGGCGAGAAGCTGCGGGGACGCTACGTACTGCTGCGTTTCAAGAAAGGCGGCGAAAACGCGTGGCTCTTTTTCAAAGCTAAGGAGGAGAAAGATTGAGGCGAGAGAAGAGTGCGGGTGCGGTTATATTCAAGAGGAACTCGAGGGTAGAGTACCTCCTGCTCAAGTACGGCGCAGGCCACTGGGATTTTGTGAAGGGGCATATAGAGGAGGGGGAGAGTGAGATTGAAACGCTTCTCCGGGAGGCGGAGGAAGAGACCGGCATAAATGAGCTGGAGATTATCCCCGGCTTCAAGGAGAAGATAGAGTACTTCTACCGCTCGGGCAGGGAGCTTGTATACAAGGAGGTGGTGTTCTACTTGGCGGAGGCTAAAACCAGCGAGGTTACGCTGAGCTATGAGCACGTGGACTATGCGTGGCTTCCATTCCAGGAGGCATACGCCAGGGTTACGTATGCCAATGCCAAGCGCGTGCTCAAGGCGGCGAGGGAGTTTTTAGTGGAGAGGGGGATAGAAGTTGGAGCTGACTAAGGTAAAGTTCACCAACCTCAGCAAGGAGCTTTTTCCGGGTATTACCAAAGCGAAGGTGATTGAGTACTACATCAAGGTAGCGCCGAAGATGCTGCCCTACCTTAGGAAGCGAGCTGTGGTTATGCACCGGTTTCCCGATGGCATCGCAGGCAAAGGCTTCTTTGAGAAGGACGCCCCTTCGCATACCCCAAGCTGGGTGAAAACATTTAGGCGTTATTCAGAGCACGCAAAGCGCTATGTTAACTACATCGTGGGCGACGACCTGGACACGCTTTTGTGGATGGCTAACCTTGCAAGCTTGGAGATAAACGTCACGCTATCAAGGGTGGACGATTTTGAGAAGCCTGATATAGTGCTCATAGACATAGACCCGGCTCAAGGTTCCGGCTTCGCCGAAGCTCGCGAGGTGGCGCTTCTGATTAACGACAGGCTGAGGGAGCTTGGGTTAAGGAGCTACGTTAAAACCTCGGGCAAGAGGGGACTGCATGTGCTCATTCCCATTGTGAGGGAGTACTCCTTCAAGGACACTCGAGCATTTGTGCGCGAGCTTGGGCGCTTCGTTGCCAAGCTCAGAAAAGAGGTTAAAATAGACTATGCCCAGAACGCCGTGGGCAAGACCATGGCGGCGCCATACTCACTGCGCCCCCTGGAAGGGGCGCCGGTTTCAACGCCTCTCGCCTGGGAAGAGCTGGAGAAAGGTTTATCACCTGTGGAGTTGAATATAAATACTGTACCTGAGAGGGGAGACCCCTGGTGCGGGTTCTTTGAGCCTCAGAGGCTGGAGGTGAGGTATGGAGCTTAGCGCTAAGCCGCCAAAGCGGGCGATATGGAGCGGGAGTATAACGGTGGGCCTGGTCAACGTGCCCGTAAAGCTCTACCCCATGATTCGAGAGAAGGTCTTCTCCTTCCGCATGCTTCACCGCAGAGACAACGCGCCAATAAAATTTAAACGGGTGTGTAGCAAGTGCGGTGAGGAGGTCCCCCTGGAAGAAATAGTTAAAGGTTACGAGGTGCGCAAGGGTGAGTATGTGGTCTTTGAGGAAGAAGAGCTTGAGGCTATTAAGCCGGCTTCGAGTAAGAAGATAGCCCTTGAGAAGTTTGTTGACCTTGCCAGCGTTGACCCGATATACTTCCACACCTCCTACATCCTCACCCCTGATAAGAGCGAGGAGGCGTATGCCCTGCTCTTATATACCCTTCAGCGCACGGGCAAAGCTGGGGCGGGCAGGCTTACGCTCCGCTCTAAAGAATATCCAGTACTGGTACACCCCTACAGGGGTGCGCTGATCGCGACGACGCTGCACTATCCTCATGAGGTTGTAAGTCCACAGGACATGGAGGAGCTCCAGGGCATAAAGGAGCCCCCCGAGGAGGAGCTGGAGCTGGCGGCGACGATAGTGGATGCGCTATCGGACGAGTTTGACTTAGCGAGCTACCGCGATAACTACGTGGAGAGGCTTCAGGATCTTATCAACAAGAAGCTAGCGGGTGAGGTCGTCGTGGTGGAGGAGGCGGAAAAGGAGGAAGTTAGGAGCCTAATGGAAGCCCTGCGAAAGACTGTGGAGGAACTCAAGGCAAAGCAGGAGTAGAAGATGTTTATTAAACCGATGCTTGCAAAGACAGCAAGAAAGCCCTTTTCTTCGCCCGACTGGATTTTTGAGGTTAAGTGGGACGGGATTCGCGCCATAAGTTATGTTGACACCAAGCTGAGCATAAGGAGCAGGCGGGGCAATGAGCTGCTCAGAGCCTTTCCGGAGCTTACGGAGCTCAGGGAGCTGGTCTCCAGCAAAGCGATTCTCGACGGTGAGATTGTGGTGCTTCGCGGGGGGAAGCCGGACTTTCAGCTTGCGATAGAGAGGCTTAACGCCCCACAGGAGCGCGTCGCCTACCTGTCGAAGCGCTTTCCAGCGAGCTACGTGGTGTTTGACATCCTAGCTTATAGAGGCGAGTCGCTACTTAACACGCCCCTCATGAAGCGAAAGGAGGTGCTGAGGGAAGCGCTGAGGGAGGGGAAACACGTAGTCATAGCAGACTTCGTTGAGGAGCACGGCGAGGCCTACTACGAGGCTGTGCTTAAACTTGGCCTCGAGGGCATAGTGGCGAAGCGGAAGAAGAGCATCTACGAGCCTGGAAAGCGAAGCAGCGATTGGCTCAAGATAAAGCGGATTAAGAGTGTGGACTGCATTATTGTAGGCTTCACAAAAGGCAAAGGTGAGCGAGAGGAGAGCTTTGGAGCGCTCCTACTTGCGCTCTATCATGGCGACGAGCTGCGCTACGTGGGCAGGGTGGGCACAGGTTTTGACGAAGCCATGCTACGTAGCTTGAGAGAGCAGCTTGAAAAGCTTCGCGTGGGCTCTCTGGAGCTGGCTGGCTACGAAGGTGTGAAGGAGGCGAGCTTTGTAAAGCCAGAGTTCGTAGCTGAAATAGCGTACGACTCGGTGACCCGCGATTTAAGGCTGCGCATGCCCCGTTTCGTGAGACTCCGCTTAGATAAGCCCGCAAGCGAGTGTAGCGTGGAGCAGCTTGGAGAATTTTAAATATTTTTCAGAGAATATCTTTGCGGGTAAAGCAATAATGGATGTGAAAAGCGAACTCTTAGACACAGGCAGGTACATCGTAATAGGGCTCATCCTCGCTATTGCCTTAAACTTCGGCCTGGGCTTAGTGCTTGGCGCAGAGAAGCCGGTGATGGCGGTCGTGAGCAGCAGCATGGAACCGACGTTCAGCAAGGGCGACCTTGTGGTTATAAAGGGAGTAGAGCCAGAGGATGTGAAGGTTGGGGACATAATAGTCTACTACAACCCGTTTAAGCACATACCTGTAGTGCACCGCGTCGTGGCGATTGAGGAGATAGACGGAAAGCTGTACTTTATAACCAAGGGCGACAATAACCTCACGAATCCCTACCCCGACCAGGACCCCCGCGTCATGCTAGCCCCGCCGGTGAGCGAGCAGTACCTCCGCGGGAAGGTGGTGTTCTGGATACCCAAAGTTGGCTGGGTTAAGGTGCTCTTCACAGAGCTTGCGGCGAAGTATGGTCTTGTAAAGGTTATGCTGCTTGTTCTGCTGCTCTTCATCACCTTTGGCATGGTGGAGGATTACATAAAAGAAAGGAAGAAGAGCTCATCTTAGCTTACCCCCTATGCCGCGCAGGAAGCGCTCCACCTGTGCAAAGTCGAGGTCAACGCCAACCACGCGGAAGGTAACGCTTTTCATTCCCTGGGGAATCTGCTTTCCGCGGTAGATGTCTATGACCTCGCAGGTGAGTACTCCACGTATGCTGTGCCGAAGGAGCGATGCGATAAATTTCTCATCCGCACCCTCCGGCAAAACAACAGAAAAGTCCCGCCTTTCCTTTGGCAGGTGCTCAGCTTTGTAGCGCAGAAGCTCCTCCTCGGGCAGAAGCTCCACATTGGCTATCTTGAGGGTTATCTTCTTCTTGCCAGCTATGAGCGTAACCTTCTCTGGGTCAACCTCCACCACCTTGCCTACATGCACCGCTCCAGAGTAGAGGTGGCGGAGCGCAACCTCTTTGCCTATGCTCTCCTTGAGCTTTTTGAGCTCCTCGCTCAGCGCGTGTATAGCTTTGTCGCTGCGCCCCATCGCCGCCTCGACGTCGCCCATGTGACGCGCTGCCTTGGCCATGAGGTCAACGAAGGCGCGCTTGTCTTTGGCTGCGACTATCCCACGCAGCTTGGAAGCCTGCGATATGAAGGTGTCGTGCACCTTCGTGGCGAGGGGGTTGTGCATCTGTATGCTGGCGTAGAGGTGGGGGTTCTGCCCCACTATGCGCGCAATGAGGTCCAGCATCAGCTCATAAATCGGCGAGGCAAAGCGGCGGGAGTATTTAACGTCAATGCCAAGCTCGCGCAGCGTTGAGGCTACGCTTATGTAGGTGAAGTGGGTCAGGCACTGAACAACGCTCATTATTCTGTCGTGCTCCTCTGGCGAGGTTACTATCACCCTCGCCTTGTGCTTCTCCAGCCACTCGAGAAGCCAGCGCTTCCACTTCTCTCCTCGTAGGGGGGTAAGGATGAACACCAAGCCTTCGAAGCTGGTTACGCGGGGTCCGAACATGGGGTGGGTGCCTATAATCTCCACCCCTGGCTTGGCATGGGCGAGCATCGCCTTGCACGGCTCCACCTTTACACTGGTGACATCCATTAGAAGCGCACCTTCGCGAACGTGCGGCGCCACCTGCTTTATAACCTCGACAGTGTTGTCTATGTACACGCTTATTATCACTATGTCCCCCCACTTCGCGGCAGCGACGTTATCTCGCGAGAAGCGCACACCTATCTCCCGAGCCACTCGCTCCCCCTTTGCCTGGTCTCTGCCCGTGATAACAACCTCGTGCCCCTCCTCGGCGAAAACTCTCGCAAAAAGTCTGCCAAACTCGCCGCTGCCGCCGATTATCGCAACTCTAACCATGCTAATATTTAGCACGCCTTAATATAAAGCTTTAGGGATTGAGCTCGTTACAATGCTGTGCGTAAGGGGAAGAATCATGAAGAAGAATCTCGTACTCACAGGATTCATGGGCGCTGGAAAGAGCACAGTGGGCAAAGCTCTGGCAGCTAAGCTCGGGCTGCGCTTCGTGGATACCGACGAGGAGATAGAGCGCAGGGCAGGGATGAAGATTGCGGAAATTTTCCAGAAGCACGGCGAGCCACACTTTCGGGAGCTGGAGCGCCGCGTGGTGGAGGAGGTTTCAAAGCTCGAAGGCTGTGTGATAGTAACCGGCGGGGGGGTTGTGCTCAACAAGGAGAACATCTCCAACCTCCGCAAGAATGGAGTTATAGTGTATCTGCACGCTGAGCCCGAGGTGATATACCAGCGCCTTCGCGGTGATACCTCTCGTCCGCTGCTGCGCGTTGCCGATCCTCTGAAGAGAATAAAAGAGCTCATGGAGCAGCGCGCCCCTTACTATGCGAACCACGACTACATGGTGGACACCAGTAAGCTAAGCGTAGAGGAGGTCGTGGAAGGGGTGGCTAAACTTTACGCGAGAGCTTGCGGGAACAATTCGAGGAAAACTATATAAAGAGCAGCGTGCAAGCTTGTGCGATGAGAAGCAAAGGAAATAAACCCGAGAAGAACTCCCGCCTTTGGCTGTGGTTCATCCTTGTTATAATGGTGGGCGGCATCCTGGCGAGCGGTGTTGTTTTCAACCTCTTTGGCTCAAAGCCTGAGGGGGAAACACTTCCGGAGGAGGCGCCTGAGTCTGAGCCCTTGCTGCCCCCAATAAAGCTTCACCACAATGTGGAGAATACCACAGTTATGACCCCCTTTGGCATGGTGATGATCTACACCAATGGCACACATGCCTTCATAGACAATAACCATCCCCTTGCTGGCAAAACGCTCACCTTCACTGTCAGGCTTCTCAATATATCGCGTGAGGGTGTGGCTAACCCTAAGGTGGCGCAGGAAGGAGACGTCGTAACTGTAGACTATATAGGGAGACTTGAGAATGGCCAGGTCTTCGATACGACGATTGAGGAAATAGCGAGGGACCAGAGTATACCTAAGGCGCAGGAGTTTGACCTCCGTGGTAGCTATAAGCCCTTCACCTTCACTCTTGGCAGTGGCGAGGTGATAAGCGGATTTGAAAGAGCGGTGCTCGGGATGAGAATAAACGAAACAAAGACGGTTACCCTTGCCCCGAGTGAGGCGTACGGCGATGTAAACCCTGAGCTCGTGACGGTAATCCCTATATATGACGAGATCCCCCGCGTGGAGTACCTGAAGCGGTTTGTTGTGGTCTCAAAGGAGGAGTTTGAATCAGTTTTCGGGGCTGCCAGCGAGGGTGATGTGGTTGAGCTGCCGGGCATGAATATAAAGGCAAGGGTCTCCGAGGCTGGTGAAACCATTACGCTTGAGCTTCTTCTAAAGGCTGGAGATACCGTAAGTGTGGGATATCCGTGGAACTCCACAGTTGTTTTCGTTGGTGAGGACAAGATAGCAATACGCCACGATGTCTTGCCAGGCGAGGTTGTGCAGTTCAGCTCCCTGCCCTGGAACACCACTATTTTAGAATGAGCTACCTCATAGAAAACCTGCAGCCGCAGTAGTTCTGCCGGTAGAGATTAAGCTCTCTGCTTATCCTGACACTCTCTTTAAACCCATCCTTCTTCTTGAAGTCAGACTCAAGGTAAGCGATGCCGTGTCTTTCGCCTGCTTCTTTACCTATGGCGTTTATTTTCTCCGCCTTCTTGTGGGGGCTTATGGTGAGCACTGTTGCAAAAGCCTCGCATCCAAGCTCCTTCGCAAGCTTTGCCGTCTCCTCCAAGCGCAGCGAGTAGCACACCTCGCAGCGCTTGCCCCCTTCTGGCTCATCCTCAAGGCCTCGAACTGCGCTGAACCACTGCTCCACGTTGTACTCCCCAACTATTAGAGGGAAGTCCCAGAGCTTCGCAAGCCTCTCCACCTCGTGCAGGCGCTTCTGATACTCCTCCTCTCCGTGGATGTTGGGGTTGTAGAAGAAGGCGATTACCTCGTACTCATCTTTGAGTCGCTGGTAGGGCACAGTAGCGTCTGGAGCGCAGCACACATGCAATAGAAGCCTCTTTTTCATCTCAGCTTAAAATAAGCTTGCCTTCCATAAAAAATCTTTCCTGGGTTGAGGATGTTCTTTGGGTCAAGGGCGCGCTTTATCTCGCGCATTACCTGCGTTGCGTAGCCGTGCTCAAGCTCGAAATACCGGCGCTTCTCGGTGCCAATGCCGTGCTCTCCCGAGAGGGTGCCCCCGAGAGAGAGGCACTCCCTGAACAGTTCCTCTATCGCAGCGCTCACCCTGCGCATCTCCTCCTCGTTCTCTACGAGAAAAGTTGGGTGCAGGTTGCCGTCTCCAGCGTGACCAAAGGTGGCGATTCTAATGTTATGCCTCTGGCCAATGCCGCGAATTCTACGCATCATCTCGGGCAGCGCCGAGACGGGCACAGTGATATCTTCGAGCAGCAGTGTGCTTGCGAGGCGCGCCAACGCTGGAAGTGCAGCCTTTCGAGCACGCCACAGGCGAGCGATCTCTGCCTCGTCGAAGGCAAGCTCCACCTTCGCCCCTCTCCGGGTGAAAACCTGCGCAATCCTGCGAATCTCCTCCTTAACGTTAGCGTCAAAGCCCTCAACCTCAGCTAAGACGAGAGCCTCGGCTGAGCCCAGGTTTATGCCTGAGAAGCTTTCCACGGCTTCCACAACTAGGGAGTCCATAACCTCCAGCACAGCCACGTCAAGGCGCTTTGCCATAGCTTGGGTTATAGCCTTCCCAGCTTCTGTGAAGTCGTCGAAGTGCGCAATCATAGCCGCGTGGTGGTTTGGCCTAGGTATCACGCGGAGCCCTATCTCTGTAAAGAGCCCCAGCGTCCCCTCACTCCCAACGAAGAGGCTTTTGAGGTCGTAGCCGGATGAACTCTTCTTGTACCTCCCGCCAAGCTTAACAACTCTGCCTGTGCCGAGCACAACCTCAAGCGAGGCAACGTAGTCGCGAGTGGTGCCGTACTTCACGGCGCGTATGCCTGAGCTGTTCATTGCCACCATGCCTGCGATGGTGCAAACGCTTCCGCTTCCAGGGTCAGGTGGAAAAAAGAGCCCGTGCTTCGCCAGCTCACGGTTAAGCGCCTCATACACCACGCCGGGTTGCACAGCAACAAAGGCGTTGACCTCATCCACTTCAATAATCTCATCCATCAGCGAGAAGTCCACCACAATGCAGCCCTCGCAGGGAAGTGGGGCACCGCTCAGGCTCGTGCCGGCACCGCGAGCGACGAGAGGTATTCGCTTTCGTGAAGCCACCTTTACGATTTCCACAACCTCTTCTGTGCTTACCGGCCTAACCACGGCGATGGGATACCTTCGTGAAGGCGTTGCGTCGTAGGAGTATAGGAGCAGGTCTTCCTTATCAACGAGAACGCGCTCCTCAGAGAGGAAGGAAAACAGTTCCCTCATGGAGATAATTTGGCGAGGAGGCTATTAATCCTTTGCCCTGCAAGCTGCTTAAAGCTCAGGCTTATTGCAAAGGGCTTGACCTCAGCCAGAAAATCCTCTACGCTCTCATTAACCTCGTAAAAGGAGAAAATCACGGGCTTGGGAGTCAAGCCCTTCAACCTGAGCCCAAGTTCCACCTCAGGCTTAGCAAGCTTAATGGCGATGGCATCGCAGGCTTCCGCATACTTCGCGACCTTCTCTGCGTCGCCACCCTCGAGAGACTTTATCACATGGCACCCCAGCTTTGAGCGTAGTTTTTTGAGGTACTCAGGCTTTTCGCTTCCTCTAATTTCGAGTGCGTGAGGGGCAGCGAGCTCATAAACGCGCATTGCTTGAGCAGCAAATCTCGGCTCAATCTCAGCCACGGTGTATAGGAAGATAGGAAGACTTGCGAATATCTCCCTTGCCGCAAGGATGCTCTCCCTGCTGTTAACATCTACGCTAACCCCTATGGCGCTGGCAAAAGGCACAGCATGTCTCGCCTCCTCCTCGGAGGAGACAGTCACCTTGAGCTTTGTCATTCCAATCCCTTTGCCTGGGCAATGAAGCGCCTGACCTTCTCCGGGTCCTTCTTTCCAGGCTCAGCTTCGACGCCGCTGGAAACGTCCACTGCGTATGGCTTGACTATCTCAATAGCCTCGGCAACGTTCTCAGGGGTAAGCCCTCCCGCAAGTATCACGGGCTTGGGTATGCTCTCCACTATTTTTCGCGAGACCTCCCAGTCGTGGGTCCTGCCTGAGCCTCCCTGCTGCGGAGAGGGGGTGTCCAGGAGTATCGCATCCACGTAGTTGACGTAGCGCTTAGCTTCGGAGATGCTTTCCTCGCCCTTGACGTGGATGGTTTTGATTATGTTGCACGACACCAAGCCGCGAAGCTCCCGCACGAACTTTGGAGACTCGTTGCCATGCAGTTGAAGGAAGTCGGGGCGAACCGCCATGTACATGTTCAAAGCTTCTTCCACGCTCTGAGGCATTATAACCATAACGCCAGCGGTGGTAAAGGGCATCTCCTCCATTATCTTCTCAGCCTCAGCTAGGGTAATCTTCCGCGGCGTATCCACGGGCACCTCAACTATAAAACCTGCGAAGTCTGCACCTAGCTCTGAGACCAACTCAATGTCAGCGATGCTTGTGTTCCCACATATCTTTACCTTAACCATTCCTTTCAGCCCTGCCCAGCGGCAGAAGAAGGCGGTAGCTTCTCGTCAGAAAAGTTTGAAACTAGCTTTGCCTGCTCGCCTCCACAAGAGCTAAGAGCTTCTCATAGGCTCCGCCGGAGTCTATGCTCTTCTCCGCTTGGTCTATAGCTGAGTCGATGCTTTTCGCCTTACCCCCAACGTAGATACCCGCCGCCGCATTGAGCACCACTATATCGCGCCTCGCTCCCTCTTCGCGATCTTTTAGCAGCGCCTTAGCGATTTCTGCATTCCCCTGAGCGTCTCTGCCAGCGAGCTCCTCGGCGCGGGCGCGCCTTATTCCGAAGTCCTCTGGAGAAAGCGTGTAGGTCTCCACGCTTCCATTTTTGAGCTCCGCCACAAGAGTCTCGCCGCAGATGGAAATCTCGTCCAGGCCTTCTAAGCCGTGCACCACCAGCGCATGCTCCACCCCAAGGCGACCAAGAACCTGCGCGAGAGGCTCCACCAGCGCGGAGTCGAAAACCCCCAGGACCTGCGCCTGGGCGTTGGCGGGGTTTGTAAGCGGACCAAGCACATTGAACACCGTGCGGATGCCTATCTCCTTCCTCGGGCCTATCGCATACTTCATGGCCCCGTGAAAGGTGGGAGCGAACATAAAGCCTATGCCTATGTTTTCTATAATGCTCTCTACCTGCTTTGGTGAGAGGTTTAGGTTCACCCCCAGCGCCTCGAGCAGATCGGCACTCCCCGCCTTCGAGGTGACGCTGCGATTGCCGTGCTTGGCTATGGGCACGCCTGCGCCAGCGACAACGAAGGCGGCTATGGTTGAGATGTTGAAGGTTTTCACCTTATCTCCGCCGGTGCCGCAGGTGTCCACAAGTCTGCCGTCAACACGAGGGTTAATCTGCGCTGCAAACTCGCGCATAACACGAGCGAAGGCAGAGATTTCGGTGATCGTCTCACCCTTCATGCGAAGCGCCGTTAGAAAACTTGCGATCTGAGCAGGCGTCGCCTCGCCGCTCATTATGAGCTTCATTGCCTGCGTAGCTTCTTCTTCGCTTAAATCCTTGCCTTCAATGACCTTGGAAATAAACTCCTTCATTATCGCCACCAGCAGAATGTGCACAGAGTGACGACGATGACAAAATTTGAACATCATGGCACAAGGATTTCTCCCCGCAAGAACGTAGAGGCGTAGCCGCCCACCTTTACCCTTCCATCCTCGCAGGGCTCTGCATAAATCTCCCCCTCCCTTCCTAGGGCTTTGCCCTGGGATATTATAAGCCTCCTGCCTTTGAACGCGCGATGGCGCAATAGGTATGCAAGCAGCGCACCTGCGGCGGTGCCGGTGACCGGGTCCTCATCTATGCCACAGAGGGGCGCAAAGAACCTCGCCTCAGCTTCATTGCCTGAGAGGGCGAAGGCATAGATGCCAGCCGCCTTAGCCCGAGCGCACGCCTGGGCGATGCCCGGGAAATCTGGCTTCAGCCTTGGAAGCTCTTCTCTTCGCGAGAGATGCACAAGCAGCGCCGGTAAGCCAGTGGAAACTACCTCCACCGGCAAGTCGCCAAGACTTCGCTCGCTTATTCCCAGCAGTGATGCAGCCTCACTTTTTTCTATGGACGCGGGAGCAAACCTTGGCTCCGCTTGGGTGAGCCATACCAGAAAGCCATCGCTGCGTCTCTCCACCTCCACCTTAAGCACGCCCGCAAGGGTTTCAAGGGTTAACTGCGCCTTATCTTTGGGTTTAATTATCCCCTGCTCCGCCAGCACGTGAATGCTTGCGATTGTGGCGTGGCCGCAGAGGTCAACCTCCTGCGTTGGCGTGAAGTACCTCGCCTTAAAGTCAGCCTTCTCCGAGGTAGAGAGGAAGCAGGTCTCTGTCACATTCGCATCGCGCGCTATGGTGAGCATGGTATCATCGCCAAGCGCTTCAGCGTTCAGCACCACTGCCGCGGGGTTACCGGCGTAGGGCTTCTTGGAGAAGGCACTCACCTTGTAGAAAGGCAAAAAGCGCATGGTTTAAGTTGGGCTGGGTGGTATATTAATCATGCCCATTACACCCTTCCACCTTGGACCTGCGCTACTCATGGCAGTGCTTTTCAGGGGGAGGGTGAGCGCAGGAGCTCTGCTTATAGGAAGCGTCGTGCAGGATGTGCAACCCTTTGTGGTGCTCTTTCTGGGCATGCCCTTTGCGCTTCACGGGCTGAGCCACACGTATACGGTAGCTGCGCTGATCGCCGCTGCCTTAGCACTGACAATGCACCTGCTTAGAAGGGAGCACCTCCCAAGCCTTTACCTAGGCGCCCTCTTGGGAACCTGGTCTCACGTGCTTCTGGATTCCCTACTCTATGAAGATATGACGCCATTGTTCCCCTTTGAGAGCAATCCCCTCCTCTATATCCTTACCCCGGGGCAGGTTTACCTGCTGTGCACTCTGGCTTTTCCTCTTGCCGGTGGGATTTACATGCTAAAGAGGAGGTTACCCCAGGAAGCGCTTTAGTCTTGCTAGGAGCATCTGCTTTGGCATGGCTCCGACCATACGATCCACGGGTTTGCCGTTCTTGAAGAGCACAAGCGTTGGTATGCTCATCGCCTGGTACTGCATCGCCGCCCTGGGATTCTGGTCCACGTTTATCTTTGCAAACACCACCTTGCCTTTAAGCTCAGCGGCGAGTTCGTCGATTATGGGCGCGAGCATTTTGCACGGCTGGCACCAGTCGGCGTAAAAGTCCACGAGCACTAAGGGATACTTCTGCACAGTCTCAGCGAGGGTTGCCTCGTTCACATACACTGGGGAGGAGGGGTACTCCACCTTAGGCTGAGATGCGCGGAGGAGCATTTTCTCAAGCTTCTTCCTCTTTATCGCCTCTATCTCATCCATTGCCATCACCTCATCAGCGCTTCTAAGGTTGCTACCAGCTGGGGTTTTGGGGTGTAGCCCACAAAGGTTTTTACGGGCCTACCCTTAGAGTCGAAGAACATCATTGTGGGCGTACCGCGAATGCCGTAGTGGGAAACAAGCCTAGGATACCTGTCCACATCCACGTAAACAACGTTCACCCTGCTACCATACTCCAGCTGAATCTCGCCTATGATCGGCTTTTCCAGCTTGCACGGATTGCACCAGGTGGCATAAAACATCACCAGCGTGGGCTTGCCCGAGTGCAGCGCCGCTGCAAGCTCCTCTTCTGCATTACTATCTCCGCCCTTGCTCGTGCATCCGCTTGCGAGGATGAGCAGCACAAGGCTTATCGCTAGAAGCTTCTTCATTCAATCACCTGCGATAGTTATATATCCTTCCAACGTGGAATTATTTTCAAGAGTTTAAATATATTGTAACATGTTCAACAAATTTGAACATAATATAGGGAACAGAGGTCTGGCGATGTTTGAGGCGAGAAGCTTGATATGCTCGGGCGAGCCCAGTGTTGACTTTGTAATGCAGTGTCTGCTCGGGCTTCGCCCCCTGGAGGCTGAGCTTTACTTTGAGCTGCTTAAGGCTCCCGGTACGCCAGTTGAACTCAGCGAGCGTATAGGCAAAAGCCGCAGCTTAGTGCAGCGTGCCCTTCAGAATCTGGTTGGCTATGGCTTAGCCTATCGCCGCGTGGTTACACGGGAGAGGGGAAGAGCATACCTTTACGAGGCAGTGCCCAAGGAAGAGGCAAAGAAGATTCTGCGCAACGCCGTTAAACAGTGGGTCAACGCTGTGGAAGAAGCAATCTCTAAATGGTAGTTGGTGAGGATGGGGTAATAGGGGCGGGTGCGGCGCCCCTACTCAGTGCGCCTCAGGCATCTCTTTGTCTTTAGCGCTGGGGTGCACCACTTCCTCGGCTTCTATCGCTATAGCAACCTTGAGGAGAAGGGTGTACACCAGAAAACCAAGAGCCCACACGGCGAGGGTTATCATTATTTCCATAAGTGTGGGATAGTACTCCCATATCTCGCCGATGGGCGTGGGTATAAAGCCTGGTATTATGAGGCCCATACCCTTCTCTGTCCATATGCCGAGGAAGGCGAAGATGCACGCGATGTTGAGCGTTGTGAAGTTCTTGCGGGTCTTCGGGAAGAGCAGCAAGATCGCGGCGATTATCTCCATTGTAATCGCTGCCCACATGTATGGCTGAAGTTTGCCATAGTGTACGCCGTTGTGCTCCAGGCCGAAGAAGAGGTACTTCAGCGGCGCAAGGTGTGAGGTTGCGGCGTAGCCCACGGTGTAAATCTCAGAGCCAAGGAAGAACAGGTTGACCAGCATGGATATTAAAGCGATGTGCGCCAGGGTGAAGAGCGCTCTGTCCGTCACAACGAGCTTACACCCGGGCTTGCCAATGCATGTGTAGCGCCTGACTATCTGGAGGATAATTATCATCAGTGCGGGTCCTGCTGTAAACGCGCTTGCAAGGAATCGCGGAGCCATCACGGCGGTGTTCCAGAAGGGTCTCGCGGCTAAGCCACCGTAGAGAAACGCCGTAACTGTGTGGATGCTTATCGCCCAGGGTATGGAGATGAGGATGAATATCTTAATCCACTTTCGTGGAGGCTCGCGAACGTAGGCTTTGTACAGCAGGTAGCCCGGGATTAGCAGGTTCAGGAACAGGTAGCCATTGAGCACAATCACGTCCCAGGTGAGCATGGACTGAGGCCAGTTTGGCGTACCTGTGAAGGGCAGGATGTGGAGCATCCTGTCAATCCTACCGAGGTCAATAAGCACGAAGCTCAGACACATTGTCAAAGCTCCAACAGCGAGGAGTTCGCCGAATATGGTGATATGTTTGAATTCCTTGTAGTTGTAGATGTACGCAGGCAAGACGATCATCACTGCCGCCGCTGCTACGCCAACGAGGAATGTGAAGTTGGCGATGTAGCTACCCCAGCTCACTTGGTCGCGGATGTCGGTGATTATCAATCCGTATTTGAGCTGGTAGTAATATGAAAACGCTCCGAAGAGCACCATTATGAGCAGACTCGCCAGCCATGCGTAGTACTTCTTGCTTCCTGTCAGGGAAACCTTTATTGAGGTTATCACGAAGTCGATTAGCTTGCTCATCTCCATCACCTCAGTCCATGAAGTAGAAGAATTTCGGCTGCGTTCCGAGTTCCTCTTTCAGCCGGAAGACGCGCTTTTTCTCCAGCACCTTCCTCACATCGCTCTCTGGATCAAGCAGGTTGCCGAACTTCCTTGCACCCACTGGACAAGCTTCCACGCACGCGGGGTAGCGCCCCTCTCTGGTGCGCTGTATGCAGAAGGTGCACTTTTCCACAACGCCACGCATGCGGATACGATTGCCCAGGTAGTGCATCTTGGGGTTGATCTCCTCCTTGGGTAAATATGGATCGCTCCAGTTAAACCTGCGAGCCCAGTAGGGGCACGCGGCGAGGCAGAATCTGCAGCCAATGCACCAGTTGTAGTCCACCACGATTATTCCGTCAGGCTCCTTCCATGTAGCTTTTGTTGGGCACACCTTCACACAGGGTGGGCGCTCGCACTGCTGGCACTGGATAGGCACGTAGAATTTATCCTCCTCTGGCACATGCTCCGGGTTGTAGTAGTGCTCATTCTCCTCTAAGTTGACGCCCGCAATAATCTCGCCAAAGCGAGTACGGAAGTCTTTGCCTTCCTCGCCAGGGTGAATCTTGAACTTCTCTATCTCAAGCACGCGGATCCACTGTATCTCGCTTTTAGTCGGATCCTTAGGTGAGGCTCGAGACTGGTTGTTCTCCCGCATGCAGGCATAGACGCAGCGCCTGCAGCCGATGCACTTCTGTATATTGAGCGCGTAGCCCCAAACAACGCCTTCCTTTGGTGGCGTCGTCTTTATCTCAGCGTCTATACCGTACTTCTCCTTGTACTCTTTCTTAAGACGCTCTATAACGCGCTTCTTGTCATCGTCGCTCATCTCTTTGTAGTGTTTCTGGAAGAACTCCTCGAGGGTTACGTCAATTACTGGGATACGCACGTTTGCGAAAGGAATAACAGCTGCGGTTGCACCAGCAGCCGCTTTTTTGAGGAAGTCTCTCCTGCTCTCGTCAACCATCTCTCTACCTCCACGCGGCGTACACAGCAAGCAAAAGGCTTAGTGCTAGCACTATGAAAGAGTATACCGGATAGTTGGGAATCTCCTTTGAAGCTGGAGGCTTCTCCGGCGGCTTCTCTGGCTTAATCGGTTTGAACTCTGGATCATGCGGGTTGTGGCAATCTGTACATATAACATCCGGCTCTGGGCTTTCGATACTGCCAACCCACCTGCCGTGGATGTGGTCCTTCCACTCCTGGTAAATCACGCCATGGCACTGGGAGCAGAGCAGGGGTGCTTCTTCAAACGGAATCTCGCTGCCGTTGAAAAGGCGGAGGGTGTCGCGGTTCACAGGGTTGTGGCAGGTGAGGCACCAGAACTTGCCGCCGCCATGGTTGAACTCAAACCTGTGGTTGGGCTCTCGCGGAGCAGCGCTCAAGTCCCGGGGCGTGGGGTTGGGCTTGAACTGGGCATGGCAGACGTTGCACCTCCCCCCTGGCTCAGGCTCTCCTGCTGGAAGCTCGCCGTAGCCTTCGAGGGTGCCGTGCTCCTTGTAGTACTCTCCCGCAGGTCCCAGTTCAGGCGGACCATTGGGATGGCAGACAACGCAGCTTTCGCCAGTCTTTTCCGCATACTCTGGCTTGGCATGAGCCACGGAGAGCATGCTCAAAAGGATAACAAGAATTACCAGACCCTTGGCAATGCTTACTTCCTTCATCCTCTCAATCTCCTGCAGAGCTTTTTGTAATATCAGATTATCGGAGCGGGCTTCCACTAAGCCACCTGTGTAATTAATTTAATAAATATTTAAAAGTTTTGTTCGGTATCCTGCGGTGGAGGTTTTGTTAAAATTAAGGTTAAACTATATATTTTCCACGTGAACCTCCCCTTTGTTGACTATGAAATTGAGCGACTTCGACTACGCCCTGCCAAAGGAGCTTATCGCCCAGGAGCCCCTTAGAAGGAGGGATGCCTCAAAGTTAATGGTGCTGCGAGGCGACAATATAGAGCACCGCATCTTCAGGGAAATAGTACGCTACCTTGAGAGGGGCGACCTGCTTGTTTTCAACAATTCTCGCGTAATTCCTGCGCGCCTTAAGGGGAAGAAGAGCACTGGCGGCAGGGTGGAGCTTCTTCTGGTGAAGGAGCTTGAGGAGAACCTGTGGGAGTGCCTCTTCAAGGGTAAGCTGAGGGAGAGCATGGAGATAATATTTCCTTCTGGAATACATGCTCGGGTTGAGAATAAAAGCGAAGGTAAACTTGTGGTCCGCTTCAGTGGTGGAGATATTAGACAGGCGATGTGGAAGATAGGTGAGATGCCAACCCCGCCGTACATAAAGAGGAGGGTAGATAACCCGGAGGAGTACCAGACGGTTTATGCAAGCAAGGACGGGAGCATAGCCGCGCCCACCGCAGGGTTTCACTTTACACAGGAGCTTTTAGCTGAGCTTCGCTCCCACGGGGTGGAGTTCGCCTTTATAACCCTGCACGTGGGTTTGGGAACCTTCCTGCCGGTTAAGGTGGAAGAGGTGGAAAAGCACCGCATGCATGAGGAGCGTTTTGAAATTCCCCGCGAGGAGGCAGAGAAGATAAACCGTGCGCTGGAAGAGGGGTGCAGGGTTTTCGCCGTGGGTACGACGACTGTTCGCGCCCTGGAGAGCGCCTTTCAGGACGGAGGAGTTGTTCCGGGCGTTTCTACGACTACGCTCTTCATCTACCCTGGCTACGAGTTCAGGCTGCCCTATGCCGGGCTAATAACCAATTTCCACCTCCCCCGCTCTACGCTTCTAATGCTCGTGAGCGCCTTCGCAGGGAGGGAGCGGATTCTCAGGGCTTACCAGGAGGCGATTAAGCACAGGTACCGCTTTTACAGCTTTGGGGATGCGATGCTGATATTCAGGTGAGTCCTCTTAGTCAAACGCATAATTTTTCAATTCAGATTATATATAAAAACCTGCGCAGATAATTAACTCACATGAACCGCCTTGAGAGAGCCCTTGAGGAGCTTAGGAAGAGAAAGGTGAGCACAGGTATAGTGCTGAAGCCCCAGAACATATACTACCTCACCGGTTTTTATCCCTCAGCTTTTGCGGCCCTGCTTCTTGAGGACAACCCAAGACTTCTCGTCTCGCCAATGGATGGGAAGCGAAGCGAAGGCTCAAACGTAGAGGTGGAGGTGGTCAAGAACTTCAGACGAAGGTTAAAGCAGATAAAGGGTAAGCGAGTTGGCATAGAGAAGGGGTACGCCAATTATGAGTTCTATGAGAGGTATCTTAAAGGGAGGCAGGTGGCTAACCTAGGGTTCTTGGAGGATATGCGGAAGGTGAAGGAGAAGGAGGAGCTGAAGAGGATAAAAAAGGCGGCGCGGATAGCAGAGCAAGTAATGGGGAAAGTCGCCGAGAGGCTTACCCAAGCCGAGAGTGAGAAGGAACTTGCCGCCTACGCTGGGTACCTGTTGGAGAGGGAAGCCGATGCTGCCTTCGATGTGATCATCGCCTCAGGTGAGAACTCCGCTATCCCTCACCACACGCCAAAAGCGGTTCCCCTTGAGCCTTCTTCGATTATTGTCGACCTGGGGGCGAGGTTTGAGCACTACGCAAGCGATATAACGCGCAGCTTTTCCCTCGCCGAAAGCAAAGCCTTCCAGGAGATTTATGAGGCGGTGCTCGAAGCTCAGAGGGCGGCGATTGAACATTGCGTTGCCGGCAGCCTTGTGCGTGAGGTTGACAATGCTGCCCGCGAGGTGCTGCGGGAGTATCGCTTAGAGAAGTACTTTCTGCATTCCACGGGACATGGGCTTGGATTGGAGGTGCACGAGGCTCCTACCTTAAGCATGCACGGGAAGGAGGAGCTTCGCGAGGGAATGGTGGTGACAGTAGAACCTGGGGTTTATAGGGAGATAGGTGTAAGGATTGAGGACATGGTTTTAATAGGAAAAAAGCCAAAGCTGATTACCAGCTTCAGGAAGTGATTGCATGCTCATGAGCTTCAGAGGGATTTCACCGAGGTTGGGAAAGGATGTGTTCGTAGCTCCATCTGCGCAACTAATTGGCGACGTGGAGATAGGCGATTTTTCTAGCGTATGGTACAACGCAGTTTTGCGGGGGGATAGGGATAGGATTAAAATAGGCAGGTACTCCAATGTGCAGGACGGCGCAGTTATCCATGTCTCCAAGGGCTTTCCAGTAGAGATAGGCGACTTTGTGAGCATAGCCCACGGGTGCGTCATCCACGGGTGCAGGATTGGGAGCAATTCGCTTATAGGAATGGGCGCTGTGGTGCTGAATGGCGTGGATGTTGGTGAGAACTGCCTTGTGGGCGCTGGCGCTGTGCTCACAGAGGGCAAAAGCTTTCCGCCAAACTCGCTTATCCTTGGCGTGCCGGCGAAGGTTGTGAGGGAGCTCAGCAGGGAGGAGGTGAAGGCGATAAAGAAAAACGCCGAGGTTTATCACGCTTTGGCGAAAGAGTACATGCGTGAGCAGCCATGAAACTCTTGCTTATAGACCCGAGCGTCGCCGGAATAAGCGGCGATATGTTCATCGCCGCACTTTTGGACTTAGGTGTCCCCTCTGAAGCCCTGGAAGAGGTTGTAAAGCTCATTGAGAGCGAGACCGGAAAAAAAGTTAGATTTGAGCTTAGAGATGTGAACAGGAAGAATATCAGGTGCAAGCAGGTGGTGCTGAATATAGAAGAAGATTTTGAAGGGTTATCTTACGATGATATCAGAGATTATATGGAAAAAATCCTCGAAAAATGCCGAATTAGCAGGGAGGCAAAGGATTTTGCCAGGCGGTGCCTTGAGACACTCATAGAGGGCGAGGCACGCATTCATGGCGACCAGCATGCCCACCTCCACGAGCTTGGGAGTGTGGACACCCTCTTCGACATCCTTGGCGCTGCCTCGCTGCTTGCTGCTCTGGGCGTTTTTAAAGATTTTAAGGTAATCTCCACGCCTGTAAATGTTGGCTCTGGTGTGGTTAGAACCTCGCATGGTGAGCTATCTGTGCCCCTGCCCCTGGCTGCGGAGATTCTAAGAGCTAAAGCTGTGCCCTTTTTTAAGAGACACAAAGGCGAGCTTGCCACGCCAACAGGGCTGGCGATTCTCGCTTGCCTTGTGGATGAGTTTTCAGAGGAGCTTCCCGTAGCCAAGATTTTGAGCATAGGCAGAGGCGCGGGTACAGCTCAGCTCAGCAGCGCACCGAATGTGCTCCAGCTTTACCTCTGCGAAGCGCCCTTGCTGGAGAAGGAGCAGATATCGCTGCTCGAAACAAGCGTTGACGACGTCTCTGGCGAGGTTCTGGGGAATGCGGTGGGAGAGCTCTTCAAGGCGGGAGCGCTGGATGTGCAGATTATACCCACCGTAGCAAAGAAAAACCGTCCCGGCTACGTGGTCCAGGTGATTTCGCCTCTTGGCGAGGAGGAAGCGCTCGCTCAGCTGATGATGCGCGAACTGGGCACCCTGGGGGTGAGGTACTCTAGAGTCAGCATGCGCTTTGCCCTCAGGAGAGAGGTCAGGAAAATCAGGGTGAGAATCTCAAACTACGAGGGCTATGCAAGGGTGAAACTGGGCTTGGACGAAAAAGGCAAAGTTGTGACCCTGAAGCCAGAGTACGAGGATGCAAGGCGCATAGCAGAGCAAACCTCGCTACCCATTCGCGAGGTGCTGAGCAGGATTGCCTGCGAGGCGAGGGCTAAGTTTTTTTGAAGTTACCCGCAAGCGGAGCTTGCGGTGTGACGAAACTTCGCTGCGCGGTTCGCTATGAGCGCCGCCACTACACCTGCGCCGAAACCGTTGTCTATATTCACCACCGCTATGCCGGGGGAACAGCTCTGGAGCATGGCAAAGAGTGCCGTCTCGCCCTTGCCGTGGATGCCATAGCCTGTGGAGACGGGCAGGCCTATAATTGGTATGTCCACAAGACCTGCGACCACGCTTGGCAGAGCACCTTCCATGCCAGCCGCCACTACTGCCACGTCAACGTCGGCGCTCACAATCTTTTCCAGCGCGGGTAGAAGGCGGTGTATGCCTGCTATACCAATATCGCGGAAGGAGAACACCTCGCATCCCATCTCCCTCGCGATCACCTCCGCCTCCTCAGCGGCGGGTATGTCTGAGCTTCCTGCGCAGAGCACCGCTACCCTGCCGCCTGTCTTCTCCAGCTTAAAGTCTTTCGCCTTGAGCACCACCAGCCTGGCATTGGGATAAATCTCCACCTTGGCTCTGCCCTCAAACTTCTCTTTAAGCGCCCTTATCTTCTCCTCATTCAGGCGGGTGACTATGCACCTCCCCTTTCGCTCAATAAACTTCTCAGCAATTTTAATTATCTGCTCAGCGCTCTTACCCTCGCCGAACACCACCTCGGGGGCACCCGCTCTCGCTTCTCTGTTGATGTCAAGCTTGGATAAACCGGAGATTTCCTCCAAGCTGAAAAGCTTGATCTTCCTTTCCGCTTCCTCCACGCTGAGCTTCCCAGCTAAAAGCTCCTCAAGCACTTTCCTGAGATGCATGAATAGAGAAGATAGGAGATAACTTAAAAATTTATCCTAACTTATAAGGAAGTACAGGTTCTTTCCGCTTCTCGACTCCTTGCGCAGGTACTTGTAAAGCATGTGGTAGCGTATGAACATCTTTATATTTCCAGGGTTGACATCGTAGCCACGCTCACGGAGTCTTGTTACTATCTCATCCCCGGCTAGCTTCTCCCTCCCCTCAAATACCTCGAGGATTGCCTTAACCTTCTGAGCGGTATTTGCAAACCTCTTCATGTTCACCTCACCACGTTCTAATAATAGTCCCGGATGAGTGATATAAAATTTTTCTGATAACCATTTAGACATGCTCATAAAATAAAAGTGTTTTAAAAACCTTTTTGTTTCCTTTTGTTTTACAATGTTCCTTTCACCGAATAGCAGCTAAAATTTACTCCTTGTCGTTACGGAAATTTCCATATTGGATGTAACGTTTTCATACGTTTTCATATGGAAAATCATGGCTTCTTTGCAAGATATATCTTGTTTCTTCTACCTACCTGCTCCTTCCTTATGGCTCCTCTCTTTTCAAGCTCAGATAATATCTTACTTACCTTTGTTTTAGAAAAACCTGTAATTCTAACAATGTCTCGCTGGTCTATGCCTTCATTCTCTATTATCAGCTTCATTATCTTCTGTTCATCCTCTTTGAGGATTTCTATCTTCTCTTCAAGCCTCTTCTTTCTGTCGAGCAACAACCTAATAGATATCCCCTTCGCCTTTAGATACTTGTATGTAAGGAAGAGTATGATTACAGCGGCGATTAAGAGCAAAGCTATGTAAATATAATCTCTCGCCTCGAAAAGGTTCTCATAAATCACAATAACTCTGAAATCCTTAAACTCTGGCGGTATAGGTTCGTGGAGCTCCCATTTTAGTATAACTCTCCTCCCATCAGAGGTGGGCTCACTCTCCGGGCTGACTCCGTTCTCCACCACACCGTAGCCAGGTGGTAAGGCTATGGTGAACTTGAAGTTCTTTACATTTGCGAAGAGGGAGTGGGTTACGCTCAGGATGTAGATATTCTCGTGCCTCTCCACGATGTGTTCTAGGGTGTAGCGGTAGGTAATTTCGTAGGTGTCGCCGAAGCGCAGAGGCTTTGGCAGGGTTGTCACGATGTAGGAGCGCTCACCTCTCTTCTCTACCCGGAAGTTAAGCTCTTCCTCTCCGCTCCTGACCATCACATTTCTAAGCTTTCCGGAGAAGGGGTATCGAAACTCGGTAATGGTGATGTTCTGGTTATTGAATATTGTGATCGTCACTTCCTCTATTCCATAATCGTTGGATATTTCCAAGCTTGCCACATAGTTTGTGATTTCAATTCCATGCACGGGGGTGAGCAGTATCAGGAAAAGCACCAATACTAGCGAGGGTCTCATCACAGCATCCTCTCCAGCGCTTCCCTACCTTTCATCCCTCTCCTTATGCCAAGTGCTTCCGCTGCACTAGTGACCTCTGCAACCTCTTTTTCGAGCATGTCCTCGAAAGTGTTAACCCCTCTCACAACCGCCGCAGCATCGCCAAGCTTCTCAGCCACCTCTATATTGAGGTAGCCGCACATAAGGTAGCCTCTTTCTGCCTTAATTACTATAAGCGGTGCTTTCCCGAGGAGGATTCTCAATCCAGTTGCTGAGCCTTTTTCAAGGTTGATTTTTTCTATCTCCATGGCTACCCCTAGCTTCGCTCTTAATTTCTCCTTAAGAATATTTAACATTTCCGAAAAGAAGTTTTTAAGTCATGTGGTGTACTCGGCGTTTATCCTGATGTACTCATAAGTTAGATCGCAGCCGTATGCTTCGCCCCTGCCTCTGCCAAGGTTAAGCTCTGCGGTGATGTAAATCTCCTTTTGTCTAAGCACCTCCTCCGCTGCTTTAAGCTCTGCGGTGCCCTCAAGAGCGAGGGGTTTCCCCTTTTCAACCAGGCACACCCTTCTCTCGTCGCCTTTTGTACCCACGTACAGGGTTATCTTTTCAGGCACGACCTCAGCGCCCGAGTAGCCTAAGGCGGCGATTATTCGCCCCCAGTTTGGGTCGCCCCCAAAGACAGCGCTTTTCACTAAATTTGAGCCAACCACTGCTCTTGCGGCTAAATTTGCGTCGCTATCGCTCACAGCACCCAAAACGCGCACCTCTATGTACTTCGTCGCCCCCTCACCGTCTCGAGCGATGCTCTTTGCGAGCGTCTGCGTAACAAAATTCAGCGCCTCCTGGAAGCCCGCGATGCTATCGTTAGCTGCACTTCCATTTGCGAGCAGAACAACAAAGTCGTTGGTGCTTGTGTCGCCGTCCACAACCACGCGGTTGAAGCTCTGCTCCACCGCCCTAGCTAGCGCTTCGTCCATCTCCTCCTTTTCCAGGCGCGCGTTGGTGGTGAGGAAACAAAGCATCGTCGCATGGCTGAGCTTTGGCGCGATCATCCCCGCGCCTTTGGCTATGCCCCCTACCTCGTAGCGAGAGCCGTCGCTCAGCTCAACCTCGACTGAGCAGATCTTTGGAAAGGTGTCGGTGGTCATTATAGCCCGAGCTGCATCTTCACTTGCCTTTGGCGAGGCTTCCAGCGAGCGAGCGGCTTCGTTAGCGAGCCTCTCAACCGTAGCCAGGTCAAGCCTCCTGCCTATAACGCCGGTGCTTGCCACGAGGTAGTTCTCCGCTTTGCCTCCAAGCAACTTCGCTGCAAGCGAGCACATCTCGCGGGCGTCCTCCATGCCAGCGTCGCCAGTAAACGCATTTGCGTTGCCAGAGTTTGCGATTATCCCGAAAATATCGTTGTTCACATGTTCCTTGGAGACCAGCAGAGGCGCCGCCTTAACCTTATTTGAGGTGAGCATAACCGAGGCCTTCGCAGGAGTTTCGCTTCTGATAAGGGCGACGCCGTACTTTCCGCGCTTAACCCCGGCTGCCCTAAACCCGGGAACGCAAACGCCGCGATTTGTAACCTTAAGCTCTACCAATTCCTACACCTCTATCTCAGTGCCTCGATGCTCGCCTCCGCGCAGCGCTGCCTCAATACGCTGGAGTTCGCCCTTAACCACCACAGTTTTAATTCTGTGCTCTTTTATTATCCTCACTGCCTTGGGGTCGAGGATTGCTGAGATGCCTGCCCTGTGCTCGTTGCCCACAAGCTTAATTAACTCCTCCACGCTTATCCTTTCGTACTTCTTTGCCTCGGGATTCTTCCTGGGGTCATCGCTGTAAACGCCGTCTACGTTTGTAGCGTTTACCAGCAGCTCTGCGCCCAGCCTCGCTGCAAGCATCGCAGCTACGGCATCGGTGGTGTGTCCTGGGGTAGTACCCCCCATAACTATAACCTTATCCCACTCCTCTATCTCCTCAATGCTCTCGGGCACATGCTCATACGCTTCATTCCCAAGCGCAGCTATAACCAGGCGTGCGTTCATTCTCGTGGCCAATATACCCAGTTCATCGCAGAAACTCTCACTCGCTCCAAGGCCGCGAGCAGCTTCGATGTACTCCCTCGCCACCCTTCCGCCACCTACCACTATCGCTAGGTGATACCTCTCGCGTCGAAGCTTAGTCACGAGCGAAGCAAACTCTCTAATAAAATCCAGATTTATGCCAGGCGACGCAACTATGGAGCCACCCAAGCTGAGCACAGCCTTCAAATCTCTCACCATGTTAACTTTGCTACCTGTGATTCATCAGGTACATATTTAAACTTTTAGGCGCAAAGCTTAAAAATAAACATGAAAAAACAAATGGAAGGGTTTCCTTTCTTTTCGGAATATTTGGTGGTATAATGGCAAAGGCGTCCTCGGTTGAGCTGCACAGGCTGAAAAAGGAAATAGAGTTTCTGGAGAGCAAGAAGGGTAAAGGCACAGAGCTGATTAGCCTTTACATTCCGCCGGATAAGAATTTAGCCGACGTCATGGCTCAGATGCGAGAGGAGTACTCCCAGGCGATGAACATAAAGAGTGCGAGGACGAGGAAGAATGTGCAGTCTGCTTTAGAGGTTATAATGCAACGCCTCAAGCTGTTCAAGCGCCCGCCTGAGAGGGGTATGGTTTTGCTCGTGGGCACTATCCCCCACGGCACCAAGGATAAGATGGAAGTTTACATAATAGAGCCTCCGGAGCCCATAACCACCTACATCTACCGCTGCGACTCCCAGTTTCTCCTAGGCCCCATAAAGGAGATGCTTGAGGAGAAGGGCACCTACGGCTTGCTTCTCGTGGATAGAAATGAAGCTACAATAGGCCTGCTCAAGGGCAAGCGAATAGAGACGGTGCGCAGGATAATCTCCAATGTGCCCAGAAAGCACGGTCGCGGCGGTCAAAGTCAGCGTCGCTTTGAGAGGCTTATAGAGATCGCCGCCCATGAATACTTCAAACGCGTGGGTGAGCAGGCAAGCGAGATTTTCATGAACGTGCCAGATCTGTTGGGCGTGCTTGTGGGCGGACCTGGACCGACGAAGGAGTTTTTTGTGAACGCCGACTACCTGCACCACGAAGTTAAGAAGAAGGTTATAGACATAATAGACACCTCCTATACCGACGAGTTTGGCTTAACTGAGCTGGTGGACAAAGCAAGTGGCGTCTTCGAAGAGCTGGAGATAGTCAAGGAAAAGAAGCTGGTGCAGAAGTTTCTCAGAGAGGTGGTTAAGGACCACGGCTTAGCGGCGTACGGTTTGAATGAAGTCAGAGAATACCTTCAGATGGGTGCCGTGGATACGCTGCTCTTTTCCGAGGATGTGGAGAGCTACCGCGTTACCATCGCCTGCTCAAGCTGCGATTACAAGACTGAGAAGACGGTCAAGGATTTAAAGACGCTGGAGCAGCAGCTAAATAAGGAGCAGTGCCCCAAGTGCGGAGAGCGCTCCTTATCTATTGAGAGCTTCAAGAGCACTCTGGATGAACTAAAAGAGCTGGCAGACGCGACGAACGCCAAGGTTGAGGTGATATCTACAGAAACAGAGGAGGGTCAGCAGCTACGCAGCTTCGGAGGCATTGCCGCGATCCTCCGCTACAGACCGAGGTAGGACTATGCTGAGCGAGGTGAAGAGGGAGGCGAAGGAGCTACTGCTCAGAGCTCTTGGCGATGTTGAGGCTGAGGTTACCCTTGAGGAGCCAAGGCAGGGGTACGGCGACCTGGCCTCGCCGGTGTGCTTTACCCTTGCGAAGCAGTTAAAAAAGCCTCCTGCCAAGATTGCGGAGGAGCTTGTTTCGCGTATCGACGTGGCTGGGGCGAGATTTATAAAAGAGGTTAAGGCGCTCAACGGGTTCATCAACTTCTACTTTAACTATGAAGCCCTCGCTGAAGCGCTTGTAGAGGAGATTCTGGAAAAGGGCGAGGATTATGGAAAAGGGGAGGCGAAGGGGGAGAAAATTGTACTGGAGCACACCTCAGCTAACCCGGACGGTCCCCTCCACATAGGGCACGGGAGAAACGCCATACTGGGCGATGCTCTTGCGAGAATACTGCGCTTTGCTGGCTACGAGGTTACAACTCAGTACTACCTGAACGACATGGGGAAGCAGCTCGCCGTCGTGGTGCTTGGGCTTCGCACGCTAGAGCTGGACAGGGATAAAAAGCCAGACCATGCCATAGCGGAGGTGTACGTTAAGGCTAATAAAATGGTGGAGGATAGGGAGGAGCTTCAGCAGGAGCTTTCTTCGCTGATGCGCGCCTACGAAGCAGGCGATGAGCGCGTTGTGGAGGAGTTCAAATCTGCGGCGGAGTACTGCCTGCAGGGAATCACTGCGACGCTGGAAAGGCTGGGCATTTCTCATGACATGATAACCTGGGAGAGCGAGTTTGTGCGTCGTGGCGACGTGGATGAGGTCGTAGAAAGGCTGCGCTCCACAAAGTATGCGAGGGAAGATGATGTGCTCTACCTTGACCTGGAGGAGTTCGGGATAGAGAAGGAGCTGGTGCTGCGCAGGAGCGATGGCACCTACCTCTACGCCACCCGTGATATAGCGCATCACCTCTGGAAGGCGAAGCTGGGCAAGCTTATTAACGTATGGGGCGCAGACCACAAGTTGCTTGCGGCGCAGCTTAGCGCAGCCCTCCGCATCCTGGGCGAGGAGGAGCCGGAGTTTATAATCTACGAGTTCATCTCCCTGCCCTCTGGGCGAATGTCCACCCGGAAGGGTGTCTTCATATCCCTGGATGAGCTTATTACCGAAGCGGTCTCCAGGGCTTATGAAGAGGTGGCGAAGCGTCGAGGCGATGCCAGCGAGGAGTTCAAACGCAGCGTGGCTGAGAAGGTTGGAATCGCCGCCGTGAGGTTCAACATAGTTAAGGTCTCACCCGAGAAGGCGATGGTCTTTCGCTGGGAGGAAGCCTTGGATTTCGAGCGTCAGGGTGCACCCTTCCTGCAGTACGCCTACGCCAGGGCTACAAGGATTCTTGAGAAGGAGTCCCCACCGCCGAGCTTCGAAGTTCACGAGCTTACTGACAACGAGCGCGCGCTTGTGAAACTTCTCGCTGCCTTTCCCGAGGTGGTGGAGAGCTCGGCAAAGCAGCGCAAGCCGAGTATGCTCGCCTCCTACCTGCTTGAGCTTGCCACTGCCTTCCACCGCTTCTACATGTTTGATCCCGTGCTGAAAAGCGAGTTTAAGGATTTCAGACTCAATCTTGTTAATGCCACGAGAACAGTGCTGGGCAATGCTATGAAACTCTTAGGCATGCCAGTGCTTGAGAGGATGTAGCCCTCACCCCCGCAGCACCATCTTAATAACATCCCTGACGTAGTTCTCGTCCACTGCGCCCTGGGCGCTCTGCCTCTTTATGCACCTCTCCGCATGCCTTGAGAGCAACGCCAGCTCACGGGGGGTTTTTTCTATGCCCTTCCACTCCTTGGCAATCTCCTTCTCAAGTTTTGCTCTATCCCAGTTCTCATAGCTCCCGTTGGAGCGGCGAACGCTTATTGGCCCGTGAAGGAACCAGAGAAAACGCTCCGCTAACGATTTGTCCTTCTCGGCGAGGCGCTTTGCAGCGAGTTCAGCGATTTCGTCGGTGGTTATGCCCTCGTACAGGTTCTCAGCCACGTAGAGCGCCGCATCAAGGGCGTCTTCCACGCGTATGCCAGCGTCCAGCAGATCACGCACCAGGATGCTTGGATGGTACTCGCTTTCATTGCCCGCGCTGTCCACCACCTTAACCTTCACTGTGGGGTAAAACTTGTCGTTCACAAAGCCTGTATCAGCGCCGGAGGCTATGCGGAGAAGGCACTGGGGCGAAAGGTAAATGAAGAAGTCCGCTACGGAGTAGTAGGACACTGGCCTCTTTCCGGGCTCATGAACAATACGCTTCTTGAGAAGCCCTCCCTTAACTAGGTCGTCTAGGTAGTTGTACAGTGTGGACCTGTTGAGCTCAGGCATGGCTTCTCTCAGCTTGCTGAAGGGCATCTCCCCCTGCCTTGCGAGCATCTCTATAATCCTTAGCTTCTCCTCGGTGCCCGGGGATAGGCTCGCAAGCTGCTTTACAAGCTTTTCAAGAGTCTCCATGCTTAAATCCAGCGCACCTAACATTGACCATGTTTTTAAAATGAATGTCCATGATATGTGAGTTTCGATGAATGTATCAATTTTTGAAACATAGTCGCTATATATATAAAACACATATAAATGTTTATAAATGTTAAATACTACCTTAAGTAATGTACAAAAAAATTAAAAGATGGAGGTGCTATATGGAGCGCGAAATGCAGCTCTTTGTGGACTCACTAAAGAGGAACCTCACAGCAGAGGATATAGTGAACCTAGAAGCATGCATAGGCTGCAAGAACTGCGGCGAAGCCTGCGCCTGGTACCTCACCACTGGCGATGAAAAGCTGCATCCCACCCACAAGACCGACTTCATTCGGAAGATCTACAAGCGCTACATGACGCTGGAAGGCAAGATAAAGGGCGCCCTCGGTTTAATGGAGACGCCTACAGTGAAGGACCTGAGAGAGAACATGGAGTACTTCTGGAAGTGCACCGCCTGCGGGCGCTGCACCCTCGCGTGTCCTCAGGGACTGAGTACGAGGCGAATAGTTCGCTTAGCCAGAGCAGCCTACAGCGACGCTGGCTTGAGCGAGGAGAACCCCACGATTAAATCCATAGTGGAGAACACCCGCAACCTGCGTCACTCCTTTGGCTTAACAAGAGAGCAGGTCTTTGGGCGAGTGGGCCTATTCCTGTACACCGATGGCACAGAGCTACCTGTTGAAGTTAAGGGCGCAGAGTACCTCTTCGTGTGCCCTGCTGCAGGCAACACAAAGATACCTGACTACGGCATAAAGCTGCCCAAGATTCTGAACGCCGCCGGAGTGAGCTACACAGTATCGCCAAGAGTTATTGACACGGGTACAGAGATAGACCACATCGTGGTGCACCACGAGCTGAGCAAGCAGATGCTCCTTGAGTGGGAGGCTGAGGCGGAGCGCCTCGGAGTGCAGAAGGTGCTCGTCGTGGAGTGCGGCTGCGACGTGCGCACGCTATACGTCGAGGCGACTGAAACCTTAGGCAGACCCTTCAAGTTCCCGATTGTAAGCGTGGACTCGCTGATGCTTGAGCTGATAAAGTCTGGCAAGCTTCCGGTTGAGAAGATTAAACAGAAGATAACAATGCACGACCCGTGCTACGTCACTCGCCTAGCTGGCATGGGCGAGATGGAGCGCGAGCTTCTGCGCAGCGTCGCAGAGAATTTCGTGGAGATGACGCCCAACAGAGAGTACAACTACTGCTGCAATGCCGGCTCTGGACCGATGCGCCTGCCCGAGAACACTGAGCTTCGCAGGAAGGTTTCGAAGATAAAGGCGGAGCAGATAAAGAACACAGGCGCTGAACTTGTGACCACGCCCTGTGCTGTGTGCATGCTCAGCATCGAGGACACCTGCAAGGTCTATGGCTTGGCGCCAGAGAGCAAGCGCATGTCGCTGATGATGTTCGAGGTGGTGTACGAGGCTATGGTTAAGGCACTTGAGAAGCGCGGCGAGTTAGATCGAATGCGAATGCCAGCTGAGCTCAAAGGCAGAGACGAGGAGTTCTTCATGAAGCACAGCATCTCTGGCATAATGGCGCAGATGATGCAGAGCCCAGACTTCCCGAAGCTCATGGAGTGGCTGGAAGGCGATGAAATTGTGCAGCGCTACTTCCGCGATAACCCGCATGCGTTTGAGAAGATGCAGGAGCTCAAGCAGATGATTGAGAAGAAGCTCAAGCAGGAGGTTAAGGCGAGATGAGCATCGAAGGATTTCTCAATGTCTATGCCTACATCGCCTTTACCCTGTTTTTCCTGGGCACGGCGCTCAAGCTTGGGCGCTTCGTGAGGGTGGCGATAACCAACCGCAAGCCCCGTGGGAGAACACCCACAGCCTTAGATGCACCAGAGCCCATGCCTACCTTTGAGGCGATAAAGAAGGTACTCTTTGGACCAATAACCCACTTCTACCTCAAAGCGAACCGCACGTGGGCAAGGGGCTACATGTTCTACCACGTGGCGATAATCACCATCCTCTCGGGCTACGCTCTGTCTGCGCTCATCTTAGCGGTGAGAATACTCAGCGGCTCTCCAGTGCCTGACGTGGCTCTTGGCATACCAGAGTCCTACAACTACTCGCCAGCTAATTTACTTGCGATAGTCTTCGGCAACGCAGAGCACCTGCAGGCGCCCTACCTCTTCGGAAGGTTCGCGCAGGCGTTCATCGCCGTTACCTGGGTAGCAGTACTCTTCGGTCTCTACGGCAATACCAACCTGCTCATCACCATCCTTCGCAAGAAGAGCGGCGCCGTAACCAGCGATCTTGACCCAGCAGCACGAGGCATACGCACGCCCGGACACTTCTCCTGGGAGCATCTCTTCGTTACCCTGCTGGTCTTCTCCATTATTTGGACAGAGATCCTTGCGAGACTGGAGCTGGTGCAGGGAATAGTGTACTACCACGCAGCGCTTGGTTTGACAATCTTTGCAGTGTTCCCATTCACATACCTGTTCCACATGGTCTACGCCTTCATAGCGGTGTACTTCGCTGTGCAGAGGAGAAAGAACAGGACAATTGCGTGAGTTCCTCTTTTTCTTTTTTATTTTTCAAGGCTCAAACAATCAGCGTAAATCCCAGGGCAAAGGTGTCTCCCAGCCCTACTGTTGCTTTTGGCTTCTCCACGTACAACGCTGGCACCACCACTAAGCCTTTCTCAAAGCTGTGCTTGAGAAGCTCTCTCCTTGCCACTATTCCAGCGCGGCACGGCTTTGGCGGAGAAAAACGCTCAAGCTCTGCCATGCTCGGCAGCCTGCCGTGCTTTGCTCTGAAGGCAGCGAGCAGAGAGCCAAACTGCAGTGCTGCTTTAACCTGCTTGGGGTAGTCGTCGCTCAGACAAAGGGAGTAGTGGGAGGTGTGCAGCACCGCCCGCTCAGCATAGCTGGAAACCTCCTCAAGCGCCGGGATGAGCTCATCCTCACCGGTGAGCTGGCATAGCTCTGCCTCGTCGAAGCCCACGCTGTCCACTATCGGGAAAAGGCGCCGCCTCACCTCTAGCAGAACGCGTTCGCTGTGGTACTGCGCCATCTCAAGGTGAAGGAAGAGTTCAGGGTTGAGCTCCTTCCACTCCTCTATAATCTTCTCCACCTCTCTTATTCTCCCGGCGTTCTCTGGGCTGGTTAAATGGAAGCCTGAAATCACGCCCTTGGGTATGCCTCTAATCTCCTCTCTGATAAGCTCTACAAAGGCATCGTCTATGCTCAGCTCAGCCACGGGTGGGTCGTAGGAGGCAATAAAGCGCGTTGCCTCCGGCACAGCGCTGCCAAAGTGCACATCGCCCTTTTTGAACTCAATCACATAGTGCATCGCTGGCGTACACTCTTCGGTAAGCTCCTTCGCAGGAACGAAGCCATCTTCGCCTGGTACAAAAACACGCTCATCCAGAAGCTCACCTATCAGCCTGCACCTCTTGGCTAAGTGCAGGTAGCTCTCCACGCCCAGGCGAGAGGCAGCTAACGCAGCCTGTCCACCCTGCCCGCCTATGGCGAGGTAGTCGTAGCCCAAGTTTTCAAGAAGGAAATCCAGCGTGCCCCTGCCCACCACAACTTCGCGCTGCTCTCCCGTGGCAGCGCACTCTCTTAGCGAGCTAAGCTCGTCTGGTAGCTCAAGGGCGTCTAGTTCACCCGGCTTTGCAAGCTTTACGGCATCGACGTTGACGTTGAATCCCAGCACAACCCTTCGCGCCATGTACGCTTTAGCCTGCTTAATTCCGCAGCGGTAGTATGGCACCCGCCTGGCAGAGCTCCTATCCAGTAACCTCACCTCCTCACAAAACCAAGCTCCTCGCCATTTTCGCGCACCAGCATGCTGCCAAGTTGCACCACCGCAATCTCATCCTTCACCGGTGTTATTATGCTCAGCGTTCTGCCGTCGAACCCCTTCACTATCCCCAAGCCAAGAACCTCGCCCTCCTCATTCGCAAGCCCTATGAGCAGGTTATGCTTTAGCCTTCCAATAGCATCCTCCACCTCACCCTCCTCGTTGTGTGCGCTCACCCTCTGGAATCTCACAGCCTCAACCTCAAGCCTTCGCTCCACCGCGGAGCTGAAGTACCTGCGAAACGCCTCTCTGCGAAGCGCACGGCGCTCCTCAAAGCTCTTGGACTTAGCCATAGCAGAGACCGGAAGCCTAAGGCAGTGCACATGTGCATAGCTCCGCAGCAGTGGCTCAAGCTCCGCATCGCGCTGCAGTGCGATTAGAAGCTCAGGCTTGAGCAGCTCTATCTTGAAGCCCTTCAAAGCGAAGCCCGCGTTCTTCACAAAGCCCGTGGTGTTTACCACAGCAACTGTGCCCTGGGCTTTGTCGGCAAGAAGCTTTGTGCCCACCAGAAGGGGCAGGAGATGCCCTCGCGGCGAGGTTGAGCCCACGAAGTACATCGCCCTAACCTTCCCCAAGCGAAGCTCGTAAAGGTACTGAAATTCGCCTAGTGTAACCGTCGCCGGCGGACCTAAATCCTTCTGCCCAATATCCGCATCGATTAGTGAGCAGGTTAACCCTTCCCCAAGCAACGTCCTGAGCAGGTAATTGATGAAGGTGCTCTTGCCCACGTCTACATCGCCGAGAACAAGAATCCTGCGCGGCTTCTCCTCAGCTATGCACCTCGCCGCTTCCTCCCACCCTTGGGGGAGATCAATGTCCATGTGGTTATGTTCACAGAGGTAGAATAAAAAAGTTACAACCACAAAATCAGCACAATAAAAAATCGAAAAAGGAGAAGAGTTGAGCCCTTAGAAGACGGGCTTCACCTTGTACATTGTTATTCCTGCTTTGCGCAGGAGCTTCATCGCCTTAACGCCATCTGGCGGGAACACGTGGATGGTGGCGTGGAAGGGCGGGACGGTCATCACCGTCTTGTACTTTATGGGTATCTTGTTCTTCTGGAGAATCTCATAGGCGCGGTGATAGTCACCGTTCATGTAGTCAACGCGTATTGGTATGCTCACGTCTGTGCCGCCAGGCACGTCATCAACGATCAGACCCTGCCTCTCCTTCTCCTCCCACTCGCGGATATCGTCGTCGGTAAGCTCCTCCTCAAACTTTCCGGGGAACTTCCTAGAGCTTAACCACGGAGCCTCAAGCGGATTCATTCCCATTCACTTCACCTCACATAACAGTTTTTTATTATACATATTGCAGCAGGAATGCCGCTAGCCATTATATGCACCTCCTGATATATAAATATTTGCCTTCGTCGGGATGGGAAAAGAATATATATTCGTCCCGGATATAATAACCATCTATTATGGTGATAGCATGGAAGGAGTAGGCATACTCACTGAAAGGCAGGCGCAGGTGCTGCGCTATGCTGCCATGGGCTACACTCAGGAGGAAATCGCCAAGGCTCTCGGAATATCCCAGCCCCGCGTGTCGAGTGCGCTGAAGGCGGCGCAGGAGAAGATAGCCTTAGCTAGGAAAACCCTGGAGTTTTACGAAGAATTAAAATATATAAAAGAGCTGAGGGAGCGCGGCTTTCGCGGTGATGCGGTGCTGAAGTAATCACTTCGCCAGCTGCGCTTCCATCACGAAGTCGTTGGCGATTTCCCACAGCACGCACTTTATCTCGTGCTGAAGCTTTTCCATATCATCGCGCTTGCCGTAAAGCGCAGGTTGCAGCGGCTCCATCAGTATATCCGCCGCACGCAGGGCACGCTCTCGCGCGTCGAGCTTTCTATCCTCTAGCACCTCCTTTGCGCGCTTGGCTACTTCGCGGATAAACTCTGGCACTTCCTGGATGCCTATTTGGCGAAGCTTTTTCTTTACCTCTTTGTCATCGGGGTTCAGGAAAAGGTCAAGGGAGTAGGAGATCCGCTTCGCAGCTTCGATACTCTTCGCCTGCCTCTCCACCCAGTCCAGGTTGTACCTAACCACGCTCAGCCTGCGCATCGCCTCTTCAATTATGAGCTTCTTTATTGCGGCTGGCAGCTCCTCAAGCACCTGAAGCTCAGCGAGCAGGGCTTCAGCCTGGTTTATCCTCTCCTCAGGCTTCTTGCTATTATCTTTAAGCACACTCTCTATCTGCGCAACCTTCTCTCTCGCTACTTCGGGCACATCCTCGATGGTTAAGCCCATTGTTTTAAGCATCTCTTTGGTTTCCTTGTCCTTGCCAACAAAAACCTTCAGGTTCTCGGCAATCATCTCAAGCTCTCTATCCACAAAGCTCTCGGGCAAAGCCTTCACCTCCTGCAGAAAATTAATCTCCCACAGGCGCTATAAATACTTAACCTCGGCAACTGCAGACAGTTGCATCATCATATTACGGTATTTCCGCTTCGCTTCAATACCGCCATGTTTCCAGTGATGTCTACCTGCTCTGTCGGGGGTTGGGTGTCCCGTTTCGAGCGAAGCGAGATAGGGACACGAGGGAAAGACTCGTAGAGTCTTGACCAAGTATACCTAAGGGAAGGGGGTGTCCCCCTTCCCTGGCCTGGTTTTATAATTCTTTTACTATGGGAAGGTGCATGTAGGGAGTGTCTTTTTATCTGGAGGCACAGCGATGGCAAAGCTAAAGCCAGGCAAGATATACCGTATACCGAAGAAGAGGCTTTATACGCGTAAGGAGTACATAGATAGCATACCCAACCCCAAGATTACCATCTTCGACATGGGGGATGTGAGTAACCCTGACCGCTTCGAGGTTCAGCTTTCACTAATTGCTAAGGAGCCAGCGCAGATCACCCACAACGCGCTGGAGGCGAGCCGCATCGCAGCCAACAGGTACATAACAAAGCGCGCTGGCAAGAGCGGCTTCTACATGAAGTTCAGGATTTACCCCCACGTGGTGCTCAGGGAGAACAAGATGGCAACCGGTGCTGGTGCCGACAGAGTGAGCGATGGTATGCGCCGCGCCTTTGGCAAGCCAGTAGGGTTAGCTGCTGTGGTAAAGGAAGGGCAGCGCATAATAACGCTGCGCACCAATGCAAACTACTTCAACGACGCCAAGGAGGCGCTTCGTCGCGCTGCAATGAAGCTCCCCATGCCCTGCGGCATCGTCGTTGAGAAGGGGCAGGAGCTGGTCAGGTAGCTACATTATATATTCTGTGCTCGACCTGTCGAAGTCGGGTACGTACTCTATTTTTCCAAGCCTCTCCAAATTTTTAAGGAGAGGGATTAATTCTTCCATCTTCAGCGCAAGCTTCGTCGCCGTATGCTCTTCGCCAAAAGCAGAGCGGGTTATATTGTAGGTGTGAAGCCGCGTCTGAGCCTCGTCCAGCACGCCAAGAGCGTGCAGATACTCGTGGAGCAGCACATTGAAAACGTAAGCCTTGAAAAGTTCAGGTGCCTCTCTGCGAAGCCTGCGCAGCACGCTCCTGTTCATCACAATCGTATTGGAGCCAACCGGGTAGTAGGCACCCACAAAGCCATAGTCGCTGCTTCCAAGCTCTGCAAGCACCAAGGTTAAGCCTGCTCTGCTTGTGCCCAGGTGCTTCAGAACAGCTTCTTTCACCAGCTCGAATATGTCCGCAATGTTCTCGCACTTCTCAAGCCTTTCCGCAAACTTCATTCTTGTACACTTTCCTAACTTTTAGTTAGAAAAGTATTTGTGCCCTCCATAAAGGATATTAAAACCCCCTACTCCTCCCTGAGCAGCGCCAGAATATCTCGGAGCTGCTCCACGGTGTAGCCCTTATCCTGCCAGTCTGGTTTTATCTTCTTTATCTCCGCTATAAGGCGCTTCCTCTCCTCCTCTTCATCTTCCTCTTCTTCCTCCTCTTCCTCCCGCCTTGCCCAGGGTACTGAGAAGCCGTCGATAATCATGCCTGGGAGTATGCCTATAGAGATAAGCGCTATCCCCAGCCAGAGGATGTTCACAAGGGGCTCAATCTTCACCGTAAGCGGGATTTCTATTTTCCCCTCTGAATGTCCGCCTATGCCCTGAAATATGACGTAGACGTCAGCATCTAGATTGCGGTTGATGTAAACCTTGGTGACCCTTCCGAATTTCAGGTTGTTTATTGTACTCGCCGCACCTTCGCCGATGTAACGCCCGTTCTTGTAAACCTTTACCAAGACCTCGCTGGTTAAGTATCCTTCGTAGTTCTCATACACGTTTATCCCTGCAACCTCAACCGCGTAGCCTGCGCCCACATCCTTGCGCTCGCTCACTATACCCTGGTTGGGTATGAATTGGAACACCACATCGCGCTGTGAGCTGAAGCTTGTGCTGAAAATCGCCCCAAAGATTATCATGGCAACGCCTGCATGAATGAGATAGAAGCCCACCAGCTTGGCTTTTGGCATGGGCTTAGCTCTGCTTGTGGCGAGCTGTGTGGNGCGCCACACAGATATTGCAAAGGCATAGCCCAGCACAGGAAGAATGAAGTCCACCATGGGCTTACCAGTCACGCCCTTTAAGGCAGAGATCGCACCCATTGCGAGAATCGCAACTGTGCCGAGGAGAAGGCTGCGCTTACGCATTAAGCCATAGCCCATGCACAGCGCAATGGTGACGAGAAGGAGGATGGTAAAGGGATAGCTCCAGGTGTTAAAGAAATCTATCTCTACCTTAATCTTCACATCCTTGAGCGCCTGCATCAAAAAGGGGTAGCTCAGTCCCCAGAAGGATACAAAGCCAAGAATGAGCAGTGAGATAATAGCGAGGTAAAAGAGGTTTGTGCGAGTGAAGAGCTGCACACTCTCCGAGGTAGGGGTCTCCTCAATCTTTTCTCCATCTTCTGAGAAGCGCCTCCTAAGGAGGGGGAAGAGAGCACCGGTCAAACCAAAAATTACAAGTACCTCCTCAAAACTCGGGAGCTGGCTGCCTTGGGTCACAGCTTTATAAACCACCATTATGCCCTGAGCGAGGAGAAAGGCTACAGAGAGCGCCTTTGCCTCAGCGCTGACCTCCCGCTTCTTCCTTATCAGGTAGTCAGCCACGAGTATCGCGGGAATTATCGGGATGTTCACGAGAAGAAGAGCCAGGTAGGGTCCCGTTGTGGTTTCCCCAAAGGCATGCACAGATTCCCACAAGCCTGAGCGCGTTATGAAGGTAGCATAGGCCACGAGGAAGAAGGACAAAACCGCCAGCAGCGGGGTGAGGAGCGGAAATTCGCGCTTCCTCAAGTTCTGCACAGTTGCATGAAGCAGAGCGGTGACCGTAAACCAGGGTATAAGGGAGGAAGTCTCTACAGGGTCCCAGGCCCAAAAGCCACCCCAGCCCAGAACCTTGTAGCTCCAGAAGCCGCCCAGTGCTATGCCGAGGGTAAGGAAGAGCCAAGAGAGCCTAGCCCAGGGTTTGGAGATGCTGAGCCAGCGCTCATCCCTGCGCCAGAGATGGGCAAGGGCAGCCGCAAAGGGTATGGTAACAGCGCCGTAGGCGATGAAGATAACCGGGGGGTGGGCAGCCATCCACGGGTCCTGGAGCAGTGGGTTCAATCCATTACCATCAGGAGGAATAAAATCTTTAGGCAGGTCAGGATAGAGGTCGTATATCTTGCGGAATGGCGAGACAAGCAGAGTCATTGTCAGGAAGAATAGCCCAATCAGGTGAGTTACTAGGTGGACCCTCCTTGAAAGGTAGTCCTCGAAGCCCAGCCTCTCACTCGCCCAGAGCGCCGAGGCATAGATAATAAGCGCCCACAGCAGGAAGGTGCCCTCCTGCCCTGCCCACACCGCAGAAGCCTTGTAGTACCATGGCAATGCTCTAGAGCTATAGCTCCACACGTACATGTACGTGAAGTCAGACTTCAAAAAGAGGTAGGTGAGGTAAAGCGTAGCTGCTGCGAGCATCCCCATGGTTATCCAGGGGAAAATTTTAAGCCTCGAAGTGAAGGGGACGCGATAGCCGCGCTCCTGAAGGGTTACCGCTATCAGCACAACCACGCTTGCAACGAAAGCTATGAGAAGCATGAAATTGCCAGCATTCAATGAAAAGCTCATGGCGACGCACTCCTGTTTCTTATTCTCTTAAGCTCTTCTTCTATCTTTTGAAGTGTGTAGTTATAAAGCTCCAGGCTTATTTTATTTTCCAGATATGCTTGAGTTATCTCAGCTTTTTTGGCTTCC
>Ga0116851_108_pt1 | contig 135667 bp, 156 predicted proteins | sample Deesub1362A_J573_FD_85034 | JGI IMG/M metagenome (GOLD analysis project Ga0116851, IMG submission 85034)
CATCTTCCTCCTCCAAAGTAAAGTATAAATATCACCTCTGTGAATATCACCCCTTAGTTAACCTCATATGAAATTTAAGATTTTCTGAGGTTACCCGTGTCACGAAGTGATAGGGTGACGGAGTTACCCATCTCGCGAAGAAATAAGTTGACATGCCTTTTGGAGGTGAAAATTTGGGAAGAATCAGGCAGAAGTACATAAAGCGCACCGCCCTGGAGTTGGTGGACCGCTATAGTGACGCGCTCACCCTTGATTTCAAGAAGAACCGCGAGTTTGTGGAGCGCGTGCTTGACCTGCAGGGCAAGATGCTGGCAAATAGAATAGCCGGCTACGTCACGCGCATACTGAAGCAGAGGCAGCGGGTAAGGGAGTGAGATGTTCCAAGGCTGCTTTACGGCGATTGTTACACCTTTTAAAGACACCGGTGTTAAGCCTGAGCTTGACTTAGATGCCTACGCTCGCCTAGTGGAGATGCAGAACGAGGGTGGCGTAGCTGGCATCGTCGCAGTAGGCACAACCGGCGAATCGCCGGTGCTCAGCCATGAGGAGCACAATAAGGTTATAGAAGCTACTGTTGAGCATGCGCGCTGCGCTGTTATTGCTGGCACGGGTTCAAACTGCACCTGGGAGGCGATTGAACTCAGCAGGCATGCCAGCGATGTGGGCGCGGCGGCTACGTTGCAAGTTTGCCCCTACTACAACAAGCCGAATCAGGAGGGGCTGTTTCGCCACTTCTCGGCAATAGCGGAGCGAGTGGATATACCGCACATACTTTACAACATCCCCGGGCGAAGTGCTCGCGAGATAGCGCCCGAGACCATGGCGAGGCTGAAGGAGGAGCACTCGAATATTATAGGTGTTAAGGAAGCGAGCGGAAATCCCGAAATCTGGCGCAGGATTCGCGAGCTTTGCGGCGAGGACTTTCTCATACTCTCGGGCAACGACGGTGATACCCTCGCCTTAATGCGGGACTACGCCGCGAAGGGGGTTATTTCTGTAGCCTCCAATTTAATCCCTGGGCGAATGCAGCGCTTTGTTGAGCTGGGCTTGAAGGGAGACTTCGCTGCCATGGAGAGGGAGCACCGCGAGCTGAGTGAGCTCTTTGATGTGCTATTTATTGACACAAACCCGATACCAATCAAGGAGGCGATGGCGCTAGCGGGCTTGCCAGCGGGAGGCTTCCGCCTACCTCTGTGCGAGACCTCGCAGGAGAAGCGGGAGCGCATACGCGAAGTAGTTGCCAAACTGGGCATTATTTAGGTGGTGCCCTTGATACGCGTAGCTGTAACCGGAGCTCTTGGAAGAATGGGGAGCGGGATAGTTAAGAGCGTTCTTGCTCAGGATGATATGAAGCTAGTCGCAGCTATAGAGGCGCCGGGGAAGGAGGAGAAAGGTAAAGACGTGGGCGAGCTCCTTGGCGTGGGCAAGTGTGGCGTGGCATTGAGCACCGCCGATGAGCTGCGCGAGGTTTTGCTTGAAGCAAAGCCAGATGTGCTGATCGACTTCACCACAGCCAAAGCGTGCGTGAGCACAGCCAAGATTGCCGCCTCGCTGGGAGTTAACCTGGTAATAGGCACCACCGGATTTGCAGAGGAGGAAAAGCAGGAGATTGTCCGCGCTGTGGAAGAAAATGGCATCGCCGCGGTGATTTCGCCGAATATGGCTACGGGCGTCAATGTGTTTTTCAAAATCGCGGCGCAGATTGCGCGGGTGCTTCGCGACTACGACGTGGAGATTATAGAGATACACCACCGCCACAAGAAGGATGCGCCCTCCGGCACAGCACTTCGCGTTGGCGAGCTTATAGCAGAAGCCCAGGGGAAGAGGCTTAAGGAATGCGCCAGGTATTCAAGAGGGCGAGGCTTAATAGGCGAGCGCAGCGATGAGGAGATAGGCTTCCACGCGGTTCGAGCTGGCGACGTGGTGGGAGAGCACATAGTGATATTCGCCGGCGAGGGCGAGCGAGTGGAGCTTATTCACCGCGCCCACTCGAGGCAAGCCTTCGTGGAGGGCGCTATAAAGGCAGCGCGCTTCGTGGCCAAGGCGGAGAAGGGTAGGGTCTACTCCACCTTCGACGTGCTCGGGATTTAGGTATGCCCTCACCCAAGCTGCCACCGGGGCAAAAAGTGGTTGAGCACCTGCCTGTTCTTCATTTTGACGGTATACCCCACATTGACATCTCAAAGTGGAGCCTCAGGATATTCGGGCTGGTGAAGGAAGAGGTTAGGCTGAGTTATGCCGACTTCATGTCCCTCCCGCGAGTTACGGTTAATTTAGACGTTCACTGCGTTACCGGCTGGTCAAAGCTGGGCTTAACCTGGGAAGGGGTCAGCACCCGCGAGATTAAAAAGCTTGTGCACCTTTTGCCCGAGGCGAAGTATGTTATGGTTCACTCCGCCGATGGCTACACAACCAACCTCCCGCTTGCTGATTTCTTCGCTGAGGATGCACTCCTCGCTGTAAAGCTCAACGGCAAACCTCTAACCCCTGAGCATGGCTCACCTGTGAGGCTCGTGGTCCCAAAGCTCTACTTCTGGAAGAGTGCAAAGTGGGTGGTAGGCATAGAGTTCATGGCTGAGAATAAGCCAGGGTTCTGGGAGGCGAGGGGGTACCACATGCGCGGCAATGTATGGAAGGAAGAGAGGTACGGAAAGCAGGAGCTATAATGTCCCTTCGCCCTCCTCGCCCTTCATTACCATCATTCGGTGTAGCCTGTCCAGGGGGAAAATCTCCACCTTATCCTCATACATGAGGTAGATTACACCATCTGCGATATCGTAGCGATGTACCTCTCGCGTCAGCTTCTCCACATTCTCCCTTGCCACGTCAAGAAGCTCCAGCTCAACCTTCATTCACCTGCCTCCTTACGCTTGCATCAATTACGCGATAACTCAGCCCTGCCCTTTCAAGCTTTCTGAGCAGGAGGTGAAGCTCATCTTCAACCGCAGCCACGAGCACAGGCATGCCATGAAGCGCCGCCTCCACGCACGCATGAGGCGCGCCGAAAAAGGCATCGCAGCCTATGCCTGCTTTCTCAAGGGCAACCTTTGCCTCTACACCCAGCGCTGCAACAAACTCTGCACGCTCTGCTAAATGCTGGAGCATGCCCAAGTTAGCGGCTCTGCTCCCACCTTTCTCAACCCTGGGCACCTTCACAACCGTAACCATGCCGGGAGGTGGAGCCACAAGCTCGCGAACCTCGACCACAGCGACGTCTTCGCCGCGCTGCGCTGCGCTCAGCGTTTTTCCCTGCGCTCTGCCGCTGCGCTTGCCGGCATAGAGTAGCCCGCGCTCCATCCATAGGGAAACCTCTTCATTCGCTCGCAAATCCTCCGCCGCAATAGCGGTGTACACGCGCAGCCCAGAGACAATCTCTTCCAGAATGAAACTCGACAGGTCTCTAAGCTCCCTTGCATTGGTGAAGAGATATTCATAGCCCTTGGGTGTGAGGGTATAGCTCCCCTTCCCGCTGCTCTCCACCAGCTTAGCTTTAATCAGCGATTTTACGCACTCCGACACCGCCTGCGCACTGATGCCCAGCTCCTTGGCGATCTCAGCCTGCCTCACGCTAGGCTGCCTCGCAGCTATTTCAGCGAGCACAAGAAAGCTTGTAGCGAGGGCGCGCATGCCAAATCAAGAAAACTTTAGCAAAGACAAAGAAATTAGCCACCGTCGCAGAGCCCATGCCTGCGGAGCCTGCAGAAGTGGCAGGTTATCTTTGTGACCATCTCCATTCTGTGGAGGCAGGCTATCTCCTCTTCGTCCTCTTCAACGTAGGCGATAAACTCGTGGTGGCAGGAGGGACAATCGCGGATAAAGCGCGGATAGCTGGTGCCAAACTTCACGCCGCAGGAGGCACACTGGTACTCCCTCCCTGGCTCCATCCAGAAACCTTTTCTATAGTGAGGAGGCATTACAGGTGACTCCATATTTTATTGTTCGCAAAGTTTTTTCACATCTAAATTATTAATGGAAATTTATTAATTAAAAACAGCTGTAAGAGGTCTGGCTAACGCTGAGGCATGCTAGCTCAGCTTTAGGCGACATCCTGTAAGAACTCAACTTCCACGTCTTTCACTTTCTCAAAATCTCTATCCATAGTGACTATTTTGAGTCCAAAATACTTAGCCACGCCATATTGATAGGCATCATCAAAATCCAAGTTTATGGTTTTTCTAAATTCTACAATCTTTTTATACATCTCCTCTGGCAATGAAAGTAGAGAGGTATTTGGAATCATCCTCAACAATTTTCTCCAGTTCTGGTTTATGGGCTGTCTCAAGTGGTTGTGCCGGAGGAGCACTTCCAGCGGGAATAATTCTTCTCTGAATCCCTGCGACCCTAAAGCGATGCTCAACTCTTCCCTTTTTATCCCTTTCTGAGGTTTTAGCGGCTGTTCGACGGTCTTCTGGCGGAACGGTGAAACAAAGGGGTGCTTAAACCACAGCCACAGCAGTCCGAGCAGCTTCCCCCTATCACCTGCAGTAGCTTCAGCAAATGGTCTTGCAAAAATGCTGCACAGGCGAAATCTCTTGCAGATGACACACCTAATATCAAATCGTTACATTTTTAAATTTAAAGTGGTTAAATTGTTATTGTGAGCACCACGCTAAAAAAAGCAATAGAACTTGCAAAAGAATTAGGAGAAGAAGGAAGTAGATTTATATACGAGGAAGAAGGAAGCATTCCAATACCGGACCCATATACAATTCTACATGGTGGTTTTGTTCATCAAGAAAGATTAGCAGAATATCCATCTACCGAACCTGAAAAGAAGAGCGAGAGAGAAACAGAATCGAGTAAGACGAAGAAAATACTTTACGGTATAGTTGCAGGTCTAACAGCATTGGCCGGTTTCGGAGCAGCATATTATTTCGACTCTGGTTTTAAGGATTATACGAATAAAAAACTTAAAGATGCATACGAATTCGTTTTCGATCGCGAAACATATAAACTCAAAAGAATGGATAGCGACGGAGACGGTGTTTCCGACTGGGAAGAAATTCAGAGGGGAACAGATCCGTATTTAACACCGGAAGTGGAAAGACAAATAAAATTGAAAGAAATGCTGAGAAAAGAATTCTACGATGCATTGGCAGAAAAAGTAGGAAAGGATGATGCGGAATTGGTAAAGAAGAATTTTATAACATACACTTTCAAAGATGGAATAATGTATTCAGAACATTTTGCACCATTATTTTTAGATAGAATTAGCTATATCGCAAATGCCTCAGAGGCGCGTGAAGAAATAAAGGAATTTATCGATGAAAACGTAGATGAATACCACCACGGTCTCGATATAGGAGATGGTGATATATTGTTAATCATGTCCGTTGAGTTTAGAAGAGAGATGAAAAAACAAAATACTTCTCAAATGCATCCATTCGAAAAAATAAAGAAGGCTTTGGATATTATTAATGAAACTTGTCCGAAAGAATATGAGGATATTGCAAGATATGTGAATAGGATACAGCTTTACAATACACAAATATTTGCTGGAGGTGACGGAGAAATACTAATTGGTAGAGAAAGTGTTTTTTACTACGGACCTTATCATTTGGCTGATGGCATTCTTCATGAAATGCTTCACAACAAAATTGAACAGACTGGTGAAAGAAAACGTTTTAAGTCTCTTAGCGAAGAACATGAATATATTGGTAAGTTACTTTGGGATTGTAGAGATAAGCTTTATAAAAAAATGAAGGAAGAAAAAAAGATAAGGAAAGTAAAAAATTGGCATGAATTGTAAAAATTTATAATAGATGAGAGTTATTTAATTTATTATGTATATATCCAAAAGTAATTGGAAAATTCTTCTATTCCTAATTGTGCTAATAGGAATTTTATCTTATTTTTTTATATTCTCCTTTCAAAAGCAGAAAGAAGATTTAACAGAACTTTTCCCGACAAACATTCTTCCTGCCGGTCTCTCCTATCTCGGCTACACAAACACAACCGAACTCATGTTTTCAGGCGCGGAAAGCGGGGTTGTGGTTACGTATAAAACCGATGACGGGGCGATAATTCTTCATATAGGCAGATATTCCTCATCTTCCCAAGCGGAAAATTATCTGAGTAATTTTATCTCGAGTATATCTCCTTACGCTGACGAGACGGAATCTTTCAATATAAACGGAACGAAAATAGGTTTTTACGCCGTTGCTGTGGGGAACGAATCTCTGAATATATTTTTATGGAAAAGAGATAATATTTTATACGGAATGAAAGGTAAGGAGAAAAAACTGATGGAAAAATTATTGAATGTGATTTTATGAAATTAGAAAAAATAATATTATCATTCCTTTTCGTATTCTTTATTTTACTACCCTTCGGTTTCTCGCAACAGTGCACGAATTGGTATTCTTATTACGAAAATGGTGGAAGCGTAACATATACTTGTAATATAAAAAACGGATACTGCGAAATCGATTATGTGAAGGGATATATAGAAGCATGCGATGTTTTTAATACTCATGTAAAATCAGCAAAAATGATAATCCCACCTTTAACTTACGAGTGTATAGAAGGTGGCGCATCAGTTGGAAGTTGTGGTTTTCTAAATTTAGGCGATTGGGTACCATTTGAATATACTGTTGATTTTTCTCAGAAAATTAATTATGGTGAATCAGTAACTTATTCTACGGATTGGAGATTTTATGAGAATCTTCCTTTAGATTCTTTTACTTGTCCAGAAACAGAGGTATCACCTAATGTTAGGAATGTAAAAACGATAATCGGCGTGAGAGAATGTTGCCCAAATGGATACAATCTCAAACCAGATGGAAAAGGTGGATATTATTGTGAGCCTCTTGGATGTCAGGGCTATACCTCAAAAACGTCCTGCGAATCTAGCCCGAATTGCTGCTGGGTTAATGGAGCATGCTACGATAAATCCTCTTCGGAATGCCAGTCTTGTTCCGCGATAACCGATCAGCAGGAATGCGAATCTAATTCCGCATGTTGCTGGAATAATGGACAATGTTATGACGTTTCATCCGGAAACTGCACATGTACAGATACCGACAATGGAAATAATCCATATCAACCTGGGACGTGTACGGATGCATTTCAGTCTGTTAGCGATTACTGTGAGTGATACAAGGCTGAACGAATACTACTGCTCCCAGGGAACCTGTGCCTCACAGGTATGGAACTGTCAATCATGTACACAAGGCGAATGCGAATGTACTGGAAAGCAAGTAGGTGAGCCCTGCACGTCTTCGGGAAAATGCTGCTCTGGCTACTGTTATTGAACAAATCCGGGCGAATATACATTTATAAGGAGGTTTTCGATCGTATTAGTCGTTTATTTAGATAATCGCCTACGAAGGTTATATTAACTAAAGCATTTACCATCTCTCCCTTTCCTACCCTATCCAAATTACAGTAGCGTTATCTTTCTGCTTTCAATCTCCCTTAAACCTTTCGCTTCTTTGCGGACGGTAGGCAAAATTAGGCGGTGCATTTACGGTGATACTGCTGGAAGAAGATGGTAGTAAAGGTTTGCAGTTTTAGGTCTACCTGGTGTGATGGAAAATGCAACAACTGTATTCTTCGTTAAGGTAGATGTTGATATTAACATGGCCGCAAAAGAAGAATTGATAGAAATCCCGAAGAAAGAGTATGAGGCGATGAAAGAAACACTGGAGATTCTTTCAGACGTAAAAACAGCTGTGAGGATACTGAAATCTATTGAGCAGGCGGAGGCGGGAGAGACTATTTCTGAGAAAGAATTTGTTCGGAAATTCGCTCTATAATTTTTCTAATATCCTTCTGGTAAACCCTTGATCTGAGGTCCACATCGATGAGGAATACTTTTCTTATATCTTTTTTGGGCAAATATATGACTCTGTATTTACCTACATGCATCCTATGACAACCTTTGAAAGGTCCTGTAAGTGCCCTGTGTCTGAATGGATCTTTCTTCAATTCCAAGATTTTTTTATAAACTCTTTTTTGATTTGCGCGATCTAATTTTTCAAATTGCTTAACGAATAATTTTGTAAATTCTAAGTTGTACTCTGCCTGCATTTTCTTTCTGCACCCCTATTGGTTGCTGTCTGATACAAAACGGTATATCTTACGTCTTATGGTACATTCTTATTCCTATAAACTTTTCTAATATAAGGACAGTGCTGTGAGGACTCACTGAGTCTTTTCCTCATCATCCTCTCTTCTTCGAATGGCGAAGTTTTATCAAGAAAGCTTGCGTTGCAAATCAAGAAAATTTTAGGAAATGCTTAAATATCGCATTATTATTAAAATCTAAGCAAAAAACATGCGAGGTTTAAGTTTATGAGCAGGCTTGATGAGATAATAGAGAAGATTGAGCCCCTTGATGAGGAAGCCATGAAGCTTGCGAAGGAGAGGCAGGACAACCTCACCAAACCCCAGGGCAGTCTGGGCATTCTTGAGGAGCTGAGCATAAAGATGGCTGGCATACAGCGCGCCCCCAGACCAAAGATTGAGAATAAGGTTATTTTTACCATGGCTGGCGACCACGGCGTAGTTGCCGAGGGGGTGAGCGCATATCCGCAGGAGGTTACGCCTCAGATGGTGTACAACTTCCTGCGCGGGGGTGCGGCGATAAATGTGCTTGCCCGCCACGCTGGCGCTCGTGTTGTCGTCGTCGACATGGGCGTGGCCGCTGACATAGAGGCTGAGGAGGGACTGGTGAAGAAGAAGGTCGCCTACGGCACGCGCAACATGGCACGCGAACCTGCGATGACGCGGGAGCAGGCTGTCGAAGCTATAGAGGCTGGAATAGAGGTTTTTGAGAAGGAGTTCAAGCGAGGCGTGGACATCGCAGGCGTGGGAGATATGGGCATTGGCAACACCACGCCCAGCGCGGCAATATGCGCAGCTATCACCCGCCGAGCCGTGGAGGAGGTTACAGGAAGGGGCACGGGTATAGACGACGAAGCCTGGAAGCGCAAGGTGGAAGTGATTAAGCGCGCCCTAGAAGTTAACCGCCCTGACCCGAGCGATGCAATAGATGTGCTTGCGAAGGTTGGTGGATATGAAATCGCTGGTATAGCCGGTGTGGCTTTAGCAGCAGCGGCGCACCGCGTAGCCGTGGTAATCGACGGGTTTATAGCCACCGCAGGAGCGCTTATAGCGGGAGAGATTGCTCCTCTGGCTAAGCAGTACATGATAGCGAGCCACCTATCCCAGGAAGTTGGGCATAGGGTGATGCTGGAACACCTCGGGCTTAAACCGCTGCTCAACCTCAACCTTCGCCTTGGCGAAGGCACAGGTGCAGCCCTTGGTATTTGCCTGGTAGAAGCAGGGGTTAGAATCCTCAACGAAATGGCAACCTTCGCAGAAGCGGGGGTGAGTGAGAAGATAGAGTGAAGTTTTATATATCTCCCGCGGGAAAGTAAACCCGGTGGGAGAATGAAGGAGAGGGTAACCCTTGCTATGCACCTGTTAGCGGTGCTGGCGGTAATTGGCGGGATATACCGCGCTGTTAGAGAGGTGGACGACGCCCTGGCTGCGCTCTATATGATTCAGTACCTGCTGTGGGCGATTCTCTTTGAGGTGGCTGCACTCAACCTGAAGGATAGCCGCAAGTTTTAATGCGCCCGTTAAGTTTTTCTCCAGCACAGGATGAGGCTGCTCCGCGAACTCAGAGACAGCGAGGCTTACGAAATCGCTGAGAAGGCTCTCGCGGGAGAGGAGCTTTCGAGGCAAGATGGGTATGCGCTCATAGAGAGCGACAACCTCTTCCTCTTAGGCACCCTCGCCGACGAGCTTCGCCGACGCCAGGTGGGCGATATTGTAACCTTTGTGGTTAACCGTCAGATAAACTACACCAACGCCTGCGTAAGCGCGTGCGACTTCTGCGCCTTCTACCGCACGCCTGAAAGTGGCGAGGCTTACACGCTGAGCATCGAGGAGGTACTGGAGAAAGCTTCGCAAGCGGCTCGCGAAGGCGCTACCGAGCTTCATATTGTGGGCTCGCACAACCCTGAGCTACCCTTCGAGTACTACGAGGAAATGCTGCGCGAGATTAGGCGACGCTTTCCTCAGCTCCATCTCAAGGCGTTTACCGCCACAGAGATAGCCTTCTTCTCCAAGAATTTCGGGATGAGTGTGCGGGAGGTGCTTTCTCGCCTCAAGGAGGCAGGCTTGAGGAGCATGCCAGGCGGTGGGGCGGAGATTCTTGACGAGGAGCTGAGGAAAAAGCTCTGCCCCAACAAGGCTTCTGCGAAGGAATGGTTAGAGGTGATGCGGTGTGCGCATGAGCTGGGGATAAAGAGCAACGCAACGATGCTCTTCGGGCATGTGGAAACCCTGCGCCAGCGCGTGGACCACATGCTCAAGCTGCGGGAGCTTCAGAAGACTACGCGAGGGTTTATGTCCTTTATTCCCCTGGTTTACCATCCGGAGAACACCCCTCTGAAGCGCTCCCACCCCGAGCTTATGCGTACCTCAGCCATAGATGTGCTGCGCACCATCGCCGTGGCAAGGGTGCTTCTGGGCGAAAGCTTCAGGAACATCCGCGCATACTGGGTGATGCTGGGCAAGAAGCTTGCCCAGGTGGCGCTGCACTACGGCGCCAACGATTTAGACGGCACCGTCGTGGAGGAGCGTGTAGCCCATGCTGCAGGGGCAAAAACGGCGCAGCTTGCGACCAAAGAGGAGCTTATCAAGCTGATACGCGAGGCGAAGCGCATACCCGCGCAGCGCTCCACAGATTACGAGATAATCCAGAGGTGGGATTAATTGCGCCTTGGAGAGACCCATTTCAAGAACACCGACTTCATATACCACGCGATTCGTAGCGGCGTTGTTAACTCCGCAGGGGTGGAGCTTGTCAGGGCACACCCGCCTGAGCTTGGCGAGCTTTTGCATCGCGGTGAGGTTGACGCTGCACCTACGTCGTCGATAGTATATGCCCTCCATCCAGGAGAGTTTTTCATACTTGACGGATTCTCCATAAGCGCGCCTGCTGGAACGGGCAGCATTCTGGTGTTTTCAAGAGAAGCCTCATGCCTCGAGGAGCTAGATGGTAAGAGCATCGCAACCACAAGCACAAGCGCAAGCTCCGTGGCGCTGCTTGAAATCCTGCTAAGGGAGCGTGGGATTAATGCCCGGCTCATAAAGAACCAGAGCCCTCGCTTGGAGGAGATGCTTCGCCATGCTGAGGCTGCGCTTCTCATAGGCGATCATGCCATAGTAGAGGGGTACCATAGGCGCGAGCTTGTAATCGCCGACCTGGGCGAGGAGTGGCATGCTTTAACGCGCCTGCCAATGGTTTATGCGCTGTGGCTGGTGAGGAAGAGCTTTGCACACCGCAGGGAAGAGGTGGAGAAGCTAAAGCTTACGCTGAATGAAGCGAGGAGCTACGCTTATGAGCACTTTTCAGAGCTTGCTGCCCAGCTCGCTGCCCAGCTGGGCATCCCTTCTAAAGCAATGGAGGAGCACCTTCGCTGCTTGGATTACAGCCTGAGCGAAGCTAACCTTCGCGGGCTTCGCAGGTTCTTTGAGCTTGCTTCAAAGCACGGGATAATACCTTCGCCGCCGGAGATAAGACTTGTGGGAGGAGAGAGATGAAGCTTTTAGAAAGCGCTGACAGCGAAGTTATAGCGACGCTGGAAAAGGCGCTGGCTGGAGAAAAGCTCAGCCTGAAGGAGGTTACCCTGCTTCTCGAGTCTAGGGAGCTGAAGCTTATAACCCTAGCTGCGGACGAGCTTCGTAGCCGCCAAGTGGGTGACCTCGTAACATTCGTCATCGACACAAACATAAACTACACCAACGCTTGCGTGAGCGCGTGCAAGTTCTGCGCCTTCTATCGCGCGCCTGGGAGCAGCGAGGCTTATACTCTTAGCGTAGAGGAGATTCTTGAGAAGATAGCCCGCGCTGTAAAGCTGGGCGCCACGCAGGTGCTGCTCCAGGGCGGACTCAACCCGGAGTTGAGCATCGAGTACTACGAGGAAGTGCTCAAACGCGTAAGGGAGCGCTTCCCGCAGGTGCAGCGCCACTTTTTCTCGCCCAGCGAGATAGTGCACATCGCCAAGGTTGAAGGGCTCAGCATACGCGAGGTACTGTCTCGGTTAAAAGAAGCTGGACTGCAGAGCATGCCCGGCGGCGGGGCGGAGATTCTCAGCGACCGCATTCGTCGTGAAGTGAGCCCCAATAAAATCTCCTGGCGGGAGTGGCGCGAGGTGATGCTGGTTGCGCATGAGCTCGGCATTCCCACGACTGCAACGATGGTTTTCGGTCTTGGAGAGAGCAACGAAGACCGCGCCAGGCATCTTCTGCGCCTGAGAGAGATGCAGGAGGCTACGCATGGCTTCACCGCCTTCATACCCTGGAGTTTTAAACCGGGCAACACCGCACTTGCAGCGAAGCAGCGCATGTATGAGGCAGGGGGGATAGACTACCTCACCGTCGTGGCTGTAGCGAGGCTGGTGCTGGGCGAAAGCTTCAGAAACATCCAAGCTTCGTGGCTTACCCAGGGCGAACGCATGGCGCAGCTTGCGCTCTGCAGCGGCGCCAACGACTTTGGGGGTACGATGATAGAGGAGAATGTGGTAAAGGCTACGGGCTATGAAACGCGTTACCTCCCTCCCGAGAGAATAGTCGCGCTGATCAAGCAGATCTCGCGTCCGGCGGCGCAGAGGGATACGCTTTACAATATTTTGAGGAGGTTTCAGTAGGTTGTCCTAGTTTGCGTTGAGATTTAAATATTGCGCATGGTATTGAGGGCTAGATTGCCAATTTTATTTCTGAAATATTGGTGCTTGGAGTAGTTTTAGAAAATAATGTGGTTGTTTTGTTGCAACTCGAAAGAAAGTTCCAGATGGCTTATATAATCCTATAGGATTTTAAAAGAAGAAGGTAGGTTTAAAGCAAAATGCATAAACCCTAACTCGACTTCTTCCTTCTCCTCCTCTTCGGCTTTGCCTTCTTTTTCTCCTGCTTCTTCTCTTCAACCTTCTCCTCTTTTTTCTCCTCCGGCTTCTTGAATATCTCCTGGAACTCCACTTCGTTTATTCCGTCCAGATACTCGAATATCTCCTTTGCAACGAGATGCTTGGCGATAAAGGCATCGCTTCGCAGCTTAACAGCGTCGCTCAGAGTAATAATCGCCCTGCCGTCCTCACAGCGAATCTCGTGCTCATTGGGGTCAGCGTACGGGAAGTGCCTCTCCAGCAGCAGGCGAATCTTCTCCTCCAGCTTGTTTATCTTCTCCTCCACATTCACCTCATAAACGAGCGTCTTGCCGGCTAGCTCAGAGTTGAAGTCCACCAGCACGCGGCCGCCTGAGACGCTCTGCACCCTGCCTACCTTGCCCTCTGCCTCTATGCGCATCCCGGGGTATGGCTTCAACCCCTGCTTCTTAAACTCGCGCAGAGGCACAACCTTAACCTTGCTGGGATCCCGCAACCCGAAGCCCTTCTCAGGCGGAACCTCGATCACGCGCTTCTCTCCAACTTCCATACCAACGAGGGCTTCGTCCAGGCCGGGGATTACGTGCCCGGCACCTATAACAATAGCCTGAGCCTTGAACCTAACCCTGGGGTCGTAAATTCCGTGCTCCTTGGCAACCTCCTCAATGGTGGTGTCAAATACCTCGCCGTCCTTTATCCTGCCCGTATAATTTATCTTTACAAAATCACCCTTTTCCAGAACCATAGCCCTACTCTCCTTTCCTCAAATACATGCCTCTGTCCTGCAGGTTTTCCACAAAAATATTTCCCATGCGCACTCTGCCTAGAGCGAGAGGCTCGCCGCGCAGATTGAGTATAAAGCAGGGGTCTCCTTTCTCTATCTCGCCCTGCTCAACTACCGAGTTTATAAAGACATCTCTCCCATATAAAACTAACTGTTCCCCCTTTTCATTCACCTTCACATACTTCTTTGCCCGTCCTGCTATTAGGTAAGCGCCTTCCAAGCCGAGCTTGAACTCTCCCCTCTTTATTTCTCCTATCGCAAGCCCTGCGCTGTAGGGCTCGCGCCTCATCCTTTTCAGTGTTTCAAGCACTTTGCGGGAGGCGACACTCACCACGCGTCTGCCATTTTTTGCAACGAGAAGCTCCCTGCCATGAAGCACCTCCTTCAAGCTTGCGCCGTACTTCTCCACCCCCCGCCTTATGACCTCCCTCTCGCCTTTACTCGCCCGGGCTATCTTCACCTAATGCCTCCTTCCTGGCTTTTTCTGATATTATGGCGCTGTTGCCTGTGGGATCAGAGATTATCAGCGTAGCCCGCCTCTTCCCTGCCTTAATCTCAGCTATCTCCCTCAAAAGCTCCTTTGCACGCTTTTTGGCGGCTTCGCTCTCCGCCCACCTCTGGGCAGTGCGCACCGCTTCTTCCATGCGCAGAAGCACACCCTCCACGTTTGAAACGAAGCCCTGAGCCTCGCTCCCAGGGGTAACCTCTATACCAAGCTCCGGCACTTCTATAGTTGCGCTGCTCGAACGTATAACTCGAATGTACATGTCCTCAGCGCTGTCAATAACCAGGGTGTACCTCGCTGGCTCCTTCTGCTCAAGCACCATCACATCGGTGTGGCGATAGCCGCAGCGCCTGCACAGAAGAACGCTTTCCATTACCTCCCCAAAGTAAGGTATGTTAAACTGAAAGAACTCAAGGGTAGCTTTTTCGTTACCGCACGCAGGGCAGGGCGTAGACAGCTTTACATTACTTTGCAACCCTCTTCCTCACCCGTTCCATGGCTTCTTCGAAGTCAGTAGCTCGAGCTTCGGTACTCCTCTCTATCTTCATGTAGGGCGGGGTTAGTATGAGCAGATACTCACTGAGCCCAGCGATATCCCCTCCCATGCTCGATACTATTTCCTTTATCTCATCCACCGCATGCTTTAGTTCATTCATGCTCCTCTCGGCGAGGGGTTTAATGTCAAGTATAACCACATTGCCATTGCTAAGCTCCCTTGCGGAGATGTCTACGTCTGCAAAGCCACCGAGCTTGCACACCTTAACATACTTCCCGGCGCTGCCTCTCTCCTCGGGCATACCCTCCTGAATCTCAATCTCCACATAATCTTCAAGGTTAGTATAAGTTCTGGAAGTGCTCCCCTGAAACTTTGTAAAAAGGTCTTTCAGTCCCATACTATTCCTCCTTTAGGATATTATAAAAACGGGGGATATATAAGGGTTTCGAGCAGCTTAATCACCTTACCTTACCTCTTGCAAGGGATGCAAATATACCCCCAAAACAAAGGAATGCGAAAATGAAGAATGCTATTTTCACACTCCTAAGAAAAGCAGGATAATATTCAGGTGTAATTTCCACTCTTCCAATATATAATGCGAATATCAGCATAACAATTCCCATGCTTAGCATCTGCCCAATAAGTCTCATAGTCCCGAGTATTCCCGAGGCTACCCCGTAAAATCTATTTTCAACTGAAGACATAACAGCATTTGTATTCGGAGATGAGAAAAGGGCAAAGCCAAAACCGAGGAGAATTAAACTGGCCAAAATGAACTCCAAAGGTGTTCTTTCGTTTAAAAAAGTGAAAAGAAAAAGTCCCAAAAATGTTAACGCCATTCCTATTGAAGCAACTATTCGTGGCTCAACCCTGTCTGATAGCCTTCCAGCAAAGGGTGAAAAAATTGCCTGAACAATGGGCTGAGAAACCAGAACCAAGCCTGCATTTTGCGGGCTGAGTGATCTAATATACTGCAGGTAAAGGCTTAGAAGAAAGCTCACGGCAAATGTGGCACTGTAATTAATCAAAGCCGCTAAGTTAGAGAAAGCGAATACTTTATTTTTTCTGAAGAAATTTATATCCAGAACAGGACTCTCCTGCTTAGTTTCCCACTTAACAAAAGCAAAAATCCCCAAGGCACCTATTAGAATCAGCCATGCACCTGCCCTTGCTGGCAACAGAGAAAAACCATACATTACCGCTATAAGCGTTAAGCTGTAGATTATAGAACCCATAAAGTCAAAGCTCTCTCCTTTTGCTTCAGCCCATTCACCCTTCAATTTCCAGAAAATGAGGCCTGAGATTAGCAAGCCTAAAGGCACATTTACAAGAAAAATGCTTCTCCACCCAAAGTGCTGCGCTAAAAATCCGCCCAAGAATGGTCCAAGAGAAAGTCCTGAGTAGACAGAAGCAACATTTATTCCTAGGGCTTTACCCCTTTCTTGGGCAGGAAACACTGAGGTTAGAATCGCTACCCCAGTACCAAATATCATCGCACTCCCTATTCCCTGCAAAATTCGGAAAGAGATGAGCAGAGCTGAAGAGGTCGAAATCGCACAAAGAAAAGAGGAAAAAGTATAAATTAAGATGCCACAGGTAAAAATCCTCTTCCTTCCATGTATGTCTGCTATCCTCCCAAAAGGGACAAGAAACATAGCCGCGGCCAAGAGAAATGAGGTGGCAACCCAGCCAAGCAGCACAGCGTCCATTGCAAATTCTTCCGCAATTAAGGGGAGGGCAATGTTCACAGAGGAAACCATGAAAGGTGTGAGGAAAGAGCCCATTGTGGCAATAAGTAAGGCGATTCTTTTGTTTGAAGAGTCTTCCATGCCTATTCCTCATCTCACGCCGTAGGGAGATATCTCACTCAAACTCGAACTCAGCCCCAACCGATGCGAAGTGCATTTTATCGCCGTACATCGCCCTGAGTTCTGAAATAATTGCCAAGCCGGTGCAGTGGTTTGGTGCAAGAAATTTCAGATTGAGGTTTTTGAAGTACTCTATGGTTTTACTCCTCTGCTCCTCACCCGCTAACCCGAGGTGGGTCCCACCCAGTATTCCATAAACATCCTTCTTCCCTGTTACCTCCTTGGCGTGCTCTATGATGTTAACCACACCTGCGTGGGCACATCCAAGTATCACCAGCACCCCCTCAGCCAGAGTCGCGTAGAGGCTCAGGTCATCCCTGAAGGGGTCGACTCTCTCCTCATCGCCCTCAAGCACATACAGATTTTTATCCCTACCCTCAAAGTCTGTTCTCCTTGGAACCTCTCCGCTTATCCACAGCCCGGGAACAACTTCCACCGGCTCAACCACGGGTATGAATCTCGCGCCTATGCTTTCCAGGTCTTCCCTCCTGAAGGGCACGCCAATGTACCTGTTGAAGGGCTCTTTTCCGTATCTAGGTGTGAAGATGTCGGGGTGAGCGTATACGTCCACCCCTCCAGCAGCCTCAATAACAGCTTTAAGCCCGCCGGTATGGTCATAGTGCCCATGACTGATTATTATCCCATCCAGGTCTCTGAGTTCCTCCCTCATCGTAAGAGCATTCTCAACAATCCTCTCGCTCTGCCCTGTGTCAAAAAGGAAGCGCTTCCCCTGCGTTTCTATGAGGAGCGCCAGCCCATGCTCACCGCACGCTTTAATAGGGTTCAGCACGCTGTTTTCCATCAGCACCTTAATCCTCATTCTATCACCGATGCATAGCATGAAGATTAACGCCTGAATAATCAAGGATAAGGTATATATCACAATCAGGCTAAAGCTCTCTCATGGCATCACTCCTGGAAGATTTCAATCTCTGGCTTGCTCAGACCTCTGCTGAAGTTGGAATTCCGCTGGAGGTGTTCATTTTTCTTCTCTCTGCAAACATAGTTCTGCTGATTGTCCTGCTGATATTTGCCCTTAAGAAAATCTGGATGAAGGGCGGTGAGCATTTTAAAAAGGGTGAGCAAAAACCGGGGAGCGGTGAAAGAAAATCAGAGGTTACAAGCGGCACTCTGTCTGAACTTATAGAGGAACAGAGAAAGTAGGGAAAGATTATATACTCCCTTTGCCATTCCATCACTCATGGGTGCACTGAGCTCTTTTCCTGCCGCGTGGAAGCTGGCATTTACAAGGTATGCGCTGCTTCTTCCGGCGCTTATCTACGCCATCCTTTCTCTGCCCCAGATGCTCCTCCAGCTTTTCTACTCCGGCACAAGCGCCGGCGTGGTCGCGGTGAGTGCAGCCTACTCCCTACTACTGGGGCTCCTCACTCCATTCTTTACAGGTGGATTACTCGCAACCGCTGCTGAGGCGCTTCGCAGCGAGGTGAGTGTGAGCAGCTTCGTGAGCAATGCGAAGAAGAGATACATCTACTTACTGCTGGCAAGCATAATTTACTTAATACTCGTGGTTGTGGGTGTTGTTGTGGTGGTAATAATGGGAGTAATCTTTGCCCTGGCTGCGAAGGCACTGTTCTCTCCGGACTTCGCCCTTGCTTCTGCATTGATTTTTATACTACTGGGCTCTCTGCTGCTAGGCGTGGTGCTCATAATGCTGAACTTCTATGATGTGGGCGTTGCCATTGATGGACTCGACCCCATAAAGACCTTCAAAAACAGCTTTAACTTTGTTAAATCTCACGCCTTCTCTGTGCTGGGCTTTCTTCTGCTATCTGCCTTTACCATGCTCCTGCTCTATATACCCATGGCACTGGTGTTCTTCTACCATGCCCTCAGCACTATCCCTGAGCTTAGCGTCGCAGAACTTGAGGCAGGCACTCTCCCGGCGCCCAGCTTTGGGCTCGGAGTGGTTTTAATCCTCATCCTCATAATTACCAATACTATCGCAACGTGTTTCATGTACACCTACAGGGCAGTCTTTTATGTTGATGCAGTATCGCAAGGAGGTAAGTCCTGATGTTCCATCTTAGATGCATCGCATGCGGAGAGGTTTACGACCGCAGAGAGGTTATATACCAGTGCCCTCGCTGCTCGGGGCTGCTCGAGGTCGTTTTCGACCTGAGCGAGATTTCAGTAACAAAAGCTGAGATTGAAAGCCGTGCTTTCAACCTGTGGCGGTACCGCGAGCTGATGCCTGTGGAGGATTACACGAAGGTGGTTAGTCTCAATGAGGGTGGAACCCCCCTGTACAGAGCCGATACCATCGCTGAGGAGATTGGAGTCAAGGAGCTTTATATAAAGAACGAGGGTGCCAATCCAACGGGCTCATTTAAGGACCGCGGGATGACAGTTGGCGTTACCAAGGCACTGGAGCTTGGGGCAACGGCGGTTGGCTGCGCTTCCACGGGCAACACCTCAGCATCGCTAGCAGCCTATGCAGCAAAGGCAGGCATTAAATGCCTTGTACTTCTTCCAGCGGGAAAAATCGCCATAGGAAAGCTCGCCCAGGCGCTGCTGCATGGCGCCATCGTTGTGGGAATTAAAGCCAATTTCGACGTCGCACTCAAGCTTGTACGCGAGATATGCGCAAAGCACAATATCTACCTGCTCAACTCTATAAATCCGTGGCGCTTAGAGGGGCAGAAGAGCGAAGCTTTTGAGATCGCCGACCAGCTCGGTTTCGAGGCTCCCGATCGAGTAGTCGTACCCGTGGGCAACTGCGGAAACATCTCGGCGATATGGAAGGGTTTCAAGGAGTTTCATGAGCTGGGGCTTATAGATGAACTGCCCGTGATGACTGGTATTCAAGCTGAAGGAGCTTCACCTCTCGTCAGAGCTTTCAAAGCTGGTGAAAGCAGCGTCACCCCTGAGCCCAAGCCCGAGACAATCGCCACGGCGATAAGAATAGGCGCGCCCGTGAATGCGCCCAAGGCGCTTCTCGCCCTGAAGGAGAGTCGTGGAATTGCGGAGAGCGTTACTGACGAGGAGATAATCGAAGCGCAGAAGTTACTGGCGCGTAAGCTTGGCGTTGGCGTTGAACCCGCGAGCGCTGCCAGCGTCGCCGGGCTAAAGAAGCTTGTGGAAGCAGGTGAGATAGACAGAAGCGAACGCATTGTTTGCGTGACCACAGGGCATGCGCTTAAGGACCCGGAGATAATCTTCCATCGTTACGAGAAGCCCATTGAGATAGAGCCAAGTATAGAGGCGCTGGAGAAGGTCATCAACGGGTGAGGCAATGAAGTACCTCGTGGTAGTGGGTGACGGAATGGCGGATTATCCGCTGGAAGAGCTTGGCGGGAGAACGCCGCTGGAAGAGGCGAATACACCCAATATGGATTACATAGCTAGGAAGGGCGCCACAGGTATGATGCGCACTATCCCCAATGGCATGGACGCTGGTTCCGACATCGCTAACCTGGCTATCCTAGGCTACGACCCGCGAAGGGTGTATACGGGGCGGGGTCCCCTTGAGGCAGCGAGCATAGGCGTTGAGCTTGGCCCGGGCGATGTGGCGTTCAGATGCAACCTGATAACAGTGGAGAATGGTAAAATTGCCGACTTCACCGCAGGGCATGTGAGCAGCGAGGAAGCCAAAGCGCTGCTCTCTGCGTTGAACGAGGCTGAGATTGCACCCTTTGGAAAGTTTTATCCAGGGGTGAGCTACCGCAACCTCTTTGTGTGCTCCTTCGGCGAGGAGCTCAGGGCGACGCCTCCCCACGATATAGTTGGGAAGAGCATAGATGATTATCTGCTCAAGCCACGACAGAACGAGAGCGCGGCGAAGCTCAACGAGATGATGCTCCGCTCAAGGGAGGTGCTCACTGAGCATGAGGTTAATCTGAAGAGGGTGGAGCAGGGTAAGAGGCCTGCGAACATGGTGTGGCTCTGGGGACAGGGGAGAAAGCCAGAGCTTGAGCCCTTTTCCGAGAAGTACGGAGTAGAGGGAGCGGTTATCTCGGCTGTGGACCTGATTCGGGGCATCGCTTGCTTAGCTGGAATGCGGGTTGTGCATGTGCCTGGTGCCACGGGCTACTACGATACTGACTATGCAGCCAAGGCGGAGTACGCCCTCAAGGCTCTTGAAAGTGTAGACTACTGCTACATCCACGTTGAAGCGCCTGACGAGGCTGGGCATGAGGGCAGCGTGGAGATGAAGATTAAAGCAATAGAAGACCTGGATGAAAAGCTCATAGGCAGGCTTCTTGATAATTTAAACGACGACACTGCCATCGCCGTGCTGCCAGACCATCCTACGCCGATAAGGGTGAAAACCCACACCTCTGAGCCAGTGCCTTTCGCTGTACTCTCGCCAAGGCTGCGTGGCGACAGTGTGGAGAGCTTCTCAGAGCGCGCGTGCAGCGCTGGTAGCCTGGGTTTAATAGAGGCCACAAGCTTCAACCGCCTTTTGCTCGCCTGATTTTGCAATTGGATATGCGATGGTTAAAAGCCGCTGAATATACAGGCGATAGATATTTAACTCCACCGAAAAATATATTATAGGAAGATGAAAATGAGCGAGGAAGTTAAAGACGATAAGATAAACCCGGAGAATGGGGAGGACATAACCCAGTACCTTCTCAGCAAGGTGCGCGAGCTTGAACGGGAGTGCGTTCAGCTTAAAAATGAGAACAACCGCATAAAGAGCGGCTATGCACAGCGACTGCGCTGGTTAGAGGACAGAAAGCGCATGCTGGAGAGCGAGCGCATCCAGATGGAGCGAGAAATTCGCAGGCTTCGCTCAGAGCTTGAGAGGCTGCGCTCCATGCCGCTGATTATAGGAACCATAGTAGATGTCCTCGATAGCGGCAAGCTGGTTGTGAGGAGCACCTCTGGCCCAACGTTCCTGGTGAACACCTCCCAGTTTATAGACAGGAGTAAGCTTGTGCCCGGCGCCAGGGTGGCGATGAACCAGCAGAGCTTAGCAGTTGTGGACGTCCTACCTATGGAGAAGGACCCCGCGGTGCTCGCGATGGAGATTGTGGAGAAGCCTGAGGAGAGCTATTCCGATATAGGCGGGCTTGAGAAGCAGATTCAGGAGATACGCGAGACTGTGGAACTGCCCCTGCTCAAGCCTGAGGCCTTCGAGAAGGTGGGGATAGACCCGCCGAAGGGCGTGCTACTCTACGGCCCGCCGGGCACTGGTAAGACGCTCATCGCCAAGGCTGTGGCGAGGGAGACAAACTCAGTATTCATAAAGCTTATCGGCTCTGAACTTGTGCGCAAGTATATAGGCGAGGGCGCTCGCCTAGTAAGAGAGCTTTTCCAGCTCGCAAAGGAGAAGGCGCCCAGCATAGTGTTTATCGACGAGATAGATGCCATCGCAGCCAGGCGCACAGACTCGCTCACCAGCGGCGACCGCGAGGTGCAGCGCACCCTTATGCAGCTCCTGGCAGAGATGGATGGCTTCGATGCCCGTGGCGATGTGCGCATTATCGCGGCTACAAATCGCCCTGACATACTCGACCCGGCCATACTCCGCCCGGGCAGGTTCGATCGCCTGATAGAGATTCCCCTGCCGGACGAGAAGGGTAGAGCGCAGATATTCGCTATTCATACGAGGAGAATGAACCTGAGCAGCGATGTGAGCATGGAAGAGCTTGCGGCACTAACCGAGGGTGCTACGGGCGCAGACATCAAAGCGATCTGCACCGAAGCCGGGATGTTTGCCATACGCGAGGACCGCAATGAGGTAACCTTCCTAGACTTCCAGCACGCTATAAGCAAGGTGATGGGCAAGATAGAGCAGACAGCGAGCAAGCTCGGCTCAAATGAGCTCATGTTTGCGTGAGCTTCATCTTCTATCTCTTTTCTATTTTTGCTCAGAAATCAGCATCAACTATTTTAGAACTTTTAAAGGCGGCATGAGCCTTCTTGAAATACGGCGAGGCTATTCCAAGCAGTTATAAATGATATTTGAATTTCAATATTACCCATGTTGCCCTTCTAATCTAAGAAGATGAAAGTAACTGTAATCTCCGGCTTTCTCGGTGCTGGAAAAACAACACTAATACGCAGAATCATCTCAAACGCAGACTCGAAGACTGCCGTAATAGTCAATGAGTTCGGCGATGTTGGTATAGATCGCGAGCTGGTTTCGAGTTCAGGCAAGCTAGAGGTTGCAGAGCTTGCCAGCGGGTGCGTGTGCTGCACACTGCGCGCAGACCTCAGCGAGACCCTCACCGAGCTGAGGGAGAGATTTTCACCCGAGAGGGTGTTCCTGGAACCCTCTGGCGTTTCTATGACCTCCAGCATCGTAGAAGCTCTACAGGAGCCCCACCTTAAAGGCATCGCCGAACTTGAGGGCGTGATAAGCGTGATCGACGCCAGCGCCTTCTCAGAGCTGTACCCCCTTGAGACCTTTCAGCGCCTTTATCGAGATGCCATAGCCAACGCTTCGGCGGTGGTAATAAACAAGGTGGACCTAGTCAGCGAGAAGGGGATTCTCAATGTAGAGCGCACAGTGAGGGAGATAAACCCCTCAGCTCTGGTGCTTCGCTCCTCCTTCGGTGAGGTGACGCTCCCTGAGAAGCTTCCCGGCGTTGAAGTCAGGGTAAGCGAGGGCGTCCACCTGCTCTTCGACTCCTTCTCGGCTAAGCCCAGAGAGATGAGTACTGATGAAGCCGACGAGCTTTTTGAGAGGCTTAAGCGTGGAGAGTTTGGAAGGGTGATAAGGGCGAAGGGGATCTTCAGAGCAGGCGGAAAAAGCTGGTACTATGACCTTTCCTCGGGGAGGGTTAGCAGAGAGGAGCTTCCCTCTGAGGCGGAGCCAAGCTTCGTGGCTATAGGCAGCAAGATTGACAAGGAGGCGTTAAAGAGGATTCTGGAGGTATAGGATGACGACGCGAGCAGAGGTAGACGCCGGTTCCTGTAAGTTTGTAACCCGCATAAGCGTTGAGAGGCACGGAAAGAGAGTGGAGATACGCATAACCTCGGGGTGCGAGAAGGTTAAAACGTTTGCAGAGGATGTTAAGAGCCTCGACTGGACGAAGGAAGTTCTCGTCGGCATGTGCGACTCGGCAATTTACCAGGCGGCTACTCGTGCGAGGCTACATCCCGGCTGCCCTGTACCGGCGGCAGTTATTCGCGCCGTGGAGATTGAAACTGGTGCAGCGACGCCCAAGGCGGTGAGGATGGAGTTTGAGAGGTGATTAATAATACAGCCTCTCTTTTTCTTTTGCAAAGCGTGTGGTGATTTGCGCTGCAAACATGTGCATCGCCTTTGAGAAGGGGATATATGCGAGAAGGGCAAAGGCTGCGGTGAAGTGCAAAAGCTTGGCGTAGACGAATACCTTCCCCTGCATTTCTAAGGTTGCTGGGGAGAGCAGCTCCGCCACGAGGCTTCCAAAAGGCGAGTACGCGTCGCTGGCAGATGTTATCGCCAGCCTCGCACCTTCAACAGCAAAGCCGGAGAGCAGGATAAGAAGAAATAAGCCGAGGAAGACGCCGTCCTCTGGCATGGTGAACACTTCTTCCCTTGCGAGCAAATATCGCCTTGTTATGGAGTAGAGCACGCCTAATAGAAGAAGAAAGCCGGCGGTGTCAACGGAAAGGCTGAGGAGGTGATAGGTGGAGCGGAGCGGGACCCCGACCAAGCGAGAAGCATAGCTCAGCACACCGCCGGCTATGATTAGCAGAAAGCTCCATATTATGAGCACGAGCATTGCGCCGCGAAGCCAGCTCCTTGGAAAAACCCGCCTAGCGAGAAGGCATTCTGGGGAGAAAAGGGAAGTGAGGCTCAGCCAGGCGATCCTAAAGATAGAGAGCCTGCCAGTTGTGTCTCGAGTACTATATATAAGCATTATCTTGAAGCCAACCCCCGTCAAAAAAACAAAAGACAAAATAAGGGCAATAAAATAGAAATGTGTTTTCAGGGCAGGGGGAATCACCATATACTCCATGGCTAAGAGCCTTCCGCCTCCATTTCCTTGAGCGAAGCCTTGCCAGCCTTGAGCTCATTCACGAAGTCTTGGTAGAACTTGTATATCGGATGATTCTCGCTCGCTGGAAGCTCGCCGATTTCGTCGTAGACGAAGGTTGTCAGCATCGCATTGGCGTTGGCTATGGCTGGGAATATCCATGGGGCGCTCTCTATCGGGCCATAGAGCAGGAAGTCGTTCCAGAAGACTGCACCCAGCGCATGGGCGGCGCTGTCTATGCCCACGAAGCCGAGCTTGCCCCACTTAGCCTCTGCGTCCTTCTTAACCAGGTCTGTGCCGTTCGAGGGAGCGCAGCCCACTGGAAAGCCCAGCTCCTCCTTGACCAGCCTGCTTCCCAAAAAGGAGAAGGGAGAGGAGGGGATACTCATAAGCGATGTGTCTACCAGGACATTCTTGAATCCAGCTTTCTCTGCCCGCGGGAGCAGAACATCTTTGACAAGCTCCACCCTGCCCTGGGGCGTGGGGTTCTGCATGTTGAAGGCAACGAGCAGAACATTCTTCAAACCAAGCTTGCTCAGCTCGTTTACCTCATACTCCGGGTCCTTCGCCCACGGGGCGAGGCTGTTGTACAGGTGGCGATCCTGAAGCCCTACCTCAGCGATGTACTGCGCCGCCTCCACCTTGGGCTGCTCTGTCCATATATCTGTGGAGAAGGGCATGTCTGTAACCTCTGCCACGAAGTCGATGTAGCGCTTTGCCTCCTCGCCAAAGGTGGCGACTATGTCAAGCATGCAGGGCACGCCTGTGGCGTCGCTCAGCTCCTCCTGGCGGTTTATCAGCTCTTCTGCTCGCTTCTTATCGAACTCGCCCTTTTTGCGGGAGCCGAGGATTTTGTGACCGTTGTAGAACATTGTGCCGATGAGCACTGTGGGATTCTCTCCAGGGCGCCCGCCGAACTTCACATTCCCTATCTTCACGACCTTCTGATTCTTATTATTCAGGCTGAACACTTTACTCACCTACTTTGGTATCTTATCGAGGATGTGCTGGATGTGGGGGAACTTGTCCTTCATGTGCGGGAAGTACATCGCCTGCATGAACTCCGTCTGGAAGTCGGGGTCCACTGTAAGCTCAATGTACTTTATGCGCCTCGCTACGGCGTTAGCCTCCTCGCGCTTCCTGCGGTTGAGCAGCGCTACGCGCGCGCCATCGCCGGCGGCGTTGCCCACAGCAACGACCTTGTCCAGATCGCAATCCGGGAACATGCCTATGACCATGCTGGCTTCTTTATCTATGTAGCTTCCGAAGGCTCCGGCGAGAATCACCTTGTCCACAGCGTCTATGCCGTAGCGCTTCATGAGAATCTTGCAGCCGGTGTACAGCGCGCCCTTCGCTAACTGAACCGCGCGCACGTCGCTCTGGGTAACGGTTATGTCCTTGCCTATCGCAGTCTCATCCGCCCAGGCGAGCACATACTCAGGCTGGCCATTTTCGCCTTTGCGTATACGCGGGGTGTCGAGCTTGGTATTGAAGACGCCGCTGTTCTTTATGATGCCTGCCTTGAACATCTCTGCCACTACTTCTATTATACCCGAGCCGCATATCCCACGAGCCTCGCTCTTAACTTCATCGCTCCACTCTTCCTTGCCTATGACTTTGTAGCGGGGCTCCTTTGTCTCCGGGTCAATGCGCACGCGCTCTATCGCTCCGGGCGCTGCTCTCATACCATGCGTAATCTGCGCACCCTCAAACGCTGGACCTGTAGCGCAGCTCGTGGAGAGCAGCTTGTCCTTGTTGCCCAGCACTATCTCGCCGTTGGTGCCTATGTCTATGATGAGCCAGATGTCGTCCTTCTTCTCGGGCTCAAGGGCTACAACCACACCCATGTTATCGGCGCCCACGAAGCCTGCCTCTATTGGCAGGACGTGCACATTAGCGCCAGGCGCCGCCTTGATGTTGAGGTCCCTCGCCTTTATGTCCAGGCTGCGGTGCACCGCGGGTGTGAAGGGTGATACGCCGAGGTACTCCGGGTAAATGTTCAGGTATATGTGGTGCATTGCTGTGTTGCCCACGAGCACTATCTCTAAGATTTCCTCCCTGCTTATGCCAGCCTTCTCGCACAGGTTCGAAATTATCTTGTTTATTCCTCCGATGATTGCCTCGTGCATCTTCTGCAGCCCATCTTCGTGCTCCATGGCATAGGTGATGCGTGCCATCACGTCTTCGCCGAAGCTTACCTGCGGATTCATCATGGAGTCTATGGCGATAACCTTGCCGGTGTTAATGTCTGTGAGGTAGCCCACCACCGTCGTTGTTCCCACGTCGAAGGCTATGCCCAGGGTGCGGTCGTTGTAGCCCGGCTCCACATTTATTATCTCTCTGTCGTTCCATACCGCTACGGTGACCTTCCACTTGCCCTCTCTCAGCGCCAACGGCAGAGCCCTAAGAGCATGGTAGTCCATGCTCAAGCCCTCGAGACCGTGCTGCTCCTTGAGGGCGCGCATCAGGCGCTCATAGTCTCCCTCAGGGTCCTCCAGGCTGGGTGGAGGTAGCTCGACGTAGTACTTCCGCACTGCAGGGTCGAGCTCAATGTCTATTTCGCCCGCCGCCTTCCTCACAATCTGCCCGCCAACACGGCTCTCCTCAGGCACAAACACAAGCACATCGCCCTGCACGCGGGCAGCACAGGCTAGGCGATAGTTGTTCTTAACCTCCTCTTCATTGAGAAGCCTGAGCTCTTCCTTGCCTATGGGCGAGAGGTTGTTCATGCTGGAGTGGACATCGAACTTTGCAAAGTAGCCTTCCTGAATCTGAACCTTGCACTTACCGCACACCTTGTTGCCGCCGCACACCTGCTCTATGCCCACACCCAGCTCAATCGCAGCCTCACGGAGGGTCTTGCCCTCCTCTATTTCCCCTCTGCGCCCCGAGGGCTGGAAGATCACCTTGTACTTCATCACAGCACCTCAGATCTCCTTCTTCCTCTTCATCTCTCTAAGCGAGGCAACCATCTTTATAGCCTCTTCAAGGGCGCTTGCAGCGTCCTTGCCCGTGGCGTCGGCACCGTACATCTCCACTGTCTTCTCGGACACTGGGGCACCGCCAATCATGATCTTAACATTCGGGTTGCGCTCGCGAAGCATCTCAATAACTTTCTTCATCCCTGGCATTGTGGTAGTCATCATCGCTGAAAGGCACACGAGGTCTGCGTCCGTCTTTAGCTGCTCCTCAACGAACTTCTCCAGGGGGACGTCCTTGCCCAGGTCGTGCACCTCAAAGCCTGCAACCTCGAACATGAGCTTCACCAGGTTCTTACCTATGTCGTGCACGTCGCCCTCCACGGTGCCTATTACCACCACGCCTTTAGTTTCCGTCTTATCCTCCGCCTTTATGTGGGGGCGCAGAATGTCGAGGCCTGCGTAGAGCGCATCGGCGCACATGAGCACCTCGGGCACGAAGTACTCGTTCTTTGCGAATAGATCGCCCACAACCTCCATGCCCGCGGCCAAGCCCTCAAAAATTGCCTCGTTGGCATCATAGCCCAGCTCAATCCACTTGTTGGCAAGCTCCTTCACGCGGTCTTCGTCGAATTCTATAACTGCTTTCCTTATCTCTTCCAGAAGCTGCTTCTTGTCCTCGGTCATCTTCCTCACCTCTCAGCTTTTTGCGCCGTATTTTTCCACAGCTTTTATGAGCGCATGCATGTTATCCTCGGGCACCTCGGGCCAGATGTCGCATCCTGGCATTACACCGTCGACGCCCGCTTCGATCGCCTGCTTAACCGACTGCTCCACCTCCTCAGGTGTGCCCTTAACTATGACACCATATGCATCCAGATTGCCCAGAATCACCGCCTCCTCGCCAAGCTTCTGGCGTGTAGCAGCGACGTCGTTCTTCTGCTCCACGCTTATCGCATTTGCACCGCACTCATAGAGCATCTCCACCAGCATGTTGGTGTCGCCGCACATGTGCAGAATAGTCGGCGCCTTTATGCCGGCGATGGTTTCCTTGAGATATGGCTGCACCAGCATCTTGAACATGCGCGGTGAAATCACGTCGCTGGGTGCTCCCATCTCGCGCACTGTTATATAGTCAGCGCCAGCCTCGTGGAATGCATTGGCTATATCAACCAGCGGCTCAACCAGCTGGCTCAGCAGAGCTTTGACATCATTCGGCTTTTTAAATGAACTCTTGAGGAGGTCGTTCAGGTCGAGGATCTGCCCCGCAAGTGTAAATGGCCCGAGAATATAGCTTCCAACCGCCACCTCGCCGTTGAGCTTCTCCTTGCAAAGCGAGATTGCCTCCTTTACCAGAGGTATCCTGCCCCGCTCAAGCAGGTTCTCAGGCACCTGAAGCTCCTCACCTACCTTGAGAATCTTCGACTTTATTGTAGGATAGAGTATGTTCTGCTTGCCAGCGTAGAAGTTCACTTCGCAGCCCAGCGCCTCTGCTTCCACGCACAGGTCGAAGGGTACGACAGCACACTCAAATCCAAAAAGCTCGTAGGTAGAGCACGCGAGCGTTGCCATCTGCTCAGCATTCGCATGCGACGAGGCAAAGTCGATGCCGTACTTCTGCATCCCAGCCACGGTGACGTTGCCCATTCCGCTGAACACTGGCACGCGGTCAACTTCCTTCTTTTCCAGTGTGTTCATCACTCTCTCTTTCGGCGTCATGTTGCTACCCCACTTATCATATACCTGATACAATATTTAAATTTTTCTTTGGTAAGCAATACAATTTTCAATAATTCACAGAAATACTTAGATTTTTTCCTAATGGCCACCACCACCTGCTCGCATCATTGCAACCACCTTTCCAGGCTCACTGAGATTTTGAGTATTTTTGCTTTTCTGAGCCGCAAGCTTCATCAAAAGGCTGAAACCCTTATCATTAACCTCTTTAACCTCAATTATACCCTCTTTTACCATGTTTTCAAATATTTCCTCAGCTTTCCTGGTTCTGATAATTACCGTGGAGAACTCTTTGGGTGAGCCCACCGCGCCAACTGAGATATCCGCATGCACCGACGTAAAGTCAGCGCAGCACTTGCATGCGGGTCTGCAGTACCTCAGAGCTTCTTTAAGTGGGATATCCACAACCCCAGCTGGCGTTGTCACGTAGAGACTTTTGCCCTTGATTGCAAACTTCTTCACTTCATTGAGGGAGAATCCATACTTTTGTGAGAGTTCAAGTATCCCGGCGTAGTGGAGGTTAGCCTTGCAGAAGAGGCTTATGTTAAGGGCAACAATGTCCATAAGCTCCCTACCAAGTTCTGAAGTTTCAAGTCGTTGAAGTGCTCTGCTCTGGCAGGGAAGCGTCACAATCCCGAGCTTTTTAAAACCACTTTCACGGGCCTTTTTCAGTGCCGCAAGTGTTGGAGAGTTTGTATATTTGGTTCCTGCCCCAGCGATTATCTCCTCCTCAGTTGAGGCTATCAGTGGCACAGGCTTCCAGGGCTGCGAACTATTCACCGCAACTACTGCAGCATCTATTATGCCCTTCCTCAGCGCATAGGTGAGAAGCGCAGTAACAATTCCGCCATCCTGAGCTACGCTGGCGATTCTTGCTGCACTAGCCCTTGCAGCCACCAGCTTCCTGTACTCCCCAAGAGGTTCGTCTATGAGCGAAATCTCTCCTCTGGTGGACGCTCTCCGCATTGATGGGCAGTGCACCAAGCAAAAGCCGCAGTTTATGCACTCGCCCCTGAGTATAGGATATTCATTTATCTCTATAATTTTATCCGGGCAGACAGCAGCGCATGCACCGCAGCCGGTGCATTTTCCAGCGTTTATAATCTCAGCTTCCAGCCTCTGGAATCCCTCACTATCGGGATAAATTACTGCACGCATTGGACAGGCATCGTAGCACCGCCTGCAGGCGCTCTCGGGTATGTCCCTGCGACAGCACTCTGCCGAGACAAAACCCGCGACACCATTCCTCACCACGAGGGTGCCTCTCCCCTCTATACCCCTGCAGAGGAGTTCATAGTTGCCTGGGCACACAGCCTCGCAGTTTCCGCACCCTATGCATCTGTCTTCGTCTACACCTATACCGCCTATCAGTGTGAGCAGGCGTCTTTTCATCACGTACCCATATTGTTTGGATTATATTTAAATATTTCGCTACTTATTTGGATAAAGTATATATATCTGAAATCAGTATTGTATATCATGCAAAAGGACATCGCCGTAAAGATGATACTCAGGGCGATGCACCAACGGAAGAGCATAAACCTGTGTGAGCTTGCCTCTGAGCTCAACCTTTCGCCAGAGGACACCTATGCTGCAGCCAAGCTCCTGGTGGACTGGGGAGTGCTCAGAATGAAGGTAGGAGACGAGCGCCAGGAGTGACTTTGAAAAATATCCAACTTCTGCATTAATTTTATATATAGTAATACAAAAAACAATAAAACATCATGTCCGTAAAGCTTGAAGAGAAGGATATTAAAATACTCAGATGCATCGACGAGGATGGAAGCTGCAACCTCGATGAGATATCAAAGCGCACAAGCATAAGCCGCTCGACGGTGCACTACAGGCTGAAGAAGTTTGAGAAGATGGGACTTATTAAGGGCACCTTTGTTGAGCTTGACCCCCAGGTTTTGGGTCTGGACATGACCGCCGTCACCTTTGTGAACGTCAGTTATGAGAACACCACTGCAGAGGAGATAGGGGAGAAACTCGCTTCCATCTCAGGCGTTTTTACTGTTTATTATGTGCTTGGCGACTTTGACTTCATCGTCATTGCCAAAGCTAAAGACAGGGAAGATTTGAAGAGAATCCTCCGCGAGATGCACGCCATAGACGGGGTGGTTAAGACAGGCACCCACTTCGTGGCTTCCACTATTAAGGAGGAGAAAAGGCTGCTTGTGAACTACAGTGATGATGTTCTTAAGAAACTGTTCTGCGAGTAGTGGAGGATTGACATGACACCGAGGGAAAGATTCCTCAAGGCCCTGCATCTTAAAAAGGTTGACCGCCCGCCTGTGACTTCTCCAAACCAGACAGCGACCATAGAACAGATGGACAAGCTGGGAATCTACTTCCCAGACGCCTACCGCGACGCACGCAAGATGGCAAAACTAGCTGCCGCTGCCTGGGAGCAGGTTGGTCTGGAAGGCATAGGCGTCCCATTCTGCCAGACGGTTGAAGCTGAGATTTTCGGGCTTGAGGTGAAGTGGGGCAAGAGAAAGACAGACATCCCAGAGGCGCCCTTCAAAGGCTATTCAACACCAGAGGGTGTTGAGGTGCCGGAGAACTTTCTGGAGCGGGGAAGGATTCCGGTGGTGCTGGAAGCGATAGAGATTCTCAAGGAGGAGTACGGAGATGAGGTGCCAATAATGGGACACGTAATAGGCCCCTTCTCCCTCGCAGCCCACCTTGCGAACATGGAGAAGATTCTGAAGATGTCCATAAAGAACCCGGTGATTGTCAAGGAGTTTACAAACCTTGGCCTTGAGGCGATAGCAGAGTATGCCAACGCCATGCTGGAGCACGGCGCGGATGCAATTGTAATAGAGAACATGTTTGCCTCTGTGGATATTATGGGTGTCAAGGGTTATGTTAACTTTGCCCAGCCCTTCGACCGTGAGCTTATACGAAAGATTAAAGGCCCGACGATTCTCCACATCTGCGGCGATGGCACGAAGATTATAGATAAGATGATAGAAACCGGCGCCACCTGCCTGAGCATAGATTCCAAGACCGACGCCAGGCATGCTGTGGAGGTATCCAGAGGTAAGGCGTCTATTATGGGCAATATTGACACTGTCTACGCCCTCGCCTTTGGCACCCCCGAGGAGGTGATTGCCGAGACGAAGCGAGCGATAGAGGCAGGTATAGACATTATCGCCCCGGGGTGCGCCATCTCGCCGCTAACGCCAAATAGGAACCTTCGCGCCATGGTTGAGACTGTGAAGAGTTTGGGCTCATGATTCAGATGATTGATAGAGTGGAGGGTGACCTCGAGCTTGCCGCCCTTCAGGAAGTGTGCATGGCTATTTTGAGTGAGTTGGATACGCAGGAGGTTTTCCGGCTTATAACAGAGAAGGCGCGGATGCTCATCAATGCCGAGACCGTGGCAATTCCAGTTATCAGCGAAGACCGCTCAACCATAACCTACGAGGAGGCGGCGGGGAAGAACAGAGATCTGCTGAAGGGCATGACCATGCCACTAAACGAAGGCGGGCTTTGCGCTTGGGTTGTGGAGCATCGCAAGCCGATACTAACCAATTCGCTGTGGAGCGACAGCAGAATTAACAGGGAGCTGGTGAAAAAGCTGAATGTGAACGAAGCCATAGTCGTTCCGCTTGTTTTTAAGGGAAAGATAATCGGCGGGCTTGCTGCCTTCGGCAAGGCTGGTGGCGGTGGCTTTACAGACAAAGATTTAAGGCTGCTAACGATTTTCGCCAGTCATGCTGCTATAGCTATTAGAAACTCAAAACTCTTCAAAAAAATGGAGGAACTCAAGAGGTTCAACGAGAACATAATTCAATCTATGGAAGAAGGCGTTGTGATAGTTGATGCAGAGGGCTTTATAACCTTTGTTAATCCTGTGTTTGAAAGGCTTACTGGTTACAAAAGGGATGAGGTTGTTGGAAAGCGTGCCGATTTCGTGCTTCCGGGGCTGAAGAGGCACTCCCAGGACAGGTATGAGATAAACTTCAAGAAAAAGTCGGGGAAAGAGGTGCACCTGCTCGTCAGCGCCTCTCCACTTCGCGGTGCGGGAGGCACCCTCTATGTGCTTGTGGATATAACCGATATGAAGAGGGAGCAGGAGAAGCTGATGGAGAGGATGCTCTCCTACGACATAAAGAGAGGCAATCTCTACCTTGTGAAGGAGAAAAACTATGAGAGGAGCAGGAGCATCCTCAGGGATATGATTAACTGCGGCTTTGAGGGGATGGTGCTTTCCAGGCTACCAGTGGCAGAGGCAAGGCGAATTTTTGGCGAAGGCGTTGCCTGCTACTGGCTCAGCGAGTATGGCGAAGGAGAGGACACAATTAAGCCCGAGCCTGAGGTTGTAGAGACCAGAATTCGAGAGTTTGTGACAAGAACAAGCGTCGTCTTGGTAGATAGGTTTGATTACCTGATAACCCTATGGGGCTTCCGCTCGGCGCTTGCTCTGCTTCAGAAGCTTCGTGACTTAGCATACCTGAGCAGGGCGGTGATCCTGATTTCCGTGGATCCTGCGACGCTGGATGAGAGGGAGGCAAACCTACTGGAGAAGGAGACCAGGGCTGTTGGAGTTAAAGGGGAAGCGGAGCTCACCGAAGAACTTTACGCCCTTCTTAGCTTTGTTCATGAGCAAAACCTTAAAGGAGTAAAGCCGTCGTACAAGGACGTAACCAGGAAGCTGGGTGTTACCCGCACCACAGCACGGAAGAGAGTGAAAATCCTGCTTGGCAAAGGTTTGCTTGTGGAGGAGAGAGCGGGGAGGAACAAGTTCCTCAGCGTGAGTGAGAAGGGAAAGCGGCTTATATTCTAACCCTATTTTAACCCTTTTTCTGCCACTTTTTTTATCATATCTGGTTAGCGCATTTTTACCTGAGGTGTTGAGAATGAAAGTTGTGAACGGCCTGGATGTGGAGTACCTCCAGAAGGTGGTGGAGACAGTAAAGGCAAATCCAGAGCTCGGAAAGACTCTGTGGCGCGCCAGCGCCAAGTGGAAGGGAGGCTTCAAGGAAGAGGTGAGAATAAGGGACTTCACTATAAGAATGGACGAGCCCCTCGATCTGGGAGGCACAAACACTGCGCCCAACATGGTGGAGTTCGTTCTCGGTGCCTTCGGCGCCTGCCTAATCGTGGGCTACGTTATGAACGCCGCTGTTCGCGGAATAGAGCTTGCGAAGATTGAGGTTGAAGTTGAGGGTGATATAGATCTTCCAGGGTTCCTCGCCCTTGAGCCGCCCGAGAAGGTATGGCCAGGGTTTACCAACGTCCGCGCCAGGGTGTTCCTCAAGACCAAGACGCCTGTGAGCAAGGAAGAGCTTCAGAAGCTTCACGAAGATGTGGTGAAAACCTCGCCTGTAGGTAGCACCCTGCGCAACCCTGTCAACGTGGAAGTAACGCTGGAAAGCAGGCGCACAGTATAAACCCCCTTTTTACTTTTTTGCAGGTGGTTTCAATGGGAGACAAGCTGGTCTTCGTCTTAACCACGGGCTTCAACTCACCCGGCGTTACCCGCGCAACGCTCATGTTCGCTTCTATAAGCGCTGCAATGGACGTTGAGACCATACTCTTCTGCGTTCAGGAGGGCGCTGAGATAATGGTCAAGGGCGCCCTGGATAAAGAGGAGGCAAAGCCGGGCGTACCAACGATAAAGCAGCGCCTAGAGGAAGCCATCGAAGCCGGCGTAGAGATACTGGTGTGCGAGCAGACAATGAAGGTGAAGGGAATCAAGGAGGAAGACCTTATCGACGAAGCGAAGGTTTCTGGGGCGGCGACGCTCATAGACCTGGCACTTGAGGCAAATAATGTTATCTCACTGGGGTGATGTTATGGCTGAAGTAAAGGCGGATGTGGTGCTGGATGTTAGCGGCGCTGTGTGCCCGCAGCCTGTACTTAAAGCAAGAAATGCGCTGAAGAAAATGCGCCCAGGAGAGGTGCTGATGGTAATAGCCACAGATAAAGCCTCGAAAACAGACATCCCAGCGTGCGTGAAGAGAACAGGAAATGAGCTGCTGGAGGTGAGAGACGAAGGAGAGAGGATTATCTACCTGATTAAAAAGCTCAATTAAAGCTTTTAATCTCCAGCGAAGCATTTTTCACATTCCCAGTATTCCACCTTCTCTGTTTCTGAAAATTCCACAACTTCGATTTCCAGGGAGCCCAGTTTAGTTTTCCCTTTATAAATACCACGGTTTATCTTTTTATATCACAACCGTATAAATTATACCATGCTGGAGAAAGCACGGGCTTTGCCTAAGAAAGATTTTCTCACCCAGCTTACCCGGAAGCAGATGCTGGAGCTTGAAGCGTGTGTGCGCTGCGGCGCTTGCTTCGACGCGTGCGTTGTTCAGGAGACAACGCAGAATCGCGACATCTCGCCGCCCGCGAAGATAGCCGAGTATAAGGGCTTCATTGAGGCGGTGCACGGCTTAAGGGCGAAGCTTCTGGGAGCAAAAAAGCCTGCGGAGGAGGAGGTTATCCGCTTCCTCGACGCACTCTACGCCTGCACCACCTGCGGCGCCTGCGGCGAAACCTGCGAGGTGGGCATCGACACGCAGAAGCTCTGGTGGGCTATGCGAAAAGAGCTTGTGGGCATGGGCTACTCCGCGCCAGGCACGCTGCCCAAGCTGCTGGAAAACGCAAGGAAGCACCACAGCATATTTCCCTCACCTCTCGAGCTGCGCTACAAAATCTGGCTACCGCCAGAGGTGAAGGTGGCCGAGAGCGCAGAGCTCTGCTACTTCGAGGGGTGTGGCGTCGCCTGGGATGCGCCTGCGATGGCAGAGGCAGCGGTTCGCCTGCTCAATGCGGCAGGCATAGAATTCACACTTCTGGAAGCTTCTCAAGCCTGGTGCTGCGGCTGGCCCCTCGCCGTCGCTGGCATGTGGGAGCTTCAGGAAGAGCTGGTGGAGAACAATATCGCCAAGCTCGAGGAGAAGGGCATAGCCACGCTTGCAGTGAGCTGCCCATGCTGCCTTCAGCAGATTCGCGAAGTGTGGCGAGGCTATGCAGGGAAGCTTCCCTTTGAGGTGCTCCACATTACCCAGATAATAGCCGAAGCTGTTGAGGATGGCAGGCTCAAGTTTACAAAAGAAAGAAAAGAAAAGGTTACCTACCACGACCCCTGTCAGCTTACACGAGGCTTTCGCGGACCCCGCATATACGAGGAGCCTCGCACAGTAATACAACACCTGCCCGGGGTGGAGCTGGTCGAGCTTGAGCGCCACGGAAGGCTGACAAAGTGCTGCGGCGCTGGCGGGGGAATACGCGGAGCAAGGCCGGAGGTTGCCCTGGAGATAGGCAAGCTCTTTTTACGCGATGCAGAGCGCACTGGTGCTGAGACGCTGCTCATGAACTGTCCCGCGTGCTATGCGATGTACGTGGCGAGGCGCCTTCCAGAGCCCTACGGCAAAGAATGGCGCGCGTTTAAGAGCGGCGTTAAGTGCAACGACGTGCTCCAGTACGCGGTAAGCTTTCTTTAGGAGGCGTGAGTATGCTGTGCAGAGTTAAACTATTAGAGGTGAGCGAAGAAGACCTTGAGGTTATCAAATCTTTCTTCCTCGACCCCATGGAGAAGGTGGAGGTGCACGAAGGAGAGGTAACGCTGAACTACATGGGAGGTGAGCTCTGCCCTGGAGAAAACGACTTCGGCGAGCACTGTGGGGAGTGCAGGTACATGCCCTACGTGGTAAGAAAGTATCTCAAAAAGGGAAAATACACGCTGCCGGAAAAGAAAAGATAAGGGGCTTAGCCCCTGAACTCTGGAGGCTTGAGGTACTCCCAGTCCTCGCCCCTTCTGTACTTCTGCGCTATTTCGAGCACCTTGGCGGCATACTCGAAACAGTAGGGGATACCGGGGTTATTTGGATAGAATCCTGCACCTACGAAGCCCACCGCCACAGCCTCGAGAATCTCCTCGTCTGTTGCCCCAGCCTCAATCGCAGGGATAACGTGGACTATGCAGCGAGGTGAAGCCGTGGCAACGCCTATCGCAGTAAAAATAAGCTCTTTTGTCTTCCTGTCCAGCGCGCCATCGCCGAAAATCGTTTCATAGAAGTCTGCGAAGCGCTTCGCAGCCTCGGGGTGCACCTGGCAGATTGGCTTCAAAAACCTGGGTACTATCTTCATCTTCTCCTTTACATATTCCTCACACTCATTTGCCATCCAATGCTACCTCCTGGAGTCACCTCCGGTATGGATATTTGCTTATCCCCATATTTAAATTTTACTAATTAATCTAAAAACAGTCCATATTTATATCCATAGATTTGAAAAAAATCCTAACACTAGGATAAATTTATATACGTCTGGTACAACAATTATACTTAAACTGAGGTGGTAGGACATGCAGCCGAAGGATATACTTCTCGAAGCTTTTGAGTTGGGCACGCCCGAGAGGGTGCCCGCCGTAATTTACGGCGGGGGAATGTGGACTATAAAGAATGCGGGAAAGACCTTCATGGATTTTATAGGCAAGCCAGAGGAGTACGCGGAGACCATAATAAAGACCGCCGAGTTAATCCAGTCGGATATGGTCTTCCCTGGCTCCGGCTACAACAACTTCCTGGCGGCGGCGATTGGAGGAAAGATAAAGGTTCGCCGCGTAGGTGCACCCGACCTAGAAGCACCAATAATAGACTCGCCCGAAGACCTAGAAGCGCTGGATGTAGAGAAGATTTCCGAGAGCGAGGCGATACGCACAGTCTGGCGTGCCTCTGAGATTGTGTACGAGCGCATAGGCGATAAGTACCTCGTGGGCACTACCGCGTGGGGACCCTTCACAAAGGCAGCTAACCTTCGTGGTGTGGAGAGGCTGATGCGCGACACCTACAAAAACAAGGAGTTTGTCAAGCAGGTGGTTGACTTCGCAAAGGAGCTTATCCTTGCCTTCTATGAGCCGCTTATAAGGGACGTGGGCATGGAGGCTGTGAGCATCGCTGACCCCACGGCGAGCGGTGATTTAATATCAAAGAAGCAGTTTGTGGAATACGCTCTGCCAGCGCTCAAGGAGCTTGTGCAAGAGATTGAGAAGATGGGCGCGCGCACATTCCTGCACATCTGCGGCAACACCAGCGACAAGCTCCATGAAATAGCTGAGAGCAAAGCAGGCTGCTTCAGCTTAGACCACAAGGTTGACCTTGCCACCGCCAAGAAGGAGCTCACAGGTAAAATATGCATCGCTGGCAACGTTAACCCCGTAGCTGTGCTCACCGAGGGCACACCCGAGGATGTGAAGAAGGCAGCGCAGGAATGCATCTCCGCCGCCGCTGAGGGCGGTGGATACGTGCTCTGCCCCGGTTGCGATATCCCGCCCACGGTGCCCCTGGATAACATAAAGGCCTTTATCGGTGCAGTCAGGTAGTAGGGGGCTGAATAGTGGGAGACCTTCTCAGTAAGTTTGCTGTGAGAGATGTAATGACACGGGGCGTAGTCACAGTGAACTTCACAGCTGGTGTGAAAGAGGTTCTCGATGCTATGGTGGAGAACGATGTAACCGCCGTCGTGGTTGTGAACAACCAGAGTGAGACCATGGGGGTTATCTCCAGCGTCGACATCCTGAAGAACTTCACCGGCAAGACTAAGGAGGAGATTCTCAGCCTTACCGCAGAGGACATAATGACGCCACACACCATAGACATCGCACCGGAGTCGAACCTGGAAGAAGCGGCGAAAGTGATGCTGGAGAAGAACATCCACCGCCTGGTGATAACCCAGAAGAAGCCCGTGGGCAGCCTCCCCATTCCGGTAGGCATACTCTCTGCGACGGACTTTGTGAAGCTGTATGACATAGAGTTGAAGAAAGAATAATATCCAACTTCTTCTATTTTTTATTGGACAATATACCAAAAATGTTAAATATACCAAGATTGTATTTTATCCCAATGGCTCATGTCAACCTCAATTCCAAGGTGCGCTTACTTTTTGAGGACAAGGAAGCGACGGTGAAGGAGATACTCAGCATGATAGAGGAGAGGTACGGCGAGGTGCCCCTTGTTTCCAGAGTTTTGAGCACCAAGCCTGAGATTTTTATCCCGAATTTTATTAAAAGCTCGAACCTCATATTAGGCAGCACCCTTGAGCCAAAGGTTGCGGAGCTAGTCGCTTTAGCCTCTGCTGTAGCCCTGCGCTGCGATGCCTGCGCTCTCAGCCACATGAAGCGTGCCCTCGCCAATGGCGCTAGCAAGGAGGAGGTTCTCGATGCTGTGCTCATCGCCAGCCACGTGGCAGAAACTTCATCCCTCGCAGTAGGGCTGAGAAAGTTCCTGGAAGTTGAGAGCGCCGCTGGAGAGGAGTGCGCCTGCGACTATGGAATGTGTGAGATTGAAGGAAGCGCAAAGGAGAGGAAGTAGAGTGGCAGCAGAGTCTAGAGCTTTGCTTCAGTCGCGCCTCTGGGCGCTGAAGGATGAGGTTAAGGCTATCGTCGTTGAAGAGGGAATGGACATCTTCGGGTGCTACTGCGGAGCGTACGCAGCACCCCTCACAGGTTTTCCCTGGGCGAGAAGCGTAATTGTTTTTGGTCTGGGTATAAAGGAGAAGGAGCTTCTGGTTGGCGTCAGGCAGGAAGGCTGGAATAGAGCGAAGCAGTTTGTTGACCAGATTCTCGACCTCGTAGCTTATAAGGTTTCAAACCTCCTGCTTAAAATGGGATACGAGAGTGAGGTTATAAGCTCCTCGCAGCCGAGCGCTGACATACGCAGATTAGCAGCTATCGCCGGCGTGGGCACAATTGGCAGAAATGGTCTTGTGATAACTCCAGAATTTGGCCCCCGCGCCAGGTTCGCTGGCGTAGCCACGAGCGCCATACTCTCAGGCTCTGAGCAGAGCGTGCCCGACCTCTGCCTGGAGTGCAACGCTTGCATAGAGGCATGTCCAGCCAGCGCTATAGGTGAAACCTTCGATGCGAGGCGGTGCTACGAGTACAACCTTCGCTTCGAGCGTGGGGGAAGCTTCAGAAAGTGCACCCTTTGCACCGATGTGTGCCCCGGAGGGCGTGGCAGAGGCGCTACTCCTGGACTCTAACCACCCTGCGCGGCGTTGCTATTATGCTAACCCTCTGGTCGTGCTTTTCTTCAGGGATTCTCTCAAGTATCTGAAGCTCGTGCAGAGTGGTTGCCACAGCTACGTCCCCAAATCTTTCGCGCACTGCTGCTATCTCCCTGTCGCCGTAGCCGCCACCCTTGCCGAGCCTTACGCCTCCCTCTGTGGCAGCGACACAGCCAGTGATTACCAAGTCTATGCCCCCCACCTCGTCCAGGCTGATAGTCCTGCCATATTTGAAGGCTCCCTTAATACTGGAAGCCTCCCTCTCCCTTCCCTTCACATCCGCAGGGTCTATCTTAAGATATCCCCTCTTGAGCTTGGGGGATGCCATGATGAGCATCTTTCCCTGTTTAAGGGCGAGCTCCCTCACCTTCCTCTGAGGCGAGTCGGGATTTGCGAGCACCACCTTTGCCCTTCTCCACTCCTCCAACTTGCTTAACCTCTCCGCCGCTATTTCTGCCCCCTCAAAGTTGGGTATCCTTCCGTAAGGTGGAGGAAATCTCGCCACTCCCGCTTCTTCAAGCCTCCTCCAGACGTATTCCCTCAGCTTTTGTTTTTCCTCTTTTATTCCATTCATGAGCCACCATTGTGATAGTTGCATCTTCACCTAAAGCAATTTTCCCTCTCCTTTACGCCACATATTATTTATCTCACATCGTAGATACCTTATTTTGCAAGGTGGACTTGATGCCCAGCATAACCATCTTCGACGGGGCGAGGAGCATCGGGGGTAACAAGATTTTCCTGGAAAGCGATGGCAGAGGCATTCTCCTCGATTTCGGAATCAACTATAAGAAGATGTACGACTTCTACGAGGAGTTTCTCAGCCCCAGGCCAGCGAGAGGTATCCACGACCTGCTGCACATGGGCCTGATACCCTGGATAAACAACTACCGCTCCGACCTAATCCCCAGCGATGTTGACCTCTCACGCATGCCGAGGCTTAACATAGAAGCTGTGTTCATCTCCCATGCGCACCTCGACCATGCGGGCAACCTGGGCCTGCTTGACCTGGATATCCCCACGATAGCAACCCCCACAACGGCGGCGATACTCAAAGCGATGAACGACTGTGGCTTGAGCTTCAACGCAGAGGTTGCCTACTCCGCACCCAGGGAGGCTTTTCCCGGCGATGCGAGAGTGCTCAACACCAGCCACTGGAGAAAGGCACCATACATTGGCAGGGACTATGTTATAGCAGGCGATGCAAACAGCGAACTTGAGGACTTCTGGCAGCGCTGCCCCAGCTCCAGAGGCTTGGATGCGGGGAAGCTTAAAACCTTAGACGAGCTTGGCCTTGAGGTTAAGGTGTTTGATGTAGACCACTCCATCTATGGTGCAGCTGCCTGCGCCGTCGAAACCTCAGCCGGCTGGGTGGTCTACACAGGCGATATCCGCGCCCATGGCACGTTTAAAGAGAAGACTGAGAGGTTTATTAAAGAGGCGAAGGCGCTCTCCCCGCAGGTTCTCATAATCGAGGGCACAAGAGCGGGGGTTGAAGAGGCTGAGGTTTCGGAGCAGCAGGTGTATGAGACCTGCCTTGAGGCTACACTTGATGAAGAGCAGCTGGTGATTGCCGACTTCTCGCCGAGAAACTTTGAGCGCCTGGACACCTTCGCAAGGATTGCAAAAGAGGCTGGGCGAGAGCTCGTAGTCCTAGCTAAGGACGCCTATCTCCTTGACGCTCTGAGATGTGCCCAGTGCGTTGATAGAATGAATGAGCTTTTGGTTTATAAGGAGTTAAAGGCAAAGAGGGACGCCTTTGAAAGAGAGGTGCACGAGAGGTATGAGGACAAGCTGGTTGATCCCAGCGAGATAGCCACCTCGCCAGAGAGCTACATCCTGTGCTTCAGCTTCTGGGACATGAAGCACCTGCTGGACATTAAACCAGAAGGCGGAACATACATTTACTCAAGCAGCGAGGCATACACAGAGGAGCAGGTGATAGATTTTCTGAGGCTACACAACTGGCTGAGGCTCTTCAACCTCAGTGTTAAAGGCTTCGAGATAGTAGAGAAAAACGGCAGGCTAATGCCGAGGTTTGAGCGCGGCTACCACGCCAGCGGACACGCTTCAGGCGAGGAGATTATAAGAATGGTGGAGGAGATTGAGCCAGAGGTTGTGGTGCCGGTGCACACCGAGAAGCCGGAGTTTTTTGTGGAGAGGGTGAGCGAAGCTGAGGTAGTGGTGCTGGAAAATGGTAAAAGGTTATGTTTATAAAAATCCTTTGAGTATTAATATCAGGGGTGTGCTTAAAAGATGGGCAATGAGAAAGTTGCTCCAAATACAATTGATAACTCTCCAGGCAGAGAACTTGCCTTAGTTATAAAGGACCAGCTTAAGAAGTCAAAAGAGGCAAATTGGCTCACTCCGTTCGCAAACTTCGTATGTCCGCAAAACGTTTTGGGAACCTGTCATTATAAATAAAAAATATGGAGGAGAATAAAATGACTTTGAAGGAAGAACTGAAGGAACTACTTAAAGAGGATGAAAGGTTAATTGATAGCAATGGGAACTTATTAAAAAACAGGATAGTTGAACTTGCCTTAAAACTTGATAGAGATTTGATAAAACTTCTATTGAAAAATGAAAGAATAAAACAACATTTCTTTAAAGATGTAGATGGTATTCTAGTTTTTGATAAAGAGAAATTTATGAAATTCATAGACAATAAAGAGTTTCTCCCAGATTCATATACTGCCTTTAAGAACAAAATCGGGCTTGCCAATGAGGAAGGAAAATATTTAGCAAAGAGTAAAGAGGTTGTTTTAGTATGGCCTTATAAAGATTGCGTGCTTGAGGGGGGACAGGAAAAACCGGATGAGAAGAGAAAAGAGATTTTTCACAATGTCATTCTTGCACCGGATGAGATTGATAGACTTTTAGAGCCAAAAGTGTTCACTAATTTCAAGAGAATAGATAAGGATGGTGAACATCCTCTTGAAGGTTTTAGAAGAGACCCTGAGATTAATAAAAAAAGAGGATTACCGGAAGATACGATAACGGATAATCTCATAATCAAAGGAAATAATCTTCTGGTGCTTCATTCTTTGCTAAAGGAGTTTAGAGGGAAGGTAAAGCTGATTTACATTGATCCGCCGTATAACACTGGAAATGATGAATTTCAATATAATGACAATTTCAAGCATTCTACTTGGCTGACTTTTATGAAAAATAGGTTAGAAGTGGCAAAAGAGTTGTTGAAAGAAGATGGAGTTATTTTTGTGCAAATAGATTTTAGAGAACTTGCTTATTTAAAAGTATTAATGGATGAGATTTTTAGCAGAGAAAATTTCATTGGACAAATTAATTGGCAGAGAGTTCCAGAAGGAAGAACTCTATTGGGACAAGGTGAGAGTGACCTTAAGATAGCTACGGAGTATATATTGATTTACGCTAAAAACAAAAGACCTGGAATTTTAAAGAAAGATATTAAAAAGAGGATCGATAGCACTGAAAAAATTATACAACAATATTCATATGTTCTAAAGATAAAAAGTAAGCCTGTAGAATTTAAAAGAATTAAAAATACGGATGGAAATGATATTATCTTTTACAAGATAGATGATTTTGAATTAAAGCCCTTAAAAGAAAAAACATTGGACAATTTTATAGAGAATTATGAATACATGGTACAATCAGTGGGGATACAAGAAGAAAGCACATTACAACAGCGAATTATTTCAGTAACCAAAAGCGAAGGTACATTATGTTTAGTAGAGTATATCCCAACACGTGGTAAAAGAAAAGGAGTGAAAGTTAAAGAATTTTTCCTCAAAGATAGAAAGCTAATTTTTGCAAAAGATTATTCAATTTTAGATCCACAAAGCAAAAGACTATATCGAGAAGTAGATATCAACGACTTTTGGAGCAACGACGAAATACAAGTTACAGATATAGCTAAAGAGGGAGGAGTTATTTTAAGAAGAGGAAAAAAACCTGAGGCTTTAATTCATAGAATTATTAGTTGGGCGACAAATGAATATGATATAGTTTTAGACTTCTTTATGGGCACCGGAACTACCTGTGCCGTAGCCCATAAGATGGGAAGGCAGTATATAGGAGTGGAGCAGTTAGATTACGGGGAAAATAGTGCCGTTGTGAGACTTAAAAATGTTATTAATGGCGACCGAACTGGAATATCTAAGGATGTAGGCTGGAAAGGTGGTGGAGATTTCGTCTACATGGAGCTTATGAAACTCAACGAAGCTTTTGTTGAAAAGATAAGAAACGCTGAAACTACGGATGAACTTTTAAACATCTGGGAAGATATGAAGCACAACGGATTTTTGAGTTATAGGGTTGATCCAAAGTTATTTGATGAGAATTTTGAGGAGTTTAAGGCGTTAAGTTTAGAAGAGCAAAAGAAACTTCTCCTTGAAATGCTTGAATACAACGACCTTTATGTGAATTACAGCGAAATAGATGATGCTATTTATAATGTCAGCGAAGAGGATAAGAAACTAAATAAAGAGTTCTATGAGGGGAAACAAGATGCCTGAAGCTCAAAGATTAAGTCTGGAATACGATGTGCTTTCAAAGATGGGGTATCTTAAAAAAGATATTCCGAAATACATTGAGGATAATCTTAATCCACGCTTTAAGTTAAGACCATATCAGATTGAGGCAATAGCAAGATTTATACATTACCTTGAAGAAAATCCTAACAGAAAGAAACCTACTCAACTGCTCTTTAATATGGCAACAGGTTCTGGTAAAACCCTTTTGATGGCAGCTAATATACTTTATCTCTACAATAAAGGTTATAGAAATTTCCTGTTTTTCGTGAACAGCACAAACATAATAGAAAAAACAAGGGATAACTTCTTAAATCCAATGTCTCCCAAATATCTCTTCAATGAGAGGATAAAATTTGGAGATAAGGAAGTCTCTATAAGAGAGGTTTCCAATTTTGACGAGGCTAATGGGGAAGACATAAACATAATCTTTACAACAATTCAGGGATTGCACAGCCAGTTAAACCTTTTTAGAGAAAATTCAATCACCTTTGAAGATTTTAAGGACAGGAAAATTGTTCTAATTTCAGATGAGGCACACCATATCAACGCATGGACAAGAAACAGATTAAGCAAGACCGAAGAAGAAATGAAAAAAACCTGGGAATATACAGTTATGCAGATTCTCAAGTCCAATCCTGAAAACATAATGCTTGAATATACAGCCACCATTGATATGGAAAATCCGAATATATACAACAAATATAAGGATAAAATCATTTTTGAATATGACTTAAAGCAGTTTAGAATTGACGGATATTCTAAAGAAGTAAAAGTTTTACAGGCCGATTTAGATAATTGGGAAAGGATGTTGCAGGCTGTTATTTTAAGTCAGTACAGAAGGAAAATAGCAGAAAAATACAAAATTAGATTGAAACCAGTAATATTATTCAAATCCAAGAGCATAAAAGAATCAAAGAAGAATTACGAACTGTTCAGGGAGAAAATAGATAATCTTAGTGAAGCCGATATAGAAAAGATAAAGTCAAACGCTGCCGGTACTGTACTGGAAAAAGTGTTTAAGTATTTTGAGGATGAAGATATAACTTTTGATAATCTAATAGCCGAACTAAAAGAAGACTTTTCTGAAGAAAAATGTATTTTACTTGATTCTGAAAATATAGACAAAGAGAAACAGATAAGACTCAATACCCTTGAGGACGAAAACAATGAAATTAGAGCTATTTTTGCGGTTAAGATGCTTGATGAAGGTTGGGATGTATTGAATCTTTTTGATATTGTCAGACTTTATGATACGAGAGATGGATATTGGACACGGGATGGAAGATATATCCCGGGCAACACCACTATAGCAGAGAGACAGCTGATTGGAAGAGGAGCAAGATACTATCCGTTTAAAATCAATGAAGATGATGACCCATTTAAAAGAAAATTTGATAATCAGCCCGAACATGAACTAAAAATTATTGAAGAACTATATTACCACAGCAAACATAATCCAAAGTATATACAGGAACTCACTACTGCTTTGAAAGAGTATGGCATTATGCCTTATGAAGAAAAGGAAATTCAGTTAAGAGTAAAACCCAAAATAAAAGATACAGATTTCTGGAAGAAAGGAGTTTTGTTTGTGAACATGAAGGTAGAAGCTGATAGAAAAGGTATTAAGACTATTGATGACATTGAAATTGAGAGAACATACAAGTACAGACTTCCAACAGGATTTTTGAAAGAAGATGTTATTTTGGAAGAAACTAATAACCGGAGTTCCTTTGAAACAACTACAAGAACATTTAGTTTGAGTGATTTTGGCGATGTAATTATAAGAAAAGCTATGGCAAAGCTTGATTTTTACCGGTTTAATAATTTGAAGAAATACTTCCCTGGTCTGTCTTCCTCAGAGGAATTTATTGAATCGTTGAAGAAAATAAATGTAAATATAACGAGTTCACGGGAGAGATTAAATAACTTAGCTCCAGATGATAAGCTAAAAGTATGTTTAAATGTATTAATGCAATTAGAAAATGAAATTCTAAATGAATATGTTGAATACAAGGGAACTGAAATTTTTATACCTAAACCAATCAAAGATGTTGTAAAAGACAAAAAACTCAAAATAAATGTTGGAGATTATGGAGATCAAGAATACGGCGTACCGATGAGTAGTGCAAAACATTCGGATTTACAATTAAATTTAGCGAACAAAGAATGGTATGTTTACGATGAAAATTATGGCACCTATGAGGAAAAATCTTTTGTTAAATTTATAGATGGAGTTATAGATGAGCTGAGAAAAACATATAGTGAGGTGTATTTATTGAGAAACGAAAGTTTATTTAAAATTTATAGATTTTCTGACGGAAAAGCAATGGAACCAGATTTTGTATTGTTCTTGAAAAAAGAAGGTTCTAATGAGATTGAACAGTATCAACTTTTTATAGAGCCAAAAGGGGAACATCTTATAAAAACAGATCAATGGAAAGAAGAGTTCTTAAAGGAAATTGAGAGAAAACATAAGATTAAAATTGAACCTAAGCTATTCGGAGAGAATGAAAAGTATAGATTAATTGGATTGCCCTTTTATAATGAAGGAAGAAAAAGTGAGTTTATTAAAATCTTTAAAGAAAAGTTGAGATTAACATGAAAGATGTGTATAAATATGGTATGAGATGAAGAAGAAGCTGGCTGATGTAATTGCGGAGTTTCTGCTTGAGACAGGAGGGTACATCTCTGCAAAGGCTGTAAATGTAGGAGAGTATGAGCTCATGAAAAAACTCCGGACAGGGTTCTACCAGAACATCCAAAGAGAGGGTGTTTGTGGTTGGATGAGGCTGAGCTTCTGATAAAAGAAGCTGAAAACAAGCTATCGGCAGCTAAGTTGCTGTTAGAAAATGGCATGTACTTTGATGCAATAAGCAGAGCTTATTACAGTTATGCACTACTCAGCCAGAGCACTGCTCAGCATTAAGAAAATCTACCCGAAAACCCATAAGGAATTATATTTCAACTCCGGTGTTTTTAAGCAGCACATTAATATATTTAAGCTTACTTCCTCCTTCTACCGGTACCGAAACGAAAGAATAAGAGAGACCATGTGCCTAATTTCCGGGAATAGTACTACAATTGTCTGATATAGATAGAAAATTAAAAACATGAAAGTTTTGAATGGGAGATAAAATTGAAATTTCACTTCCAGAAAATTTATAAATGAAGAAATTTCAAATTAGATATGATGGGTAAATATAAAAACCAACAAAATATTCCTACAATAGATCTCACCAGATTAGACGAATTAGAAAATATTACCTTAAGAGAGATTGAATTTTCTCATAGTTTTCCGATCCCCGATGAAGATTCTATGGAAGAGTATATCAAAAATTATGGACAAAAATTAAATTTAAAAATTACAGTTGAGAAATCTGGAAATGAAAATGTAAGAGTAGTTAACGTTTCAAGAAATTTTCATGAAATAAATTCAACAGAGATCTCTCATGAATTACAAATTTTTATTGAAGATACTTTAAATTTAATAGAAAGTGCATTTAAAGAATGTGAAGAGGCTGTTAAAAAGAAATATGAAGAGGAAAATATCATCGAAAAAGTAGAAACAAATTTATTTTTGGAGATATTAGATGATTTTTATAAACTAGGTTTTGATGTTGAAGATATACGAGATATTATTGAAGGTTCCAAACCAGATGACGAACTAACAAATTGTTTAAAAAGATTAATCCGTAAATTTAAGAGAATCACATTACTAAAATTAACTCAGGAATGTCTCAAAAATCAAATTTTTGATGCAATCTATTCTACAACTTATTACTATTCGACAGTACAGATGCCGGTGAATATCTTAGTAAAAAGAGAAGATGTTGATATTATTGAAAGAATACTTGACGATAAAGAGAGATATATCCACTTAAGTTTTGGTAAATTTCGATATAAAGTAATCGCACAGCCCACATATGTTATCTTGCAAGGTCAAAAGCCAAAGTATGCACTACCTGTAATTTTGTTTAATACTTCAACAATGAATGCTCTAGAAATTATTGAAGATGCTCTGAGATCCTATGAAATGGAAATTGACGCTATGTCAATAATAGAGAGTTCCAGTTATATAGCATATAACGATTATAAACATGAAATACGTGAAATACTCAAAAAAATGAAATTGTATTGTAGCATTATAAGAGTAGAATTTCGAAAACTTAAAAGTTTCTTGAGAGACCTAAGAACTTCGAAATTTGCTAGGAGCTACAAAATAATAAAAAGAGAACCATACGATTATTATGACAGGCTTTTTGATGATATGGATAAAAGGATACGGGAATTCTCTGGAATGGATTCATATATTCATACTTTAATAGAAAGAGCTAATGATATTGAGCAATATTTAAAAGAAATATGCGATAAAATTGAAAAAACACTACATTTCTTGACACCTTCAGAAATAAAATCTATAAGTGGGCAGGTATTTGGAGTTGGTGGTTCCTATACAAAAGAAGAAAAAAGTCTATAGATTCTATTTTTTTAATTCTTTGACATAAGTCCGATACTTTCTAAAATATAAATTTTTCAAAGAATTGTTAATTCCAATAGCAGTCTTGATTTTAGCATTTATTACTGTACCTTGCCATAACATAGTAGAAACCTTTTTCAATTCTGCCTTATCTATTTTCTTTGTGTCACTCATATTTGCTATTTATTATTTTAACAATTCAAAAAGAAAATGTAAAATATAAATATTACCTAACAAATTTGTATCAAGAAGAACGACAAAAAGAAAATAACTTTTGTAGGAGAGAAACTTCATAACCTTTACTACAATCAAAGTATAGGTATTTATATTTGGAAAGCACATAAAGATGAAGAATAAACTATGAGAGGGGTAAATATGACCTACTGGCTCTGCATTACCACGGAAGAAAACTGGAAGGTAATTAAGGAGAAGAACATCTGGGGCGTTGCGGAGAGGCATAAGAACACCATAGCGAGGGTTAAGCCAGGCGATAAGGTGCTCATCTACGTCAAGCAGGAGAGGAGGAAGGATGAGGTAGTGGAGCCCAGGGTGGTAGCAGCCTATGAAGTGGCGTCGGAGGTGTTCAGGGACGCGAGGAGGATATTCAAAACTCCGCCTGGGATGGGCTCCGAGAGCTTCCCTTACAGGATAAAGCTCAGACCGCTGAAAATCTTCTCGAAGCCAGTGGACTTCAAGGCGCTGATACCTGAGCTGAAGTTCATCAAAAACAAAAAGAGGTGGAGCGGGCACCTCATGGGCAAGGCGATGAGGGAGATTCCGGAGGAAGACTTTCAAGTAATTATGAGTAGAGCATAAATTATGGGATTACCTCAATTTAGGAGATGGGGTTAAATGGGCCTTAATGAGGAACAAAGAAAAAAGATCAGAGAATATATAAAACTTTTCAAGAAATACTCTGAGTCGGAAGAATATCAGAGGGACTTAGAAGAGAGGAAAGCAAGGGAAAAGTTCCTGTCAGAAGCCCTAAGAAAGGACAGGATAGAATCTATGACTGAATTCGATTTTGGAGAGATTATCTCTAAACTATGGGCAACTGGTATATGGACTAATAAGGAGTATTTAGTTCAAAAAATAATAAACGATAATGGTCTGGATAAGATAAAAGAGAGATTAAAGGACCTTTTATACGGGCAAGAGCCTTTTGAGAAAAGATTTGATAGATTTGTTAGAAATGTCAAAGGGTTGGGGCCCGCATCTATAACGGAAATTCTATGTTTCTTTAATCCAAAAGAATATGGCATATGGAATGACAAGGCAAGAAAAGCCCTGAAAATACTTGGATTTGAGAATGTCCTCCCACTAAAGAAGTATCAAATCTCTGGTAGGGATTACATTAAGTTTAACCAAGTAGCAAAAAATATTGCAGAAGAGCTGAGAGAGGCTGGATTTAAAGATGCTGACCTGCTAATGCTCGATTATTTTTTATATGAGGTCTGGCGCGCTGGAGAGTTAAAGCAAGTTGAAAAAGAACCAAAAAAGTATGTGTTTGACCATGATGAGATAAGAGATTTTATTCGAGATATTGGGCTCTCGCTTGGTTTTGAAGCTGAAACAGAAAAAACAATAGGTCATGGGGCGAGGGTTGATGTAATTTGGCGGGCTAAAATAGCAAACTTGGGAGTCGTAACCTACGTATTTGAAGTGCATAAAAGCGGTTCAATTGACAGCCTCGTCCTTAATCTACAAAAAGCGATACGTAACCCAACGGTGCAAAAGGTAATTGCTGTTTCTGATAAAGAACAGTTGGAGAAAATTAAAAAAGAGGTGCAGGGGCTACCAGATGATTTTATCAGAGCTCTTTCCTTTTGGGATGCTTATGAAGTTGAACAAATCCATGAAAAACTCTCAGAGGTAATAAAGAGCATTGAAAAATTGGAACTTGTAAAAAGTGAGTTTAATTATTAATAAAACTCCATTTGTAGCACTATATACAGGAAATAAAAATACCAAACACAATAATGTGCAGGAAAACCTAGTACTCTTCAAAGATGAAAGAAGAGAAGGCCGTAAAGATGTATGACGAGCTTTTGCGAGAGTTGATGAAGAAATTGAATTTTATTTTGAAACCCCCAGGACCCTATCGATACATTTCTTAAGGTCATTGTAGCCTATAGGCTTATCTTCAGGCCTTAATTTTTTAGCCATCATACTCTTCTCTTTTAATCGCTGAATGCCGGATAACTTTTTCGTTGGGATCCACCGCCTATTTCTTACACCAACGGCGCGTTATTCCCCCATTAAACACAACGTGGCTAGCCCGTCCAGACAGAGTGGAGAAAGTTTCCCCTCACTCTTCTCTCTGACACATGTCTCTCTTAAATCACAATGCGGACAGACTTTTTCTTTTAAGTACTCTATATCAGCATCAAGCAAACCCTTATCTCTAAACATTTCATAGAGGAACTTCAGGTATTTTCCCTCGGCGATTCTTGGCACACCATACTTTGCGGTCTTCAGACCTCCTTTTAGAACATAAAATTCGTACAACCTTCTGTTCCTCTTCGAAGAGTTGCAGGAGGGACACACCCATACAATGTTCTTTTCATCATTTGGACCACCTAAAGCTCTTGGAAACATGTGCTCCAAGGTGAGGGAAGCTTTATTGCCGCAAAATATACACTCGTCTCTATTTTCTCTCTCCTTTACGTATTCTCTGATTTCGTTCCAGAAGATTTCTCCTTGCTGAAACTTTTTGAATCTGCTCATCACAAAGCGCCAGTGTCTTTTACCAAAACCTGCAGAGTCAGCAACTATTTTTGCATATTGCCAGTATATTAAGTCTCTAACTGTTTTTATCGCCCGTGGCGGCATGCATTACTCCCCCACGTTCGTGCCAAATATTTCCCTGAATTCCCCCATTTTGAAGGTAACCACACCATCGATTTTTGTTTGTAGAAAGCTTTTACTTAAATATTTTGGCGGGTTTGCAAATCTGGAAGATTCGCTACAAAAGATATGCTCCCATAGGAAGCGTCACAGGTTATAGGAACCTACAGCACTATAGGAAAATTAGTGACCCCAACCTACATTCAAAAGGTCGGTGAGAGGTTCGAAGCTGAACTCCTTAGGATTTTAGAAAAAATTCCTTGCCAGGATAGGTGAAAAACGCCCTGAGCAGCTTCACCTTTGTCCTATTCCCGAGCACCTTGGCAAGGACGTTGCGGGACCTCATTTGCCAGGCTTAGCAACGCGAAGCCTAGAAAGTCTTCAGTAATACTCCTCCGCAATCTCCCATGCCAGGCGTGCACTTTCCCTGGCTTCCTCGCCCTCCACAACCTCCATGTGCCCAGGGTAGAGCACATCGATATCCAGCTTAGCTAGGCGTCGCAAAGAAGCCTTGAGCTGCTCCATGTTGCCTCCCAAGTCTACGCGTCCGAAGCTTCCTCCCGCAAAAAGGGTGTCGCCTGAGAAGAGCGCCTTTATGCTGGAGATATAGAAGCACGCGCTTCCCGGGGTGTGCCCGGGGGTGTGGAGCACCTCAAGCTTAGCCTCGCCCAGATCTATAACATCGCCCTCCCTAAGCACGCGGTCATACCTCAGGCTCTTACCCTGAGCGAAAAGCGAGGCAGTGCCGTAGAACCTGCCGTCGCTCAAAGCTTGGGCATCAAGCTCATGGATGAGCGTCTTCGCGTTTTTGAAAAGCGCATTGCCCCCGCAGTGGTCTACGTGAGCATGGGTGTTTATCACGTAGTCCACGCGCTCAGGGGCAACTACCTCGCTAAGCTTGCGCTCCAGCCAGGATTCGCTCAGCCCCGTGTCTATAACCGCCACCTTCTCATCCTTGATAACATACACATTCGAATCGTAGCCTTTAGAAATTATAGGTACTATCTCCATTTCCCCACCTCAGTCCAGGTTCCAAAGCCCGAGCTCCTTTGCAATAGCGAAGGCTCTGCCCATCTCCTCGCTGGTAACTTTCCGTGATATCTCCGCATGCTTGTACGCCTCAAACTCTGGGCGGTACTGCCCCATTATATTCACCCTCGCCTTGTTTCCAAGGTTCTTGGTTATCCACTCCAGAATTTTGCGGGTGCAGCACTCCACGTGATTGGGAAGTACGAGGTGGCGGATGAGAAGCTCCGCCTGCTGCTCCCTTGCGAGCAGGAGGTTGCGCGTCACCACCTCAAAGTAGCGGGGCACCCTGGATAAACGCATGGCACACTCGTCGTTGCCGTACTTGAAGTCTCCTAGATAGACGTCCACAGCGCCATGGAGCAGAGCCATGGCTTCTTGGCTCATGTACATGTTGCTGTTCCACACTATGGGCACATTCACGTCCAGCTTTGCAAGCATGTCTAAAATAACATGCAAGCTTGGTGTGGGTGAGCCTCCCACCAAGTTAACGTTGCGACTGCCTTCGCCCAGTCTGCGCTTCCTAGCAAGCTCCGCCAGGTATTCCCCGGTTACAGGCAAGCCCTTTTCCACATGCCGCGAGATCGGCCAGTTCTGGCAGTAAACGCAATAAAAGTTGCACCCTATGAAGAAAAAGGTGTGGCTGGGCACTAGACAAGCCTCCTCACCCATGTGCAGGAACTCGCTGCTCAGCCTTGCCTCGCCAGCAACGCCGCAGAAGCCAATTTCGCCCTTCCTGCGGTTTCTTTTACACCTGCGCTCACAGAACTCACAGGATTCGAGCATGCGCCACGCCAGCTCTCGCTTAAGGTCAAGCAGAGTCTTCTCAGGCTTAGCGATAGAGGCGTAATCCCTCTTCCCAGCGTCGAGCTCTGCCTTCAGCCTCTCGTAATCTTTAAGCTTCTCTGAGTGAAGCTTCCACAGCTCCTCGGTGCTATCCTGGGCTGAGTAGTCAGACACCACAAGCTGCGCTATTCTGAAGTTCGCCTGCTTTTCATTGGTGGCGACGCTGATGTATCTCCCTAAGGCGTGCTTCACTCCTCGGTCTTCAAAGGCACGCGCTGCGTCCGGGCGAAGAAGCCAGTACATACCATATTGCTCCAGCCTAACGAGGCTATGGCTTAATTGGGATATGTGAAGTCATCACCCTCGTCGAAGACCTCGATTTTTGTCGCCTCTCCCGGCGCAACCATGGGCTTAACCTCCTCCACAGCCTCAACGCGGAAGAGGTGAGAGAAGTACCATATCCTGCGCTTCGCGGGCTCCAGCTTGAAGCGCGTCGCCCTGAGCACCTGGTCCACGTACTCCTTATCCTCCGGGTACTCCATGGGGTACCAGGAGAAGCGCCGCTTTATGTCGGTGATAACAAAACCCATGCGCAGTATCTCCTCCTGAATGCGCTTCCACTTCTCCAGGGAGCATTCAAGGTTGGTCAGCCCCACGTAGCCCACGCCACCTTTTCGCAGAGTCGCCGCACCGCGGGCAAAGAAGGTCAGGAAACCAGAGAGCGTCTCCAGGGGCTCGGTGGAGAACATATCGCTGCTCTTCACAAGCTCTTTGGGCAGAGGCTGCTCCACGTTGTAAGGCACATACTCTATCTCAAGCCCATACTTCCGCGAGCACTGCTCTATGAACCCGCCTATGCGCTCGTCTATCTCAAGCACCACCACGCGGGACGGCAAGCCGGTCAGAGCCAGAGCAAGGCTGAGGTAGTCATCATCTCCGACAAGCGTTATGCGCTTCCCTGCCAAGCCATCGCGCGCATCCATGAGGTATACCCTTGCGACAACGCTCTCAGCGTCCATATTCCCCTGGAAGTACTTCGCCGTCGTTAGCGGGCGCTCTTTCAGCAGCGCTCTAAACCTCCTCAGCAGCGAGGTACCCTTTACCTCCACGCCCCTGCCCTTGCATGCTTTGCATGTCCTGTCTCCGAGCACGCGGGGTGCAGTAGCGAGCGCCTGCTTTGAGAGCGCAAGCCTGCCGTTCTTCACTACCAGTTCGCCAGAGGAGTGCATCTCATTTACCACATCAACAAAATCCTTGAGGCGATACTCCCACCTGCTCAGAAGCTCCCAGAAGCTCCTGCTCCGCTTACCAAGCATTCTCGCAATGTGCTCCTTCAATGTGCTCACCTCCTTATCCTGACCACGAACTCACACGGCTCAGAGCTTCTCCAGTAGCAGCGCCGGCGCTCCACCTCGGCGTCAAAAAAGCTGCCGAGCGCCGCCTCGATGAACCTGAACTCAGAGTTGCAACCTGCCTTCTTAATCTTGTCTATTGAGGTGCCCTTTATAACCTCCCAGAAGGCGCTCCTCTCAATGCGGAGCAGCGCTTCACCATCGTTGAGCATCTCATAGGTATAGCTCAGGTAAGCTCTACCCTTCTCTGCAAACTCCTGCAGAAACTCCTCCAGCGAGGCAGGCTTCCCCAATTCCTGCGCTACCCTCCTGCCAAGTATCGCCCCTGAAGCAAGACAGCAGCTCTTCATGGCTACTCTATTATAAGCTCCACCTTCTCGCCCAGCACCTGGGAGAACAGTACCTCTATTCCACACTCGTACTCTTTAATCTTCTCCTTCTTCTCCACCCGGTGCACAGTGCCCAGAGTGTGGATGTACTCTGTATCCACGTGCTTTCCGCTTTCGTCGAAGAACAGCGTGAGCCTGTCGTGAATTTTATACCGCTGCTTCAGGTAGAGGGTGATAAATTTGCGAAGAGACTTGCCGTGCTTAATGCACAGCTGGTATCCCCTGAGAAAAGGGTATCTCTCGACTTCTATGATTTCCTCAACGCCAAAGCAGTGCGTAGCTATGCCATCGCTGGGTATATCCAGATACTTCAGAATCTCCTCATAGCTCTTCTTTATCCGCTCATCTTCCTTCCCGTGCATTTTCTTCCGCAGGGGCTGGGTCCTTATAAACAGCTTCACCGTAACCACCAGCTAAAGCTTAGCCTACAACTCTCACATTTGAGAAGCCCACACTCGCTGTGACCACACCCGAAATCTGGGTTACGTCTCTGCCAAAGCCTGAGACGCTACTCAGCAGGTCGTAAACATTCCCTGCAAGTATTGCCTTTCTCACGGGTGAGCCACCATAAAAGGCATTTCTCGTCTCGACGGAAAAGTCGCCTGTAACGGGGTTGGCGGTGTGCGCACCTATCAAACCGTGAACCACCAGCGCTTCGTCCTCGTCTAAGTTACTGTTGCCCTGGATTATGAAGTTCGAAGCGTCGATGCGCGGAAGCGTCGCGAAACCGCCGCGAAACGCATTGCCCGTGCTCTCTACACCAGCCTTGCGCGCTGTATATATATCGTAGAGGTAGCCTCTGAGCACACCCTTTTCCACCAGCACCTTGCTCCTGCAAGCGGTGCCTTCGCCGTCGAAGCACGAGGTCTCAAGCCCAGCCTCAAGGGTTGCGTCGTCCACTACACTTAGCTCTTCGCCAAAGACCTGCTCGCCGAGCATGCCCGCCAAGCGGCTTCGCCCCCGCTGCACATTATCCGCGCTGAACGCCGGGATTAGCACATTCTCCACCAGCTCTGCCATTGCGATAGGGCGGAGAACAACGGCGTAGTCGCCTGTTTCCAGCTTCTGCGCGCCCAGCGACTCCTTAGCTAGGCGGCATGCGGTCTCGCCAACCGCTTCGAAATTTAAATTGAAGCTTCGCGAGGCGTCGAAGTGCATACCCGTGGCTACGTCATCGCCCCTTTTTGCGACCGCGCTGAGATGGGCATATATCTCCGTGCCCTCTTCGCTCACCTCAACACCCAGACTGTTGAGCATTCGCTCCTCGCTCACCTCCCAAGCGACGCTCGCCTGAGTCACCTCTACCCCAAGGCTCTGCGCGGGCGCAAGCATCGCCTCCAGCTTATCCTCAAGCTCATCAAAGCTGAGCGAAGCTAGGCGAGAGTCGTAAATTCCCTTAACGCTGGGGTAGCTCTGCTCTCCAGCGAAGGCTAAGTGCTCATCCTGGGGAGAAACTCTCGCTACGCTCAGTGCCTTGTCCAAAAGCTCCTGAGTAAGCTCATTCCCATAGGCGAAGCCCATGCGATGCGCGAGGAGCACGCGTATCGCAAAACCATGCTGCTCCCCCGCTTCCACCAGCTCAACTTCGCCCCTTTTTATTTCAATCCCATAGCTGCGCTGCTTTAACTCGTATATTTCGCCCTCGCAGCCCTGCCTCTCCAGCCAGCGAAGCGCTTGCTCTGGTGTCATTGCGTACCCCCCACCGTTGCCACTGTTCGAATCGCCGGGCCGCCATCTCCCACGGCAACGAGCTGGCCATTCTTGCCGCAGTAGCCGATGTGCACCCCCCAATGCTTGCTCACCGCATCCACGCGGCGGAGTATCGCCAGGGTCTCCCCCGACAGAGCCACATCCCTCACCGGCGTGGTGATCTCGCCCTTCTCTATCAGGAAGCCCTCCTCAGCCGAGAACTGAAAGACCCCACGCGCGGTGTCCACCTCACCACCTCGAGAGCCCAGCAGGTAAACCCCGAACTCCACATCCTCGATAAGCTCTTCGAAGCTGGCATCGCCTTTAGCAAGGTAGGTATTGCTCATCCTAGGCATGGGCGGGAAGTTGTACCCCTGAGCGCGAGCATTGCCCGTAGGTTCATGCCCGAGCTTCGCCGCAGTCTCACGGCTATGAAGGTAGCTGCGCAGCACGCCATTCTCCACGAGTGCCTTCTTCTGCGCTTTAACCCCCTCAGCGTCGTAGAAGTAGGAGCCGAACCCCTGCTTCAGCGTAGGGTCGTCATAGATGGTGACCAGCTCGGAGGCTATGCTCTGGCCAAGCTTTCCCGCGAGTATAGACTCGCCCTGCACCACGTGGTCCGCCTCCACCGCATGCCCTAAAGCCTCGTGGATAAATACCCCCGTGAGCTTCGGGTCTATTACCACAGTAAACTCACCAGAAGGCGGTGCTCTTGCGTGGAGCAGGCGCAGTGCCTTTTCGCATGCGTCCTTTGCTATGCCCTCCACGTTGGCAAGAGCCTCTAAGCCAGAGGTGGCGCCTACACGCTCACTGGCGAACTGAATCTTCGCCCCGTCCTTGGCGAAAACCTGTGCATAGAAGGCAACACGCGGGTAGCGCATCTCCACCTCTGCCCCCTCAGAGCTCAGGTAGGTTATCTTAACGCTTGCATCGTTGTACGCGAAGCTGGTGCTCACCACGCTCTTATACCCCTTCGCCACCTCATGGGCACGAGAAAGGTAGTCCAGCTTCTCCTCCAGCGTGGCACGCGATGGGTGCAGCTTTGCTATAGCCTCAGCTTTATCCTGGGTTACATCCACCTCAGCAAGCTCCACTTTCTCCTTCGCAAGCCTGGCACCACGCAGGGCGCGCTCCGCCGCATCTTTTAGTTCATGGACACTGCTCGCATAAGCAAAGCCCCAGCCGCGGTCAAGCACACGCACAGAAATTCCAGAACTCCTGCCTGTGGCAATCTCCTTTGCGGAGCCGTCTTTCATCAAAATACTCGTGCTCTCAACGTCATGCAAGGTGACGTCTACAAAACGCGCAGGCAGCTCTAACAGCTCTCGAACCTCTCGCAACATGCGCAAGCCTCAGCTTCCCTGCTTGTCAACACTCGGCAGAGCCCTGTCCACTCTCGGCAGGGAAATCATACTCTTCACGCGGTCGAGCAAGCCCTCGCGATCCTCGCTCCAGCACAGCGCCTCCTCCAGCACCTCCGAAAGTGTCTTCACAGGCACAATCTCTATCTTCCTGCGCTTCTCCGGGTCAAGCATCACATCTTTGAGGTTTCCGTGAGGTATTATCACCTTCTTTATGCCCGCGTTGAGCGCAGCCTCTATCTTCGCGTTTACGCCGCCCACCGGCAGGACGTCGCCGCGCACGCTGAGCGAGCCCGTCATGGCAACGCTTTGATCAACAGGTATATTCTCGAGGGCGGAGAACACAGCCGTGGCGACGCTTATGCTGGCGCTGTCGCCCTCGACGCCCTCGTATGTTTGCAGAAACTGAATATGAACGTCGTAATTCGAGATGTCTCTACCCGTGTGCTTCTTGATAATCGCGCTAACGTTCTGAATCGCCTCCCTCGCTATTGTGCGCAGCTTGCCCGTGGCTATTATTTTGCCCTCCTCACGGCTCTGCGCAGGTGTCACCTCGGCTACAATGGGCAAAATTACGCCGCTGTCACTGCCGATTACAGCTAAACCGTTAACCTTGCCCACCTCTGCGCCCTCAACCTTGTAAACCTCATAATCCTTTTTCTGACTGATGTACCTATCGGCAATCTGCTGCTCCAAGGTACGGGCGATCTTCTTTGCCTTCTTTACATGCCTAGCTTCGACGTAGGGCGCGCCCTCGCTTATTGCAACATCTCCAGCAGCGCGCACCAAGCCACCGAGCCCGCGAAGCTTCAGCGTAAGCTTACCCCTTCTGCCAGCGCGCCTCCTGGCTTCTTCAATTATCTCAATCACAGCTTCGCGGGTGAAGTGGGGTATCTTGCCGTCCTTCACAACTTCCTGCGCTACGAACTGCACCAGCTTGTCGCGATTCTCTCGGGTGTCGTCCATCACATCCTTCATGTAAATCTCATAGCCGTAGCCTCTAATACGGGAGCGCAGGGCAGGGTGCATCTTGTTGACCACGTCGAGGTTGCCCGCCGCAATGAGAATAAAATCACAGGGCACTGGCTCTGTGCGCACCATTGCACCTGAGCTGCGCTCACTCTGCCCGGTAATCGGGAACTTCTTCTCCTGCATAGCGGTGAGCAGAGCCTGCTGGCTCTCTATACCAAGTGTGGAAATTTCGTCTATAAAGAGCACACCCTTGTGCGCCTTGTGGATTGCCCCCGCCTCAACCAGCTCGTGGGGAGGCGTCTCCAAACCGCCGCTCTGGAAGGGGTCGTGGCGCACATCGCCAAGCAACGCTCCAGCGTGCGAGCCTGTGGCGTCCACAAAAGGTGCCTTCGTCCTGCCCTTGTTGTTAACCAGCAGCTTCGGAACGAGCACATCGTCTTTAACCTTAATGTACTGCCTGCCCATCAGCAGGAAGACGAAGGCGATTATCCCGAGAAACAGCACATAAGGCTGCTGGAGCACCAGCATGTAGTACAGCACCAGAAACATTACGCTTATGAAGAGCACCTTGAACATGGTGTTTATGGGCGCCTCTACACGGCGCTTCTGCTCCTTGAAGCGCTGAATTATCGCCTCGCCCTCGCCTGCCTTTACCGCCTCTATTTTAGGGTTGTTCTTGTCCTCAGGGTTGGGGTAGACCAGAATATCTTCAAGCTCCTCCGTGGGAAGTAGCTCCGCCATAGCCTGGCCCAGCATGCTCTTCCCTGTGCCAGGGTCACCTATCAGTAAAACATGCCTCTTTTGGAGGGCAGCCTTCTTTATAATCTCAACAGCCCTCTCCTGACCAATCACCTGGTCGATGAGGTTCTTGGGAACCTCAATCTCCTCGGTGGTGCGGAACTGCATCAGGTCCAACTTGTATTCACCTTCCTGAAAAGAGGGGAAAGCTTAACGAAAGTAATATTGGTGAATGAGGAATATAAACCTTGGGTAGAGTTTCATTAAAATTTTAAGAGGTGAAGTCCCAAGCGAATCACGAGGGCCCGTGGCGCAGCCTGGTTAGCGCGTTCGCCTGATAAGCGAAAGGTCCTGGGTTCGAAGCCCAGCGGGCCCATCTCTCTTTCTTTGTAAATCACCTGTGGACATCCTCAAAAAGATGTACACCTCCACCCAGACATGTTTGAAAACAAGCTCTCCTTCCAGCTTTCTAACTTTATTCTTGAATCATTTTAAATTTTAAACCTGCTAAAATTTAACTAAGCTTAAAATTAAGATGGCTCAATCCTTTCGAGCAGATAAAGAAACCATCAATGAAGCAAATTTTATAATTTGTCAATTAAATAAGAATACCACATGGACATTAAAGAAGCAAAGAGGAAGAAGAGAAATCAGGTATTACAAATGTTTGTTGCGGCAGTAATATTTGATCTTTGGTCCTATTACATTGTTAAAAATGCTCCCGCGGAAACGACTTGGGAGTTGATAAAATATTTATTATCCCCTCCTGGATATGGCTGGCCGCAAATGACTCATGATATCATTATTATCATTGGAATAATTTGCACAATTTTATTCTTCGTAGAACTCAAAGAATATCTCCAAGGAAATTATAAACTCTGGAAAACCGGGAAAGAGATGCAATAGTCTTACTTCTAATCGCTTGAGTATCAGTAAAATAAAACTTGATCTGAATTAAGCCTTGAAATTCAACCACATATCATGGATACCCATTCCATAAGCTTTCCCATCCTTTTATTATATTGTTCCTGACTAATATGTCTTTTGCTTAATGCATCCTGAAGTAATCTCTTCTCCTCCTCCGCCCATTCTTCAAAACTCGAGGCCGACTTTCTGTATCTGAGAATTTCTTTTATAATGTTGTACACCCTTCCCATATCATCGACTTCCCAAGGGGATATACTGATACTCTTCACTCCATAAACTTTTCGACAGAATTTATTCATCTCCAGAGAAATGGTTACTCCACCTTTAAAATGCTCGACTTTTTTTACATCAGCAACACAGTTCCATGTCACAAACTCAGGTCTGAGGAGAATATCTCTCTGATATATTCCCTCTCTGTATAACTTTAGATTACTAAAAAAGGAGCTTACAAAACCGCCATAGGAAATAAATGAGAAAGACAGACCTGTAATAGAAACCCAGTTATCTTCTCCAAAAGCTGTAAAAGCAACATATAGGCTTAAAACCATCCATATAGCAAAGAATATCCCTCCAGCATAGCTCCTCTTCCCCACATAAATAACATCTTTCCACACCGATATAGGCTCTTTTTCAGACTTCTCAATGGAGATGTCAGGAGATAAAACACTCCTATAACCTAAATAACCTAAAAATAAAAGCACCACAACAGTAGCCAGAGCATAAAAAATTCCCCATATAAGATAAGCCAAATAACCAAAACCAAAAACTGCTATGAGAAATGCACTTATGTAGACATAACTCTGAAATTTTAAAAATTCTAATTTTCCTGACATTCTGAGTATTAAAAATATGAATGTGCCAACCAGATATATTGCCATTAAAGAGACCAGCATGGACTCCATAGCTGAAAGAAGCTCTCTGATATCTTCCAGATGGGCTTCGTCTCCTGAGTCAGTAGGACTATGAGTCTCGGCTGAGATTATAGAAATTCTGTCCATGTATTCCATCGGAAGCGGATTTTCAACGCTTAAAGCACACGTATACGTTGTGAAAAATAAAGAATATAGCACAATTAGAGAGACAAAGCCAGATAAATACACCATTTTTATCTTGTGCATAAAAATGATACAGATCATCGATATATAAATATTATGCCACTGTTTTTGTTGTGTAATATTAAAATAACAATATCATCTACTAAATTCTGGACGACAGAGGATACCATAAAAATTCTTGAAAATACGAATAAGATGCTTCCAACAATCCTTCCCAACGCCATCACTTACCCTTCTTAAGGGGGAAACCATGCCTCGGGATGTACTTGCACCTTTTGGTAAGCTGGACGTGCTCTACTACTACCGCGAGGTGGGGAAGGCGCTTTTCGGCTTTCTGCGCGGTAAGGAGCTTGCCTCCAGGGTGTGGATTCCGGGCGGGCCAAAGATAATAAAGCGGGGCTCAAGGCATAGCACGCTTTATATTGAGCAGCTCGTGGAGAGTGTTGATGAGGAGTTTCTCAAACTCAGACTGCGCTCCCTTAGGGAGGTTCGGGAGAAGCTTACCGAGACTCAGGTTAGGGTGTGGAACTACTTCCTGCCGAGAAAGCTGTGTGACTTCTTCTATGCCACCAACGGCGAGGGTGAGGGCAAAGCCATAGAGCGCATATTCTTCGACATCGACAGGGCTAAGGAGGTTAAGCCTGAGGAGGCACAGCGTGCCACAAAGGCGCTAGTGGAGCTAATACGTGAAGATGAGGAGTTTAACGCGCTTGTGCCTGAGTATAAGCTTTTTCCCATGTACACCGGCTCCTCCTTCCACGTTTACCTCCTGCTGGAGAAGGAGCTTCCGCCGGAGTTCTATAACAGGTACCTGCGATTCTCAAAAGAGGCGCCGCTGGCAAGCTTCACAGGCAGATGGGCTGAGAAGATAAGGTCTGCGCTGGGCATACGCATCACTGGCGGACACGAGAAGCTTGCAAAGCAGCTCACCCTCGACCCTTCGCAAACCCCGAGTGGCAAGCTCGCCAGGGCGCCCTTTTCGCTGCATATGAGCGATGCAAAAAATGTCGACGGCGTCGCCCTGCCTCTCAGCGAGGACATGCTGAATGAGCGCAGGCTGGTGGAAGAGCTCAGGAGCTACTCACCAGAGAAGGTGCTGGAAGAGCTTCCTGAGCTGCGGAAGAGGATTCCTGTATAACCTGCATAATAACCTTTTTAATAATAACCTTTTTATATTACAGAGTAATTTAGGCATTAAACAGGGTGGTTGGTTATGCAGGAGACCAAGAAAGTGGGGGAGATAATGACGCGGGATATTATCTCAGTCAAGCTCGACTCCACTGTGGCTGAGATTCTGGACAAGATGGTCACAAATAACATCTCGGGTGTTGTTGTCGTGGATAGCGGCGGCGATGTGGTGGGGGTTGTCTCTGCGCTGGACATATTCAAACTCGCCAACGGCAACCCGGGGATTAACTTCAAGTACACCGCCGAGGACATAATGACGCCGTACACCATCTCAGTAACCCCCGAAACCACCGTAGAAGAGGCGGGGAGGGTGATGCTTGAAAATGGAATTCATCGCCTTGTGGTTACAGCTTCACCCACACGGAAGAAGCCCCTGGGAATAGTAACTTCCACAGACGTGCTTCGCGTACTTGGGGAGAAGGCAAAGCGCTTCCTGGAGCAGCAGCAAAAGAACTAGCTTCTGGCACTTGGGAAATGGCCGAGTATGTGGTTAAAATCAAAGACATGCCTCTCTCAGAGAGGCCAAGGGAGAGGCTTATTCGCCATGGTAGCGAGGCGCTTTCAAATGCAGAGCTTCTGGCCATCCTGCTCAGAACTGGCACAAAGCAGGAGAGCGTCCTCAGCCTTGCTACGAGGATTTTGAGCGAGTACAGCTTAAAAGACCTCGCCAGTGCAAGCGTTGCCGAGTTGAAGAAGATTCACGGTATAAGCGACGCAAAAGCGTGCCAGATAGCGGCGTGCTTTGAACTTGCACGCAGGTTAGCGGAGGATCACGAAGAGGAGAAGCCGGTGATTAAAAGCTCCGGCGATGCATTTCGCGTGCTCTACCCGAGGTTGGCACAGCGAAAGGTTGAGATATTCGCTGGACTCTACCTGAACTCGAAAAACAGGGTGCTGCGCCTTGTGGACATATCCAAGGGCGGGCTAGAGGCGAGCGTGGTTCAGCCTCGCGAGGTGTTCAGAATCGCCCTTGAAGAGGCTTCCACCCGGGTAATAGTGGCGCACAACCACCCGAGCGGCGACCCTGAGCCAAGCAGCGAGGACATCGCCATAACTAAGGCGCTCAAGCGTGCGGGTGAGCTTCTCGGCATAGAGCTGCTGGACCACATAATCATAGGCGATGGGCGCTACGTCAGCCTGCGCGACAGGGGCCATGTTTGAAGTGAATATGCGCAATAAATAAAATAGAGATTATAAGGCAGAAACGACAAGTTTTTTATAGTTCGATATTTATAATGTAAAATGGTGTGAGGGGATGGGTATGAAAAAATTAGTCCTAGTGCTGCTACTTGCCGCGATTTTTGCTGGATGTGCACAGAAGCCTCAGGCTGAAGAGGCTCCAAAGACTGAGAAGCCAGCTAACTTAGTGGAGTATGGCAAGGCGCTTTTCGCGGATGCCAGCCTTGGCACGAATGGGAAGAGCTGCCTGACCTGCCATCCCGAGCCATCGACGCTCTCCGGAGTGGGCAATAAGTACAACCCCAAGGCATACTTCAACATGGCAAAGAAGGAGATGACTCTGAAGGAGGTAATAAATTTCTGCATAGAGGTGCCCATGAAGGGCAAGCCTCTGCCAGAGAACGACGAGCGCCTCACAGCGCTGGAGGCTTACCTGAAATCCCTGTAAAAGAACCACATAGTGGAAAATAATTTCTTTCCTCTTTTTCTATTTTGTAAATAATAAAGGTTATTAGTGATTAAAACCATCAATCTATTTAAAAAAATTTGAAGGGTGGCGGCAAATGCTGTACAAAAATTTGATAAGTCCCTTTGCGGCGGGTGCTGCGTTCTCGAGGATAATGGAACATGGGGGATATAATCCCTCACATTAATCTGTGAGGAGTTTTTTGTTGGCTATGCTTATAAACAGACTGTCAAGAAGCGAGGTATATTAACATGGTGGCGGAGCCTTCAATAGTTCTGGTATTTCTCGCCGGCATACTAACAGTGGTAACGCCCTGCATAATACCAATACTTCCACCACTCCTTGCGGGCAGCGTTGGAAGCAAGCTCAGGCCGCTGGCAATCGTGCTGGGTATGTCCATAACCTTTACACTTATGGGTGGAGTGTTCTCTGCTCTTGGCATCGCCGCAAGCGCTGCTGGCGAGGTGATGCGCTACCTTGCGATTGCCTTTATGATAGGCTTTGGTGCCATTATGGTGGACGATGAACTAAACCAGGCTTATGTAAAGCACTCTTCTTCCCTCGTCGGGAGGCTTTCAAAGTTTTTACCTTTAAAAACCGGCGAAGACTCTCTCGGCGGAGCGTTCCTCCTGGGGCTCTCCCTGGGCATAGTCTGGATACCCTGCGTCGGCCCGGTGCTTGGAGCGGTGCTCTCCTATGTCGCCATGGGTGGAGACATACTCAGGGGCTCCTTCATGCTCTTTGTGTACTCCATAGGCCTCGGCATACCCATGCTCGCCGTGGCGTATGGAAGCAAGCGCTATGGAGCAAGACTTGAGTGGGTAAGGAGGAACTCGCTCAGGATGAGAAAGTTCGCCGGGTGGGTGATAATACTCACAGGCATTGGTATCCTCCTTGGCGTAGACAGGTACATACAGGCAAAGCTTCTGCCCTACTTCCCCGCCTTGCTCTAGGAGGTGAAGATATGGCTAAGAAAAAGAAAAAATATCGAAAAAATAAAGAAAAGGTAAAGAAAACAAAGAGAAAAAGCAATCGCGGAGCGTATATACTAATCGCAGCTATAGTGCTGATAGGAATAGGACTCTATACCCTGAAATCAAAAGATGAGGTGGTAATCGAGGGAACGCCGAAAATGGTGATTACCCCTGAGGCATACGACTTTGGCACGGTGAGCGTCAGGGGCGGTGTGGTAACCACCACCTTTGTTATTGAGAATCGAGGTGATGGCGATTTGGTAATCGACGATATGGACACCTCCTGTGGGTGCACCTCCGCCTCTATCATATACAATGGAAAGGAAGGTCCAAAATTCAATATGCGGGAGCACGGCACAAATCCAAAGTGGTGGAGTCAGAGAATCCATCCCGGAGAGAAAGCCTACCTCAAGGTTTACTACGATCCCAAGGTTCACCCCGATCTCAGAGGTGAGGTCGTGAGGTATGTAAACCTCTACACCAACGACCCGCAGAAGCCAGTGGCTAGGGTGTATATAAGGGTTATTCAGGTGGATTGAATGAAGAGCCTCTACCTCTACTTCCTGTTTGTAGCAGGAGTTATTGTCGCCGTCAGCGCTGTGAAGTACCTCTCTGTAGAGGGTGAGCCGAAGATAGAGGTTACGCCAGCGAGCTACGACTTCGGCGAGGTTCCATACGTGGAGGTAAGAAAGGTGTTCACTGTAAGAAACGCTGGCAACGCCCCTCTTGAGATAAAGGCGGTGAGCACATCCTGCGGGTGCACGCGCGCGTACATGAACAAGACTTTGATCGCCCCGGGTGAGGAGGCGGAGCTTCTTGTAACCTTCGACCCCAACCTAATGGAGGTAGAGGTACTTGGCGAGGTTTACAGGGAGGTGTACATTCTAACAAACGACCCCAATACGCCTGAGGTTGTTATACCTTTAACTGCAGTGGTTGTTAAGGAGGAAGAGAAATGAGGCTTAGGTATATTTTTCTGCTCCTGCTAATCTTTTCATCGCTGCCTCTCAGCTATGCCGCCGAGCAGCGCGAGGCTGTGATATACTACAACGAAGCTTGCACAGACTGTACTATTTACATTAAAGAGAGGCTCATACCGCTCCTTAAGGAGGAAGGTGTTACCAAGATTGTGCTCAAGGACTATATCAACAATCCTGATTACAGGAAAGAGCTAATCTCTCTCAATGAGAAAGAGGGGATTCCGCCAAGACTTCAGGGGCACCTTACCGCTATCGTAGACGGGAGGATATTTCTCGAGGGACACGTGCCGGAGCATGCTGTGAGGGAAGCGCTGAAGTGGGATGGCAAGATCGTCGTATATCAGGATTCCATGAAGGCGAATGCAAAGAGCTACCGCGTGTGGGTGCCTGGCGGAGAGATACGGGAGTATCCAATAGACGAGCCCCTCTCAACTTACTTTAATGAGCTAAAAGACATGAAGCCCAGCAACCTTGAGGGGATCTACGCCTCCTCCGGCTTGCTTCCCTTGGTTATTGTTACAGGTCTGCTCGATGGGATAAACCCCTGCGCATTTGCAGTACTGCTCTTCTTCATCGCCTTCCTCTTCACCATCAAGAAGACCCGCGCCGGCGTGCTCAAGATGGGCGTTGTGTACATCTCTGCCATCTACCTGGCCTACTTCCTCATAGGCATTGGTATAATGAAGGCGCTGATATTTACAGGTAGACCCCACTTTATGGCAAAGCTGGGCGCCTATCTTATAATAATCCTGGGGCTAATAAACATTAAAGACTACATCAACCCCTTTATCCTGCCCATTCACCTCCGCATTCCAAGCTTTAGCCATGCCACGCTGAGAAGGTGGGCGTACAAGGGTACTTTCCCCTCGGCGGCTGTGCTGGGCTTTCTCGTTGGTCTGTGCACCTTCCCATGCTCCGGTGGAATATACGTGGCGATTCTTGCGCTGCTCTCAGCGAAGACCACATATTTCCAGGGCTTGGCCTACCTGCTGCTGTACAACCTTATGTTCGTCGTGCCCCTGATTGTAATACTCGCCCTTGCCTCGAATGAGAAGGTTACAAAGCGGCTGAAGGACTGGGAAGAGTCCAAGGCAAGGAGTATGAGACTCGCTTCAGGCATAGTTATGGTACTTCTGGGCGTGGTTATTCTTGTGTGGTTTGTGTAGCTTAGCGTGAGGTGAAGGCATGGAAATCTGCTACAAGCCCATTGGTATAGTGAGGTCGGAGTTTAAGTCACCAGAGCAGCACGAAGAGTTCGAGGACTCTGGCGAAGGCGTTGTGGAGGTCTTCGAGGAGTACAAGGATGGGCTTTACAACCTGGCCGAGCACTTTTCCCACGTGTTTATCATATACCACATGCACCGCGCAGAGTTTCGCGGACTCCGGGTTAAGCCACCTCATGGCGATGAGGAGATAGGCGTCTTTGCCAGCGGCGGTCCATTCAGACCGAACCCCATAGGTATAACCCCCTGCAGGATTATAAAAATCGAGGGAAATAAGCTCTATCTTAAGGGCTTAGACGCGATGGACGGCTCGCCGGTGCTGGACATTAAGCCATACTCGCCGCAGCACTATACCATAACCAACCCAAAGTACGGTGCATGGGAGGACAAGCATCACAAGAGGAAGACAAAGGATTAGACTATTTCCCAGAAATAACCGTTTCCTGCGCGTAGCTTTCTTATTTTCCCCTCTTTTTCCAGCGCTTCAAGTTTTGCAAGAGCCTCTTCGTCAGTTAGGTCGAAAACCTCTGCCACCTCTCGCGTTGCTACTCTGCCATACTTTTCAATAAATGCAAGAATACTCTGCGGCTTTCTCTTCTTTAACCCTGGAGATAGCTTCTCAAAAACCATCTCGAAGGTGCTGAAGGGATGGTATCCGGTGACCCATATACCTTCCCCCTTTTCGTTCCTTACCAGAAAGGAGGGGAAGCCGGTTACCCCGAGATTTCTTGCATACTTCAGGTCTCTGTAGAAAGCCTTCTCAGCCTCAGAGGTGAATTTTTCAGGCGCCTTTACACCCAAAGCATCGCCCATAACTGCTAAATCCTTAAGAAAGGCATCCTTAGCTTCTCTTCCTGTAAAGTCGTGAACAAACCTCTCAGTGTCCAGGCCTACCTCTCTCGCAAGCTCAACAAGAACCTCTAACCTTGAGATGTTTTTGTCCTCGGCTGCGGCGGCTTCACGCATCCTCCGAAGGAACTTCTCTGCCTTTTCCTCGCTCTGAAGCTTTGCTGCATGGTAGGCGATGTTTGCGGGAAAGGTTGAGCGGGGAGGGTCGCTGAGCCAGAGCTTACCACTAACTGGCATCCCATGCCTCTCTGAAGCACTCAACCAATGCGGCGAAACCTGCTCGGCACGTGAGATGTCATTGAGCGGGTCGTAAAAGCTCTCCATGTCCTCAACCAAACCCCCCATGATATAGGTGATTTTCACCTGCTCGCCGTATACCTCCTTTATTTTCCTGAGGATAGGCTCGCTCCCCCAGCACCAGGTGCAGTAGGGGTCTGTGAAGTACAAAATTTCAATTTTTGGCATTTTTACCCCGCTGAAAGAAAGGGGGAGGGTTACTTTACCCTCACCCTGGAGTTTGCGTCGTAGACGTAGAGCGAGCCTTCCTCCTCGTCTGCGCAGCGCTTGTGGGATCCGTCACAGAATGGGAAGTTTGCACTCAAGCCGCAGGTACATATACCTATGGGAAACTTCGCCTCCTCCTCGGTTATTACCTTCGGCTCCTTTCCTTCCAACTTCACCAGCCTTGCCACATCTTTCACCTCCAATTTCCTTTTTATACCTAGTTTCCATAGAAAAGTATTTATACTTAACGTAACCTAGATGTAACCAGATTTCCCGGTGGTGATTTAGATGAGGCAGAGGGAAGTTTGCCCGGTGGTGGAGGCGATAAATCTACTGGGCAGAAAGTGGCACCTAGCAATAGTCCACTTCCTTTTTGATGGACCAAAGGGCTTTAATGAACTCAAGCGTAGCCTCGGGGCGATTTCTTCAAAAACCCTCTCCAAATGCTTAAAAGAGCTGGAAGAGCAGGGGATTGTGAAAAGAAAAGTTTACAACTCACCTATAAGAGTGGAGTATTCCCTCACCGAGAAGGGCAAAGACCTGCGCGAGCTTGAGAATGCGCTGCGAAGATGGGGTGAGAAGTGGCTGCTGCGCTGAAATTATATAACATCTACACGCTCCGTCTGCATCAATACTCAGTGATTTCTCAGGTTCTTCTCCTTGAAAACATGTACACAACGCCATCCTCAGAGCCAGCGGCAATGCACAAGCCGTCGCGGGAAATGTCTATACTGCAAATGCCCTCGTATGTCTCCTTCTCCCAGAGAATCTCACCCTCCCTATCAAACAGGTATATGAAACCGTTGTCCAGAGCCGCCACGCTGCAGCCTGCTTCTGAAATCCCAACCGCCCGGATTGAGCTTTTAAGTTTTCTGCTCCACACCATTCCATCTTTGCTAAATAAATAAACCGCCCCATCGAGGGTGCCGGCAACCACGTAGTTGCCGTCCGGAGAGAAAGCTAAATCCTCAACGCTGCCTCCGGTTTCGTAGTACCACAGACATTCACCGCCTGCGTCGAACATCCTTACCCCGTGCAACCAGCCCGCGGCAATCAGCATCCCTCTCTGAGAGGCTGCAACCTTCACGCTCCCGGCTAAGCTCCAGCCGGTCTTCTGCTCCCAGAGCACATCTCCATGCCTGTCGAAAAGGCAAACCTTACCGCTGCTCAGGTCTCTGGCTCCCACAGCTATGCATGAGCCGTTTGCCGATGCAGATACCGAATCAACGCTCCGGGCAACCTTACTGCTCCACAGGAGTTTTCCGCGTCTGCTGAAGACGTAGAGCCAGCCACCTGCACCTGCGGCTACAAAAGACCCATCCGACGGGACGGAGACAGAGCTAACCCTGCTTTCAAGCTCATGGCTCCAGATAAGCTCACCGCTCCTGCTGAGTAGGAGCACCTCCCCGCCGTCTGTGCCCGCGGCGATGCAGGATGCATCTTCCACCACAGCCGTCGCACGGATGCTGTCCTCTGCTTCATAATCCCACAGAAGCTCGCCGTCTGCGTTGAACATGTAGATTCCGCCGCCAGCCGTGCTGACAGCCACGCGGGCGCCTCTAGTAAGGTGCAGCGAGTTTACCCAGTAAAGTAGCTCGTGTTCCCATTGCTTCTGCATATAAGTATTTGAGCGTTTTATGGGCATAATAAATATCCTTATATCCTCCTAAAACCCTAAGTATTCTCCTCTGCTTGTCTGACCACTCTCCTCAGTCACCTTACCCCAATCAACCGATTCTTCTTCGAGACATTCGAAATACTCTTCAGGTATCTCGACAAAACCACTTTCATCCGGTGTTGGTTCCGGGATACTTTCACACTTAGATTTTCCTCCCTCTGGTTTTGGTGTAGGCTGTGGCGTCGGCTTGGGTGTTGGAGTTGGCGTCTGCGTCGGTTTGGGAGTTGGCTTCGGTGTGGGCTGCGGCGTAGGCATCACCTCTGCCTCAACAACAAAGCTTGTAGTGCCCATAACCCCAAGCTTTGGTATCTCAACGCTGACGATGTTTGTTCCGAGCTTCTTCTCGATGTTTTTCGCGTATATCCTCAGCTGGTATCTGAAGTTTCCGCTGCTGTCCGTGTATTTTGTGTCGCTGTAGCTCGCACCGCTCTGCGCGTTCAAAACGGAAAGCTTGGCTTTATACCTCCCGGGCGGCTCAACCCTCGCCTTTATCACCACAGCCTCACCCGGCTTAACCGTCGCCGGCGTCGCGGTGACGCTTATCTCCGGCTTCATAATCTCGAAGGTTGCGGTTCCCTGAACCCCAAGCTCAGGTGCGGTGACCACCACCACATTCCTTCCAGCCTTCCTCTCCACATCCTTCGGCAGTATAACAAAGTTGCTCTCGTATCTGCCGTCTTTGCCTGTCCTTACTCTTAGCGGCTTGGAATTCTCACCATAACCCGTCTCCACGTTCTTTATCTTGATCTCCAGCTCGGTTTCAGCCGGCGGCTCCACCTGAACGCTTATCCTAACCTTATCTCCGGGTGCAACCCTCTCCGGCGTCGCACTTACCTGAACGCCGCCACCCATGTCAAAAACCACGTTTATCGTTGGAGAGGAAAGCCTGAACTCCTGCTCAATTTTTTCTCCGTCTTTTGTTAGAAGCACAACCTTGTTCGCCGCCTGCGACCTAAGGAATCCGTAGAGGGTAAACCTGATGAAGCACTCGCCGCTCTCGTCCGTCTCCCAGCTCCACTGCTCCTGATTACCCGCCTTCACTGGAATATAAACTTCAAGCCCCGAAACAAAATCTTTTGGACCGTTTACCCTGACATTCAGGGTATACACTTTGTTCAGTTCCTCAGCCATTTTCTTCAATTGTCTGGTGGCTTTTGCCTGCATTTCAAGTAAAATCTGCTCTTCAAGCCTCCAAAATACAGGTTTTAGAGCATTCATAAGCTCCGCCTTATGATTCTCTGAGATTTTCTTTTTAAGCTCCTCATTCAGCCCACCGCCGCCGGTCCAGGCGTGTTTCATGACCTCTTCCTGATAGAAAGCAACTGTGGTTTCATCCTTCCAGAAATCGTAAACGTAGTCGTTTATAGCTTTATCAATTTTTGCTTTTAATTCCGCAGGAGTTCTGCTCTCCTTGTAAAGTTTTAAAAATTCATCATACCAGTATTTCATCTTTTTCTTCTGCTTTACCCTATCATCTTTCTTATAGTACAGCTTGTAGGCTTCCTCCCATATCTTCTCCCTGCCGCTAATGGCGGTTGTCATGAACTTTGTTAGAGAGTAGTCTATTGCAAATACACCAACAAAGCTGAGTTGCATTGCTGGGGTGCCAAACTCACCCACCGCCGAGTACATCATGTTCTTCAGAAAGTTAACAGTTCCTTCATCGGCATTTCCATCATACAGATCCCAGCCAAGCTGTATTACTGCAAACACAACCCCTAAGTGCGTTGCCCATGTGTTGAACTTATCAAGCGTCTGCACGTCAAGCCCATGCTGGGCGAAGGTTGATGCTGCACCCCCAATTCCAAAATACTCCATCGCGGCGTCCCAGCCAACCCTGTAGGCATTGGGACCAGGCTCGTAGTTGTTGTTTACGTATTCCCGCAGCACAGCTAACGCTCTATCCTCATCCATTGAGACGCCGGCTGCGGATACGTAATCTAAGTTTATCTTTGCCATTGGTCCTGACTCGTGAGTCACCACAGCTGTGGCAAAATAGGACAGGTGCGGGGTGTATATAATAACGCCATCATCGACTATTCTGTACAACACACCCACCCATCTCTTGGAGGATTCGTCGTAGGTCAGAGCCACAATGTTTTTGGCTGGCCCGGTGTGCCTCAGCTTTATCTCAATATATCCGTTGAGATTTTCCGTCTTGGCCAAATCTATATTGTAGGCTCTTAATATTTCAGCACCTTCTGGTTTTGGTGCTTTTTTCACCACTGCCACTCTTAAGGTATCATTCTCGTCGATTGTTCCAAAAGGTATTGTAACACTCCCGCCGTCAAATTCCACAGTCTGGGTCTCATCTGGATTTATGGTTTTTTCGAGTATCACCTCCTCCACAAACTCCTCCCCACCGCCAAAACAGCCGCTCAGGAGAATAGCGGGTAAAACCGTGAAAATCAAAAGTAAAATAAGCCGGTCTTTCATCCCTGCTTCTCTACCATCCTCCGTCATCGCCGCCATCGCCCCAGTCTCCGTCGTCTCCATAATCGCCTCCATCGTCGCCATCTCCACCTGCATCTACGTCGATGTCGTATGCCATGTCCTCCGGCACGGCGACCACTTCCTCCACCTCTCCGGGGGGTTCGCCTATGACATCTACGATCTGGTCTCCGGTGATGGTATCAGGAACGACATGCAGGGCATACATCATCCAGAAGAGGGCAGCAAAATTATTCAGCATCTTGTCATCATCTGCCACCGCCTTCTCAACCTTCCTCCTGTCCCTCGCAAGTATGCTCTCACCCTTCGGAGTAAGCTCATACCAGTACTTCTTCCTTATAAAGCCCTTCTTCCTGAGCTTAATGTAATCCTTATCCAGCAGCTCCTTAATCTCATCCTTCACCTCACTCTGCCCCACACCAGTAACCGCAGCCATGGCGTGCGAGTTGCTTACACCATTGTCTATGGCTGTCATTATCGACAGCTGAAGCGGGGAGAGCCTCAGCTTCAGTTCCTTTATCCTCTCAACTCTCCAGAAGAAATCCTTCAATATCTCCTCTGCCTCCTCTCTGCTGACGTCAACCGCTATTAGCTCGGCAGAGCTACTTTTAAATTTAAATCCTGCAAGTTCGGTGAAGTCTTCTGTTATCACCTCTATTGACTCTCCGTCTGAGGTGAAAAAGGTGAGGGTGTAGGTGTTTGAGAAGATTAAGTGGGGCACACACACGTCTTCCATATTCTTAATTCTCTTCAGAAGTTTTGGCGGAAAGTCCTCCTTTTCAGGCATCATTCTCAGATACTCCAGAGCCTCCTCGAGGGAAACCCTCCCGAGACTGTAAAGCCTGTAGGAGCCGTTGGGTTTGAATTTTTTGTTCATCCCCTGAATTGAGCACTTCAGCTTTATTTTACTTTTAGCTTTACCCCTAGCTGGAGATTTAGCAGATTTAGCCTTGCTGACCTGCTTCTCCACCTCCCCGCCAGCACTCTTAGAAACCCTGCCTCTAACCTTTAATTTATGCCCGCAATTATAACAAAATTTGTCAGTTTCCTCCACTTCTACTCCGCAATTAGAGCAGAACATGTTCAATTTATCCTTATAAAATTTTAGTCATATAAATAGTTTGTGGTTTATGTGTGCAAGTAATAATATCCAACTGGCGCAGTTTTACAGCAAAATCACAATATCTTCGATTTTTGCCGCAAATTTATGCGATTCGCCCTCAGCCGCCACAGTTTGCGAAAAATATAAATACCAACATAACCAGAGGGGATAATATGTTTTGCCCTGAATGCGGGGCAGAGGTGGGTGAGAAGCACAATTTCTGTTCTAACTGTGGTAAAGATTTAAGAAAGTACAGACAATCAATTTTAAGCAAGGCTAACAGGAAAGTCAAGGCAAAATCTAAAAAATCTACAAAGAAGACGAAGAAAAAGAAAATCAAATGCTCGCTTCCCCCGGTACAGCTTTCTGTATTAATGGCGGTGAAGCACGGGATTAGCAACACGGAAATAATCGCAAAGATGGTCCGGAAGTCCCACTCCTACATCAGGAATACTGTCGACAAGCTGATAAAAAGAGACCTGCTCAGGGTTAAGAAGAAGGGATTTTTTAGAAAGAAAAAGTACTATGAGCTGACACCCAAAGCAGAAAAAATTGTTGAGGAGGACAGGAAGAAAATAGGGAGAATCATCAGGGAAGATGAGGACGATGCAATGCGGTATGCAGCACCAATATTTGTTATGTCCTACCTCAACGACCTGCCGCATGGTGTTTCTCAATCGGAGGTTGCAGAGGTTGTCGCAATTCCGGAGGAGGACTACAGCTCAATACTTGAGGATGTAAATTCGGATGACGCCGCCTTTGATGACTCCTTCGGCTACGGCGGCTCTGATGATGGCGATGACGGTGACTGGGGCGATGGAGACGGAGATGACGGAGGATGGTAGTTTGCCCAATTCTACGTTTCCTTTAGGCTGTAACCGAAGGAGAGAATAAGATAATGAGAAAGTCTCTAAAAATAGTTCTTGGCGTAGCTGGCGTATTCGTGGTCGTCATTTCTGCCCTGCTCTTGTATATTGTTTTATCCCCGCCGGTGCCGCCCTCTCCTGTCGAGGTGACATTCAAACTTGTTGAGGTGCGGGAGAACCCTGCCACAGGATACTACGACATGGTAATTGAGGTGGAGAAAATAGAACCAAAGCTTAGGAACATATACTGGGGCGATTTTGTGGCAGATACCGGCTATCGCAGTCTCGTTCTTGTGAATCAAAAAGATGAAGGTGGGTACATCATGCCCATGAAGGAGGGTGACAGAAGGGTTATTTCGCTCACATATCCGGAGAATCTGCTCATAATCTATCCTCCATCCTTTATCGCTTTAGATAGAGGGGTATTGGGGAATCTCACCGTAAACCTCGATCCCTACATTTCTCAGGATAAAAAGGGTGACATACTGGAAACTGAGGCTATGGAGGTAGCCAGAGGGGTGACCATTGAAGGCGGGGATATACGCTTCTCTTACCTGCCGGAAGGCTGGATAAAGGGTGAAGAGGGCGTCGTTGAGGCGCCGCCAAATTCAACAGAGGGATTGGAGAGCTTTTTCGGCGGCAAGAGAGGGGAGAGGTTTGTGACCTACTGGCGTGAGGAGGGCGGAGAGGTTGCAGAGGCGGTTAGAGTATACATCAGAAAGCTCAGGCCAGGGGAAGACGGGGATAGGCTGGCGAAGGGATACCTGCCGAAGAAATACTCCTCTACCCTGTTCAGCCTCCTCTATGAGCTTGAATGGATGGACAGGGGTAGCATCTCCCTCCGGGGAAAAGATGCATACTACTTCAAGTCGTATAATTCCTTAGACCACTGCAACTTCTACACCTTTGAGGACCTGTTCAGGGTGAGCAGAGGGTTGGAGCCTCTGATTAAAAGCAGGTGCGAGGCGCTTCTTGACATTGTGCAGGTCAGGGGCAACTATCTGGTGAACATTGAGGTCTGGTCCCGCTTCTACGCGAGGGCTCCTGCGTTCTTCCCACCCCACAACGTCACCTACGACGGTCTTAGGGAGCGCCTCATCATCAACGGCGAGGAGGTTCCAATCCTCGACGAGGAGTTTGAAATATCCGAGGGTCTCGGGGCAATTTCAACGGAGGAGAGTGTTAAAAGGCGCTACCCCAGCCTAAAGCTCAGAGAGGGCTTCAGGCTTATCAGACCCATCTACCAGCGCATCGGAGCGGATGAGCTCAGCTATCTCATCGCCGAATACAACAACGTGGGCTTTGCCGTGGAGGGCTGGGAGCAGGCATCCTTCCTGTTTGCGCCCATAGATACACCGGAAGAGGCGGCAGATTATGTGCGCTTTGTGGTTCATGAAACTTCAAATTCCTGGTACGGAAGGGAGCATCGGGAGGTAAATGAGGGAGAGCTTCAGAAGGTCCTGCAGGATATGAGGGAAGAGGCTCAGAAGATGGGAGGAGAGCTCAAAATCCTGAGGGAGCCGCCGGTATCCCACACCGTTGCGAGAGAAGAAGCCGGAGGCTTCATCGTTGAAAGGCTCTACAGAAAGAGCCTGGGGAAGGACAGGCTAATATACGCGAAGTACATGGTGCTTAAAAATGGGGAGGTGAGGGAGATGGAAAGATATGTTTGCGCCGAGTCAACTGTCCAGGGGCATTATCTCTAAGAGTTACTGGATGAGGCTTCATAGTTGCTCATTTCCCACCACAACCTCCGCGATGTCGAAAAGCCCCCTGTTTATCGGCTTTCCTTTTTCATCGTACAGCTCGGAAAAGATAGAGAAGCTCAGAACGCTCTTACCCTCACGCACCCCTCGTATGGCGATGCTTGCCACTATGCTGCCATTTTCGATGGGTCTCTCAGGATATATTTCCAGCTCCAGGACATTCTTAAGAAAGTGGTCGAGTATATAGCCGGTGGAATAATTAATGCTGTAGTTTGAGGTGACGTTTAACACCTCAATCACATTTCCGTCGTATTCAATACCAATATCAAGAGCCGCTACGGCTGAGCCATTTACAAGAACCACATTGACAACCGCGGTCTCATTTGGCTCAATTTTAACATGTTCCGGCTTGAGGTACAGCTCGGGAAAATAGGATGGGCCATTGGAGACTGTCGCATTCTCTGGCAGCAAAGCATCAGACTTCCGGTTCTGAAACTTAATATAAAGCAGCGTGCCTGAAATCACCAAAAGTAAAACTAGGAGAAGCAGTACTCTTTTAATATTCCTCGAGCTCATTACACCACCTTGGCCGCTCGCCTTTGAAGAAATCTGTGAGGCAATCAATGGCTTTTTGCTCCGGCAAACTGCCTATCAGGTATACTTTTTCACCGGGGTTTTCGTATCTTACCTGATACTCACCATTTGCAAGTTTTGTGAACTCAATAAAGCTTCTATCCCTCTGGAATCCCACCATCTCTGGAATTTCCACATTTGCCGGGGAGATTTTCAACTGCCTTACGGCTAAGACCGCATCGGAGAGGTCGACATGTCCAACTTCTCTTATTTTTTCCTGCCCTTCTTCCTGCCTGTACGCTTTTAGTCTGTCCGCCATTTTTGTTTCCACCTCTCCAATTATTGGGCATCAGTAGTCAGCAATCCCTTAATAAATTTTAAGTTCTTTTGATGATATTTATTACTTCTTTAATTCTTTGAACAGATGTCAGCATTACCGGTAAGGTACAGGTTACCCTGCTAAGAGAGGATGTGGGAGAAGCATGATGCAACTCTACTCTCAGGAGAGGATTCGGATTTTTCTGGCTTAAACATAAAAATAGAGAGGGTATAGTCTTATAAGAGGTGTTCAGCCTTGAGCAACGTCATTGAGATTCTTAAGGAGAGGTTCGAGGCGGAGCCCTTTGCAAAGAAACTGGGAATAAGGTTGCTGGAGCTTAAAGAGGGCTACGCTCTGGTGGAGATGAAGGTGAGGGAGGAGCACGAGAACATCTTCGGCTACGCTCATGGCGGCGCCATCTTCGCCCTCATCGACGCCGCTTTCGAGCTGGCGAGCAACTCTCGGGGCATAGTAAGCGTGGCGCTGAGCATGAATGTGACCTACACCTCGCCAGCGAAGCGAGGAGACGTGCTGCAAGCGGAGGCGAGGGAGATAAACACCACGCGCAAAACAGGGCTCTACGAGATAAAGGTGAGAAACCAGCATGAAAAGCTTGTGGCGAGCTGCAGTGCGCTGGTTTACCGCACCGATAGGAAGCTTGTGGAATAGCCTACTCAAGCTCATAGCTCGCGATTAGTTGTTCTATGTTGCGCTTCTCCTCCTCGAGGAAGCCAAGGGTGAGCATCGCCACACCGCGATAGAAGAAGGCCCTCTCGCTCTTGAGGATGTCTTCACAGAACTTGGGCATCCATCTAAGCATCTGCTCATTGAGGAACTCCTTTTGAGTGTGCAAATTTTTCAGAATCTCGCTTTTATCCACAAGCGAAGAGATTCTATTGCAGAGAAGACCCATAAACGCCAGCTCCATGCCGATGTGGTCCTCGGGTTCTTTTACCCCTGTACCCTTGCTCACCTCAGCTTCTGCGTATATCTCCTTCATCCTCAGCGTGGCTTTGCCGTAGGGTGCGCCCTCCTCGTAAACCGACTGATACGGCGATACCAGCGGCTTCCCTGGTCCAACAAAGAGCCTTGCAAACTCGTCCTGAGCATCAAGATAGCCCTCCCTTACATCCTCCACGCTCGTGGCCCATTCCTCTAAAATCCTAATCCCCTCCTGCATATCCTTGTTTCTGTGCTCAAGCTGAAACTTTCCATTAATCAGGTCTTCCACAAGCTCCTGAGGAGGTCCTTCCAGGTATAGCCACGAAAGAAAGTAGTAAAAGTCCCTTCTCGACTCCATGATTTCTCTCAAATTCTCCCCTCCATCAAAAGCTCTAACACTTTCTTCCCCCGGCAGCGCTCGCAGTACTCAAGAAGCCTTATCTGAAGAGAATCCCCAGGTATGCCGGCCTCAACCAGCTTTTCAGCAGACTTCCTGAGCATGCCTCTGGGAATTACGCGTCTGCCGCAGCCCTCGCAGGGGAGCATCTCCTCCTCCACAAGCATCTTCTTCTCCCCACCCACGTATTCCCTCAGGTCAAATACACTCTCCACCCTTATCGCACCTTCGGGGCATGCCCTTTCACAAAGCCTGCAGTTTATGCACTTCGAATGGGAAAACTCGAGCTTGGAGTCTGCTTTAGTAAGAGCAGAAGTAGGACACATGGAGATGCAGGCGTTGCAGAAGGTGCACCTATCTTGGGCAATCTCAGCATAGCCGAAGGGCAGCCTTTCGTCGAGTATTCTTATTTCTGGCAAATCAAAGGAGGAAAAAGCTTTGAGTATTTTTAGCACGCGCTGCACCTGACTGCCGTCGATTTTCCCGGCAGAAGCGAATGGCGAGGGTGAGAGGTTGCCATAAAAGCTCTTTATAGCTTCTGCTGTTTCCTCAGGGGTTCTGCCTCTGATATCAAGCAGGGCGTTTTGCATCCCGTAACCTTCAAGCAGCTTGGTTACGAAACCCACGGCGGGAGTGCTAGAAGAGTGGCGACACTCCCCGCAACCCAGAAGAATAACCCCGTCAGCGCCCATTGCGAAGGGTAAGAGCAGGTTGGGTATAGACAAAGCGCCGATGCACGGCACGAATAGCGGAAGCACAGGAGGGTAGCTTAACCTTTTCTTCCCCATAGCGAGCAGCTTCTCCCACTGGTTTTCGCAAGTAAAGGCTATGACCTTCTTTCTCATCTCGTTGCTGCTGAGAAGCTGGGTTAGCTGGGAATCGATGGCTGCCTGTGGGAGAGTTACCAGCTCGGGCACAGAGAGGGGGCATGCAGCTACACAGGTGCCGCAGCCGACGCACGAGACTTCGGAAAACCTTATTTTCTCTCCCTCTCTTATCACCGCACCCTCCGGGCAGGAAGCTTCACAAAACTGGCAGCCCACTATTGTGCTCTTTCCACTGGCGCAGCGCTCAAGGCGCGCCTCGATGTACCTTGGTTTAGCCCTCTTGTAAAACCCGGGTATAAGCTTGGAGAGCACCTCCGCATAATCTCCCTCGCCCTTCACCTGAAATATTCCATGCCTGTTTGGGCCCATCCAGTTGCCAAAGATTACCACCTGCCCCGCCTCTGCGATTGCCTCCCTGTTCTCGAAGCTTATTGCACCAACCGGGCACACTTTAACGCACTTGCCGCAGTGGATACAGGAGTCTGAGATGGAGTAGGTGAGCAGGGAGATTGCACCCTCGGGGCAGGAAGCTTCGCATTTACCGCACCCTATGCAAGTGCGCGAATCTATAGGCGCTACCTCGTAGCCTACCTTAAAATCACCAAATTCGCCCGAAATGCTTTTTATCTCACCGGCAAGAAACTCTTGCACTGCCCCTTCCGGAGAAGCACTTCTCGCAATTATCTTCACTTCCACATCCTCAGGAAGAAAGTTGGCGAATTCTCTTGCCTTCTCAAAGTCACCGGCAAGAATCACATCTTTTCTACCACCAACCACCACAGGGGCGGCGTCGTGCTGGACTTCAACGCTCACGATCACGCTTTTAACAAGAAGCGCCGCTTTTTCTGTGGCTTCCTCTCTGTCGTGCACCCACCCACAGGTTTCGCGGATATTTATGGTATATATGGGCACATCTATTTCCTCGCCCAGCTTTTCGAAGCTCTCTGCTTTATCGCTGCACGCAGCCATGTATATACTGCTCAATCCCCAGCGCTCAGCAAGGTGGGCGATGTACTCCATGCCCTTCGGCGAGCAAAAATAGTCGTAAATCTCGGTTTTTCCCTGGTTTGAAAGCCTACCCTTTAGTTTTTTAAAATTTAATTTGTTCTGTCTCCCACAGGTGCACAGGAAAATTCCTCGCATCATTTAATAAGGATTAATACTTCACATTAATAAAATTTTGGTTTTCCTGAAATCGGATCGGATTTATTTCTAAAATTTTAATATATGGGTGAGGAGATTTTTAAATAAAACAGAAAATTTTTTATAGAAAATAACGGCAAGTTAATACTACGGGAGAAATAGAGGAGGATGGGTTATGGCATTGTCTGCTATGAAAATGAAAAGACGTTCTTTTTTGAAACTTGCTGCTGCGGCGGGAGGGGCGGCAGCGCTGGGTAAATACTTCAAATACAGTGGTGCAGAGCTGTTTGAGCCTGTGGCGGCGCAGGAGGGCGGAGAGAAGGTTGAACTGATTAAAACAATTTGCATCCACTGTTCTGTGGGCTGTGGAATTCTGGCGAAGGTTGCGAACGGTCAGCTTGTGGATATTGAACCCTGGGAGAACCACCCGATAAATCGGGGAAGGCTGTGCTCAAAGGGAGCGAGCATCCCCGCGAGCATAAACAACGACCGCCGCTTGAAGTACCCGATGAAAAAGGAAGGCGGGAAATGGAGGAAGATTTCCTGGGAGGAGGCGCTTACTGAGATAGCAAACAAGATGCTGGAGATTCGGGAGAAGTATGGCCCCGACGCTATCTTCTTTGCGGGCTCGGCTCATGTCTCCAACGAAGCTGCCTACCTGCAACGCAAATTCATGGCCTTCTGGGGCTCAAACAACATAGACCACCAGGCGAGGATTTGTCACTCCACGACCGTCGCGGGGCTGGGGAACACCTGGGGCTATGGGGCGCAGACCAACAACTTCAATGACATGAGGCACGCGAAGAGTATAATCTTCTTTTCAAACCCGGCAGAGGCGCATCCGGTCTCCTTCTACCACATATACAAGGCGAAGCAGCGCGGAGCAGTGCTGATCTGCGCCGACCCGCGCTTCTCGCGTACCGCGGCGCAGAGCGACCTGCATCTACAGTTCAGACCGGGCACAGACATACCCCTCGTCTGGGGCATCTGCTACGAGATCATAACCAATGGCTGGGTTGACGAAGAGTTTGTACGGCTGCGCACCCACGGCTACGAGTATGCGAAGGAGGTTATACTCCAATACCCACCCGAGGTGGCAGAAGAAATCACAGGCGTACCCGCTGAGAAGATAAAACTGGCGGCAAAACTCCTTGCCGAGAATAGGCCGGGAACGCTCCAGTATGCCATGGGGGCGACGCAGCACGAGGTTGGAACCCACAACATCCGCGCCTTCGCGATACTTCAGCTTCTCCTAGGTAACGCCGCCAAGAGCGGAGGCGGTGTAAACGCCTTCAGGGGGCACGACAATGTGCAGGGCGCCACCGACTTAGCTGTGCTCTCAAACACGCTTCCAAGCTACTATGGCCTGAGCGAAGGTGCGTGGAAGCACTGGGCAAAGGTGTGGGGCGTAAGCTATGAGTGGCTTCAGGGCAGGTTTGCCAGCAAGGATTTGATGCATGCTAAGGGTGCGACGATGTCGCGCTGGCGTGACCTGGTGCTTGCAGAAGAGACAGGCGATAAGATAGGACAGCCCACGCCCATAAAGATGGCCATATTCTGGGGGCACAGCACGCCCTCGCAGGCGGGTACGTACTTGGTGAAAAAGGCACTGGAGAAACTGGAGATGCTGGTAATCGTCGATCCCTACGTTGAAAGCGCAGCCGCGCTTCCTGAGCGCGACGACGGCATAATACTTCTCCCAGCCTGCACCAACTGGGAGTACCCCGGTACTGTAACCAACTCCTCCAGGCAGGTGCAGTGGCGCAACAAGGTGATTGACCCGCTTTACGACTCAAAGCCGGATGTGGAGATTCTCATCGCCCTTGCGCATAAGCTGGGCTTCGGGGAGGAGTTTACAAAGAACTTCAAGAAGCTTCCTGAGGATATCTACGACAAGGAGATCCGCGTTGGTGCTCGTGTGATAGCCATGAGGCAGTCCACCTGGCGGCTTAAGAGGCAGGAGGAGTACGACTACGTGTTTAATGTTGAGACGCTGCGCGCTGAAGGCGGCCCATGCGACGGCGAGTACTGGGGCTTACCTTGGCCTTGCTGGAACGACGAGCACCCGGGTACACCGATACTCTACCGCAATGAGATACCCGTCGCAGAGGGCGGGCATGATTTCCGCGCAAAGTGGGGAACAAAAGCGCCAGACGGAAAGACACTTCTCTCTGGCATCAACGGTCATGCTGAACTCAACCCGGACGGCACCCCTGGCCCGGGATGGAAGCTCGACCTCACCACCGACTACAAGAAGCTAATCGCCGCAAACAAAGTGCCCTACGGCAGGGGCAGGGCGCGATTGTGGGCGTGGAATCTACCAGACCCTGTGCCGGTGCACCGCGAACCCGTGTGGACACCTCGTCCTGAGCTTGCCAGGAAGTACCCCACCTTCGAGGACAAGGTTTACGGGGAAACCCACTTCAGGATAGAAACGAAGGGAAGGAGCATACAGGAGCGGGACATCTTTGAGAAGGAGATTCACAAAGCGTATCCGCTGGTGTTCACCTCAGGTAGGCAGGTGGAGCACCAGGGTGGCGGAGCGATGACGCGCGCCAACCCGATACTGGCGGAGCTTCAGCCTGATATGTACGTTGAGATAAACCCCAAGGATGCCAACGACCGCGGAATAAAGGATGGCGACGTGGTGTGGGTGCACACCTACCGTGGCTATGAGCTTGGGCACTACCGCTCGCGCATTCAGGTCAAGGCGAAGGTTACGCGACGCGTGCCTCCAGGCGTGGTGTTCCTGCCCTTCCACTGGGCGGGTATGTTTGAGACTGTAGAGTATACGCAGCGCTTCCCGGAAGGCACAAAGCCCATCGTCATAGGTGAGTGCGCCAACACTATTTCACCACCCGGCTGGGCACCAGAGACGCAGATGCAGACCACAAAGTCAGGGCTGTGCGAAGTCACCAAGGCGGGAGTTATCCCCGAGGCAATTGAAAGGCTTGCGAAGGCATAGTGAGGAGGTAGAAAGATGCCCAAGAAGTTCCTGCTTGATATGTATGTGAACCGCTGCCTCAGATGCGGCGGTTGCATGGCGGTGTGCAAGACGCACAACCGCACTCCCGAGGGCGTGCACAGGATCAGGGTTATAACCTTCGACGAGGGCGAGCCCACGGAGACAAACATGCCCATGCCCTGTCTGCACTGCAATGAGCCCCCGTGCATGTACGTATGCCCCACCAAGGCGATATACAAGCGCAAGGAAGATGGCATAGTGCTGGTAAACAAGGACACTTGTATAGGGTGCGGCTACTGCTTAATGGCGTGCCCCTTCGGCGCACCCCAGTTTGAGAAGGGCACCTTTGGAAACAGGGGCAAGATGGACAAGTGCACCTTCTGCGTTGAGCCATATGAGCAGAAGGATGAGCAGGGCAGGCTGATTCAGCGCGAGCCCAAGCCAAGGTGTGCCATGGTGTGCGCCACAGGGCACCTGTTAGCGGGCGATGCCGACGAAATCTCTGCCAAGCTTCGAGAGAGAGTTGGGTACAGGATGAGCAGAGGTGTGGAGAAGACCTTCCTGACCTTCTAGCTTGAGGCGTGGAGCATGGAGTTCCCGTACTATGTGATGGAGTTCCCCGGGTACCAGCGCTGGGGCTGGGAGATAGCGCTGTACATCTTCTTGGGCGGCGTCGGCTCGGGAGCACTGATCACAGCGGCTGTTACCTTGCTATTGGGCAAAGAGACTAAGATTGCCAGGGCAGGTGCATATCTCGCTCCACCGCTGCTCATCGTCGGCTCTGTGCTTCTCCTACTCGACCTCGCTGGAATAAAGGCGATGCTGCGCGCTATGCTTGTGCCCCTGACCTTCACCAATATTACCACCTCCTGGATGGCGAGGGGGGCGTGGATTCTGTTGGTCACGCTTCTTGTCGCCATCGCCTTTGCCTATTCCCTTGCTACGGATAAGAGGTACTCAAGGACGCTTGCGCTGCTAGCGCTGCCCCTTGGCATCGCCACGGCGCTTTACACCGGGCTCCTCCTTAAGGGCGCTAGGTTCGTGCCCCTGTGGAATAGCGGCGAACTTCCTTTACTCTTCCTTACATCTGCTCTAACCACAGGCATAGCCGCCACACTGCTGCTCGCCTCTGTTAAGGAATACAGTAAGCTCAGAGGCTTCCTCGCCGCCCTACTCGTGCTGCTGCTCATCGAGGCTATAGAGGTACCCCTGTACTTCTTCATAATAGGGGAGCAGGGCGACATCGCTGTGAAGTCTGCATCGGCTATACTCTCCGGCGCCTACTCAATAGCGTTCTGGCTAGTGCTCATGTTTCTTGGGATTATCATCCCCATACTGGGATTGGGCTATGTGCTGATAACCAGAAAAGCCGCAGCCTTACCGGCGTTCTTTGCTCTGGTGCTGCTGGGTGGGCTTACACTCAGGTTCCTCTTTGTTCACGGCGCCATAAAAGCGTTTGTCGTGCCTCTCATCTGAGCAGTAAAAATAAATCCTGCGGTGCTCTTAATTATAAAGCATGGAAAAATCAATCAAAGTCAGGGCGCTGAAGGACGGCGAAGAGGCATGGGATGAGGTTGCGCTGGAGCGTGACCTTCGCCTGGTGATTAACGGCAGGGTTATAGCCAGTGTAAAGCTATCGCCAGGGCACGAGCATGAGTTCGCCCTAGGCTACTGTCTGGGCGAGGGGTTTGTTAAGAGCGTCTCAGCGATAAGAAGCATAGAGGTTGACTATGCCGAGATTCGCGTACTCGCGGATGAAAGCTTCCTCGAGGCTTATGAGCGCTACATCTCCAGCGAGTGCTTAACCGGCTGGCGCAGCAGAATTAAGGAGGAGGGGATAAAGGTCGCCTCAGAGGCAAAGTTCAGCGCGGCAGAGATTTTTGAGAACATGCGCAGGATGCAGGAGCAGAGCGTACTGTGGCGACGCACTGGTGGTGTGCACAGCGCCGCGCTGGTAAGCGGCGACGCGTTTCTCCTCGTCGAGGACGTGAGCAGGCACGTGGCGATAGATAAGATAATAGGCTTAGCCGCAGAGCGCGGTATAGACTTCGAGCGCAGCTACATCCTAACCTCAGGAAGAATGCCTGGCGATATGGTGATTAAGGCTGCGCGGGTGGGCGTGCCGCTGATCGCTTCTCGCACGGCACCAATATTCTCTGGCATCCTCGCCGCAGAGCGCACTGGCTTAACCCTAATAGGCTTCGTACGCGGAAAGAGGATGAACATCTACACCCACGCGTGGCGGGTAGTGCGGTAGTTACGAGGTGCGCTTTTTTATCTCTTTTAGCAACTCCTCTTTGCTTTTACCCGTGGGGTCAATGTTCATATCCCTAGCAATCGCCCTAAGCTGGTTGATGTCATCCTTTGCCTCTTTAATTTCCTTCTCCAAGCCTGCAAGTTCGCGGTTAACCTCCTCCTCAATCTCACGGGCGGCGCGTTTGTACTCTGCCACTGCCTTGCCCAGGGAACGCGCCAGCTCTGGCAATTTCTGTGGACCAAAAAGCAACAGGGCAAAGATAAGGATTACCAGGATTTCAGTGTTGCCCAGCATTCGCCTCGCCTACTCTTTTTTCTCCTCCTTCTCTTCCTTGCTCTCCTCCTTCTCCTCCTCTTCCATTCCCTTCTTGAACTCCTTCTTCGCCTTGCCTAGGGAGCGCGCTAACTCTGGCAGTTTGCTCCCGCCGAAGAGAAGCAGGATTATGAGAAGGATTATCAGCAGCTCCTGACCACCAAGCATCGGCATTCTGACACCTCAAGTTACTTATAGCTGAGGTTTTATATAAATCCGACGGTAAATAGAAATACCAGTGAGTACAATTAAACTAGGGTGGTAGGCATCGAGGAATATGAGAAAAGCCTCAATCTCGAGGCTGAGCTTCGTGGTATTGGGAGGAAAGTTGCCTTCGATGTGCTTGGCAGAGCGGGCTTCAAGGTGTGGAACTTCCCTGGTTCGCAAAAAGAGGCAGAGGAGATGCGCACAGCGCTTGGAGAAGAGCGCTTCTCTGCGCTGCTCGAGTACATCGCAAGCCTGCAGGAAGAAGGAGGAGTCCAAGCCTCGCCTGACCTACTGGCAGAGAAGGACGACGTGGTCTACGCCGTTAGCTTAGTGCTCAACGATGCTGCCCTCTTCGGCTTGCGCAGGCGTGCTCTGCGAAAGGCGCAGGAATTTGAGCTTGTACCCGTAATTTTTAGAGCAGCTGTGGAAGTTAGCATCCCCTATTCTTCTCTCGAGCTTCTGCAGGAGTAGTGGTTGCCATGCGCAGGGTGATTGAGCTTGACGAGACCACTTTCCGCCGCCTGGTTAAGCTGAAGAACCACTGGAGCTTTCAGTATCGTAAAGTTACAAATCCTCGCGTGAAGGAGATTATCGAGAAACTCAAACTTGAGATCTTCGGGTATAACAGCTCAACTCCGGCTAGCGAGGTGGAGAGGATAATCGCGAGCAAGAGTCGCGAACAGCTTGAGCAGGAGTCGGAGAGATTCGCCAGAGCAATAGAAAAGCTGCTCGTCTCTGGCTACGATTTTGAGCCAGAATACAGCTTCGCGGAGCACATCGACAAGATGATTGAGGTGATCGAGGACAGCGATGCAGCGCCGGTATTTTGAGATGAGGAGCCGCTTTATCCTGGTGGGCGGCGTGCTTATTATCTTCTCATTTGTAGCTCTAAAGAAGGCGCTGGAGATTATCAGTAACAACAGGGACGTATTTTCCCTTTACGGAAGCATCCTTCACCCTTCGCCTCAGAGCATAGTCGCGCTTCAGAACCCGGGCGAGGTCGCCACGCCGATGATAGCAGCCGTGCTTCTGCTCCTCTTCGCCTGCCTGGCGGGCGCTGCAAGCATCGCGCTTATTGTCGCAGGTTTAATTTTGAGGTCGCCCCGCTAAGGCTTCCACACTTTGAGGAAATCCACCTCCCCCAAAGTCAGCGTTAATAGTGGTTTTTAATAACCCTACCCCAGAATCTCCCTTATAAGCCAGTCTGCGCTAAACTCAACCAGGTCGTCGTAGCTCTGCCCTGTGCCCAGGAAGAGCACCGGCTTGCGAATCGTATGAGCGATGCTTATCGCCGCGCCGCCTTTTGCATCGGCGTCCGCCTTGGTTAAAATTATCCCGTCTATGCTAACGGCGCTGTTGAAGCGCTCCGCCTGTTCTACGGCTACGTTGCCCGTGAGCGCATCACCAACGAAGATGACCAGGTCAGGCTTTGCCACTCGTGCGATCTTCTTCATCTCTTCCAGCAGGTTAACATTTGTTTCCATCCTGCCCGCGGTGTCTATGAGCACCACATCCTTGCCCTTTGCGCGCGCGTGCTCAATCGCATCATACGCTACGGCTGCTGGATCAGCACCACGAGCATGCTTAATCAGCTTGACCCCCAGCTTCTCCGCATGCCTCTCAAGCTGCTCTATCGCGCCAGCGCGATAGGTATCGCTGGCTGCGAAAACGCAGGTAAAACCCTCGCCCATAAGGCGCTTTGCCACCTTGGCTATCGTCGTCGTCTTGCCAGTGCCGTTTATCCCTACGAAGAGTATAACAAAGGGCTTCTCCTTCTTCCTGCGAATCATCTCCTCGAGGCTTACGCTGGGCAGGTCGAGAATCTCTCTCAGGCTCTGCTCAAGCGAGGCCTTTATTGCAGCCTCAAGCTCAGAGCGCTTGAACTTCTTTCCGTAAAGGTTCTGCTTAAGGTCGGAGATTATCTTCTCCGCCACGTCGAAGGCGATATCGCTCTCCAGTAAAGCTATCTCAAACTCGCTCAGAAGCTCCTCAAGCTTACGCTCGTCCAGCACAACTTCGCCGCGGAGCAGAGCGAGGGTTTTCTCAGCTACTCCCGGCTTAGGCTGCTGCTTTTCCTCCTTCCCCCCAGAAAGCTTCTTTGTTAGCTCTCCTATTTTAGCCCTGAGGCTTGCGAACATCCTCTGCTCCGCCCCTCTGGAGCTGTGCCTGCTGCATCGCCGATATGATCTGCTCCACCATCGGCGCAATAGCCTCGAGGTTCTTCATAACCTCCGCCAAACGGGAGCTGTGCTCCTCTCGCACCTTCTCAAGCTCCTTCACCCGCGCCTCAAGGTCAGCCTTCGCATCGCTGATGCTCTTGCGCGCTGCCACGTCTGCGCCCAAGCTCAAAATAACACTGCTCGTATCCTTAATCTCCGCCTTAACAAAGGAGCCCACTCCAACGGGCACGAGAATCTCATTCCCCTCGCCCAGCTTCTCAATCTCAGACAGACTCTCCAAGGTGCGCTTGAACTCGGAGATGTGCTGATTTACAAGCTCCAGATTCTGCCCCAACGCTTCTGCCTGAGTGCGCAGCATCTCATAGTCTGCGAGAACCTTCTCAACGGGTATACGCTTTTCCTCAGCCATGCTCCTCTACTCCAGCAAAAATCCTGATCATTGGATCCTCCGCCTGCTCAGGCGAAATCTCCTCAACCTCCTCAATTATTATATTCCGGCGCTTTGTGCGGTGCTTGCTCCCAAACTCGGAGTAAACCTTCTCGTACGCCTTGGTCACGTCCACGGCACGGCACTCCCACACGAAGGGCTGCATGCTCTTGCCCATGAGAAACTTGCCCTTTATTCTGAAAGTCTTAACCTCCATGCTATCACCTCACAGCAGGTCAAAAGTCTCCTGAATCCGCATTATTTCAGGACCCGTGGTCGCGCTGCCAAGGAGGGCGCCCTTTGTGTTGACCACAATGCCTGTTTTAACGAAGCCTACACCCATGTTTACAGTACCTATCTCAGCCTTAACCCCGAGCGCCTCCTCCACAAGCTCCAGCTCCGCCTCGCCCAGCGAGGGGTGAAGAAGCACGCCCTTGCGCGTGGCAACGCCCACACTTCCAACAGTGCGAAACTTCCCAAGCGAGGTCACCTCTGTAACCTCACAACCCATAACCTCTTCAACGGCTCGCTTTGTGCCCTTCCTCAGCCCCTTAAATACAAGCGCGCCTTCATCGCTAGCTAGGATGAGATTGCCCAGGGCGTTATGCTTCTCACTAACGACGGCTACGCTCAAGCCTATGCTTTCCAGAGCTTCAACCTCACTCTGCTCCGCGTGATCACTTACAACAGCGCCGTTGTTGTTTATCGCGAGCATGGCCCCGATAAGCGAGGTTCTGCACAGGTTGGTTCGAATAACTTCTACCTCCAGCGCCTTTCTCGCTGCTTCGGCGAAGCTCTCAGGGGCGTCTCTCGGCACAATCGCCACGCTATCGTTAGCTGCAGCCAGTATTCCAATGTTCGGATTGCTGTTGTAGTCTACGCGGAGGAGCATTGCTACGACTCCGCGAGGGTTACAACCACGCTACCATCGTCCTGCTTCTCTGCCTTAACTCTGAGCTTTGCAGGGGGCTTCTGGATTCCCCGCTTCCAAAGCTTCTCATTGAGTTCCTCTGCTATAAGCACGCGCTCGCTTTTCATGTGCTTTCCGATAAATTTGCGAAGGTAGCGCACCGCCTTAACTGTGCGCTTTGTTCGCGGCGTGCGTTTTATCTTGTGGAACCGCACAGTGTACACTCTCTCCATTTTCAACACCTACACCTTCAGCTTACTTCTCCTCCAGTTTCTGCGCTTGGGATGGGTGCGCACTCTGCCCATGGTCTTCGCCACAACCCACACGGGGACAGGGCGGTTCTGCTTCATCGCTTTAGCCAGCCTCAGCTTTCTCGCCAGTGAAACCTTACTCATCGTTCTCACCCTTATAACCTATCACCCTGCTCTGCACATGCGAGGGGAATATTTTGTTAACGTCATAACCCTTGTCTTTGAGGTACGCTCTAACCTCTTTCTCATAATCGGCGCTTTTCGAAGCTTCGCTGGGTGCATATTCAATATTGAATATGCGAGAGGTTAAATTTTTTATGCTCGCCGCACCAAATCCGCGCAGCGGCGCAATATAGGCAACGCGATAGCGCTGCTCAATGCTCTGCACCTCACTCAGAGTCGGCATTGGCACGCGGTCATCTCTGCGCGTACCGTCGGCGATAGCTTCGCTCTCTTTTGCCAGTGCTTCAAGCGCGGCGATGTGGAGCTGGTGCAGCCCCCGCCTGGGAAAGCCATCGCCAGCGATGAGCTCGCACGCTTGGCTTAGCACCTCTTGGCTCAGCTTTTTTATCTCATGCTCAAAGCCCAGAGCAAGGGCGCTCTCCCTTGCGTATCTTGCAAAGTCAGCGTAACCAAAGCTCACCGTTACCAGCTTAACCTCGTAGCCAAGCCTTCTGAGCATCCAAGCTGCGAGGGAGCTATCCTTGCCCCCGCTGTAAAGCAGGCTAACTTTCATCAGATCCTTCTTATCTTTATATCCCGCTTTTTGGCGCTCAGGCGTCGGAGGATTTCCTTCAGCTGCTCGTCGGTGATGCGCTGCTTCACCTGCCCCGCTTGGGCGAGCTGAATCAGCAAGGCTTCGATCTGGGCAGCGAACTCAGGGCGTGCCATCTTTATATTGGTCAGCCTGCTCCTCGCCTCAGGCGTGAGTATGCTCTTGAGCACAATGCGCTTCTGCTCCTCAACCTGGCGGAGCTGTTCCTGGCGCAGTGCTTCTTCCTGAAGCTGACGCTGAAGTTCAAGAAGCTTCCTGCGCTTCAGCTCCTCCAGGTCGTCCATAAAATCACCTGTACCTCTGAAGCTCGGGTTTCCGGCGTATTATCTTCGCCGCTGTCTTGTCAAGGAGGCTCATCGCCTTTGGTGTGGTCTTGCGCCCCTGCTCGGTTTTTTCAATCAAACCCGCGGCTTCGAGCTGCTTTAGAATGTTTCGAATTACAGAGCCGCTTCCTCTGCGAACAGCATCAGGAGCGCAGCCGCAGTTCTTCCTGCCGCCATACCAGCGGCGGAGCGTCTGTATACCCACAGGACCATGTATGTGAATCTTCCTTAGCAACGAAGCTGCGCGGGTGTACCACCAGTCCTTCTGCGTTGGGGCGCGCTCCCGATTTGCGCCCGTCTTCACGAAGGCGGCCCATTCAGGAGGCTTTATTGTCTTAATTTTCTTCAGTTCCGCTGACAGTTCGCGGATAAGCTCAGAAGCTGGAACATCATAAACTGTTGCCATATCAATCCTCCTTGCGTTTTTTCCTTCTTGGTCTGAATAAGCCGAAGGTTTTGCCTATAACCTCAACTACCTCGGCGTTAGTAGCATCTGCAATCTCTTTTGCAATCTCGGCTGTGCTTTTCTCAGCGGCGGCACTCTTAAGCACCTTTACCTTTATTAGCTCCTTATCCTCAAGCTGGCGATCAACCTCAGCCATAGCCGAGGCTGCTCCACCCTTGCCAATTATTACGCTTGCCCTGCTATGGTGCAACTCCCTTTTAAACTTTTTCCTCTCCTTTGAGCTTAGCTTCATTTTTCATCGCCTTCTTTTCCCTTATGTAGGGTATGCGCTTCACATGCCCACATTCCAGACAGGTGATGACGACACGCTGCTTTGTGCAGCGCACCCGCATGTTTACGCCTGGCACAAGAAAACTCCCGCAAGCTTTGCAGAAGAATCTCTTCCACTTCCTGGGAAACCTAACGTTGTAACGCATTGCAATCTTTCTTGCAAGCTCCACATAGCGCTTCGCCAGCGCTGGGTCGTTGCGAAAGACCTCACTGGCACGCTGCATGAGTATCTCTATACGCTCTCTCGCTATGCGACGCTCCAGCTTAAGGTTGCGTTTTCGCATCTGCAATACACCTTCTGTAGCTGCTCACAACCTCGGCGGCAACGCTCCACGCCGCTAAGGGGGAGGGGAATATTGATATGCGCTCGTGGGCGAAGCTGTAGTCGCCCCTAAAGCCACCACTGGGAAAGCCGCCTATTATAACGCAGGGGTTGCGTTTGCTCACAAGCTTAGCAGCAAGCTCCCAGGGCTCGGCTTCGCGTCCGTCTTCGCTGAGAAGCACCACGTGCTCTGAGCCAATGTTGCGCACAAGCTGAGCTATGCCCATGCGCTTCATCTCCAGCAGCATAACCTCGCCGGAGGTTATCTTACCCTCTGCAAAAAGCTTCTCCATCAGCCCGCGGAAGCGCTGACAGGCGCGAGGGAGGCGGGTCTCCGGGTTTATGAAGATCACCTCGTCGTTACGGGTGTGCAGGTAGCATCTCAGCATGCCCTGCTTGTTGAGGGGCGATTCAAGCAGAGCAAGCAGAGTGTAGTGAGCTATGTCCGGTCGCCCCCGCCTTTTGCCATCGGTGAGGCTGCGCATCGCTGCGTGGTGCACCGAGGAGTCGAGAAGCATCGCCTCAGGTTTCTTCCGCCTTCGCGCAGCTTCCTTCTTTATCACAGGGTGCCTGGCTATCTTCGCGGGTACAAGCTCAACCTCTGCCTCGGCTATGACCACGTGGAGCATCTTTTATTTAAACCTCCATTCACTTCAGGGGATAGACTATTAATTTTTATGCCATTTTTTATCGTTAAAGGCATGAATCTTCAGAAAGGAGAGGTGGTCAACTACGGCAATCGAACTAAAAAGCTTTTGTGAAATCATGGGTATAACAGAGGCTCAGAATGTATTAATAAGCTTGCAGCTCTTGGAACAGAGACATTTATTTAAAATTGAAAACGTGTAATCATGGCAGATTCAAAGAATAAACTTAAGAGGAAGATTAAAAGGCTTAAAGCAAGCCACATTCCATCATATAGCCGTGGTCTAAAGAGGATATTCAGGGAATCCTTCGGAAAAGTCGATAACCTGAATCCTGTTCTGGATGCAGCGATAAAAATCCCAGACAGCTATTACAGCGCCGAGGTTATAAGCTACATCGCAGCAAGGGGCACCCTGGAAGGTAAGAAAGAATATAGAAAGTACTTCCGCCTTGCCCTGAAGAAGGCTGGCGAAGTTCCCCAGGAATGGAGGAGGGCAGAGATTCTGGAGGTGATTGCAAAGAGGATGAGGAGGGCAGGTGAAAAGGACCTGGGCAGGCTTTTTGACCTTGTTGCAGAAATTGAAAGTCCAAAGCACTACTATGCCCCAATGAAGCAGGTTATAAAAGCCTACTTCTCAGCCGGGAAGATAGATGAAGCCTTTGAGAAGATTAAAAAGCTGGATGGGAATAGGAGGATAAAGGCACTTAAAATTGCCTCAAAGCTTGGGATTGAGCACGATATGAGTGTCAGGGGGATAATATCCCGCATAGCACGCACCGAAGATGCTGTTAAAATCCTTCTTTACCTGCGCGGTCTGGAACTTAAGCCAGCTGATAAAAGCGCCGTGGATGAGGCTTTAAAGGAGCTGGGAGTGAAATTGCCCTTAGAAAAAGACGCACTCAATGCTAGACCGAGAAAAGAGCACATCAAAGCGAGGACAGCGGAAACGCGTCCAGCACAGGTGGCTGTGCCGAGGGTGCCTGAGCTTAAGGGCATGGAGAGGTTCTCCCTGGGACTCTACAATACCTACCATGGCTCTCTGCATGCGGTGCACACTAGAACAGTTGCCAGGGCTGCGCCGCTGTGCTATGCGTACGGCATGAAGCTTGTGCTCTTCGGATTTCCCTTTGAAAATGAAGAGGAGGCTGTTGATAGGGTATCTGCCGAAACAAATATAGGTAAAGGAGGGGCCTATCTCAAACTTCTAAAGGAGGAGGGCCGCCTCATTGTCCTCCCCTACCCAGATAACAACATCCTTCCTGAAGTGGGTGAGCTTATCGCCACGACCTCAAAGCCTGGTGAAAAGAAAAAGGTGGATATCGAAAAGATTGTTGAGCAAGGGAGCAGAGCGTGCCTAGTCATGGGGCTGGGAAGGAAGGGCTTGCCTAAGAGGTTTCTGAAAATGGCTGAAAAGCATGTTGAACTCACTGGCCACGGCATACCCCTGGAAACCTGCACCGTTATGGGGGTAATATGCGAGAGGCTTAAGAGTCTTGTGCTTAGGTGATTTTGCTCAATATGGATCTCAAATGACATAACGAATAAGATAGCGAGTTGGGCTGCTCTCTTCCACCACTTTTTTGGGTCTTCTTTCTTCAAGTTTTTCCTGAAACTTGTTAAAGAACTACCACATCCCCAACTCCCTTATTACTCAAGAATGTCAACACTCATGTTTGTGAGGAATTTCAACGCCGCTTATAGAAACTTCAGATATATGTTTTGATCAAAATAAAACAGAAATTAAAAAAATCAAAAATTATTTGGGAGATCTTCTAATAGATGCATAGATCGCTAGCGGAATAAGTGCAATCCCTATAAGCATGCTTGGTCCACAGATTCCCTTTTTCTCTGGTGGAACTTCTTCCTCGGGCTTTTCCACGTCTTTGGGTTTTTCAACTTCCTTTGGCACTTCTTCAGCCTTGAATCTTCCACCAACCTGCATTGGATCTCCCTTATATCCTAGGGCTGTCCAGTCAAGTCTGTTGCCGCCATGGCAATCGTTGCACTGTAGTGCGTTTTCCTTAGGCTCCACTCCATGATTTATAGCCATATATCTCACTTCTGTTACAAAGTCTCCTGTAAACTTAAGCCCACTTTGTTGTGCTGCCTTCATTATACCAAGGGTAGTGTTTCCTGTTGCAAAAACAACTCCCACCTTAACAGGTACTGGTATGTTTTTTTCCTTGTCTATTGGAACAACTGTTTCATGGTACTTGAATGGGTATATCTTTGATCCTGGGTCATCTATAGAACCAACTGGTTTGAAGAAGTAGAACTTACCGTTTTCAAGCTTTAAAGGCTCAGGATACAGATAGGCTTCCCTATCCTTGCTGTTCCACCATGAATATACAGGCGTTACATTGCCTCCAAGCTCAATTTCAGGCTCCCATCTACCAAGCTTTTCGTTGAACTCAGCCTTGCCGCTCCAGTCCCTCTTTACATCTATCTTAAACTTCTTGGCAAACTTTGGTATATGGCATGTCTGACAGGCAACTGTTTTTGTATGCTTGTTCAATATATCGTTTCCATGCGGAGCATCTGTATGACAGTTTTCACAGCTTGGTCTCTCCTCTAGCTCCCTTACCCATGTGTCCATAGCCTTTACACCAAATTTATGCTCCTTTACTGGATGGCAATCCACGCAGTTCAATCCTCTAGCCATGTGAACATCTATGCTTTCAGACACATTGCCGATTAAAGCTGGCTCTAAATTTGGTCTCTTAAATCCTGGACCGCCTCCAGAGAAGGCATGACATGTTAGGCAGTTCTCCTTAGCCGGTTTTTTCTGAATCTTCTTGGCAAGCTCCTTGTAGTCTAGGTTGGGATTTGGTATCCTCTTAAGCTTATCTCCTTCCTTTACAAGGATTCTGCTCTTTTTATCATAACCGGGGACATGGCATATGAAGCAGTCTATATTTTCAAGCTGTTCTTGAGTTGGTTCCTTACTTGGAACAAGGCCTAGGCCTATATGACATGTTGAACATCCCTGACCAACAACCTTCCCCTTTAACTCTTCTTTACCTTCAGGAGGTTTTTTCAAAGTTGCATTTCCTATCCAGTTTATTGGAACTTCTCCGTTGTAGAAGACCGCACCGCAGAAGTCGTTGTAGGCATACCTCTTTCCATGTACTACGCTACCTTTACCAGCTATGTCAGTGATCTCACCCGCCCACTGGTAGTGGAAGGAGTTGAAAACATCCTTTACTTCATCTTCATGGCAGCCAATGCAGGTTTTCGAACCCTCATACTTATCTATAACCGTACTATGGTCGAAGGCACTCACACTGCCTAGGGCAAAAAGCAAGACACCAAGTAAAAAAGTTGCAATCTTCCCCATAACCAACACCTCGCACAACTACGATTATCATTATTAGTTAGTCAAAGTCTCTATAAAAATTTTATGTTTGGCACTGTGAAAGTTAAATGTAAGTAAGTCCCAAATTTATAGTATTATTTCGAAATTTTTTTATGCAATGAAGCTATATATCCACTTGATATAGTGGAGGGGATATGGCTGACATTTCTGTTGGCCAATCCTTTTTTTCTCGTTCTCTTTGTAGTCTCTATATTTATCATCACTGATGGGTGGAATAATCAATCTATTCCACCGGTATCTCTATCGTCGGAAGCTCCTCAAGCTTCAGAGCCTCTCTCTTCTCGTACTCCTCTCTCGTAATGTAGTAGAAGGTGATAGCCTTCGCCTTCTTCGCGAGCAGGTTGCCCGCCACCACAGTATTTATTTCCTTATCCACCTCAAAGGCTATGCCGAAGGCTTCGAACAGCTTGCCCGGAAACTCCTCTCTCGGGATTACCAGCGCGAGAAGGGCGACCTCGCCCGTATCGCTCAGGCTTGCGTTGAGGTTGGCAGCCTCCTCGGGGGTGAGTATGTAAACCTTCTGTGCATTTACGCCATTCTCAGCCAAGGCTTTGGCTATAAGCTGTGCCCTCGAATCCCTGTCGAGCAGCCTGCTCATCTCCAGCGGAAGCTTCTGCATATTCGCATAGCTCCGCACCTCTACCGGAGCGTACACCAGCTTCTTAGGTTCACTGTCGAGGCGGAGCATCGCCACCGCCTCCACCTCGGGAAAGGCAGATACAACAGCTTCAAGGGTTTGCTCAAAAACAGAAGCCTCATCCTTGAGGGGTGAGCGGAGCATCACAAAGCCAACCCTCTCGCTTCCCTTGACTGAAATGTTGACACCCAGCGCCTTCTCCAGCTCTGCCACTGTGGTGGTGTAGTAGTCCTCCAGCACCACTCCGTGTTTTAGAAGCTCCTTTTCAAGCTTCTCCTTTGGCCCAGGTTTTTTTATATCTTCCTTCTCAAGGGGAATAAAGCCAGCGGCAACAACCGCTACAACAAAGAGTGCTACGATGAGCTTTGTGCTCTGCTTCATGCTCTTCCACTCAATTCTACAGGTATATAAAGGGTGCGCCAAATGAAACATGTTAAAATATATTTTAATATATTACAGAAAAATTTATATACTCGCAGGTATCAAAAATTTTCAATGGCTCTTACTGGTAGGAATGGACTCCCCTCCCTGAGACGGCTTTTAATCAGGGTATTTTTTCAGATAATCATATTCTCAATCATTCTGCCATCCGCCTTCGCTGTACAGGTTCATAAACAACCAGAAGGTATGGTGGCACATCTCATTGCCCACATCTTCTTTCTTTTTTCTATGGTTGTTCTTTTTATCAGGATAAGAACTTCTGGCTATGGAGGTGGATGGCGTGACATAGGAATAAGCGCTATGATATTTGCCCTGTGGAATGTCGACACTATTTTCACACACATAGCAGGGGAGTATCTCACCAGCGAGACACTCTCTGGAGATGAGTTTATTGAGACGCTCCCCGCAAAGGTGTACTATGTAGGCTGCCTCCTTGACCACGTGCTTGCAGTGAGCGGGATGTTATTCTTCCTTTCGGGAGTTAGAGCCCTTGCCCAGGGCGCCGCGAGGGGTGATACCCTTGAACGCAGAGCTTCTAATTAGTATGAACCTGGCATTTGACATCGTGGGCAGCATTCTTATCATCCCCCTCAGCCTTCTTGCCGTGAGGCATGCCCGGAGGCTCTATCAGAGGGAAAGAGGGGAATCCCTGTGGCTCTACCTATACGGGCAGGCAGTGGTTTTTGCTATTTTTGCTGTGTCGCGCTACTTCGGGCACATGGTTCAGAGGATGCTTCTTTTTTTGGGGAAAGAGGAGTTATGGAATGCTATCTCTCCTGTGTCCGGAGCGGTTAATACGCTTACTTTTATCGCCGTAGGCATATTTGCGCTGATGTATCAGAATCTGGAGAAGATTTACAGAGATATTGCGCTGCGAAGGCGCGCAGAGGAGGCGATAAGAAAACGCAGCGAAGAGCTAGAAGCTTTATACAGCACCACCAGAGCGGCGTCGTCCTCGCTGAAGCTGGATGAGATCCTGAACTCAGCCTTGAGAGAGATTCTCAGAGTTATGAAGGCAGACGCAGGGACTGTGCATCTTGGGAATGGAGATAAGCTTCAGCTCGCAGCCCACTACGGGCTGAGCGGGAAGCTGCTGGAACACATCAGAGTGCTGCCCTCAAATAGCATGCCCTCAAGCACAGGAGATGCTGAGCGTGTTTTCAGGGAGTTTGCAAAAGAGGAGGGGTTAAGCACGGCGGTGAGTGTTCCAATAGAGACGGGGCTACGAAGGCTAGGCGTGATAACTGTCGCCTTCAGGTCTAAAAGGCTGGTTACAGAGGATGATTTGAGGCTCCTCACAGCAATAGGCGAGGCTATAGGGGTTGCTGTTATGAACGCACAGCTTTTCGATGAGGTTAAAGAGCGCGAGCATCACATCCGTGCAGTTATAGACAGCATGATGGATTCCCTCCTTGTTATAGACAGGGACTTCAATATCCTAGAGGTGAACCGTTATTTCCTGAAAGCAGAAGGCCTGAGACGTGAAGAGGTGGTTGGGAAAAAATGTTATGAGGTTATCTATCGCAGAGGTCAGCCATGCTCCACCCTTAGAGAACTCTGCCCCCTTGAGGAGGTTCTTTCTACAGGTAAAACTGTAAGTGCTCTGCACGCTCACCAAGATAATTCCGGCAGGAAGCGGTATGTAGAAATAGTTGCCTCTCCACTTATCAACGAGGGCGGGGAGGTGGTCAGCATTGTGCACATATCGCGAGATGTCACAGAGCGGGTTGAGTGGGAGGAGGAAGAGAGGATTTTGAGGGAAGCAGGAGGCATGCTTGCAGCAGGGGCAACGCCTGAGAGGATATTTCAGATGATAGTTGACAGGCTGCGGGACACCTTTGGTTACGATATTGCAGTGGGGTACCGACTTAGCGATAGCAAGGACTTCCTCAAGGTTGCAGCTTACAGTGCACCTCCGGAGATTGTGGAGGAACTGAAGCTTGCGAGACACTCGCCAGTGGGGTACAGGCTCCCCATAACTAAAGGTGGTCTCTTCGAGGACATAGTCGCCAGGAGGAGATACATAATAACCGCAGATGTTGAGAGGCTTGTAAGGGAGCACAAAAGCGGGGGTGAACTGGAGAAGCTGATTGCGCGCATAGCTACGCTTTCTGGTATTAAAAAGGTACTGGCAGTGCCTCTGGAGAGTGGAGAGGCGGTTATCGGAGTTGTCTGGATTGGCGCCCGGCGCGAGCTAACGTTGCAGGATGCCGAGCGCCTTATGAGGTTTGCTAGGCAGATTGGAAGCACCGTGGAAAGGGCTGAACTCTACCAGAAGCTTGAGAGGGCTCATGACGAACTAAAGCAAGCCTACGAGGAGCTGAAAAGCATTAACGAGCTCAAAAACAACATTATAGCCAACGTGAGCCACGAGCTTCGCACGCCTATAACCATTGCCAAGGGCTTTGTGGAACTCGCCCTTGAAGAGGAGGACGAGGATGTGCGCAGGTATGAGCTTAATTCTGTTCTTAATGCACTTCTCCGCCTTGATTGCATTGTTGGCGACTTCATCACATTTGCGAATATCCATGGGGGAGATTTTCACCTGAAATTTGAAAATGCAAAAATAGAGGAGATAATTTCAGCGGCAGTTGAGGCGAAAGAAGAGTATGCACACAGCAGGAAGATTGAGATAAAGGTTAACCTTAATTACACCGGGGAGGTGTATGCAGACTTCCGTTATATCCAGCGTGCTGTAGCCCATCTCATAGACAACGCCATAAAGTTCAACCGCGAAGGGGGTGAGGTTAAGATTGAGACAGAGAAAGAGGACGACGCCGTGGTGGTGAGGGTGAGCGATACCGGTATAGGCATACCGGAGGATAGATATGAAGAGATATTTGAGCCGCTAACGCAGCTGGATTCGAGCTCTACCAGGCGATATGGTGGCACGGGTACAGGCCTGGCACTCACGAAGCAGATAATAGAAGCACACGGGGGTAAAATCTGGGTGAAAAGCGAGGTCGGAAAAGGCTCCACCTTCTACTTCACACTGCCCCTGAGAAAGTAGAACTAGTAGAAGTATTTGAATAGTATGCGGCCGCCGGGATTTGAACCCGGGCTACAAGCGTGGCAGGCTCGTGTACTAGCCAGGCTATACTACGGCCGCGTGTTCTGAGGATAATAATATATGATAACCTCTTAATTAATTTTCGCAGGTGGGTTGTAGGAGGTAATAGGAGCCCGCTGGTGGTTCCTATCTCTTAATTAATTTTCGCAGGCAATGGGCCGGGGCGGATTCGAACCGCCGACCTTCACGTTGTAAGCGTGACGTCATAACCCCTAGACCACCGGCCCGGGTAAAGCAACACGCAAATATACCGTCTTATAACCTTTTATAAATTTTTATGGAGCACCCTCAGCACATCTGTCGCCGAGAGTATACCCACAGGCATCTCGCCTGCGATATGCCCGCCGTGGAGCACCACCAGGCGGTGTATCCTTTTCTCTATCATCAGCTCAGCCGCCTCCTGCAGAGAGCTTTCTGGGCTTATTGAGACTGTGAAGGGGGTCATAAGCTCCTCTGCCTCCATCTCCTCAATTTCCTTTTCGCTTCTATTCTTGAGCTCTTTCAGCACATCCACAGTGGAAATTACCCCCATGGCTTCGTTCTGGTCATCCACCACAACCACAGCTGAAACATCATTCTCCACCATGGTTGCGAGCACATTTTTTATCGGCTCATTGAACTTTACGGTTATTACACCCCGCGTCATGACATCCCTAACCTTGGTATCCCTAAGTACCCTCTGCATTAAACCACCGGAATAAATACCACAAAACGCAAATAAATAATTTAGGGGGATAGAGAGGGGGATATAGAGGAGGTGCCTATGGGAGCATAAGAAAGGGCTGGCTACCCATAGGCTGATTATGTGCAAAAAGATTATAACATATAAACCTGACGAAATTGTGCGCGAGTGCACAAATGCGCAATACCATATTATCTCCTCTTGTTAGAGCATTCGCCTGCTCTATCCCTCTCCTGTGGAGGCAGAGTGTGAAGGAGATAAATCTCGACTTTACAGCAATAGATAGTGGCTTTGAATGCCAGCGGTGCGGCAGATGCTGCTTTGGTAGCAGCAGGAAAATAGGTATAAGGCTGTTTTTTCAGGAGGTCTCAGCAATCCAGCGCTTCCTTGAGGGTATAGAAAAGCAAAAGTTTGAAGAATTTGCGTGGGACTACCTGACCTTTGCTGGGATGCCCGAGCTTATAGGCGAGGCTGAGTTTGCCGATGAGTTCAGGCACCTGCTCAGCGACTTCTTCTTCTCTGTGGGAAGGAGCTTCGACTCCCAGAATTACTTTGTAGAGTATTACATCCTGAAAACTTTCCAGGACTCCGGCAGGTGCATCTTCTTCAACCCTCTGAGCAGGGAGTGCTTTATTCATGAGGTGAAACCAGCCACATGCCGACTCTACCCATACTACGCCAACATAGACATACCCGCGAAGAGGATAGACTTCAGGCACCACGGCGATGAGTGCCCTGGCTTAAAAGGCGAGGCTGACAGCGAGTTTTTCAAGCTGGGAAAAGAAGGGCTGAGGCTGGCAGGGGTTATTAGAGAGCACTACCTGACCCTAGCATCGCTGCTTGAGAACAAGGGGGATGCGGCGAAGCTGAGGGACATCTTTATAGAGAAGATGCGCTACGTCGAAGCTTCGCCTGAGGAAGCGAAGCGGGAGCTGGAGAAGATGAGCTCCCTAAAAAAAGTCGTAAGCCTGAGGGATTACTTCCTGGAAAACGGGCTAATCGACGCCACAGAAAACTACAGGAATAGCCTTTTATAGTAGCGCGTAGAATTTTGCCAAGAGGTGGTTATCTTGGAATACGACGTTAAGGATTTATCGCTAGCGGAGAAGGGGAAGCTTCGCATAGAGTGGGCAAGCATGCATATGCCCGTGCTGGGCTTGATACGGGAGCGCTTCGCCCGCGAAAAGCCTCTGCAAGGGATGCGTATCTCCGCATGCCTGCACGTTACCACAGAGACTGCTAACCTGATGCTCACCCTCAAGGCAGGCGGAGCCAGCGTTGTGCTCTGCGCCTCGAATCCACTGAGCACGCAGGATGATGTCGCCGCCTGCCTGGTGAAGGAGTACGACATACCAGTGTTTGCCATAAAGGGAGAGGATAAGGATACGTACTACGAGCATGTGCACCGCGCATTGGACCACCGCCCGCACATAACCCTGGATGACGGCGGCGACCTGGTGTCGACGATTCACAGTCAGAGGCAGGAGCTTCTTGAGGAGATAATCGCGGGTACAGAGGAGACCACCACCGGCGTAATTCGATTTAAAAGCATGGAGCGCGATGGGGTGCTCAAGTATCCTATCATTGCGGTGAACGACGCCAAGACAAAGTACCTCTTCGATAACCGCTACGGCACGGGACAGAGCACCCTCGACGGCATCCTCCGCGCTACAAATGTGCTTCTTGCTGGCAAGACCTTCGTCGTAGCCGGCTACGGCTGGTGCGGTCGAGGCGTGGCAAAACGCGCGCAAGGCATGGGAGCGAACGTGGTTGTGACAGAGGTGGACCCGCTTAAGGCACTCGAGGCGGTAATGGACGGCTACCGCGTTATGCCCATGCATGAGGCGGCGAAGATAGGCGACATATTCGTTACTGTGACAGGCGACATCAATGTAATACGCGAGGAGCACTTCAAGGTTATGAAGAACGGCGCGATACTCGCAAACTCGGGGCACTTCAATGTGGAGATAGACATTCCGGCGCTGGAGAGGCTGGCGAAGCAGAAGCGCAGAATTCGCGAGTATGTGGATGAGTACACCCTCGAGGACGGGCGCAGGCTCTACCTCCTGGGCGAGGGAAGGTTGATAAACCTCGCCGCCGCCGAGGGGCACCCAGCGAGCGTCATGGATATGAGCTTCGCCAACCAGGCGCTGTGTGCAGAGTACATCACTAAGCATGGCGAGAAGCTTGAGCCCCGCGTCTACCGCGTGCCTGAGCACATTGATAAGGAGGTTGCAAGGCTTAAGCTGGCGAGCATGGGGGTTGAGATAGACTCGCTGACAGAGGAGCAGGAAGAATATCTGAGCAGCTGGGAGATGGGAACGTAAGCGCGCAGCTCAAATTTTCTTTTTTTATTTTCATGGATTCGGGCAAAATTATGCCTAAATATTATACCCATAACCTTAACACAAACCATATAAATCATGATTAAAAATGATAAAACGGTGAGGACATGAAGGTTAACGGCGTTGAGGTGGAGGATACCTTCGCGGAGGCATTTGACAGCTGGTACTCTAGGTTTATAATAACCGCCGTGAACGAGAAGTGGGCTCGCATCGCCGCTACTGAGGCTACCGGGTTTGGAACCTCACTTATAGCGTGCACCGCAGAGGCGGGGATAGAGCGCATTCTTTCGCCCAGCGAGACACCCGACTCCCGTCCTGGCTGTGCAGTGCAGGTATTCGCACCAAAAAAGAAGCTGCCCATGGAGCTGATTAAACGCATAGGGCAGTGTGTGCTTACCGCTCCCACGACGAGGGTGTTCAGCCTGGGCGAGGGCGAGCCTGTGGACGTGGGCTACAAGCTCAAATACTTCGGCGACGGCTACGAGGAGGTTCGAAGCGCCTTTGAGAGGGAGATGGTGGCGGTGCCCATAATGATGGGGGAGTTTATGATAGAGAGGAATTTGACCATCGCCAAGGGCGTCGCCGGCGGAAACTTCATAATCCTCGCCTCAAGTGCAGAGAGCGCCTTAGCCGCGGCTGAACGTGCCGTGGAGGCAATTGCAGAGCAGGAGGGAACTATAACTCCATTCCCGGGTGGCGTCGTAGCCAGCGGCTCAAAGGTAGGCTCCAAGAAGTATAAATTTATGCACGCCACTACCAATGAGCGCTTTTGCCCCACGCTCAAGGATAAGGTTGAAGACTCAGCCTTAGATGCCAGCGTGAATGCTGTGATTGAGGTGGTAATCGACGGAGTTAGCGTCGACGCCGTGGCTGAGGCGATGCGCTTAGGTATAGAGGCAGCTACGCAGGTGGAAGGCGTGCGCAGAATTACAGCTGGCAACTATGGCGGCAATCTTGGAAAGCACAAGATTTACCTGAGAGAGCTTTTCTGAGATGCGCATTGCAGTTGCACAGCTGGATATAGCCCTGGGCGATAAGGAGGCAAACCTCACCAAGGTGGAGGAGGCACTCTCCCGCACAAGAGCAGAGCTGGTGCTCTTCCCGGAGCTTTTCACCACCGGCTTTGACTTTCCCAGGCTCAAAAAGCTCGCTGAACCGCTGAACGGCGAAACAGTGCATAAGCTTTGCGAACTCGCAGGCAAGAGGCTTATCGCCGGAACGCTTCTGGAAAACGATGGCGGTAAGCTTTACAACACCTTTGTTCTTTTGAGCGGAAGCGGAGTAATCGCTACCTACCGCAAACTCCACCTCTTTGGCGAGGAGAAGCGCTACTTCACCTCAGGTGAGAAGGCGGTGGTAGCGAGAGCGAGAGACACAACCTTTGGCCTAGCAACGTGCTACGACGTGCGCTTCCCTGAGCTTTTCCGGCGTTTGACTTTGCTTGGAAGTGAGGTGTTTCTCCTGAGCGCCGAATTTCCAGCACCGCGCCAAGAGCACTTCGATGTCCTCGTTAGAGCCAGAGCGATAGAGAACCAGTGCTTTATGCTTGCATGCAACCGCGTGGGTAAGGACGAGCACAACTCCTACGCTGGCGGGAGCGCCGTTATATCACCGTGGGGCGATGTTCTCGCCAGGGCGGGAAGCGACGAGGCTCTGCTCGAGGTGGAGCTCAGCATAGCAGAAGTCGCCAGAGTGAGAAGCAGCTTTCCAGTGCTCGAAGATGCCCGCCCTGAGCTTTTTAGCTGGTTTGAACAAGGTTAGCCTGCGCTTATTTCCTGGGCCTGTAGTCTAGCCAGGATAGGACGGGAGCCTCCGGAGCTCTAAACCCGGGTTCAAATCCCGGCAGGCCCGTAATTGGTCATTGTAAACAGCCTTTTTCAACCTTTTAATCTATTTATTACATTTTTGCTATATTTTTTGATAATTCATAACTTTTTAGTTTAATAATTAGACTCAAGTATGCCTATGCAACAAATTGAAATTTAGCTAACCTATAGAAGAAAATATTTAAAAAGTTTGGTCGCAAAAATAATTTGGTAGAGGAGTGGTGGAGAAATAGAAGCAAATCATTGGGGATGTAAAATGGAAAGTAAGGATGAAGTTAAAAGAAAAAAGCGGAAGGAAGTTATTCAGTTAACATTTGTGGCTATGCTTATGTCCATATTAATTGCGGTTCTTGTAGGTATGAATATTATTATTGAAGATGCTCCTGCTCCCTGGAAAGACCCACTAGGATTTATATGGTATATAATAACGCAGCACCCACCTACCGGCTGGACCCCTGCACAATGGCCATTTATTACTTGGATAATGATATTTTTACTACCTATCGCGTTGTGGATGGTATCTGTATATGAGTATTTTACTGGGTTCTATGATAAATGGAGTAAATTATTTTGGAAGGTACTGCTAGCATGGCTTATAGCTACTCTGGTACTGTTTTTCGCATCTATAATAATACGAGATATCGCATATTACGGATTCACCGATACTGCAATAGCATTTGGCATAATTTTAGCGATTATTTTGATAGGTATTTTGAAAGAGCGCCTGTCATAAATTTTTAGACCCACACCAGGGAATCACTTCCATACAGCTCAACAGATACCGCATGCACATACTTCTCCGGAACCTCAGCTTTTTATGCCTCACTGGTGTTTTCGTCCGGCCAAACTTTTGCTGTCTTCACGACATCCCAACCAAGTGATGGCTATTATTTATACACATCTCCTCTGTATCCTGCTCTAACGATATAAATTGTCCTCTCATCATAATTTATATCAAAAACGACTCTAATATTCCCTATTCTTAGCCTATATTTCCCTTTCCATCTACCTTTTAGCTTTTTTATTTCTACTTTTCTGGATTTATAAATAAAATCCTTCAATACTTCCTCAAACGCCTCTAAGAAATTCTCTTTATGTAAAAACTTCTAGGCATCCCTGTGATACTTTACCTTCCATCCCGTCATGTGGTCACAATTCCCTTGTTATAAAATCCTTCTCGTCTATTTCTGGTGGTTCTTCTCCAAAAGCTTCTTCAATTTCTCTCTGCTCTTCATCAGAAACGTAGGGTAGCATTTCAAATTTCAGTCTAACGAATAACTTTTCCATGGCATCATTTAAGGCAGACCTCACCTCTTCCCTTACAATCTCACGTATGGCATTCTCTGTTAACATCCCTTCCACCTATCCCTAGCTCGCAACTATACCATTGTGCATCATTGTCAGGTAGGCATCCTTCCGTAGAGCTCGATAGGGACACAAGCAATTATTTTTTGCATTGAATTACCACACAACCTCCACTAACCCGGACTTTGTGATTTCTTTATCCTTTGTTATGAGCCTGGCGTTTAAGAGCTTGGCGGTTGCAACTATTACCCTGTCGTGCAAACTGAGAGTCTCTTTTATATTCTGGCAAACTTCAACAACATCCATATCTAATGGATATACAGGATAATTTAATGAGTTTTGAACCATATCGAAAATTTGCTTAAATTTGAGCTTTGCCTTTTGTTTCTCGCAGATGTGCAAAATTTCTAATAGAACAATAGAAGGGATGACAACAGTAGCATCGCCTCTATCGGCAGATAAGAATATCTCCTCCGCCTTTTTACCCAACTTCCTGTCCTCTGTCAAAAACCATATCAACCCGTGGGTATCGGTTACGTACATCTAAGCACCGAATTTAAAGAGGGACTTTTTAGCCTTCTGGATATCACCCTCGCTTACTTCTATGCCCTTTAACATCCCCTTTAACTTTATAACCCGCTTTGGTTTCCGTTCGGCCTTCATGAGCAGAATCTTAAGGTTCTGGATCTCTTTTTTGATTTCTTCCATCTCCGCATGAATATTCTCCTGCATAACTTTCCCCTCTTCTATCCTAGCATGTTAATTATCGGTTCTTTCACCACTTAAATATATGCTGTATCGTGTAAAAGAGGAGTCCCCATGAGCGAGCTGCTCTATGGTTTGTTTAGAACCTGAAGAATTCCCTTTCCACAAAGGGAATGTACGCCTCCACCCATACGTGCTCAAAGATTATATTATCCCCTTCCAGCCTGGCTGGAATACCATTCCTCTGAAAAGCTTCTATTACCTCGTTTGCATCTTTAACATCAAGCCAAGCCCTCGCCCTCTCCACAGGCATCTCCACCGTGCCGTAGACAAAGTAGGCAGGTATGCCAGAAGCCCTTAACAGCTCAACCAACACATTAGCTTGGTCGAAATCATTCCCTGCCCTTTCATGCAGAGTCCACTCAGCGCCCTTCATCAGACCAAAGTACCTCGAAAAAAACTGGAAGAAGGCAATCTTTTTATTTCTTCTATACAAGAACGTAAATATGGAGTTGGACAGAATCGCCAGGGTGCTGGAAAAGCACAGCGAGATACTCTTTGCCTACCTCTACGGCTCTGTAGCCAGAGGCGAGGCTGGAATAGAAAGCGATATAGATATAGGAATTTTTCTACTGGAAGATTTCAAACCCGGAGCGTTTTATGAGATAGAAATTGCCAGGGAGATTGAGAGGGGGTGCAATTTAAGAAGAGTGGAGGTGGTGGTTCTAAATAAAAAACCCCTGAGGTTTCTCAACCAGGTTTTGAGGTACGGACAGCTTATCTTTTCCAGGGATGAGAGAGCCAGGGTTGCTTTTGAAACCCATGTTACCAAAGCTTATATTGACTTCCTTCCTCACTACAGGGAGTACAACAGAATGAGGCTCAGAGCATGATAGACAGAGACATAATAGAGGCGAAGTTTGACATTATTGAGAGAAATCTCAAATTTATTCAGGAAAACTATTCGGGCATGCCTCCGGAGGAGATAGAGGCAAGTTATAAGGATTCTCAGGCTTTGAAATTCTCTCTTTTTGAGATAGTGGAACCTGCATAGACATCGCCAACCACATAATCTCAGCGGAGAGGTTTGAGAGGGCTGAGGAGTATGCAGAGATGTTCATAACGCTGGGAAAGCATGAGGTTATCCCCAAAGAGCTGGCAGAGAAGCTTGCAAAGATGGCAAGGTTCAGGAATCTTTTTATCCACAGGTATTGGGAGGCTGATATGAGGTATATCATGAATATTGTGGAGGACAGCCTTGGAGATGTGGAGGAGTTTATGGTTAGAATAGAAGAGTACATGGAGAGGAGAGGGATTTAGTTTATTCTTGATTAATGCAAGGTCCAATCTGTGCTCTTCATCGGCTCAAGAGTTCCCGAGGAGATTAAAATGAGCGCAAACGAACGAAAGTTATATATCCACATGTTTGAAATTAAAAAAAGAGAGATACGGAGAATTTACCCAATCAAATGTGAGGAAGTTAAACAAAATCGTTTGCATTGTGGGGCTTTAAGTCGTGGACCTATACCCAAACAGGTATAAATCCCGGCAGGCCCGTGATACTCTAGTAATAAAATTGCACCTGTTTTCCAAGCTCCAAAACTATTCGCTCAAAAAGCCGCTCACCTTTCTCCCTCGTGGCTAAAGAGGGGGTCCCAAAAACCCCGCTTTGAGTTTTTCTGAGCATGTCTCCTTCGTAAGCAATCTCTTCGTCTTTCGCCTTGTCCATTTGCACCTTATCAGGATGCAGGAAGAGCATTAAAGAGGTTTCTGCCTCGCAAGCGTGTAGGGGCTCACTCTCCAGGATGTCTGAGAAATCAAGATTTGAAAAATCGAGGAGCTTGGCTTTAATCTCTCTAACTTCCTCTGCAGCATCCTCAATGGCACGCAGGTGGTCATTGCTGAAGTGCCCAGATACAATGTAAACCACCCTGAAGCCGCTCTCCGCGAAGCCTTCGAGTATGCTGCGAATATAATTCTTTAACTCATCCTTCCCCACCATAACTGTGCCGCTATACCCACGCGTCGACTTGGAATATCCGTACCAGATTATTGGAGCGACGAGGACGCCGGTTCTCCTACTCAGCTCAGCGCACACCGCTCTTGCTATGTCTCCGTCCGTAGAAAGAGGAAGGTGATACCCATGCTCCTCCACAGCTCCCACAGGAAGGAGAATGTCCTGCCTCTTCTCAAGGTACCCCTCCACCTCTTTCCATGTGAGGTCTTTCAGCTCCATAGGTTTAAATCTCTCTTGCTGATATTAAGGTTTGCCAGCGCAACCGCAGATGGTTGCGCTATATGGAACTACAGAGACCATATCAGGTTCATGTCATAAGGGAGCAGATTCTCCAATTAGAAGAGGATCCAGCTATTGGCTAATCCCGAGCACCTTAGTAAATTTAGTAAGAAGTTGGCAGAAGTAGGGAAGGCATGTTATGAGCCACTTATCAAACTTTCCAGAACTGTAAGCGATGGGCCGGGGCGGATTCGAACCGCCGACCTCCAGTGTGTGAGACTGGCGTCATAACCAACTAGACCACCGGCCCTTGCGAAGAATAATTACACCTCTCGTATTTATCTTTTTTCCGGTTAACAATAGCAAGAGGTATGAATGAGCATGCTTGTGATTAGTGCAGAGGAAGAGGGCGTGATTGAGAGGGCTGCGCGCATCCTTAGCAAAGGCGGGATTGTGGTATACCCCACCGACACGCTCTACGCCCTTGGCTGCGATGCAACCAATCCAGAGGCTGTGAAGCGGGTGTTTGAGATAAAGCGCCGCTCTCTCTCAAAGCCTCTCCCAATAGCCGTCGCCAGCCTTGAAATGATGCAGGAATACTGCGAGCTCGACGAAAAGGCGGAGAAGCTCGCCAGAGCCATGCTACCAGGTGCCCTTACCCTGCTCCTAAAAAAGAAAAATCTTCCCGACATTGTAACCTCTGGCTCGGCAAAGGTGGCGGTACGCATCCCGGCGAATGAGCTTGCGCTGAAGATTATTGCGGCGCTAGGCAAGCCAGTCGTAGCTACAAGCGCAAACATCTCTGGAAAAGCTCCACCAATTTCTGCAGAGGAGGCGATGGCTCAGCTAAGCGATGTAGACCTGGTAATAGACGCAGGAAAGCTCGCCGAGAGGGTCCCATCAACCATCTACGACCCTGAAACCGGGGAAGTACTAAGGGAGGGGAAGATAAGCAAAAAGGAGATAGAGGCTGTGCTCAGAAAATAACTCCCAGCTCCCGCAGGGTCTGCTTAATCTCCTGAGCCGAAAGTTCGTCCTCAAGTTTGGCAAGAGTTTCGCCACTGCTGTTCAGGATTACGATGGCGGGTGCCCTCGCTACACCATACCTTGCCGCCAGGTTTGCCTCTCTCTCCAGGTCGAGCCTTACGAAGATTAAATCATCCGCGAGAAGGCGAAGCCTCGCATCCTGGAAAGCCTCCTCCATAGCTGCGCACCCTTCGCAGTCTCGCGAGTAGAAGTATACCAAAACCACCCTATCTGTGCCCACAGCCTCGCGTATTGCTTCGCTAATATCCTCCCGCCAGGAGATGCGCATCTTTTCAAGCTCTTCCTTCTTAACAAGCTTCAGAAGCTTAACCTCTGCACTTAAACTCCTTCCTGCGAGGGGATGGTTCCTATCCACGAGCACATGCGTAGCGTTGGCGTCGCGGTAAGTCACAAACTCGCCCTTGGCGTCGATTACTGTGAGGTTGAGCTTGGGAGTGAAGAAGTAGTTTATGTGGGTTGCGTTCTGGGTAATCTGTATCACCCCGCCGGTGATATTGACTTTGCTATAAAGGGGCTCACGCTCCAGAAGCACGTGGCTCTGCCCCACCTTAATAACACGCATTCTGAGCCAGCCCCTTTCAAAGGCTGCCCCCTCCTCAGGCGCTGAGCCAAAAGCTTCGCGAAACTCCTCCCAGGAGAGGTTAATTTTTTTTGGGAGCGTGAATGCCCTAGGCTCCCAGTGAAGTAAGCTGGCGTTCCTCAAACCAAAGGCTTTCTCGGGTGGGAGTTCTACTTCCTTGGACTCACCCACCTTCATCCCTATCAACGCTTCCTCTATTCCAGGGAGAACCTCTCCATCGCCCAGCACCTCTTCAAATCTCTCCTTCATGAGGAATAGGTCGTAATCGTGTAGGGAGTACTCTCCCACCACGTAATCCCCCACCCCAGCCACTGCTACAGGCTCCTGCATGGTAGCGTTGCTTTCAGTCTCATCTGGCGTTGAAATGCACCCCAGGAATAGGATGAGCACAAGCAAAGCCGGGCGCATATTACTAGGTTAGCTTCAACCTTTATATAATTGAGGCGCAGAGATGGTGTGCATGGAAGAGGAAGCGTATGAAAACTACGTCAAAGCAGGAGAGATTGCAAAGCGAGTTATGCGCGAAGCGCTGAAGAGGATTAAAGCTGGTGAGAAGCTCCTCGACCTGGCTAATTTTGTGGAAACAGAGATTAAGGAGAGAGGGGCGGAGCCGGCTTTTCCTGTGAACATCTCTGTCAACGACATTGCAGCGCACTACTCACCCACCGCCTGGGACGACTCCACCTTTGCAGAGGGTGACTTGGTAAAGCTTGACATAGGCGTGCATATCGACGGCTACATCGCAGATATTGCAAAAAGCATAGTCGTAGGTGGAGATAAGAATGAGCTAATAAGGGCGAGTGAAGAGGCACTTCAGCGCGCAATAGAGGTGATTAAGCCAGGGATAAAGACCAACGAAATAGGCGCTGTGGTTGAGGAGACCATAAAAAGCTACGGCTTTAAGCCTGTGGAGAACCTGACGGGGCACAAGCTGGGACGCTACTCATTACATGGAGGTATCACCATCCCCAATATCAAAACGCGTCACGGCGACGTTTTGCGCGAAGGCGACGTCTTCGCGATTGAACCCTTCGCCACCTCTGGCTTCGGCAGGGTTGTGGACGAAAGCGAGGCGATAATCTTCCGCTACCTGAAGGACAGACCTCTAAGGCTTAAAGAATCCAGGCTTATTCTCGCCTACGTGAAGGAAAACTTTGGTGCGTTGCCCTTCGCGGAGCGCTGGATTGCTCACCTTGCACCCAAGCACAAGCTTCACTTCGCCCTTCGAGAGCTTGCATACTCGGGTGCAATATATGCCTACAAAATCCTGAGGGAGAAGCAGCGCTGCGCAGTTTCGCAGGCGGAGCATACTGTAATAGTGACCAGCGATGGGTGTGAGGTTACCACTCTCTAGGCGAGACTATGGGCTTTGACGAAATTTTTCAGGAGCTGTACGAGTACGTAAGAAGAGAGATGGAGGCTGGCGGTGCCCACGCCTTTGACCACGTGGAGAGAGTGCTTAAACTTGCGGTGCGCTTGGCTTTGGAGGAGGGCGCTGACCTCGAGGTGGTGCGCTTCGCTGCGCTTCTGCATGACATTGAACGCGCGAGGGAGGATAAAGGAGAGGTGGACTGCCACGCTGTAGCGTCTGCGGAGCGAGCAAGGCAACTTCTCCTGGAGCGTGGTTTAAGCGAGGAGTTCGCTCGGAGAGTTGCCGAATGTATTAGAAGCCACCGCTTCAGGAAGAATGAAGAACCCAAAAGCCTCGAGGCTAAGGTGTTAAGCGACGCTGACAAGCTCGACGCCACTGGTGCGGTTGGCATCGCCAGAGCGTACCTCTTCGGGGGCAGGTATGGTCAGCGCCTGTGGGAGGAGGAACCCAAGAAGAAGCGCTTCTATCCAGGGATGAACGCTGAAGAGTACTCACCGCGCACAGAGTATGAGCTGAAGTTATCAAAACTGAAGGATAGGATGTTCACCGCCTCTGGTAGAAGGATAGCAGAGCGCAGGAGCAGATTTATGAAGCTCTTCTTTGAGGAGCTGGAGAGGGAGGTTAAGGGTGAGGATTAAATTTCCATCTCTCAATGAATTTCCTTTTTGTCAATCAACCCATAACACTCTTTTTAAATGAACTCGAGATAAAGCATGAAATATATGGTATGCATCTATTATTTGATTAAAAGTGAGGCAAAATCTAAAAAATAAAATAGGTAGGAAGCTTAAAGCTTCCTTCTTCTTCTCAGTGTAGCATAGCCAGCGAGTGGCAGCAGAGCTAAAGCTGCAACCGCTGTTGGACCGCACACTCCCTTCTGCTGCTCAAGTGCAGCAACGCGCTCCTCAAGCTGCTTATTCTCTCGCTGCATCTTGATCCATTCTTCCATCATGTTGAGCTTGTCCATCAGCGCATCCACTGCACCGTTCCAGTGGGTCCAGTCTGGTCCCATCATGCTGGCGCCCATTCTCCAGCGCCTGCCGTCATGGTGCCAGATGTAGTAGTACATTACCTCTGGAATCTCATCGATGGGGTTATCTTTGCTTATTAGGCCTTCCTCGTACGCAGTGTTAAGGAGCTTCTCAGTGTACTCGTAGACCTTGTTGTAGTCATTAACCACCTTGTCGAAGCTTTCAAAGTAGCCGTCCACCCATGCTGGGGAGTGGCAACCTCTGCACACCCTCTTCATCTCTGCCCTTCCGCGCTTAGCCTGCTCCTCATCAGGTTTCTGCTTGCCCAGAGGCACAAGCTTGGGATCGTCCCACTGGGGCACTGATTTCTTGGGCTGAAGCTCCCAGTAGAGTCTTGCCCCAACATCGTGGGTGGTCTTTGCTCCGTTGAAGCCGCTCATGTGACAGACTGCACAGGTAGGCGCACGGGTATTCTCCGGCGTCAGCTCCTCTTCCTCAAGGAAGCTGTGATCCTCCATGGAGAAGAAGATGTTGCCGTGCTTGCTCTCTTCGTATATCTCCATCTGCGGGTGATCAGGGCCGAGGTGGCACTGACCGCAGGTTTCAGGCTTCCTTGCCTCTGCCCTGCTGAAACTGTGCCTAGTGTGGCATGCGGAGCAGGAGCCGAGGCTACCATCTGGGTTTACCCTGCCCACGCCAACATTGGGCCAGCCGTCAAGGATCTCGCCGTCTTTGGCTATGACGTAGCTGCCGTGGCACTCAAGACAGCCCAGCACCTGGTTCTCGTGGTTGTAGCTCTCCAGGTCAAGCAAACCAGCGCGCTTCAATGCACCGCTGTCTGGATAGAGCGGTGTGAGCTTGTCCCTTATGAAGTCTCTGGGGTTGTTCGCCAAGGCTGTCTCAAGCTTGAGCGGGTCTTTGCCTTGGCTGACCATCTCATTGTACCAGGGCTTCAGGGGACCTATGAATGCCGTCCAAGCGTGTTTACTCTTTAAAAACTGCTCTACCTGCTCTTCGTGGCACCTCTCGCAGTATTTCGGAGATACCACTGGAGTTATCTGATAGCCATTGTGGTCCCTTACGCTGGGATCTTTAGCAGGGTCGCCCTGGTGACAGTCAAGGCAAGTTACTCCTTCCTCCGCCATCTTCGACTGCTGGTAGTCGGCAACTATGCCAGGAGTGACTGACTTGTGGCATGATATGCATACCTCAGTCGCACCGGCATTCGCCATAAATAAAATACCTAACAGCAGCGAAGATAGCGCTACTAATCCTTTTTTCATGAAATTCCTCCCTCTAATATTATTTCCCCCCAATATTGTAAAGACTTTCCTAATATATAAATCTTATGAACCCTTCGGAAAAAGCCCATGCAACCCTGAGGTGATTGTTAAACCTCCTTTGAGCCCTCCCATAGGTAGTTGAACATAATTCCGCTGATGCGCACCATTTCAGGCTCATTGCTCCAGATGCCAACTTCATCTCCAGGTGAAGAGGGCACAGCATAGAGCACCTCCCTCGAGTCTGCTAGAATTACCCAGCCCATGCGCTCCCCGGAAACCCTAACCTCGCAGAGCTTTGGGTCCAGCCTTTCCACTATCTTCTCCCCGGCTACAACTCTTAGCCTCACCCCAGCCTTCACCTTTTCCCTGATAATTTCCACTATCTCACTTATCTCATCTTCCAAGCCCTCAGGAAGGAAAGGAACTACAATGTCAAGCCTCTCTCTGCAGGAGCTAATAATCTCCAAAACCTTAGAGTGAATTGACTTCACGCCCCTTATTGTCCACACACCCACCTTTCTTATATCCTCACTGAAGTAGGGAAGAAGCTCCTTGATAAGCTCCTCTCTCGCCTCTTCAAGCTCCTCCATAACCTCCCTTTTTTTCTCTTCAAGAATGGTGTCGATCTTTTTGGCTCTGTAGCGCTGGGGTTTTGAGGTCTCCACAAGAACCCAGCCCTTTTTCTCAAGAGAATCAAGAACATCATAAACCCTAGAGTAGGGCACCCCCGAGCCTCTGCTCACCTCCTTGGCTGTGGCAACGCCGGATTTAACGATCTGAATATAGGCGAGGGCTTCATATTTGTTAAGCCCAAAGAGCTTCAGATTTTGCACAGTGTTCATAAAAAAATTTATATACGCGAAGCTTTATTTATTTTTCCCTATTAACCACTGGCAGTGGTAATATGTTTCTGAGAGCTGTTCTCCTCAGGCTTGGAAGATTTCAGGCAAAGCACTACAGTGCCCTCACCATAGCCGCCTTAATCTTCACTGCAATAATGCTTCTGGGCGTGCCCCAGATGAGGCTTCAGACCGACTTGAACAAGGAGCTGCCCTCAGGCATTGAGGTAATTGAGAAGATGAAGGAGGTGGGTGAAAAGTTTGGAAGCTCCGACAGCATAGTAATCATTGTCCAGCTGGATAGAGACAGCGATTCTCCTAACAGGGTGACTGACATAAGAGACCCCAGGGTTCTCTCAATGGTGGCGGAGCTTCATAAAACTCTGGAGGAGGAGCGCGAGATAAGCTCTGTTTTCTCCCACTATATCATCTACTCAAGAATCGGAATCCCTGAGACCCTGGAGGAGAGCAGGAAATTTTTAGAGCTTATCCCTCAGCTTAAAGACTTCTACAGCAGAGACTACACCGCGACGGTGCTCTACGCCTACTCTGACATAGGGAGTGATGAAAAGCGGAACAGAGCCCTGGTGGATGCGGTAAGGGAAGATATTGAAAACCTTGAGAAACCCGCTGGGGTAAAAATTCTCCTAACAGGGAATCCACTCATGAGAGTCACCCTCTTTGAACTTCTCATTCGCGATGCCGCCTTCACCCTCAGCATTGCCGCTATAATTATCCTTATACTCCTCATTTTAACCCAGGGGTCTTTACTTAAGGGCTTCGTGGTATTCCTCCCTCTCAGCCTATCCGTGGTCTGGACTCTGGGCACCATGGGCTGGCTGGACATACCTCTGAGCATAGGTACCGTCGGCGTGGGCGCCATGATTCTTGGCCTTGGGGTTGAGTATGGAGTTTTTGTTATGAAGAGGTATGAGGAAGAGAAAAGGAAGGGCAGGACACCTGAGGAGATTTTAAGCGTTATTGTTCCTGGGGTGGGGCTTAATATAACTGGCTCAGCCTCCACCACCATTGCCGGCTTCCTTGCCCTTCTTCTCGCCACAATGCCCATGATTCAGAAGATGGGTGCCACTTTAGCCCTTGGAATCTTCTACAGCTACATAGCTGCTGTGGTGGTAAACCCAGCGATTATCACCTTCTTTGACAGGAGGGGTAGCCTGTGAGCCTCGTTAAAAGATATGCAGCCTTCGCCACCTCTCATCCCTTCCTTCTCCTCTTTATTGCAGTTTTACTGAGCTTTGCTGCATACCATGAGGTTTCAAAGCTTGAACTTGAGGCATCTTCCTTTGTTAACATGTTTCCAGAAGATTTAGAGGTGATAAAGGCTTTTAAAATCGCCGAAGACCAGTTCTTTGGCTCACAGAACATGTACATTGTGGTTTTCATAGATGGCGAGCAGGCTTCGCCCCACTCTGTGAAGGACATTCGCGAACCTGAGGTTGCCAAGTACATCTATGCACTTCAGAAAAAGACTGAATCTCTGGAGAGCATCACAGGCAGCACAAGCTATGTTGACCTACTTCTGGAGAGCAGCGGCAGAATTCCCACCACTCTTGAAGAGATAAAGGATATTCTAAAAGCCTCTCCATTGGGTGGTAGATTTGTCAGCTCAGATGCAGAGATGGCGCTCATAAATCTGAGAATGAGCGATATTGAAGGCAGAGAAAAGGAGTTCATGGAAGATTTGGAAAGCACCATATCCTCCATCTCCCCTCCTCCAGGAGTTAGGGCAGTAGCCACGGGCGACCCGGCTATGAGAAAGGTTTTCCTTGAGCACACCTCCCTGGACATGCAGAATACCACGAAGTTCTCCTTAGTGGGAATTCTCTTCCTCACAGCAGTTGTGCTCTACTCAATTAGGTTCAGCCTTCTCCCACTACTGAGTGTAAGCGTGGGAACCTTCTGGGCTTTCGGTTTTATGGGCTTTATGGGAATAAAGATTTCCTCCACCATGGCTGGTGTGGCGAGCATGATTATGGGTATAGGCATAGACTTTGCCATTCAGATAATAGGGCGCTACCTCCAGGAGATGCAGGGCTACTTCGGCAGCGCAAGGGCAACGCCTGAGGAGGCTCTCAGAGTTACCCTAGAGAATGTGATGCAGCCTATGGCGGTGACCACCTTAGCTGCGCTTATCGGCTTCAGAGCTATGAGCATGGGCGAGCTCAGTTTTATGAAGGACCTGGCGAATGTGATGAGCATCGGCGTTTTAGCCTGCATGGTCTCCGCTTTAACTCTTGTGCCCTCTCTCATTCTCATCCTTAACAGAATAAAGGAGGTAAAAATATGAGGAGAATGTTGTGGATTCTGGTAATAGCACTGAGCTTTGGTGTTGCCTTTGCAGTGGATGCGGACTTCTATGTTACCAAGGTGTCTCCTACAGTTTTACAGCCCGACAGCATGGCTGAGCTGAATTTTACACTCAAAAATCTGGCACCCAACTATGCAGCTTACACCAGAGTAAGCCTTGATCCCGACGATGTCTCACCCATAGACCCCGTTGTAACATCAAAGAAGTATGTGGGTAAGGTAAGGGAAGGTACCCCATCGGAGCAGTACTTTGGTGTCATACTTCAGAATGAAGAGGTGGATGTGAGCTATAAGGTTTACGTGAAGCCCGGCACAAAAGAAGGAGTGTATTACGTTCCCCTTCTCATAGAATGGAAGGACGAGTATCTCAATCCCAAGTCTCAGACAGTAAACCTGGCTGTGCTTGTTAAGGGAAACATCGACTTGGGGATTGCCAATGTTATCACTGTTCCTGCGGAAATAAGGAGCGGGGGTAAGGATGTGAAGCTTGTGGTGAGCATAACCAACACTGGGGAGAGTGAGGCAAGAAACCTCAGGGCAAAACTTCTCCTCCCTGAGGCCTTCTCGCCCAGCTCCTCTGGCAGCACTGAAGCCTTCCTGGGCACAGTTCAGCCCAGCTCAATGGTAAATGCTGAATTTCAGATTGATGTGGCTGAAAAAGCTGAAGCAAGGCGCTACTCTCTGCCCCTTGAGCTGAGCTATGTGGACTCCGCCGGGGAAGAGCACACTGAAAGGAAGGAGATTGAGATTCTTGTGAAGCCAAAGCCCTACTTTGAGGTTCAGAGGGTAAGCGTGGAGCCGGAAAGTCCCTCCCCAGGTGACAGTGTGCTCTTGAAAATAAGTGTGAAGAATAGTGGTGGGGAGAAAGCCGAGAACACAGATATAAGGGTGATACGCGAAGCTTCTCAGCCCTTTGAGTTTGACGTGAGAAGCGACTACATAGGCACACTTGAGCCTGGAGATGAGGGCGAAGCTGCTCTGAAGTTTACTGTAAAGAGTGACGCCATACCCAAGGAGTACAGGCTCAGGCTGAGCATAAGGTGCACAGGAGACAGCGAGGCTGGAGATGACAGCGTTTACGTTCAGGAGGTTACAGTGCCAGTCACAGTGACTGCCTCCGAAGCCTCTGCCGCTTCTGGCTACAAAGAAAAGGCTTATCTTGGAATTGCGGCCATGGCTGTAATTTTACTGGCAGCCCTGTGGCGGAAGAAGAAATAGCTCAGAGGGAGTTAATAACTTTTATTATTCCTTACAGTTTTACTGTAAAGATTCTTTCTTCAAGATTTCTTCTCTCTTACTTTTACTCAGACCCTCCCAGAATCCTTCTCCTATCTGATTTTTGACTAGATCAAAACTCTTGCCGTCAAAACTGGTTAAATATCCAATTTCTAGCAGGCCTATGTTGCGATGGTTGTTGCGTCAGTGAAACTGATGTCTACTTTTTCATAATATTTCTCAAAAATCTGGCACCTCACAGCACCCTATTTACCGGAGAAGGCGGAAAAATAAATCAAAAAAGCATCAGAGTGATATCTGTCATTCTCATTGAAGGCGCTGATCTATAAACTTCATAACCTCGCTAAAGTATTGCCCAAGCTCCAGCTATTGATGGCTCTTGAGAGGGCTTCAAGTTTAATTTTGTCCTTTTTTGATATTCTAATAGTTACACTGCTCACAGCAATCACTTTAAATTTGTTACATGTTTCTTAATTTAAATTGTAAATGGAAAAAGCAGAGAAAAAATTCCCACTTCCAGTATCCCAGGTGCCGCTGCGAACACCGATGCATGGTTTTTCTCTACGATAACCCCATTGTATCCGCCTGATTTGAGAATATTGTCTCCGATTAAGACACGGAGCAACATCGACTGAGCATCTCTCTGTCTGCAACAACTATTTATATCCTCTTATCTTCTATTATACGCTATGGAGCCTCTCCTTTTGGTTTCCTTTGTGGTAAGCTTCGCAGTAACCTACGTGTTAATACCTCCATGGATCAGGGCAGCCCGCCGCATTGGTTTGGTGGGCAGAGATATGAATAAGTACTCAAAACCAGAGGTTGCTGAAATGGGGGGTATCGCCGTGGTGAGCGGCTTCGTCGCTGGAGTGCTGTACTACATCGGGTTAAGCACCTTCTACTTTCACCAAAGCGCAAACCTCATCTATATCCTCGCCGCCCTTACCACGGTGCTCATAATTACAATTATAGGCATGCTGGACGACCTGCTGGGATGGAAGATCGGGCTGAAGCAGTGGCAGAAGCCGTTGCTCACCCTTGTGGCGGCGCTGCCAATGATGGTGGTAAACGCTGGCGAATCGTCCATGGTATTACCTATTGTTGGAAACGTCGACTTTGGCATACTTTACCCTCTCATGATTATTCCTCTCGGCATCACCGGCGCTGCCAATGGCTTTAATATGCTCGCTGGCTACAATGGGTTAGAAGCAGGAATGGGGGTGATTATACTCGGTGCAATGGGATTTGTGGCCTGGCAGTCTGACTTAGGGTGGGTTGCAATTATAGCGGGGTGTATGGTTTTATCTCTGCTCGCCTTCCTTCGATACAACTGGTTTCCAGCGAAAATTTTCCCGGGGGATTCGTTGACCTACTCTGTTGGTTCGCTTATAGCAGGTGTAGCTATTCTTGGCAATATGGAAAAAATTGCACTTCTTATCTTTCTTCCATACTTTTTTGAATTTGTGTTAAAGGCAAGAACTAAGTTTAAAGGCGAGAGCTTTGCAACGCCTGACAAAAATAACAATTTTGTAAAGCCGCCCTATGTTAATTCTCTGCCCCACCTACTCATAAAGGCAGGTTTAAACAACGAAGTAAAAGTTGTTGCAGGAATATTATTTATAGAGATGGTGATAGTCGTAATGGTTATAATCTAGGAGGTGCGTAAGAGCCTATGGAGATTTTTAGGGATGCAGATTGCATAGTCTTGATTACAGACCATGACGCTTTTAGGAGTTTCAAACTTGATGATATGAAAAAGCTAGCGAAGGATGGATGTGCAATCGTAGATGGAAGAGGATTTTTTGAAAAAGAGGAAGTAAAAACTGCGGGATTTGAATACTTAGGGGTTGGTAGAGGTGAGTAAAGTCTTTGTAACCGGTGGCGCTGGCTTTATCGGCTCAAACATAGTTGAAGCTCTCCTGAGGCAGGGCTACGATGTAGTAGCGTACGACAACCTGATAACCGGGAAGAAAGAGAATATAAGCGAGTTTGAGGGAAATGAGAATTTTCGTTTTGTAGAGGGGGACATTCTTGAGTATGATAAGCTTTTAAAGGAAATGACTGGAGCAAGCTACGTGCTTCACCAGGCAGCGTTGCCAAGCGTCGCGCGGAGCGTCGCAGACCCTGCGACGACGAACAGGATAAACGTTGAAGGAACCATTAATGTGCTCCTCGCCGCAAAAGAGGCTGGTGTGGAAAAGGTTGTAATAGCCAGCTCTTCCTCGATTTACGGAGATACGCCAGAGCTACCCAAGCGTGAGGACATGCCCTATAACCCCCTTTCGCCATATGCCGTGACTAAAGTTACGAAGGAGCTTTACGCAAATGTGTTCAGTGAGCTTTACGATATCTCCACCATCTGCCTGCGCTACTTCAACGTTTACGGACCAAAACAGGACCCGAAAAGCGAGTACGCAGCTGTTATCCCGAAATTTATAACCTCTGCCCTCGAAGGTAAGCCTCTAACAATTTACGGCGATGGCAGGCAGACGAGAGATTTCACCTTCGTCGAGGACGTGGTTCAGGCGAATCTCCTTGCGATGAAGAGCAGCGCCGAGGGTAATTACAACATAGCCTGCGGCAGGAACATATCCATTCGCGAGCTTGCTGAGAAGATTATAAAGCTAACCTCTTCCAACTCACAGATTATTCATATGGAGCCAAGACCAGGGGATGTTCGCCATAGCTTGGCTGACATAAACAAAGCAAAGAAGGAGCTGGGCTATAACCCAAAATACAACCTCGACGAGGGTCTTGTAAAAACCATTGAGTGGTTTCAGGAAGTAAGTTCTTTAAAGAGCTTGAGATAGATTTCTACTGCTCTGTCCCAAGAAAATTCTCTCATGGCCTTCTTCTTTGCCTCTTCACCCAGTCTCTTTCTAAGCTCTTCATTTTCAATAAGCTCTTCCAGAGCCTTTCTAAGCTTTTCTGCATCGCCTGCTTTCACAACGAGAGCGTCTCTCCTATTCTCGACAGGTAAGCCAATATCTGTAACCACACAAGCTTTTCCTGCAGCCATGGCCTCGAGCAGAGCTATAGGTAGGCCCTCTGAGTAGGAGGGAAGAACAAAGATATCGCTTGCTGCAAGAATCGCAGGCACATCGTCTCTCCACCCAGTGAAAATCACCCTATTCTCGAGATTATATTCCTCCACGAGGTTTTCAAGCTTTTTTCTATCTGGACCATCGCCTACAATTACAGCTTTAAAGTCTCTATTTAGGTCTTTCATAGCATGAATGAAAACTTTAACCCCTTTTACGCCTATCAGCCTACCCACAAAAGTTAAAGTTGTGTACTTATTGATACCTAACTCTTTTTTAATTTTTTCAACCTCTTTTTTAGAAACTTTAAGAATTTCAATTCCCGGAGGGATTATAAAATGGTGCTTTGGAAGATAACCCAACTTCTTTTTGAACTGTTCCTTTTCAACTTCAGATAAAAATATCACAGCGTCAACGCAACGATAGGTTATTTTTTCAAAAATGAAAAGAAGTCTCTTAACAATTTTCCTATATTGAGGCTGGACATAAGCTATGCCAGCAGGGCATGCCACAATTTTTTTTCTTTTAATGATGGAAAGCAAGGCACCAAGAAAAGAGGCTACCGGCCCCTGCGCCAATATCACATCAAAATCCAAAAATAGGGCTTTTAAAAAAGCAAAGAGGTTAAAGCTTGGGTTGCGTAAATAAAAACCTCTAATCCATGGTACCCGATGAATTTCAATGTTCTCCTGCATTTCATAGATTTTAGTACCTCTGAACCGTCTGGTAACAATTATTATCCTTTCCACTTTTTCTTTTAGATGCTTTACAAGATTCTGAGTGTAAACCTCAATGCCACCTGATTTTATTGGGTCGTCACTTGTACCCAGTGGGTACTCCTTTGAGCCGAGGATCAAAATCTTCATTTTTGCTCACTACATATTTCTCAAGACCTGAAAATTCTGCTTACCCATGGATAATATCTTAACTTTCGATAGGCTATTCTTGCAGCTCTTGCTAACGGTCCCTCTTTATACACCCTGTAATATTCAACGTATTTTCCACCCCATCCTTTTTTAAATCTAGTTATCCTAGGAATACCAGCACCTCCAAGGTCGTAATAGCTGTATTTCTCCCTTGCCCATTTTATTAGCTCCCACTGAAGTAAGTTGGAGGGCTGATATATGCGAAATTTATAATGCGACGCACCGTCCCAGTAGGTTACTGTATCTTTGAAGGTCAGGAAAATCCCCCCAGCAGCCGGTTGGTCTCTATAAAAGGCAAGAATTAATTTTCCAAGTCCGGACTCAATTACTTCTTTCATGAATTCTTTAGGGAGTGGTACAATAGAACTTCTCCGAGCGACTTCCTCTACCATTTTGTAATATTCATCAAGATAACTGCTATCGCAAAATTCAACTTTCACACCACTTTTTTCTGCTTTTCTTACCGCATTTCGTGTCTTTTTATTTAAATTCATCCATAGCTCATCTTCAGTTTTCTTGAGGTCAACAATGAAATTACCTACTGGTTCTATTTTGTACCCATCTTTGAATATGCTGATATTAAAGTTATTGGGAGTTTTGATAAAGAGTGCCGAAAAAGCACTCAAATTTTTAAAATGGTTAAGAGCATCGATGTATCCCTCTCTGTTAAGACAGATGGGTCCACCATAAAATGCTCCGGTTTCAGGAACTGGACTCCCATAAATCTTAAAGGGTCCTTTTCTTTTAATAAAAATAGGAAAAATGCATGTCTCTGAATATAAAAGCATTTCTTCAAGTGAAAAAATTTTTTTCTGGATTGTCAGCCACTTCAGGCTATGAAATACTGTTGCATTTTCTGACTTTGCAACGATTCGATTCCATCTCCTTTTATTCAGGTTTTTGAGTGTAGCTATTTCCAATAATTATCACCCATCTTTCTGAAATTAAATCCCTGCTCAAGAAGATATTCTATGTAATCAAAAAATATTCTTTCTTTACCTAGAATTTCATGGGGATGCCAGTAAATTACCAGGTCTTTTACACCCCTTTTTATCTGTTCCGCTGTGCGTTTTTTTATCCATTTAACCCCGCTTTTGAGATTACTCCCTCCAGCGTATACGTGTATTGGCATTTCCAATACCTGCCCTATCATGAAAGGAGTTGCACCCAGTGGGAGTGTAGGATAGGCGCGTTTATTTACCAGAATCTTGGAAACAGCTAATTTTACGCTTAGCGGCATGTAGCTCAAAATCTTCCTGCCAATTTCTTTTAGACTCCAGTCAAATTGCGATGGTAGCGAAGAGTCTATTTTTATTCCCAGCCGATTAAGAACCCTGAAAAGCTTATCGCTTGTCAGAAGATCACCAGACCTGAAGCTAACAACCTGTGCATCCAAATGTTTAATAGTCCAGCTTTCCAGCATTTTCTTCTCTTTTTTAATCGCAGCATGTATATTCTCTTCCTTTTCAGGTAGATAGTAATAATTGCTTGACCATGGAGGCCTGTCAAGATGAAGATGTAAAGCAATTTCACCATCAGACATTTTTGACAGGTAATCACTCCTCCGTGAGGTAAATTCAAGCTCTGCATTGTTCACAAACCAAGTTATGTTTTCTTCCAGTGAAAACTCCTTAAAGAGCGCAAGACACCTCTCAATTCCTTCTCTTGCATTTTCCCAAGCTTTATTTTTGTTTGTAAAATCAGGGTCCACGTCCAAGGTGATGTACGCGTGCATCAAATTACCTTCCGGTTATATTTATATTCTCTTACTTACTTATACTGTTCTATTATGTTCTACTCCCAGACAAATACGCTCTCTTTGAAAGGACTCTTATATATCTATTACCGTTACCTTCAGAAAAGAGATCAACAAAGGGATATTTTTTATCAAGAAGTTAGTGATTATTTTAATACCAAGAATGTTCTTGACTTTAATCTGGCAAGAAGTGCTTTTGCACATATTGTTATAACCCAGAAGATTAAAAAAATTTTAATGCCTGCATTTCTATGCTCTATATTTGAGGATGTGCTGATTCAGAAAAAAATAAAACCGGTTTTTGTTGATATAGATATTGAAACTCTGAATATTGACGTGTTGAAAACACAGGAGGCGATGACGCAAGACGTAGATGCCATTCTTGCTGTGCATACCTTCGGCAACCCATGCGATCTCTCTGCACTTATTGATTTGAAGGAGGACTATAATGCTCTCTTAATCGAGGATTGTGCTCATGCTCTCGGGGCAAAATATAAAGGTAAATTAGTAGGTACTTTTGGAGATTTTTCAATATTTTCAATGTATAAATACTTTCCAACTATTGCAGGAGGTTTTCTCATATCTAAAAATAGTTTAACAGACGTAAAGTATGAAAAGGAAGCATTTAACTTAAAAAACCTCTTAAGGCTTCTATATATAATTGATATTTTTCATCCGATTATATTCAGGCTTAAAGAATCATTCAAGAATAGAAGGTTAGTATATGAATCAGGAAGTATGAGAAAAGCCCCTATTGAAAGATGCAGCGATTTTGATCTTGCGATTTTTAATTATTTTTTTAAAACTCTTGAAGAACAAGTATCTGGCAGAAACAGAGTAGGACGACTGTTTGATCAGAAGATATATTCAGATAAAATAATTAAACAGAAAATTTTGACAGATAATATATCATCGAGGCAGAGTTATCCACTAATAGTTAAGGTTCCTGAGGCAAGAGATCATATTTTGAAAAAACTCAGGAAAAAAGGAATAATGGCTGATAAAACATGGCATGATGCAATAATATTTTCCTCTCGAGTCAGAAGAACCTTTAAAGTTAATGTTTCGAATTATCCAAATGCAGTTAGTGCTGCGAATGGCATTATTACCCTACCCATCCATTCAAATTATAATAAAAAAGATGTTGATTTTATCACTAATAACATAAATAAGGAATTAAGAAGATTGTGACAATATTTTTTCATATAATTCAAGATACTGTCTGCTTATATTGTCCCATCTATATTTTTCAATAAATTTTAGTCCATTTTTTATTAGGCTCTCTCTTAAGTTGTCATCTTCTAAAACTCTAATGATACTCTTGGAAATCTCACGAACGTCCGTAGGACTAACGAGAATCCCGTTATACCCATCTTGAATTATATCCAGAATCCCCTGTACTTTCGAGCCAATCACAGGCGTAGCGCATGCCATAGCTTCAAGAAAGGCTGTGCCAAGTCCCTCAGTTATACTTGTTCTTACAAAGAGATCTGCAGAAGCTATGATTTTTGGAACCTCTTCATATTTTACCCAGCCCTTGAGCACAACTTTATTCTCAATCCCGAGTTTTTTTATCAGGTTCTCCAAATCCTTTCTCTGATCCCCGTCACCCACTATAATAAGCTTCGAATCAATTTTTTTAAGCACTTCCGGCATGGCTTTTATTAAATAATCCAAACCATTCTTTTCTGTTAATCTAGAAACACTTACAATAATTTTCTCCTTGCGGCGAGGGTCTTTCTTTCCTCTAGATGGATTAAACAAGTTTAAATCAACTCCATTTGGTATTATAGTAATTTTTTCTGGATGTACACCAAAGTTTTTTACAATACTATTCTTTAGCGCCCTTGATATTACATGGATGTGGTCTGCGTTTCTTAAGGTTACTCCAATTATCGGCTTTATTACCCGTAAAGGTTTCTCTTCTGGATAATCAAGTAGCTCAGATCCCTGGGAGGTCACTAAATAAGGTTTATTTTTTACTTTTTTGATAATATAGGCTATTATCGCACTGGGATATGGGATGTGTGCATGGATAACATCAGCGTCTTCGGCGAATCTCATTGATAACCTGAGCATTTGAGGAAAAGCAAAGAGGGATTGCAAACCCTTAATTTTTTTTGCTCTGACCCTAAATACTTCAATCCCATTTAAAACTTCATAATCCTTAAATTCACCAAAGTGCTTTGTAACTACTCTTACCTTATGCCCCTTCTGCGCCAGCCATTTGGAAACCTCATAGGCAGCAAACTCTGCACCACCTATTTCGGGGTAGAAATATGGCGATATCATTAATATGTTCATGGCTTTTCCTCGACCTTTTTAGTTATTAACATAATCTTTGCCTTTAGTGAAATATATCTTTATCAACTAAAGACGGAGTTGCATTTATATGAAGTTATGTATACCCGTAGCAATATTTCCACCCGAGATAGGCGGCCCTGCAACCTATGTGCCTGAGCTTGCAAAGCGCCTCACGCTTAGGGGTCATGAGGTTCATGTTGTCACTTTCGGCATGCCAAAGTACGAGGAGAGGGATGGCTATTTTATTCACCGCCAAGCCTATCCAGCGCTTCCGAAATTTCTCGCTTTCCCTTTGCGTATAGTTAAAGCTGGTTTACTTTGCGCAAAAGTAATAAAAAAATATAACCTCGAGGTAATATATGCGCAGGAATACCTTTCTGGTTTGGTGGGGCTAATAGCAAAAAAACTCACCGGCAAGCCCATGTATTTCAAGTACGTCGGAGACTGGGCATGGGAGATCGCTTTTCCAAGAGGATGGACAGACAAATTTTTGCATGATTTTTATAATTCAAAAAGCCCTAATATCTACACCACAGCAATGATATTCCTTCAAAAACTAGTAGGTAAAAACTGCAGGAAAATAATAACACCGAGTAATTACCTGAGATCAATAATAAAAAAATGGAATATCAAAACGCCTGTGGAAGTCATTCCAAATGCCATTGAATTTTATCCCTGTGACAAAGATAAATACAGGAAAAAATTGGGATTGAGTGGGATCACTCTGGTGAGTGTTGGGAGGTTGGTATCTTGGAAGGGTTTTCATTTGGTGATCGAAGCCATTAAAAATCTTGATAAGGAGGTTAACTATTTGATTATCGGCGAGGGGCCGTACAGAAAAAATCTTGAAGAATTAATAAAGAGACTCAACTTAAAAAATGTTTATCTGCTCGGCAGAATGCCAAAAAGCAAAACGCTTAAATATATATGTGCCTCTGATTTATTTGTTTTACCTTCGTATTATGAGGGTATGTCTCACGTTATTCTTGAAGCTATGAGCTGTAAAACCCCTGTCTTAGCCAGTGATATACCACCTAACAGAGAATTAATAAAAGATGGAGAAACTGGTTTTTTGGTAAACCTCAACTCTCGGGAGATTGAGCAAAAAATCTCGGACATTTTAGACAGAGAAGATTTAAACACCATTGCTGAAAGAGCTTATGAGGCAGTTAAAGAGAAGAATAGCTGGGAAAATCACATTGCTGCTTTAGAAGAAGTTATGAAATAATTTTATATTAGGTGATAAATGTTGAAAGTGTTAATGATTAGCCTTGATCCCTCTGCGGCGGCGGTTGAGAAGGGAAAGCATATTGGTAACTTACAGCAGAGACTGGTGGAGTATGGGAAGCACTTAGATTATCTTTATTGTGTTACTTACACACCCAGGGAGAATGCCTTGTACAGACATCAAAAGCTAAGCGACAAAGTGGAGGTTATTCCCTCTCTATCCCGGAATATAGTATTCTTTACGTGGGATGCATATAGAATTGCATCGAGAATCTGCAGGAATGAAGATATAGATATAATTACCACTCAGGATCCAATATTTTGTGGAATCGTAGGCTTGGCAATCAAATATAAGTATAAAAAGCCACTCCTTGTGCAGGTGCATGGCGATTCCCTAGACAATAAATACTGGCTCAGAGAGAGGAAGATACGCTACCTGCTCAATGTTATAGGCAAGTTTGTTTTGAGAAGGGCGGACGGTATAAGAGTGGTGAGCGAAAGGGTAAAAAAGAGAATAATGAACATGGGCATTGAAGAGAGGAGGATATTCAAATTACCTATATATATAGACGTGAAAAAATTTTCAGATGCCAGAGGTGGAGAGGAGATAAGGCGGAGATTTTCACATTACGATAATATAGTCCTCTTTGTAGGTAGATTAGCCAAAGAAAAGAACATCCCAAATCTCCTCAAAGCTGCAGCCATTGTTATAAAAAAATTCCCGCGAACACTCTTTCTAATTGTTGGTGATGGTCCAGAAAGAGAAAAATTAGAGCGATTAGCTAAAAAATTACAAATTGAAGAAAATGTTGTTTTTGAAGGGCAGGTGGAGCATGATAAGCTACCTGCCTACTACAAAGCTTGCGATGTTTTTGTTTTGCCTTCTGACCATGAGGGTAGAGCTATGGTGCTGATAGAAGCCATGGCTGCAGGGAAGCCCGTTATTTCAACTGAGGTTAGCGGTGTCGATGATGTTATCCAGGAGGAAAAAACAGGATTTATTGTCCCAGTAAGGAACCATAAAGCTCTTGCCGATAAACTCTGTTATCTTATAGAGAACCCATCTTTGAGAGTTGAAGTTGGTAGGAAGGCACAGGAATTTGCACTTGAAACTCAAGATATAAAATCCAATGCAATGCTACAAAGAAAGATTTATGAAACACTACTGGAGATTAATCGAAAATGACCCTCTGGCTAATCACCGACGTGGATGTTGAGTTCGATCAGCTCAGATACAATAAATTGGAAGCGAGCAGGAATAACCTAGGTCTTACGAAGGGGCTACCTCTTTTGCTTGAGTTTTTCCATGAGCACGGCATTCATGCAACCCTTCATATGCAGGAGCAAGCGAATCCCGAGCTCAGCATTATTGAGAGGTACCCCAAGCTCTATGATATGATTGACGATTACGGTCAAGAGGTCTCCCTCCATGTCCACATAAAAGAAGAAAGTTATGAGAGGCGCAAAAAAGAGATAAGGTCTGGCTACAATAGGTTAAAAGAAAGGGGATATAATATTGAATCCTTCAGGGCAGGGTGGTATTTCACAAACGAGAACACCATAAGGGTTCTTGAAGAGCTTGGGATAAAATTTGATGCTTCGCCTCTCAAGGGAATAACAATCGGGAATAAGAAGTTTTATAATATCCCGGATTCTCCATATCACCCGAGCTACAGTGATATCACCAAACCCGGCAGCGCAAGCGTGCTTGTTATTCCGGTTACAGACATAAGACTTGGGATAGGAATTCATAAAAAAAATAGGTATGAGGATGTATTAATTGAAAAAGGCATAAAGACATTAGCAGCTAAAGCTCAGGAAATTAAAGAACCGGTCATTGTATATTTCACCACTCATTCATGGAAACCTCTCACACCGAGTGGAAAGATTAGAGAGTGGGAGGCTAAAAGAAGAGAACATTTTATGAAATGCTTATCTAAATATGAGTACAAGACCCTAACTGTAAGTGAAGCGGGGGAGCTCTGGGAGAAAAATAAGTACCTGCCATATTTCTTAGACCTACCCCCTAACGCTCTAAAAGTCTATCCGTGGTATAGCTTTAGACGTTATGATTTTTTTAACAGATATGTGATATCCAATCTCCATATACTTAGATATAAGCTATTCGGTAAACTTTAGGAGAGTCGCAGCATGCGTGCTATTGTCTTTGGGCTTGATGGAGCATCCTTTAATCTTTTAAAACCACTGATAGAAAAGGGGAAGCTTCCCAATATTGAGAGAATTCTTCGTGAGGGCGTGCACTCGGATATGGAGAGTTGCTTGCCGCCTGTGACATCTCCCAACTGGAAGTGTTATTCTACCGGAAAGAACCCCGGCAAGCTGGGAATCTTCTGGTGGGAAAATATAGATTTGAAGAAGAAGAGGGTGTACTTCCCCAGGGAGCGGATATATAAACATAAAGAAATCTGGGATTATTTAGGGGAGAATGGTTATACAGTTGGGGTTATAAACATGCCCCTCACATATCCCCCAAAGAAGGTAAGGGGCTTTATGGTTTCCGGCGGCCCAGATGCAGGAGAAAAGGATTACACCTATCCTAAAGAGATAGAATCACGATTGAAAAGAGAGTTTAATTACAGAGTAAATGCAAGATGGCTAAATCATATAAAAACAGATGAAGAAAAAGCAGTAGAGGAAATATACCAACTAATTCAAAGCAGATTTGACGCAGCACAAATGCTCATAGAGGAATACCAGCCAGATTTTCTACATTTAACCGTTTTTTACATAAATACCCTGCAGCATTATTTCTGGAATAATGAATACGTGGAAAAGGGGTGGCAAATTATAGATAAAAACATAGGTAAATTTCTTGGCAGCGATACCAACATATTTCTCATGTCAGACCATGGCACAAATGAGATTGAGCAGGTCTTCTATATAAACTCATGGTTGGAAAAAGAAGGATATTTGAAATTAAAAAGAATGTACACAACTAAATTGCTTCATAGTTTGGGAATCACAAAGCAAAATATGTGGCGTTTAGCTCAAACGCTCAGAATGTTACAAATAATAAAAAAAATAATCCCTAAATCGGTTGTCGCATCACTCCCCACAGACTCGGGAACCGTAGAGAGGGAAGGCAAAGCTCCGATGGTGGACTGGGATAATACCGTGGCGATTGCCAGCGGACAAGGGCCGGTGTATCTTAATGTGGAAAATGATAAAAAAGGAGAGCTGGTGAACGAATTAATTCGGAAGTTAGAGAGCTTGGTGAACCCCACTACCGGTAAAAGAGTGGCTTCAAAAGTTTACACTAAGGAAGAAATTTATTCCGGGAGTTACTTATCTGAGGCTCCAGACATAATAATAGATCAGGCTCCCGGCACGCATATAAGAGGTGGTGTGGGCAACGAAAGTATTTTCGAATCTACTTCTGGTTGGCGCGCCGAAAACAGGCGTTATGGCATTTTTGCTGCATGTGGACCAGATGTAATTATTAGAGAAATAAAAGAGGTATCCATCCTCGACCTGGCTCCAACCATACTCTCCCTCTTCGGCGTCCCTTACTCAGGCGATATGGATGGTAAAATACTACCCTGCATACGTGAGGATACCAGAAAGTATGGTAGAGAACGTGAAAGAATAAAGAGAATAATTAAGAGGAAGAATCTATGAAGGTACTGATGATTACCCCCCGGGTAGATATGGAACACGACGTTTTCGGGTTCATCCATAGCTGGGTGGATGAACTCTCTAAACGAGTAGAGCGTCTGGATGTTATAACGTTCAAAGTTGGTAAAACGGATTTAAGAGAAAATGTAAATCTTTACTCTGCTTACTCTAAATATCAACCAATAAAATTCCTTAAGTTGAACAGATTTCTTCTCAGCCTCACGCCTAAGGTTGATGTGGTATTTACCCACATGTACCCCTGGCTTCCTATTGCAGCTGCACCTTATGCAAAGGTATTCAGAAAGCCGTTGATTATGTTTAATGCTCATGGGCATGTGGATTTTAAGAAAAAACTGGCTGCAAACCTGGTTGACAGAGTAGTTACTTCATCTGAGCGGGGTTTTAATATAGATACACCAAAAAAAAATATAATCGGGCAAGGGATTGATACAAAGAAATTTAAGCCTGATGAAAGGAAGGTAGGAGGAGATTTTGAGATACTCTCTGTAGGTAGGATAGACAAAATTAAAGGCTATGACATTCTTATTAGAGCTGTTGATATTCTTGTAAATAAGAAACATAAAGACATTAGATTGAAAATACTCGGTCCTGTTTATGATGATGGTTACTATCAGGAGTTAATACACTTAATCAAAAAATATAAACTTGAAGAAAAAGTTGTTTTTCTTGGAGCAATACCCTTTTCCAAGGTTGAAAAGATTTATAAAGATGCTTATATCTATGCCAGTGCCAGTACCACTGGCAGCCTGGATAAAACTACACTTGAGGCGATGTCATGTTCATTACCAGTTATAGTCTGCAATGAAGCTTTTCTGGAGATTTTTGATGAGGAAATGAAAGAAAAATGCTACTTTGAAAAAGAAAATTACAGAGAACTTGCAGAAAAAATTGAGTATTTTATGGAAAATGAGGAAAAAGAGCTAAGGAAAAGGCTAAGGGAAATTATTGTTAAAAATCATAGCGTTGAAAATCTTGTAGAAAATTTGGTTAGGATTTTTGAGAGCGTGAGGAGATGAATAATAAAATTGTATTTATTTGTCCATTTGACCTTAACTGGAAAAGAGGAACCCCATATAGGGCAAAAACAATAATTAAAAGGATATCTGAGAGATTTGAGGTTTTAGTGTTGTCAATGGGAGATTTCGACGAAAATAACGTCAATCTAAACATATATGTGCCAAAATATCTGCCATTTAAGACATTTTTCTTATGGTTATCTATAATTAAGACATTATTTTCACAAAAAAAACAACCAATCGCAATACATTGCTTTACTACAACTGCTGTTTTACCTGCATTAATTTACAAATTCCTTTTTAATAAAAAAACAAAAATAATTTTTGAAATGCATGGAATATCTGAATTTGAGCTACATAACACAAACTTTATACGAAGGTTATTTTATACTCTACTAGATAAAATAGGATGTAAATTCTCAGACGAGATTATTGTAATGTCCTATCCAATGAAAGAATTTGTAGTATCACATTATGGGGCTGTTTATGATAAGGTTCATGTTATGTGGGGTCCTATAAATCTTGATATTATACCATATAAAAAACCAAAAATAAAAGAAAAATTCATTGTCGGTTATGGTGGAAATGATTCTTTTTGGCAAGGATTCGATATTATTCTAAAAGCTGCAGAATTGTTGGAAAAATATAAAGATATTCAGTTTAATATTATTGGAGTGCCCAAGAATAAATATTCTGATAAAAAAAATATCAAATTTCTTGGAAAAGTTGATGATTTGAGGTATTTTATAGAAATTGCAGATTGTGATATACTACTTTCTACAAGAATAGGGGAACCTGTCGCAAATTTACAATATCCACAAAAGCTCTCTGCGTATCTTGCTGTAGGTAGGCCAGTAATTGCAACTGATGTCAACGATGTAAGGATAATAATAGAAAAAGCTATGTGTGGGACTGTAATCGAACCGGGAAATGCAGAATTACTAGCTCAATCTATACTGTATTATTTTTCACTTTATAAAAAACAACCACAAAAATTAATAGAACAAGGAGAAAATGCACGTAAATTCGCAGAGAAAAATCTTTCTGATAGAGTAATAGGAGAGAGACTTAGTAGGATATATCTGGGGATTAAAAATGACTAAAAAAGCATTAATCACCGGCATAACCGGGCAGGATGGAAGCTACCTTGCGGAGCTTTTGTTGAGCAAGGGCTACGAGGTGCATGGCATCGTTCGTAGAGCCAGCACCTTCAACACGCGCAGAATCGACCACATCTACGTTGACCCCCACGAACCAGAGGCGAGACTCTTCCTGCACTACGGCGACTTAAGCGACTCAGGGCAGATAAGCAACATTATATACAACATTGCCCCGGATGAAGTCTACCACCTGGGTGCGCAGAGCCACGTGCGCGTGAGCTTCGACATTCCTGAGTACACCGGCAACGTCACCGCTCTCGGTACAACGCGCATCCTGGAAGCGATACGCAGGAGCGGCAACAACGTTAAGTTTTACCAGGCTTC